>Ga0115549_1000987_pt1 | contig 17801 bp, 18 predicted proteins | sample COGITO_mtgs_1004_2_FD_87176 | JGI IMG/M metagenome (GOLD analysis project Ga0115549, IMG submission 87176) | Pelagic marine microbial communities from North Sea - COGITO_mtgs_100430 | ecosystem: Environmental > Aquatic > Marine > Epipelagic | place: Germany:Helgoland, sampling site Kabeltonne...
CTGCTGTTCCTGGCCAATGGTCGAGCCGCTGACAATGAAGTCGCCCTGCTCGCCTATATGGCCACATCAATCGGTGTGTTTTTAATCTTTAATTTAAAAATAGGCCCCTTTGCCAAGTGCAAAATATTTATGGGCGATGCCGGCAGCACCTTTTTGGGCTGCAGCGTGGCGATTGCAATGATCTATTTCTCGCAGAGCGGAGACAATGTTTTAAGACCAGCTACCGCCCTGTGGTTGGTGGCAATTCCGCTGATGGATATGACTAGCACCATGGTACGGCGAATGAGCAAAGGAAAATCGCCTTTCCATGCCGATCGAACCCACCTGCATCACATTCTAATGCGCGGCGGACTCAGTCAGCAACAGGCTCTGATAACCATTATTTTAGCTTCAGCTGGTATCGCCGGAATCGGCATTTTACTGGAGAGAGTATGGCCTCAGAGCGACGCCATCTCATTTGGATTGTTTGTACTGACTTTCGCCCTGTACTTTAAATTTATCTTCAAACACGCGTTTAAATTTGCGCGATCAATCAGGCGCTTTAACCCTTAACACTGGCCGGATAAAAGCGACTTTCTAATCGAGCGCCCAGCCACCTACTCAATTTTTATAATTGCGCTTAGCTCAGTCAACTCAACGCCATCTGAATCATTCAATGGCAGTGTAATCACCACCCTGACATGTAGCTTACGCGGCACCAAAAGTGACATAAGAAGCTCTGGTGCAATCTTTACCGCTTCATTCAATGCGGTCATTAACTTCAGGTCCAGTGTCGCTGAATTATTGAGGCCGCCAGAGGAGACCTCGAAGACATCAAAGGCGCCAATAGTCGTAGTTGCCACTAGGCTGGGTTTTGTTACAACCAGAACAATTTCCTGTTCAGGCTCTACAATAGAGGCGGAGACCCCATTGGACTGCCAGTTCAATGCTACCTGACAGTGAAGCTGCGACTCATTTGAATCCCTGAAAGCATCTCTACCTGTGGTTATATACAAATCTACCAGTGCAGAATCCTCTGCGGAGGGCAGTTCACTATCAATAGCAAACTTCAGCAACGCATCCTGAAAATCACCACCCTCAACCGCATTGGTCAAATTCACCAGATTGAGTGGCGCCTTGCGCAAATCAAAACTGATTACGCCATTTTCAATCGCCCCATCAAACTCATCAAACTCTGTGGCCTGATCCGCCGGATTGTAATCCTGTAAAATAACCTGCGAGCCCAACAGCTCAAATACACTGGCAAACGTCGGCGCTTCAGTGCTGCTGTGACGGCCTATATTTGTCCAGTCATCGTTAACCAGAACCAGCCAGGCACAGTTATCGGCATTGCTGCCAGCTGAGACCGACCATTCAGTAAAACCTTTGGTAAAGGGCTTTTTAATCAGTGTGCGATCCTTGGTGGCAGCGCTGTAACCACAGACATCCCAGCCAACCATCGGCGCCGTTAAGTCCCAGTTACCGACTCGGTCTAAAACCGCATAATTAACGACCGTACCCTTAACCAGCGCCAACCCGTCATTACCATCCGGCAAACTATCGACCAACATATCGCAATCGGCCCTGACTCTTTCGTCACTGTCTGTATGGCAAATGGTGTAAACCGACCCTGCGCCAATTGATGCAGTGATATCAAAATCATTCCACAGATCCCAGGAACCCTCTGTATCTGCGCCATTCAGACTGGTCGCAAGCGCATAGCCCGACAGAGCCAATTCAGTGCTGGACTGGTTATAGATTTCAAGATATCTGTTTGCTGACGACCCTTCCGCGTATTCGGAGATATAGGGCTCGGCATTATTGGGGATTATTGAGGTGGTCACTGTAACTGTTCTAGTCACCTTAAGAGCGGCATTACCTTCGCTGTCTAGCGCCGAATAAATCAGCTCGTAGGTTCCCATGGCATTAGTATCCACAACACCCTGAATAGTCACTGTTACCTGACCATCAATAGCGTCTGTGGCAACAGCACCCAAATCGACAAACTCTGAACCATAGGAAAGCTCAATTGAAGATAAACCATTTAAACTGATCACCGGTGCATCTGCATCGAAAACCGTTACTGTTCTGACCTGTGCTGATTCATTGCCAGCCTGATCCGAGGCCCTAAAGGTTACTGTCGTAGAACCTAGGGGAAAAACAGCCGGCGCATCATTGCTCACAGCAACAGCGCCATCAATATTATCTGAAGCCGATACTGCGGCGAAAAAACTGTTGATGGCAGGAGTATTAGCGGAGATCCCTGAACTGTCCTGAGCGGCAACGGAAATAGAATCCGGCGCGCTTATCACTGGGGCAATTGAATCGGATATTGGCGAGACTGGGACTGGGGATGAGCCGCCTCCACCACCACAGCTAGCCACAAAGAGGAGTGCCACAATTAGTGGGATAGTTTTTTCCAAAACAGTACCTTTGATCAGAATTTTGTTAGACCTTTTAATAGATCTTTAAGAGGCCTTGAACAGTAAACATTGACATGTGGAGCAGCGATTGGATAAATATTCAAAAAGCATCCGCTTTATTTAACACTAAAAAGTATTAAAATCCGTGAAGTAATATCTGGATATCCAACCCGTGAACAACAGGCGCATTATCTGCGGTCAGTGTTGAATGACTGTAAAAGGCCCTTACAGGAATATTCTTCACTTTGAATTCAATACCGATATGACTAATCGGATCACTGCCACTGGCGGCGACCTCACTTGTTGCACCAATAGAGTCGCCAATAGTCCCTTTAGCCAAAGCTTCAATGGACCATCTTCTCTCACCGATGCCCAGAGTCACATGAAGATCGCGATTAATCGAATAGCGCAGAGCCAAAACCGTATCATGAGTGGTCATAAGTGAGGTTAATCTGGCGACTGTTGGCAAACCGCTAACATCGCCCTCCAAATCGCCGCTGATATCATACTCGACGTAATCCGAGGAAAACTTGAGTTTATAGCGGTGGTTCAGGGAATAGAAATAGCTGTAACCGGCACCATAAAATAAACTCTCCGCAGGACCACTAAGGGTAGTCCCTGAGTAAGACGCACTCTCTTTCGGCGAATAGCCATAGCCCAACTTACCATAGAACATACCGTATCGATCATGATCTGCCTGCAAACGCAATCCGGCACCACCAGCTCTAAAGGTAGCAGTCTTGCCATCGATGCGGATGCGCTTATTAGATTGGCTGTAGGTCATATCCAGCTCTGCAGTATAATCCGTCTCTGCGAATGACAGTGCGGGGCATCCAAGCAACGCTAGGGAAAGTCCAATAGCAAATCTAATAACCATAGTCACACCTACTCGTCGGCTTCAATCTTCACAATTGCATCGATCTGAGTCACTATAGAACCGTCAACAATGTTAAATGGTAGACTCGTCTGCACCTGGAAAGTATAGGTTCCAGCATCTAACAGCTCATCGAGCGGAAGATCAGTAAATTTCCCCAGCGCTCTAAGGAACGCATCATCCAATATTTCAGGATATACGATCCCCTCTCTGGTCACTGAAAAGGAGTTTAAAAATTCGTTTTCAGCAATTAGGCTGATAACAGTATCAAGTTGGTTTGTGTACAAAATATCCATAAACTGGGCTGGAACAACAATATCTAACTTCTCGCCATCTGATGACCAGTCAAATGTCAGCTCAAGCAGTACATGACGTTCACCCGCACTTCTTACCGTATCGAGACCATCAAACAAGCTTATAAAAGCCGTTTCAGTTCCCGAACCCACGGGTAGATCATAGAGTCTGGTATTTAGGGTCGGAGTATGGAAATCACCTTCAACAAGAGCATTTTGCAGATTCAGCAGATTCAGCGGTTCCACACTAAGATCCGTAGTCAATATTCCATTATCTGTAAATGCAGGTAATCGTTGAATTTGACCAACCTGAGTATCAGGATTGAAGTCAGTTAATACCACTTCCAAAATAACAGTAACAACGCCTGTGACCGAGGAGGAATTGCCCTGGGCATCAGTAGCAGTAAACTCAACTTCTGTTTCCCCATAGGGAAAAAAGTCTACAGGTGCGTTATTGGTAATATCGACCTCAATATCGACATTATCTGAAACAGTTATAGCATTCAGAAAAGTCTCAATCTCAGCGCGCGAAACCTCTATTCCATTATCCTGAGAAGTCAGCAAAGAAATATTATCAGGCAGTATAAGAAATGGAGCTGTTAAATCTTTAACAGTGACGATAACGCTAACACTAACCTTGTTACCCGACAAATCAGAGGCCGAAAAAGTGACCGTTGTATCACCCAGAGGGAAAACCGAAGGTGCATTATTTGTGACAACAAGCAGGCCATCAATCCTATCTGAAGCAGATGCGGCGTTGAGAAACGCGGTTAAAACAGCATCTGTTGCAGGGGTGCCCAATGCATCCACAGCGGCGACAGTAAGGGCGGCAGGCGCAGTTAATACAGGCTTTGCTGTATCGCGATCCGTATCTGAATGACTATGACAACCCATCAAAAACATACAAAAAGTCACAATAAAAATTGAATTTTTCACAAAAACCTCAGTTTTAAATATTATACGTAACATCAATATACCCTATGTATAGAGTATAAAAAATTATTTTTAGAAAAGGATGGACTTAAACCCTGCGCAACAACAGCTACAATTTCAACCTCCCTACTGCAGTGAGATTGAAATTGACCATCAAGAATGATTATCCAGAGTAATTGCTTAGAGAGTTTGTCTTATAAATGAACAGATACAGCTACTGCGCCAGTAGTGCAGACCTATGACAGACTGACAAACAACTTTTACTCAGTAATAAAAGTACGTTTATCAGTATTATCTTCCAAAAATTCATAACTCAACGTTTTGGTCAAACCCTCTTCCAGAGAAACAGGCGCAACAAAGCCCGTTTCTGCAACAGACGATGCAAACTGAGTTGTACCCATAAATTTCTTAACTCGAATACTACTAACTGGCAACGGCTTGCGAATAATCATCGCAGCCAGATCAGCAACATAACCTATAGCAATGCCCAGGAAAGCCGGCAACCGCAAGCCAACATTATCCCTACCAAACAGTGTCTTACGCGCTACAGATATCAATGTGTTCATATCAAAATCAGGCTTATCAATATAGTTGTAAACATGAATTCCAGAATCAAATGAAAGACTGTATTCAAGGAAGGCCGCTATATTCTCAACATAAGCCATCGACTTACGATTTGTTCCATCCCCGAACATAAGGAATCGACCAGAGGCAATCTGCTTTAACAAATTGTAAACATTACCGCGATTTGCCTCACCAAATATTACCGTAGGCCTAACAATAACAAGAGTTCTATTCTCAGGATCTTCAGCGTGCCATTTCTTATACACACCCTCAGCCAGATACTTAGTACGACCGTAATCATTAAAATAATTAGGCTCTCCATCCTCACCGGTATCTGCAGGCGCAAAACCATAAATTGCAACAGAACTGGTAAAAACCAGTTTGTTTATGCCCAGCTCTCTTGCCGCATCACAAACATTAACCGCGCCTTGAACATTAACATCGTCATAACGACTGAGTGGTCGCACATCATCCCTATGCACAGCAGCTAGGTTAATAATTGCGGATGCGCCTTTCATTTGCTGCAGAGACTCCGGACTTTCAACATCAAGATGAATAATATTCTCAGTGCGATTTGAAGTATCAATATCACAAACAGTATATTCAGTGCTGTTAGAATCAAAACGTTTGGTTAATCGAGTTCCCACAAAACCGGCACCACCGACAACTGCAATTTCATTTTCCATCATTTTCAAACCTCATTACGGCTATTTGCCGTTTAACAATTCCAAGATTAATTTTTGGCAGGCAACATTTTCTTAAAAATATTGTAATACTGCTCATTCACCGTCTCACAAGAGACTGGCATTGAGCCCCCACCATAAGGCTGAACGGTACGCCACCGACCACCCTCAGATACAGTTCCTATATCGAGCCTATAAAGACCAAACTGAATATAATTACGTCTATCAATATGAATATTAAGACCAGTTACCAATGCATCGGCTAAAGTATGAGGAAAACCCTCACCATAACCGGTTGGTTGAAGAAAGGTATCGCAAGGCATAAAAATATCGTCCTGAGAAACAAACCCCATAGACTCAATCTCAATACCTGTAAAAACAGAAGTTACCAAATTCAGGTCTTTACAACCCACAACGACAAGCTCTTTGGTATCAGTGTGAGTGCAGAAATCGAGCACACTCTCGCGTACACATTCAACTTTGCTATCGCGCTGAACAATACAGATTTTCGATTCTTCACCAACCTTACGCTGAGAACCTCCAGACCCTGGAACCCAGAATAGACGGGCACTGCCATAGTAACGACGAAAGTACCTAAAATCAGAATAACACTGTATAGCAAAGTGCTTTCTCCAATTTAGCAACATCAGATTACCAACAAGTCGCCGAGCAATAGGATTGACACGATATCTGCCAAGACCATTTAAAATTGCCATGCCTCGACACCAAAACATCAGCATAGAAACGAGATTAGCACGCAAATTTGAAGATAGAATTACCGCATTACGCTTTAGAAATACAAATCCAAGTAATTCGAGCAGACATTTTATATAGCCATCAAAGAGACCTATGCTCTTTATAACAAACCCCTCCCCTTCTAGCTGGGCCATCAGGTCTGCTCGATATAACTTATTATACTTAGCGTGATCGTTAAGCATTAGGCAATAGCTCGTACCATTAACGGGTTTCTTCATAGGAAATCAGCTGCTCGGAGTTAAAAGTTTTTTAAAAATTACGGCTTATTATTTTTTCTGAATCGTCATTGGTAGTGATTTGGCTAGTCGATTACCGGAAATAAGATGGCTGTTGAAGCCTGTGACAACCTGACCATTTTCATGAAAAGAATTCTTATCTACACCTAAATACTCGAGTATTCTTATCGAAGTAGCAGAGTAATTTTCGATCATATCAACATAATTTACGCGCAGTGCACGGCCTGTCAATTGCAGATAGCTATTAACCAGATAACTCAATACGTAAACCAAAAAAGACCTAACTACGCGAGAGAATTTACCGCGAAAAAGCTTCGACTCAACCTTCTCTCTGTTGTACCCCTTATAGATAGATTTCATAACATCTCTAAAAGGCCGGTAAACAAACAATACTTTTGTATTTTTAAATACACGAAGCAATTTCAGAGGTCGTAAAAAAGCACCGGTAGCATTCTTGGACGAATCGACTACAAAATTTATCTCTGATTCCCTCAACTCACTAACACGCTGTATAAAACTGCTTATTGATAAATGGAGAGCCTCAGATTCAGGAAAACTCCTATCAAGCTGATTATTCATTGCAATAACAGAATCGTTAAGTCTCTGATCCCCCCAAAACTGGCAGGAGGCTCTTGATTCACCACATGAACAAATATCTCTAGAATGATATTCATTGTGAACATATCTAACTTCACCGAAAGTAACGCATTCAGGGAGTATTTCACCCAAAAGCAACTCTGCTATCGTACTACCGCTGCGACCATAGCCAGTAATATACACATAACATGGCGTTTCAGCTTTCATTTAAAAACTCTCGCTTAAATTTCGAATAATCATCGTTAAAGTATTTTTTACTCAGCAAATCCAAGGTGTCCGCAGTGGTATTATTTTTAATAGGACTGCTAAATATTTTCTTAAGTCGGTGAGATACACGATCACCTAAAGATTTTCGCGCAAGATCCCTTACCACCGGAACCTTATAGAAAGAAGCCAGCAAAGGGTTATCTATCTTGCCGCCTTTATTTTCTCTGGCAACACTGAAATCATCGGGAATAGCAACTTCAGACTCAAAAACAACAGACAGGAAAGAACCTAAAAAATCGCTATCTGAAAGTTTATTTTGAGCATAAAAATGCACATTTTCTTCGCCAAATAGCTCAACATACCTCGACGAATTGGCGTGATACAGGCCGCGTTCAAGATAACCAAAATTCTTGTAATAGCTGAAGTCTTTGTCCAAAGATAAGCTATGTGTAAAAGCATCTTCAAAATTATCGTGCTTCTCAATACCCCTGGAAATATTCATAAGATACTGTGACATTGCCCGCTTCACTGGGTCTCTGTGCAATACAATTATCTTCACCGAATTAGCAGGGAAATAATCGGCAATCTTTTCAGCTACACCCGGAAGATGTAAATACGAAGGAGTCGCTTCGAATAAAACCTCAGGGCCAGAATCGGGAAAATAAGATTGATATGCAGGCTCTTTATCGGAGTCAAAATAATGAAGCTCCTTAGTACCAAGGGTTGTTCTAGCTATGCCGAGCTGACGCACCACTGAATCGAGATATGTTGTGCCACACTTCTGACCACCTACATTTATTACAACCTTCATAATTTAATTCACCTACCTAACTAACCAATTACAAATCTACGAATATGACAATAGGTGTACGCTCGTTCAATAAATTTGACCAGGACAACCACAAAAGCTACGTATTCTGGAGGTAATCCAGCTGCCATTGAAATAAACAGCAGCGTACAAATTGAACCCAGAGCTTTAACCACAAGAACCACACGGGACTTCGACATAATATGAAGTGCAATAAATACCGGGCCAACACAGATAACCAAGTAGCCTAGAAACCAAGCTATTAATGCAACCTGAAGGCTAATGATGTTATCCATAAACACTAACGGGTAAACGGCAATCGACGTCAGAAGACCCAAAGCTAAAGTCAAAAGCTGAGCTCTTTTCATCTGTTTGGCGAACTTAAAACTGTCATTAACAGCCCAACTTGCAGCCAACTTTTTCTGGAATAGGTAATTAACCGGAACCTGCGCCAACTGAGGAAAATTAGAATAGCGATAAACCAGAGCGAAAATCAGAAATGCATTAGCCGGCAATATAATACCCGCTAAAGCTTGATATGCCCAGGGCATACCACCGGTTAGACCACCAGAAAGCCACAAGTCAAAGGACACACTGTCCTTGCCCGCATCCAGTTTTTGCTCTGGTTGATCAGACTTTTCCAGAGACATATATACATTCAGTATCGCCCAGACTAAAGCGGCAAAAGCGCCAGCAATAAAAAAACCGTATGAGCTGTATTCATCCAATCCATCTGCCACAAAAAAATAGATCAAAGCCGGAAGATAAACCAGACCCCACATAACGCCTAGCATAATTGACGCACGACGCTTTATAAATGGGAATACTGGAGTAAATAGCCAGCACATAGCTATCATTACAGCGAATAGAACGAGTAATAGCATCTCCTCAATACCCAAATAACCGAGATCAAAGAAACCCATAACGGAAAATAGCAACAGAGATTCAATGCCAACGATCGTAACAATACGAACAGCCATCTTGGCAACAAGGCGAGCAACAAACTTACGACTTAGATCGGTAACAAGTTGCTTACTGATAATAATATCAGTTCCTGACTTAGCAAATACTGCCAGCATATTTGCCAGAACATACCAAGACAAAATAGTAGCCGCCAGCTCAGAAGCTTCTCTCGCCAACATAAAGGTCAACGCCAGAGGAAACAGCCCAACCAGCATTCGCGAGGAACTTAAAAGAAGCATATTTAGTCTATTCATAATCTATACTTAAAAGCGCTTCGCGCTAAAACCTTGTTTACTTCAAATAAGCCGAACTTTTAAATATCCTAAACCGAAATACTAAACAACTTTATTAACTGGGTTCTGTAAAGTTTGATCAGGGCTCACGTCCGGATTCAATCTCTCTGCCCTAGCTTGAAAAGTAGTTCTGGCGATGCTTAGAGAAGCACCTACCAATAACCAAAAAATCACAAAACGATTGCCATTATGGGCAAGGCCATAAAGAACTGCTGGCAGACAAATACCCATGAAGCCCTCAAAACCAAAAGCCCTATATATCTCTAAAAACCATACAGCCAGCAGAACTAGGAAAAATATCAGCCCAACCAGACCATAGCTATTAAGCATGGACATTATTGAGCTGTGTGTTTCAAGACCAAAATATGCCTTAACGCCCTCCTTGCCCATACCGAAAATAAGGTGCAGGATTCCACTTTCAAAAACAAGCAGGTAGCCTCGCGATGCAAGCGAGCTATCAGACTCCTGACCGAACCTATCAAAGCGGTAGTAGAGTTCTGAACTCTGGATTAGCTCAATAGGAACCAAGTCATTTACAAACACCACCATAAACAGGAAAATCATAGAAGTTAGTATTAAAACTTTATTCTTGAAGCTGATACTCAACAGAAACGCTAGCAAAACTACTATGTTAGACAAGATAGCCGACTTCGAAAGGGATACAAATCCGCAAAAAAAGCCAATACACATTAGCCCCACAAACACCTTGCCGGATATCATTTTACACGCGTAAAAAAGGTAACTTAGTGACAGGAAACAGACTGAGAAATAACCTAGCTGATTTGGGTTATTAAAGGTACCAATAGCTCTCATGGTCATATCTCCCCTGACAAATGATACGCCAATAATTATAACACCCAGCATTGCAACAAGACCGCTTACCATAACCGCCAGATTCAGCTTTGATTCCCGCACACTCAGATTATGCGTTAACATCAGTACCATCAAATTAAACAAGAAGTAAATGGGGCTTAACAGTGACAAAACATTGGAATTACCCATCGCCGCAGTTATCTCACGGAGCATGATATATACGACCATCAGTAGGTAAATTTTACCGAATAGATTTACCTGCAGCCTAAAACTGGCATTCACAAGCAAAACAGCAAAAGCCAAAGCCAATACGGCATGAGAAGGTTGAATCCCCCCGGAATTAAATGGGTAAAAGGGAAGAGTCATCACCCCAAAATAAAATAGAAATTTCCAAACTAACGCCATTCAATTGTCCAGATCAAAATGTTTTTCTTTACCAAGATATACCAATAGCCTTATCAAGGTAACATCTTCAAAAACCTAATTGCGAGCCATATACCAATCAACAAATTTATTAATTCCATCTTCGATCGAAGTAGACGGCTGAAACCCAATAGCATCTCGCAGTGCATCAATATCCGCGAAAGTAATACTTACATCACCCGCCTGCATAGGCAGGAGGTTTTGAACCGCCTTCTTGCCAAGAGCAGTCTCAATTGCAGTGATAAAGCGCGCCAGAGTGACCGGATTATTATTACCAATATTATACAAAGCGAAAGCCGAACTAGCATTACTACCAGGGCTAGGCTTCAAGTCAGGGGCCTTAGGCAGTAAGCGAATAATACCCTCTACGATATCATCAATATAGGTAAAGTCACGGTGCATATCGCCACCATTGAAAACATCAATAGGCTTATCTTCAGTAATTGCCTTGGTAAACTTATAATAAGCCATGTCAGGACGGCCATATGGTCCATAAACTGTGAAGAACCTAAGTCCCGTGCATGGAATTTTAAACAGATGACTGTATGAATGAGCCAGAGCCTCATTCGACTTTTTAGTCGCAGCATACAAACTAATAGGATAATCAGTATTGTCAGACGTGCTGAACGGCTGCTTTGTGTTCATACCATAGACAGAGCTTGATGAGGCAAAAACCAAATGTTCAACCGGATTGTGTCGACAGCATTCGAGGATATTGGTAAACCCGATCAAATTTGAATCCACATACGCCTTTGGATTTTGTATTGAATATCGCACCCCTGCCTGTGCAGCCAGATTGACAACAATATCAAAAGAGTGACTCTCAAAAAGGGACTCAAGACCACCGCTATCAGCAATATCCAGCTTAATAAACTGATAATTGCCCGCCAGATCATTTTCATCAACGAATTGATTCAGATTATCAAGCCTATCCATTTTCAGCTGAGGATCGTAGTAATCATTTAAATTGTCGATTCCAACTACCGCATAGCCACCCTTGAGCAGCTCTTTAACCAAATGAAAACCAATAAAACCAGCAGAACCAGTAACAAGAACTTCTTTCATTTTTTAGTTCTCTCCAAAAAGATCGCGAGTAAAAACTTTACTGGCAACATCGTTTAAATTATCTGAAACCCTATTTGCAACAATCACATCGGATATCGCCTTGAACTCAGAAAGATCTTTTAAAACCCTAGAGCCAAAAAAGCTGTCTTCAGCAAGTGATGGCTCATAGATCACAACATTTATTCCCTTAGCTTTAATGCGCTTCATCACCCCCTGAATAGCCGAGAACCTGAAATTATCGCTACCCTCCTTCATCACCAGACGATAAAAACCTGTTGTCTCAGGCTTCTTTTTGATGATCTCATCAGCAATAAAGTCTTTGCGTGTTGTGTTCGAAGAGACAATCGCCTGAATAATGGTTTGAGGGACTTCCTCATAATTTGCTAGCAACTGCTTTGTATCTTTCGGAAGACAATAACCGCCGTAACCAAAAGAAGGATTGTGGTAGCCACTTCCAATACGTTCATCCAAGCAAACACCATCGATAATGGCCTTGGTATCTAAACCATGAACAAGCGCATAGCTATCCAATTCATTGAAAAACGAAACACGCATAGCCAAATAAGTATTTGCGAACAACTTGACCGCTTCAGCCTCGGTGGAACGAATAAATAGGACCTCGATATCATTTTTGGCCGCACTGCTCTGAAGGAGCTCAGCAAATTTTTGAGAAGCAACACACTGCCCACCAACGATAATTCGCGATGGGTAAAGATTGTCTTTTAGAGCCTGCCCCTCTCGTAAAAACTCAGGAGAGAAGATAACCCGACTCGTTCCATACTTTTTCTGTAAAAATGCGGTATGACCAACAGGGATCGTCGACTTGATAACCACAAGTGCGCTTTCATTCAAGCCTAGGGCATCTTCAACCACCCTATCTACAGAGCTCGTATCAAATCTATTGGTATCAGAATCATAATTAGTCGGAGTGGCAACAATGACATACTCAGCATCTTTGTAAGCATCCTCTTTATTGAGCGTCGCCGTCAAAGATAAGGTGTGTTCACGAAGAAAATGCTCAATTTCGTTATCAGCAACAGTAGACTCTTTACTGTTAACCTTTTCCACGCGATCAGCATCTATATCTAAAACAACCACATCATTATGCTGAGCTAAAAGAACTGATAACGACATACCAACGTAACCAGACCCAACAACAGTAATTTTTGTATTTTTAATCAAGGTTAAGAAACTCTAAGTTTAATAAAGAAATTTTTAAGCGGACAGGCTACCGCGGGACCGTGCATAACAAGCTCCCATAGGCTTATTGTTCATTGATTGGACAATGAACGCATAATAACACACTACTGAACTCGTTCTACTCAACGCCATATAAGCCCCTCACTTAACGCAACAACCTCACAGCAGCCAAAATACTGACTTCTAGCCCAACCCAGCAGCTAAGCAAAGCAACAGATAAACGCCAATCACAGCCGCAGAAAGCCAAGCACATCCCTAGACCTTATAAAAATAGCGTAAGCACTCATTTAGCCAGCACCTAAAAGTCATTCAACGCCGCCCCAAAGATGCCACCTAGAATCCACCCAGGTATAGAGGCCGAGTGAACAACCCACATAGCAGCCTCACCTTAGAAGCATTATCGGGACCGCAAACTTATCTAAATGCCCTGCCAAGAGATACTGACAAAACTACATAATCTTAGAGGGCTTGTAACTCTGAAATTCAACATGCAATGAGATGACTAATATTATGGAAGGGCAACCCTAAATAGCAGCGGAGTGCTGAATAGCTCGTCGACTAAGGCCTGTCAGGTAGAACACAAATCCGTACATAAAGCATTCAAAAGCGAAGAAATAACCCCACTCATTGCTTGAGGCCGGCCACCACTCATTGACATAACCCACCAGAACAAGACCTGAAGTCGAGCCTGAAATCAATAATCCGGTGAGGGAATTAGAAGTAACCTGAGAACGAAACTTAGAGCGCAAAATGCAATGTATGCGGTTGTGAAGGTGATCATTATCCGGTGAAAATGGCGAACGACCCACCATCATTCTTCTTAAGATGCTGACTAGAAAATCAACACAGGGATAAGCAAAAAGTGCCGCCAGAAAGCCTAAAGAGAAGATTCCAGCGTTGAAGAATACCAACCCGTAAATCGCCAGAGCCGCACCCAACCCATAGGTACCAGCATCACCCAAAAACAGACGCCCAGTAACAACATTAAAGAACAGGAATACCCCACAGGCCGCCATAAAGCTTTCATCAACCACCCTACCCGTCTGTATAGAGAAGAGAAGGATAGAGAAGAATGCGATCCCAGGAATAAGACCATTAGCCCCATCAGCCATATTTACGGCATTGATAAAGCCAACCAGAAAGATAATAACAAAAACCGCCCCAACCAATGGCAGGGAAAGAAGATAGTCAAACCCAGCAAACCCTATTGAGTCGGGAACAAGATCAGGCCAGACAAAGATAATTCCGGCAAAGAGAACGAACTTCAAAGCAAGGCGAATAGTAGGCGAGAGAAAATCAGCCTTTAGATCTTCAGCAAGACCCATAGCCGCACAACACATAATAGCGAAGATACCGAACCTATGGTTGCCGTATGTCTCCAGATCACTGAGAAAACCCGAGCTGTCCCGGTAATAATCTGTGGCAAAAAATATAAACACAGACACTATCACTGCCAAACCACCCAAGCGAGAAGATGTGCGAGCGCTAATTCCATGCTTACTGGCCGAGTCAGTTCCCGACTGCTGAAGTGAAAACCACTGAAGGAGAAGAGTAACAATTGAGCCAAGCACACCAAAGCAAATGCCAGCAACAACCACTACTACAGAAATATGTACAAAGTCCTTTTTGGATAGAAGCAAATTAGAGATAAAAACCACCCAAATAACATTTTAAGAAACAGAACTGCAGACCGCTCAAAGCTTTTCGCTAGGAAATAGGTTGAGCGTAATAAGCCGCGCACAGTACTTGAGCCTTGACCCCAAATCAACCAATTTCAAACCCTGAACAAAATATTCAGAACGCAAAATATACTGCTATATCAGCCAGATAGCAAACCAGAGCCTAATCCAAGAACCACTCAAGAGAGTAGATTTATAGCTCAAACTCTTATAATTCATGGAATTAAGGCCTGCAATCAATAATAATTCATATATAAATAAAATGGAATAGCTACCAACAAAAAAAGCCCAGCTGTTTAGCTGGGCTTTTGGAGGAAACTGGTGGGGTAACGCCCGAAATCGGCCGAATGGGTTGAAAAGCCCTACTTCGCCTACTGATCTAATGACTCTTCATTATTGCTCTGCTGGGCATCCAAGAGGCATATAACCCCACCATGTCATCCCGACATGCCCCTCTGCTCCTTGTCATCCCGACATGCCCCTCTGTTCCTTGTCATCCCGACAGAGCCCTCTGCTCTTTGTCATCCCGACATGCCCCTCTGTTGTTTGTCATCCCGACAGAGCGCAGCGACGAGGGATCTCACACCCACTTGAAATGACACAAGGATATTTGAAATAACATGTAGCAACATAGCATTCAGCCTCACGTCTTACCTTTCGCAGCGGGTCTAACAAAAACCAGCCAAATAAAACTACCTACAATGGCGAAAATAAAGGCATCCATAAAGGCTTCCCTTGAAGCTAACAACCACCCTGCTTGCAAAATGCTTCCATCGAAAACATAAATTTTTTCGCCAACAACAAATCTGTCAAGATCACTTAAACTCAATAGCCGGTATAGAAATGCCAAAAGGTAACCGGTCAGAGTTGAAGCAAATTGATTTGGACAAAATCTGAAATGGATAGCTTTGATATAAGGGGGATTCATTTAGCAATAGAAAGGGCTTTCTGAAGAAATTGAGTTAACCACAAATACAAAAAAGGCTGCATACCCTTGAGATATGCAGCCTTTATAAATTCTGAGCCTCAAATCAATCGTTAAAAACCCATAGGTTTTTCACAATTGGCGTTAGCCCTCCACCCGCGCCCCAAAACGGAATCGATTCACAGCCAGACAAATGAATACCAATTTTCTTACCCGTTGTATAAGCCATCAGCGATGCGGACAACATATTATTGAACCCTGGCAAGTCTTTAGGTATATGCACTCGAGATGTAACAGCACAGTTATCCAGATTTTGTACCGAACCTGATATATTCAAAGTAACACCGCCCTGATCATGAAAGTGCATTTTCTCAATGGTTACACCCGGCCCATCGAGAGGAGTGAAATAGTCAGCGAATGCTGAGCTCGATAAAATTAGAAGTACGGTTATTAATAACTTCATAGTAAATCCCTTTAGCAAAAAAAAAGCGCCCTCATGGCGCTTCAATAATTACCCTATCTAGCCGACAAAAGTCGGTTCCCTGATCGTCATAGGCGCGCACTGTAACCGTTGCTTGTGTAGCCTGTGCAGATAGCAACATAGATAAGGTGCCATCATATCCTGCTGCAGTTTCGCTCAGTTTTAACCAGTAGTCACTAGTACAAGCTAGCCCTTGAATACTATGTATGGGTTTGGTTTGTACCAGAATATCGCCACTGGCAGTCCATACGCTGATAAGCTCTATTTTTATATTGCTGGTGTCTTTGTAGTCGGCGCGGGCAAAACTGGCTAATGTTATGGCTAAGATGGAAATGATTTTTTTCATTTGATTAGTCCTTATCTGAATGAATTGATTGAAGATACCACCGATACGCATCACTCAACCCCTCTCGCAAATTAACTGTGGGCGTCCAGCCCATATTCTTTAACCGTGAATTGTCCATCAACTTTCGCGGTGCACCATCAAGCTTGGATGAATCAAAAACTATATTTCCTTCAAAGCCTGTCACTTCACCAATAAGTGTCGCTAAATCAGAAATACTTATTTCCTGCCCACTTCCCACATTAATATGTGACAGCATAGGCTGGGTATTCTCCAAGTATTTGTTTTGATCAAGATTCAAAACAAACAAAGATGCAGATGCCATATCATCCACGTGTAAAAACTCACGGAATGGTTTGCCACTTCCCCAAATAACCACCTCTTCAGCACCATCAAAAACAGCCTCGTGAAATCGACGAATTAGTGCAGGCACAACATGGGAGTTCTGCGCATGAAAGTTATCTCCAGGCCCATAGAGGTTGGTTGGCATAACACTTCTGTAATCAACAGCATACTGGCGGTTGTAGCTTTCGCAGAGTTTGATACCGGCTATCTTTGCAATTGCATAGGGTTCGTTTGTCGGTTCGAGTGTCCCAGTCAACAAAGCATCCTCTTTCATCGGCTGATCAGCCATTCGAGGATAAATACATGAACTCCCCAGACATAATAATCGCTTTACACCTGCAGAATAAGCTTGGTGAATTAAATTACTTTCGATCATCAGGTTTTCATAAATGAACTCCGCGGGATAGGTATTGTTGGCATGGATACCTCCTACCTTTGCCGCAGCGATGATGACAATATCGGGGCGTTCTTGAAGCATAAATTCACGAACATCAGCCTGCTCCGTTAAGTCCAGTTCCGCATGGGTTCGAATAATTATTTGGAGCCTGTTATCCGATAGTTTTAATTCTTCAAGCTGACGGAGAATAGCGCTACCTACCATGCCTCGATGGCCTGCAACAAATATATTCATTATTAACCTATAATTAATTTTAATTTTCTATCGGAATTTCGTATCCATAGGATTTGAAAAATACATTATTTTGCGACGTTAAAATCCTCCGAAAACTTTTCTGAAAACACATCGTGCACCACACTATACGGACTCCAACCGAGTTGGTCTGTTTTCTTCAACGGGTCAACTAGAAGCATCTCAACTTATTCAGATCTGAGATACCTAGGAATAATAGTTACAATTACATCGCGCAAGTTAACATTAGGGTCATCGTCACCATGAACTGACTTTACAACACCAACTGA
>Ga0115549_1000997_pt1 | contig 17651 bp, 18 predicted proteins | sample COGITO_mtgs_1004_2_FD_87176 | JGI IMG/M metagenome (GOLD analysis project Ga0115549, IMG submission 87176) | Pelagic marine microbial communities from North Sea - COGITO_mtgs_100430 | ecosystem: Environmental > Aquatic > Marine > Epipelagic | place: Germany:Helgoland, sampling site Kabeltonne...
AACTTTCGAGTAACGTTGTTTAACACAAAATGAGACTTCATAAATATCCTTTTAAGACTATGTAAATTTACATCTTTTTTTAAGATTCTATTTCCGCATTTAATAGATTTTATCTTTTTAATTCCCTCTTGATTTGCTACTTATTTTATAACGACTAAATGATTTAAAATGAGTTTTCAAGATGCTGTCTGTATCGGTAGTGATTACAAGCATAAAAGAGAATAAAAGAAGTCGTATTTCAATATTTGATAAAACAAAAAAATAAAGAGTTGCGCTCCTACTGCGCTAAATTTTGAAAACAAGGCTAGAGAAAAAGAAGTCGAAATATTTCGAAATAAGATGCACCGAGATTTTAAAAAAAAGTACTTACAAAGGTGATCCTCTTATTAAGTATAATTGCATTGTTAATTTACGGTATCGGTTTCGTAGAAAAATAGAAAATCAATAAAAAATCTTTCTTATTTTTACCTTTTAAACTCGTAAAATGAACAAAAAAGTAATCTTGATGATTTTGGATGGATGGGGAATCACACAAGACCCAAAAGTATCCGCCATTTACAATGCAAAAACGCCCTATATCAATTCTTTATACAATAAGTATGCGCATGCATCACTGAGGACGGATGGCGAACATGTTGGACTGCCCGAAGGTCAAATGGGAAACTCTGAGGTGGGGCACATGAATCTAGGAGCTGGTAGGATCGTCTATCAGAACTTAGCACGCATTAATAAAGCGGTAAAAGAAAAGACATTAGGAAAAGAAAAAGCGTTATTAGATACTTTTAAGTATGCAAAAGAAAACAATAAAAAAGTCCATTTATTAGGATTAGTTTCTGATGGTGGAATTCACTCTCATATCAATCATTTAAAAGGGATTTTAGACATTGCAAAAGAACAGGAAGTAGCCAATGTATTTGTACATGCTTTTTCTGATGGTCGTGATTGTGATCCGAAATCTGGAGGAAAATTCATCAATGATCTTCAAGATTACATGAAAGAATCTACTGGAGAATTGGCTTCTGTAACAGGACGTTATTACGCAATGGATAGAGACAATAGATGGGAACGAATCAAAATAGCCTATGATGGTTTGGTCAATGGAGTGGGTACAAGAACCAAAGATGTTGTTGCCGCAATTCAACAAAATTATGATGCTGGATTGACAGACGAATTTCACAAACCCATCCTTATTACGGATGAAGAGAATCAACCAAAAGCACAAATCAAAGAAGGCGATGCAGTGCTCTTTTTCAATTATAGAACAGACAGAGGTAGAGAATTAACAAATGCACTCTCGCAAAATGATTTTCCTGAAGAGGAAATGAAAAAATTAGATTTGTACTTTACCACCATTACCTTGTATGATGAAAGTTTTCAAAACATCAATGTAATTTACAAAAACGATAATATAAAAAATACTTTAGGGGAAGTAATTTCGAAAGCAGGTAAGAAGCAAATTAGAATTGCAGAAACAGAGAAATACCCACACGTAACCTTCTTCTTTTCGGGAGGACAAGAAGCTCCTTTTAATGGAGAGTCTCGTATTTTAAAAAACTCACCAAAAGTAGCAACCTATGATTTGCAGCCAGAAATGAGTGCCTATGAATTAACGGATGCTTTGTGTGAAGACTTAGAAAAAGCGACCGCAGATTTTGTCTGTTTAAATTTTGCCAATGGCGATATGGTAGGTCATACTGGAATTATGGAAGCTGCTATTAAAGCCTGTGAAACTGTTGACACTTGTGCGAAAACAGTGATTGAAACAGGATTAAAAAATGGATACACAACCCTATTGATCGCAGATCATGGAAACTGTGAAACCATGATAAATCCGGATGGAAGTCCAAACACAGCACACACCACAAATCCAGTTCCTTTTGTACTTATTGATGAAGATTTAAAATCGATAAAAAATGGTATCTTGGGCGATATTGCACCAACAATTTTAGATTTAATGGGCATTGAGCAACCCTCAGAAATGACACAAAAATCGCTGCTATAATTTTTTAAAAAACACACATGAAAAAAATACTTTTAATTGCATTCATCGGAATTTACACTTCTTGTAATGCGCAACAAAAAACAACTGCGGTAAAAGACCAATCAGGTAATTTAATTGGTATCGCAGATAAAGAGTCTTTCAATCAAGCACCTTTTAAGGCTTGGTTTGATCAGAAATTTAAAACCTACACTCCAGAAGCAGGAACGATTACTTCTTTAAAAACAGCTTTGAAAGGAATTACCATTAAAGGATTTATGGGAACCTGGTGCGGCGATAGTAAAAGAGAAACACCTCGTTTTTTCAAAATTTTGGAACTGGCTGATTTTGAAATGACTAATTTTGAATTGATAACAGTAAATCGTTCTAAAAAAACACCCGATAACTTACAAGCAGGATTGAATATTTTTAAAGTACCTACATTTATCTTTTATAAAGACGGCAAAGAAATAGGCCGCTATGTAGAATATGCAAGAGTTTCTTTGGAAAAAGATATTTTAAAAATTGTATCAGGCATGCCATACAAACATTCTTACGATCGAAGTAAGTAATAATACATTTTTACATTTTATTTAAAATTAAATATCGGCGTCATTCTTAATGAATGACGCCGATATTCGTTAACTCAATGACGCTTCAATAAAAAAATTATTTTCCGTGTTTTTCAACGAAAACTTCTTTCTCTTATTTCTTTAAATTAGAGTAACTTTGTGGCATAATTTTTTCAAGATGATTATCGTAAAAACAAGAGAAGAAATAGAAATCATGCGCGAGAGTGCTTTAGTAGTTTCTAAAACATTAGGAATGCTTGCTAGCGAAGTAAAACCGGGTGTAACGACATTATATTTAGACAAATTAGCCGAAGATTTCATAAGAGCTGAAGGAGCAATCCCTGGTTTTTTAGGTTTGTATGACTTTCCAAATACGCTTTGCATGAGTCCCAATGCACAAGTTGTTCACGGAATCCCAAATAAAACGCCTTTAAAAGAAGGTGACATTATCTCTATTGATTGTGGTGCTTTAAAAAATGGTTTTTATGGGGATCATGCATATACGTTTGCTGTAGGCGAAATTGCAGATGACGTAAAAAAATTATTAGACGTTACTAAGCAAAGTTTGTACGAAGGAATTCGCAATTTTAAAGCGGGAAATCGAGTGGGTGATGTAGGATATGCAATTCAAAAATATACCGAAGACCGGGGTTATGGTGTGGTAAGAGAATTGGTAGGCCATGGACTTGGAAGAACAATGCACGAAGATCCAGAAATGCCAAACTATGGAAAAAGAGGAAGAGGCAAGAAATTTACAGAGGGAATGGTTGTTGCTATTGAACCAATGACAAATCTTGGAACTCATAAGATTAGACAGCATTCAGATGGCTGGACAATTACTACATTAGACAACAAACCTTCCGCACATTTCGAACATGATGTTGCTATTGTAAATGGTAAACCAGAATTGCTTTCTACGTTTAAATACGTCCATGATGCCTTGGGAATTGTGAGTAATGAAGAAGACGAGTTTAGACAATAAATTTTATAGACACTAATTTTTCTAATTTCACTAAAAAAATGAACACTTTAATTTACAAACAAGAATCTTGTACTATTATAGGGATTTGTATTAGAGTACAGAAACAAACTTTAAATAATTTAGCAGCATCAAAAGTGAAATTAGGTTTACACGTAAATTTTGGAGAAGATCATTTAACCAGCAAAAGAACTGTTTTGTGAAATTTGTATAATTCATGTCTCTATTTAAAATCATCTTAAACACTTTACCACGCCCTTTATTAATAAAGGCTAGTTATTTGGTAAATCCGATAATCCGTTTTTATTTAAAAGGAGATCGTTTTACAGATCCGATCGATGGAAAAAGTTTTCGGAAATTCCTTCCTTATGGCTACGGAAAACAGCGCGAAAATGCACTTTCTCCCTCTACCTTGTCTTTGGAAAGACATCGATTAATGTGGCTGTTTTTAAGAGATGAAACCTCCTTTTTTACTGCTAAAAAGAAACAGAAAGTATTACACATTGCACCTGAACAATGTTTTGTAAATCGCTTTAGGAAACAAGAAAATTTAGACTATATCACCTCCGATTTAGAATCGCCCATCGCAGATGTAAAAGCAGATATTTGTGATCTGCCCTTTGAAGATAATGCGTTTGATATTGTTTTTTGCAATCATGTTTTAGAACATATTACAGATGACACGAAAGCCATGCAGGAATTGTATCGAGTTTTGAAGCCAAAAGGAATGGGGATATTCCAAATTCCTCAAGAGCTCTCAAGAAACAAAACATTTGAAGACGATAGCATTACAGACCGGAAAGATCGTGCAAAAATATTTGGGCAATATGACCATGTAAGAGTCTATGGTCGGGATTATTTTGACAAGTTGCGAACTGTTGGCTTTAAGGTTGACGAAATCGACTATACAAAGAAAATTGAAGAAAAAGAGTTAGAACGATTTTGCTTAATGAAAGGTGAGATTTTGCCTGTGTGCTATAAGCCATCATCGTAATTAGAATAACTGGCAAGATTTTGTTGGGCATCTATATAAATTAAAATGGCTTTTATTTCCGTATGCTTTTCTAGAAATAGTTTTGTTTTCTCAACACCCATTGCCATAAATGCTGTTGCATACGCATCCACATCTGCACAGTCTATTGCTGCGATTACAGAAACACTTAGCAAATTACTTTCGGTTGCAAAACCTGTTTTAGGGTTTATGGTATGTACATACTTTTGACCATTCTCAGCAATTCTAAATTTTCTGTAATTTCCGGAAGTAGCCATCGAATTGTTCGATAAATTAATAATTGTAAAGGCATCATTGACATCGGTTATAACTGGATTTTGAAGTTGAACTCGCCATGGCTTATCCTTTTTCTTAACTCCTTTTGCTCGGATCTCTCCGCCAATTTCAATCATATAGTTTGCGATCTGTTGTTGGTCTAAAAAGCGGGCAACAACATCAATTCCAAAACCTTTCCCGATGGAATTAAAATCCAGATAAATCCCAGGATCTTTTTTGATGACTTTTTGATTGACGACTTGAATCTTATCAAACCCAACCAATTTCATTTGTTTTTGAACCTCCAAAGTGTCTAGGTTTCGTTTTTCATTTTTAGGTCCAAAACCCCAAGCATTGACCAAGTTTCCAACAGTAGGATCAAAATAACCATCTGTTTTTATGTGAATTTCTTTCGATTTTTTTAACAATTCTAAAAGAATAGCGTCTGCAACTACAGAAGTATCTCCTTTGTTTATTAAAGAAATATCTGAAGAAGGCAAGTAGGTAGATATTGACCTGTTGACCAAATAAAATAAACTATCGATTGACTTTTGATAATTAACAGTGGTATTTTGACAAACAATCTTATAAGTAGTCCCAAAAACATTCCCTGTTAATATAAGGTTTGTTGCTTTTGGTTTGGATTCGCATGCAAAAAGAACAGCTAGTAAAAAGGGGACTAGAAAAAAACGTTTCATATCATTTTAATTTTCAATCAAAAATAGTACTTAAAATTTTCACAAAATAAAATTTATCTAACTAATTGTAACTGCTTTTTATTAGCTTTGTATTTAAAATTAATCCTTCAGAAAATGAAAAAAATCACCTTACTCCTTTTATTAGGAATTGTATTAAGCGCATGTGTATCTAAAAAAGATTTTGTTGCTTTACAAAGCAAGCATGACAACAAAGCAACTCAGTTAGTAGACCTCAAAGCAGATTTGCAAAAATGTATTATTGAAAAGAACAACGATGATGCCAAGGCATTAGCTTTAGCAGAACAAGTTAAATCTTTAAAAGAGGATAAAAAAACAGCTTTAAAACAAGTTGAAAACTTAACTGTTTTAACGCAATCTTCTTCTGACAATATTAAAACTGTAATTTCTCAGTTAAGCGAAAAGGACAAATTTATTAATGGAATTAGAGATGCAATGACGCAAAAAGATTCTATCAATTTGGCGATAAAATACCATTTAACGAAGAACTTAACCGACGGTATACAAGATGAAGACATTGAAATTGATGTAGAAAAAACAGTTGTTTTTATTTCTATTGCTGATAAACTATTATTTAAAAGCGGAAGTTATAATGTAACCGAAAAGGCTTATACGGTATTAGAAAAAATTGCAACGGTAATCAACGCGCAACCAGAAATGGATGTAATGGTTGAAGGACATACCGACGCAACACCTATTAAAAGAACTATTATTCAAGATAATTGGGATTTATCTGCTTTAAGAGCAACCTCAATCACACGAATTTTACAATATAAATATGGTGTAAAACCAGAAAGATTGTCTGCTACGGGTAGAAGCAGCTATGTACCTGTTGCTGAAAATGATACCCCTGCTAATAAAGCAAAAAATAGAAGAACAAAAATTATTATCTTACCAAGATTACAACAATTCTTTGATTTATTAGAGCAAAAAGCGGAGTAATCAATTTATTTCTCAAGCATAAAAAAACCACCTAAAAGGTGGTTTTTTTATGCTTTAAAATTAGATTTTCTCTACTTAATTTTTCATCATTTTTGTCTAAGTCGAGTTTTGGCAACTAAGACGGATTGAAAACAATCTGTTGATTGAGTTTCTGTTGGGTTATGTGCGATTGCTATTCTAAGATTTTAATAAAATCTTCGAAAGCTACATAGTATGGTTGGTCTTTAAAAACAGGGTTTTCTACACTTTCTGCATTGGCAATACCAACACCTGCAAACCAAACTTTGGCATTTTGTTTTTTAGCATGTTCTTTAAAAGTCTCCATCCATAGCACATCATATGCTGCTGGATTTTGAATGTTGTTGGTTGCTTTTACAAGTACGAAAACGGTTTGTTCTCCTTTTTTAAACAACACAAATTGTGGATGTCTTTTCAGTTTGCTGTTGATCGCCTGAAATTCATATCCCATTTCTTCTAAACGTTTGCCAACAATATTCATGGCAAGATTGTGCAATTCTTGTGCTGTTAAAACCTGCATTTAGTTACTTCTTTTTATTACGCATGTTATAATTTTTGTCACCACGCGTTTTTGGTTTTTTATATTTTAAAGCAATTTCTCTACGATAAGAGCCTCCTTGATTGGTTTTGCTGTTTTTTTCACTTTTTTCGTGAAACGCAGGACCAGGAACATGCTCTAATGCCGTTCTATTTTTAGAGATTCCTTGGTCCTCTCTTGGACGTTCATCTTCTGTTAATAGGGTCGAAATTTCTACCGTTTCTGGCAAGGGTAAAAGCGGAATTTGAAAATCCATTAAAGTTTCAATAGCTTCTTTAGATGCTTGCTCTTTCTTTGTAGAAAATAAGATACTTTTTCCTTCTTTTTCTGCTCTACCTGTTCTACCGATTCGATGCATGTAATTTTCTGGAAAATCAGGTGTATCAAAATTGATAACATGCGATACTTTGTCAAAATCCAATCCACGTGCCATAACATCCGTAGCTACTAAAATACGGTTGTTTCCTTCATCAAACTGACGAATAGAACGGATTCTGTAATTTTGAGTTTTATTGGAATGGATCACACAGGTTTCACTTCCAAAGACTTCTTCTAAATGTTTAAAAAGTAAATCTGCAGTTCTTTTAAAGGCAACAAAAACAAGGACTTTATGAAATGTTTCTTTGTCTTTCAAGAAGTCGTTCAGCAAATTCACTTTGGTGAAAAAGTTGGGTACGTTATAACTTTCTTGTATAATATTGTCTAATGGAGTACCACTAACGGCCACCGATATTTTTTCTGGCTTCTTAAAAAAGTCTAAAATTAATGCATCGACATCTTTTGTCATGGTTGCTGAAAACATAATGTTTTGTCTTCTAACGGGCAACAAATCAAAAATATTTAAAAGCTGAAAACGAAATCCTAAATCGAGCATAACATCAACTTCATCAATGACTAATTTTTGGATTGTTTTTAATTTTAATACGTTGCTCACACCCAAATCATACAAACGTCCTGGTGTTGCTACAATAATATCTTGCCCTTGTGCAATGGCTTGTTTTTGCGTGTTGATATTCGCGCCTCCATAAACGCCTAAAACACGAAAATTAAGATACTTTGATAGTTTTTCAATTTCATATACTACTTGGAGAACCAATTCTCTTGTAGGTACCAAAACCAAAACACGAGGATGTCTTGTTTTGAGAAACTTCAACTCTCGAAGAATCGGTAACATATATGCAAATGTCTTCCCCGTTCCTGTTTGTGCAATTCCTACTACATCTTTACCAGACCTTACCACTGGAAAAGATTGCACTTGAATTGGAGTTGGATTTACAAAACCTAAATCATCTATTGCATATTGAAGTTGGTTGGATAAATCTAATTCTTCGAATGTAATCATACTCTTAATTTTTTGCAAAGGTACACTTTCTTAAAATCTTACCTTTCTAAAAGAGCGGTTAACTTCTGTTTGTATCTCGGAAATGTTCTGATGTTGTGATGAGTACCTTCTAGAATTGGTATAAATTCATTTTTTGGAGAGCTATTTAATTGCAATAATGCTTTTGCTCCATCAAATGAAGTAGTTTTATCAAGAGTTCCATGAAAAATAGTAATGGGTGCCGTGACTAAAGGAATTGTTTTGTTTGTATTGAAATTGAATTTCAGTAAAAAAGTAGGAGCAAACGGGAACACAAATCGAACTGCTTTTTTAAGATTGTAGAAAGGCGCTTCTAAAATCAGTTCTTTTGGACTGTTTAATGCAGCTACTTTTGATGCAAATGTACCTCCTAAAGAGAAACCATATACCACTATTTGGTCTTCTGAAAAACTCTTTTTTAGGTGGGCATAGGCCAATAAAGCATCTTCATACATCTGGTCTTCTTTGAAATCACCAGTACTTTTCCCATAGCTTCTGTAATCTAGAACAAATACTTCGTAATTATATTCTAGAAAATAATTGACTCTTTCTCCCCATTTTGTGAGGTTTCCTTTATTTCCATGAAAAAATAAAACCATTCCTTTTGGTGCAGGAAGTCGCAAGTGAACTGCATTAATTTCTTGCTGATCAATGGTGGTTAAAAAAACCTCATCAAAAGGAGTTGAAAAATGAAATGGGAAATTTTTGCGCAGTCTATGCCCGTTTCTAAAAATAAATTTTTCTTGATAGAAACAAAAAATCAGTAAAAGAATAAGCACAAGAACACTTAAGAAAAAGACGATATTTAAGAGCATTAAAACTTTTATTTATTTACTATTTATAAAGGAATATAAGTCAAAAAACCGACTCATTGCTGAATCGGTTTTTTTATTCTTATTATATGATTTGAGGACTAACCTCCAAAATCATCAAAACGGATGTTTTCATCTGGCATACCAAAATCTTCTCCCATTTTTTGTACTGCTTTGTTCATTAAAGGCGGTCCACAGAAATACAATTCCATGTCTTCTGGAGCTTCATGATGATCTAGGTAGTTTTCAATTACACAGTTGTGTATAAACCCTACAAAACCATCTCCTTCAGTATCATTAATATCTTTCTTTACTTTCCAGTTATCTGATTCTAAAGGATCTGATAAAGCGATAAAGAATTTAAAGTTTGGAAAATCTTTTTCTAAAGCTCTAAAGTGTTCGATATAAAACAACTCTGCTTTAGAACGTCCTCCGTACCAATAGGTTACTTTTCTACCGGTTTTTAAGGTTCTAAATAATTCGTATAAGTGAGAACGCATTGGCGCCATTCCAGCACCTCCACCAACATATAACATTTCAGCTTCTGATTCGTTGATAAAGAATTCACCATAAGGTCCTGAAATAACACATTTATCACCTTTTTTCAATCCGAAAATATACGAAGAAGCAACTCCTGGGTTTACATCCATCCATCCACCTTTTGCTCTATCAAAGGGCGGTGTAGCAATACGAACGTTTAACATAATCTCTCTTCCTTCTGCTGGATAAGAGGCCATTGAGTAGGCTCTTTCAATTACTTCTTTATTCGTCATTACCAATGGTCTAAGTTTGAACTTCTCCCATTCTGCTTCAAATTTTTCTGGTGTATCGTGCTCTTCCGGGTGTGCTGTAATGTCCATATCGGAAAACTTCACTTCACAAGGTGGAATTTCTATTTGAATGTATCCTCCTGCTTTGTATCCCATATCTTCTGGAATTTCAACAACAAATTCTTTAATGAATGAAGCTACATTATAATTTCTTACAACAACTGCATCCCATTTCTTAATTCCAAAAATCTCTTCTGGAATGGAAATATCCATGTCTTGTTTTACTTTTACCTGACAAGCTAGACGAATTCCATGCTTTAACTCTTTACGTGTAAAGTGTGGTGTTTCTGTAGGCAAGGCTTCCCCTCCTCCAGAATTTACGTGACACTCACATTGTACACATGAACCTCCACCACCACATGCGGATGGTAAGAATATTTTTTCGGCTCCTAAAGTGGTTAACAGTGTGCTACCTGAAGCTACTTCAATTTTTCTTTCTCCGTTAATCGTAAGGGTTACGGGTCCGGATGGAGATAATTTTTGTTTTACAAATAATAATAACGTTACTAATAATAACACAATAGCTAAAAAAGCTGCTACGGTTGCTAATACAGTTCCTGTTGTACCTGCTGCTAATATCATATTACTGGTTGTTTGTATTTGTGTTATCGGCGATTACTTTTGTAACTGCTTCTTTTTTTTCTGTTTTATTTTCTAGTTGAGTTACTACTTTTGGAGTTTCTTTTTGTGCTTCATCTCCTCCGGTTAACATTCCTCCAAAACTCATAAAACCAATAGCCATTAATCCTGTAATGATAAAGGTAATTCCTAAACCTCTTAAGGCTGGGGGAACGCTTGAATAACGGATTTTTTCACGAATAGCTGCAATGGCTAAAATGGCTAAGAACCAGCCAATTCCAGATCCAACTCCGTAGGTTAATGATAATGCTAAGGTAGGAATTTCACGAGATTGCATGAACAAACTTCCTCCTAAGATCGCACAGTTTACTGCAATTAGAGGTAAGAAAATACCTAATGAATTGTACAATGATGGTGAAAATTTTTCAACCACTATTTCTACTAACTGAACCATGGTTGCAATGGTTGCAATAAACATAATGAAAGAAAGGAAACTTAAATCCATTGTTTCAGCTCCGTCTACTCCATAGGCTGGATCTAACCAAACGAGGGCGCCTTCCTGTAAAATATATTGATCCAACAACCAGTTTAAAGGGACGGTTACTGCCAAAACAAAAATTACAGCAGCTCCTAAACCTACAGCGGTTGATACTTTCTTAGATACAGCAAGGTATGAACACATCCCTAAAAAGGTTGCGAAGACCATGTTGTCTATAAATATCGATTTGAAAAATAACTCTAAATGTTCCATTTTTTTATAGTTTTCAGTGCTTAGTACTCAGTCTTCAGTTCGCATTTGATTGCAAACTGGAACTACTTACTAGGAACTAATTTTAATTTTCTTCTATTAATGATGTATTTCTGCTACGTTGTATCCAGATAATAAGACCTACCACGATTAGAGCCATTGGTGACAATAACATAAATCCGTTGTTTTCGTATCCATAAGCGTATAAGCCTGACAATTCTCCTGGAATCGGATTTCCTAATACAGGATATCCTAATAAGGTTCCTGCTCCTAACAATTCTCTAAAGAAACCAACGATGATTAAAATTACACCATATCCTACAGAATTTCCAATACCATCTAAGAAAGCTCTCCAAGGTCCGTTTCCTAAAGCAAAGGCTTCAAAACGTCCCATAATAATACAGTTGGTAATAATTAAACCAACAAAAACAGAGAGTGTCTTACTGAGTTCGTAGGCAAATGCTTTTAACACTAAATCCACAATAATTACAAGTGTAGCAACCACAATAAGCTGCACAATAATTCTAATTTTTGATGGAATGATGTTTCTCATTAAAGAAATCACTACGTTTCCTAATCCCAATACAAATAGAACGGAAATAGACATTACAATGGAAGCTTCAAGCTCTGCTGTAATTGCCAAAGCAGAACAAATACCTAATACTTGAATCGTAATTGGGTTGTTATCCGCTAAAGGATCTGTAAGTAATGCTGCGTCTTTTTTTGATAAAAGTCCCATAATTATTTTTTTAATGTTTTAAAATAAGGCACATACATTGCCAAGTCTTTCTTAATCATTGCAGAAACACCATCTCCTGTAATGGTAGCCCCTGCTATTGCGTCTACTTCGTAATCTGTCTTTTCTAAATTCTTTGGATCGTTGTTCCCTTTGGCAACTTTAATCCCCTTGAATTCTCCAGCTTCGTCTAATAAGTGCTCCCCAATAAAGTCGTCCATAAAATAACGTTGCTTGATATTTGCTCCTAAACCTGGTGTTTCTCCTTTGTGATCGAAATAAGCACCTTGTATAATCATGTTTTCATCCATAGCAACATAACCCCAAATGGCATCCCAAAGTCCTTTTCCTCGAATGGGTGCTACATAAAGAGTAACTCCCTCTTTATTTTTACCAACAAACAGAGGCAATCTTCTTTGCTTTCCTTGCTTTGCTAGGGTTTGCTCTTTTTTGATGTCGATTAGGTATGCATCTGAATTTTCAATTTCATCGCCTCCTTGAACTTCAATTTGTTTTGTGATGTATTCTGAAAATGCAGTTCCAGCAACATCAGTAGAAATAAAGGTTGCACTTGTTCCTTCATTTTCGTTGATGCCTAATGCATACAAAATGTTCTGTTGCTTTTCAATTCTTTTGTTCTCGTCAATGTTTGGTTTTAAGGACGAAGCCATAAAAGCCAACAAAGATCCTACAACAAACACCATAATAATGGCAAAAATCATTGTATAACTATTACTATCTGTTCTCTTACTCATAATTAGGCAGTTTTAACTTTAGTACGTGATAATCTTTTCTTTACATTTCCTTGTACCACATAATGGTCAATGGTTGGAGCGAAGACATTCATCAATAAAATGGCTAAGAAGACTCCTTCTGGATAGGCTGGATTAAAAACGCGAATCATGATGGATATAAAACCAATTAAGAAACCGTAAATCCATTTTCCTTTGTTTGTTTGAGACCCAGTTACCGGGTCTGTAGCCATAAATACGGCTCCAAATGCCAAACCTCCAATGATTAAATGTTCATACCAAACGGTATTCATTAAACCATAGAACTTGCTTGATGATGTAATAATATCTGCGGCTACAATTTGATTGAAAATGAATCCCATTACTGCAGCTCCTATAAAGGTAGAAACAATAATTCTCCAACTTCCAATTTTGGTGAAAATTAAAATAGCGGCACCTACTAATATTAAGAAAGCTGAAGTTTCACCAACAGATCCTGGAATGAAACCAAAAAAGGCTTCCCATAAATCATAATTTGCTGGTTGATTTTGTGCATAGGTCCCTAGCATTGTTTCTCCAGAAATTGCATCTGCAGTTCCTGTTCTGTTTACGGCATCATATACCCAAACTTTATCTCCAGACATCCACGTTGGATAGGCAAAGAATAAAAAGGCTCTAATGGTTAATGCAGGGTTTAAAATATTCATTCCTGTTCCACCAAAAACTTCTTTTCCAATAACCACACCAAAAATAACTGCTACAGACAACATCCATAATGGGGTGTCTACAGGTACAATTAATGGTACTAACATTCCTGTTACTAAGTATCCTTCTTCTACTTCGTGTCCTTTTATCACTGCGAAAATAAATTCTACTAAAAGTCCTACTCCATAAGAAACGATTACTAAGGGTAATACTTTTATAATTCCAATCCAGAAATTGTCCATTGTTAAAAATGAACCCAACACGGTAAATTCTGATGTAATTCCTTTAGCTACGTCTATAGCTGCATAATGTTGATATCCTGCGTTGAACATTCCAAAAAGCAAACAAGGAAGTAATGCCATGATAACAATATTCATTGTACGTTTTAAATCATCTGCCGCTTTAATATGAGTTCCTCCGTGAGTCACTTCATTTGGTAAATATAAAAAGGTATGGATTGCGTTGAACGCAGGCGCCATTTTAGTTCCTTTATATTTCTCCTTTAAAGTATGTAAGTTTTGTTTTAAGCCCATAATCTTATCCTAATTCTTCTCTCATTAAATCTAAACCTTCACGAATTATCTTTTGGTGAGGTTGTTTAGATACACATATAAATTCTGTTAATGCAAAATCTTCTGGTGCTACTTCGTAGGCGCCTAAAGCTTCCATTTCATCTAAATCTTTATACATACACGCTTTTAGCAACTGCATTGGATACAGGTCTAAAGGAAACACTTTTTCATAAGAACCTGTTACTACAAATGCTCTGTGTTCTCCGTTCGTGTTGGTATTTAAGTCGTACTTCTTGTTGGGTGTTAACCAAGAAAAAGTCAGCGCTCTTGAGGTAGATATTTTATTGAATACCGGTTTGTTCCAACCAAAGAATTCATAATCATTTCCTTCTGGTATTGCGGTTATTTGATTGTCGTAGTACCCAATAAAACCTTCTTCTTTTACATGGTTACCAGACAATACATTTCCACTAATGATTCTCGTATTATCGTTGTCTAAATTTCCTTTAACAATGGTGGCAACTTTTGCTCCTGCAGTTACCGTCACATAGTGTGGCTTGCGAAACTGAGAACCTGTTAAAGCTACGGTTCTTGTAATGTTGAACTTTCCTGTTAACAACAATTCACCAATAACCACTAAATCTTGCGGTGTAATTACCCAAACGACTTCTCCTTTATTAATCGGATCTATTTGTGCAATTTGTGTTCCAACATTTCCAATTGGATGAGGCCCAGAAACTTTATGAATTTCAATTCCTTTTAGATTCGAAAACGGTGAGTTTGCACTTTTACCAACAGAAACATGAAGTTTCCCTTCAGTTAATTTACCTACTGCTGTTAAAGCTGCTTGCAGCTCCGCTTCTTTCCCTTTTAAAGTATAATCTAAATCGGCTGCTAAAGGTGCACTTGCATATGCTGATACAAAAATAGCTTTTGGAGCTTGATTTGGATTGGCAACAACATCATAAGGACGTTGTTTTACAAATGGCCAACAACCAGAAGCTAATAAATGATTTTTCACCTCTTCTGCAGACATACTCGCTGCATCTTTAGTGCCAAAATCTTTAAATTCTTGGGTTGCGTTTGCGGCAATATTGATTGCTAAAACTTTTCTTCTTTCTCCACGAATAACCTCGGTAACTTTACCACTTACTGGACTTGGAAATAAAATGCGTTCATCACTCTTAGAATAAAAAAGTGGTTCTCCGGCCTTTACCTCTGCTCCTTCTTTGGCAACAAGTTTAACGGTTATTCCGTGAAAATCTGATGGCTTTATTGCATAAAAACCACCTGTAGCATGTTGCGTGGTTGTTTGTTCTGCTTCGCCTATAAGACTAATATTTAAGCCTTTTTTTATACGGATGTCTTTTGACATAGGTTTTTGTTAATTTTAGTTATCTAAAAAAATCATGCAAATTTAACGGTTTTACGGCTTATTTTTGATACGATTTACCCTATATATTTATTAAATATTATTATTTATATCCGTTCTAAATAACTAAATAACACGGGAGAAAAAGAACTTTTTTAGATGGCACAGCGTTTATTTAAAGTAGCACGAGTTTCTTTTTCATTTTTTTAAAAAAGGGAACAATAATTATACCGCTTTTTTGAAAATAAAATTTCTATTTTTGATTAAATTATGAACCCCAATTATGAAGTTAAAATTAAGTTATTTTTTTTTATTCATTGCAACATCGCTTCATGCACAACAAATAAAATCGATTCAATTAAGACCCTTACAAGAAAAGGTTTTTACGTCGATTGTACCCTTGGGAACCGTTTTAGAATTATCTTTTGACGACCTAGATGCCGACAGCAAAAGCTATCAATATAAAATCGAACACATGACCAGTGACTGGAAGAAAAGCAGGATGCTGACCAGTCAATATATTGATGGTTTTGATCAAAACACTATTTTAGAAGTTACAAACTCCTTCAACACTTTACAAAGCTACACACATTATCGTGTGCAAATTCCAAATACAAATTCAATCATTACAAAAAGCGGCAACTACTTGCTTTCTGTCCTAAATGATTATGATGAGCTCGTTTTTTCGAGAAGATTTGTACTGTATGAACGGAGAGCCATCATTGGTGTATCTGTAGAAAGAAGTCGAAATACAAAGACCTCAAATTCACAACAAACCATTCAATTTTCTATCAATCATCCTACTTTACAAATTAATAACCCGAGACAAGAAATTAAAGTTGTGGTCTTAAAAAACGAGAACTGGAATGAAAAGATCACCAATTTACAGCCCACCTTCTTCAAAGTAAATCAACTATTATACACCTACACCAACAAAACAAATTTTTGGGGAGATAATGAGTACTATAATTTCGATACCAAGTTTCTTAGAAATAGAAGCTTAGGAATTCAACAGATAGAAAAAAAAGAGGTTTATCATCATTACCTCTACCCGGAGAATTACAATAAGTATAAAAAATATACCTATTTCCCAGATATTAATGGTCAGTTTGTAATACGAACCTTAGAAGCAAATGATGCAGAGATAGAAGCAGATTATGCAATGATGCATTTTTCATTGAATACCTATCAACCTTTTAGCGACAAAGAAGTTTATGTATATGGTGCATTTAATAATTTTGAGTTGACTCCTGAAAACAAAATGTCTTTTGATTCAGAAAATAATACTTACAGAGCAAGTTTTCTCTTAAAACAGGGTTTTTACAATTATAGTTTTGCCACAGTTGGTGAAGATAAGAAAGTAAATCTAAGGACGATTAATGGGTCTTTTTATGAAACAGAAAATCAATATACCGTGCTAGTGTACTATAAATCTTTTGGAGACGTATATGAGAGAGTGATTGGTGTGGGTACTGGTTTTCTTGATCAAAATAGATAGTTAAAATAATGTTGTTATTTTTAAACAAATAAGCTATATTTACTTCGATGGAAACGCAAATCACAAAAGGCATTAAAATCTCTGTTGAAACCACTTTTAAAGGTACAAGCTTGAGTAATCATACTTTGTATTATGCTTTCTCCTATGCAATCACCATCGAAAACAAATCCAATGAAACGGTGCAACTTACAGATCGATATTGGGAAATTTTTGACAGCTTAAATCAAATAGAAGTTGTAGCTGGAGAAGGCGTTGTTGGACAAAGTCCAATATTAAAACCCGGTGAAAAATACACGTACAGTTCGGGTTGTTTCTTAACCTCCAATATGGGCGCTATGAGAGGATTTTACTCCATGACAAATCAAGAAACCTTAGAGCAATTTAAAGTGATGATTCCCACGTTTCAACTTACAAATCCGTTACTCTTAAATTAAGAAAATAAATCAAAGAGTGTTCGCTTCAAAGGGTTTGAAGGTCTCAATTATAAAACTCTTTATTTTGTTTGTATTGTGTTAAAACACAATCGTTTTCTTAGAAATTTCTCCTTTTAAAATATCGTTATAAATAAGACAAATATCCTTCTCTTTTTTTACAGAAGTAACACTCACGGTTTCTACAAAATTACGCTTCATTTTTAAAGAAGTTTCTGGTGTTCCTTTGTCTGTTGATGTTTGGAAGTTTATAATTTCTTGTTGTTGAAACGTTTTGTTTTCTGATAACCAATCTGCAAACCAAGCACGCCTTGATGCTTTCATTTC
>Ga0115549_1000998_pt1 | contig 17628 bp, 15 predicted proteins | sample COGITO_mtgs_1004_2_FD_87176 | JGI IMG/M metagenome (GOLD analysis project Ga0115549, IMG submission 87176) | Pelagic marine microbial communities from North Sea - COGITO_mtgs_100430 | ecosystem: Environmental > Aquatic > Marine > Epipelagic | place: Germany:Helgoland, sampling site Kabeltonne...
CAAGCAAATCACTACGCAAGAGGCTGATATCAAAGAGAATCAGAAAGGAAGGGTTGTAGTAAACGAAATTGCTCGAGATTTAATTGAGCAAGTTGCCATAGAAGCTAGAGATAGCGAGTATGTGGATGAGAAAAGTGGTGTTTCGGCAAGATTGACAATTTCGGCTTACGAAAACTTGATGAGCGCAGCAGAACGTAGGGCCATCATTAACAAAGAGAGCCAAACCTACATCCGTCTTTCAGACTTTGTTGGAGTCATTCCAGCAATTACCGGAAAAGTAGAATTGGTTTACGAAGGCGAACAAGAAGGACCAGGCATTGTTGCCCACAACTTAGTAGGCAAGGCTGTAAGAACCATGTTCACTGACTATTTCGCTCAACCAGACGACAAGTCAAAAGACAAGTCCGAAAGCCCATACAAATCAATTATAGACTGGTTTGGTGAAGGCTACACTTTGGACCTCATTAATGATTTGGCGAACGAATCTTATGAAGCTGGTCTCAACGCTGTACCCGGTCTTTCTGATTTAGTTAAAGCAAAGCACCCTAAAGTTAATAAGCATGAGCACCTATTCTTAATGGAATTTGTCCTTCACGGGCTCGCTGAATACAGTAAACTGAGTAAAACAGCCTTGGACACTGGTACTCAATTCAAAGACTTATTAAGCAGTATGTTCTCTATGCCAGACCTTGACGATCTAACAGAGGAAGATTTAGAATAATTAGTCATTTTAACCTAAAGTAAGCGTGATGAATATCACCACTGTTCAAAGGTTAGTGGCTAGAGGAGAAGGGCAGCGTGTAGAATTTAAAAAGAAGGTCAACTTTCCTGATAAGATTATCAAAGAGGTAGTGGCCTTTGCCAATAGCAATGGCGGCAAACTGATACTAGGCATTGATGATGACGGTACTATTGCTGGTACACGCAATATTGAGGGTGAGATCTTCGTCCTAGAAGATGCCATTGAAAAATTGATTATGCCCTCTTTAACCTATACCGTACACACGGTTAAACTCAATCCAAAGAAAGGAATAGCCGTTTTCGATGTCCCCGAAGGTTTAAAAAAACCTTATGGTGTGAAAGCGACTATGAACGCAAAAGAGGTAATGGTCTACGTCAGGAACGCAGATGAAAGTATCAAAGCCTCAAAGGAAATGCGTCAAATATTGAGAAGACGCAATAACGAGCGTGATCAGCGTTTCAACTATGGTGAAAAAGAACAGATCTTGATGAAAATGCTCGATGCATCTGATTTCGTTTCGCTTGAAGAGTTTGCCATTCAAGCTGAAATCCCAAAGTTCATTGCGTCCAAGACTTTAGTGAAGTTAGTTTTAGCTAACTTATTAGATATTCAACCTTCAGCAGGTGCTGACCAGTACTTTATTAAAAAATAATCTACCATGCGCATTGTAAGAATATTTGCCTGTCTATTTATACTTGTCATGCTTACTGGCTTCCAAGCAGAAGCTCAAAGGAAAAAGAAACATGATCCAGAAAAAGCGCAAGAGACCATCGCTGAGTTTAAAAAGGTAGACACAGGAATAGCCAATTTTTTTGGATCTGCATATGGCTATGCCATATTCCCATCCATCGGAAAAGAGGCAATTGGCATTGGCGGTGCTGCTGGTAAGGGCGTTGTCTATAAAAATAGCAGTGTAAGCGGTGGGGTAAACATGACTCAAATTTCATTTGGATTTCAGTTTGGGGGTCAGGCCTATAGTGAAGTAATCTTCTTTGAAGATGCTGATGCCTACAATAGGTTTGTAGAAAATGAGTTTCAATTTTCTGCACAAGCCTCTGCTGTTGCACTGAAAACAGGTATTTCAGCCAATGCAAAATACACTGATGGCGTAGCCGTCTTTACTATGGCCCAAGGCGGCCTCATGTATGAAGCATCAGTTGGTGGACAGCGATTTAAATATGTGCCACCAAATAAAATGAAATAAAAAAGGTCTTCAGCTGAAGACCATTTAGGGATAGAAAACTTCTGTAATTATTGATAAGTAACAGCAGTACCGCTAGCAGTCACCATTAGCATACTGCTGCTATGGCCAATAGTTTCATAATCCAAATCAATTCCGATTACAGCATTGGCGCCTAGTGCCTTCGCATGATGCTCAATTTCCATCATGGCATTTTCTTTTGCTTCGCGAAGTACGCGTTCGTATGAGCCTGAACGCCCACCAACCAAGTCAGTAATGCTTGCGAAAATATCTTTAAACAGGTTGGCTCCAATAATTGCCTCCCCCGTGATTACGCCATGATAGTTTGTTACCACATGGCCTTCAATTGTGTTAGTTGTTGTAAGTATCATTTCGTTTTTAATTTTCAATAATAAGTTTTTGAGTGACCAAGTCACTTCTAGTTGTTCGTAAAACGGCTTATCAAAGTTTGATGCTGCGGATAAGCGGATGACAAGCCCTTACGATCGGCCAATTCGAAATCCTCAAATTCGAAACCTGGTGCCACGGTGCATCCCACAAGGATGAAATCTTTCTTCACTACTTCCGCTGCAAACCAATTACCTCTAGGGATTACCACTTGAAGTGATTCACCAGCTTCAAGGTCATGTCCAATGCGTTTGGACGTAAGTTCCCCATTGTTAGAAATCATATGAATCACTGCGCTACCACCCTGATGATAATGCCAGATTTCATCTGAAGCGAGTCTATGAAAGTTGGAGACACTTTCAGTAGTCAAAAGGAAGTAAATAGAGGTACCAAAAACTCTGGAAGAGCGATAGCGATCCGGCAACTTACTTTCATGAAGTCGATCTTTTGACCGATAAGTTTCTTTAAAATACCCTCCCTCTGGATGAAACTCAAGACCGAGTTTCTCAATCCAATATGCAGCAGTTTTTTCACTCATAACCCACTCATTAATTCTAGCAGTCTCAATTGGTTTCTTGCTCTGACAAAATTCTCATTTTCGAATGATATTTTATAGTAAGCGTCTCCATTTAAATAGTCCGTTAAAAAACGAACTGCCATTATGTAGGTCATATAGAGGCCCCCGAATAACAGGTTTTCCTTTTCTAATGGGGCCAAAACTGAATTACAAGTTGACGAGAAGCCATCTTGTAGTGCTGCTAAATAATCTGATCTTATCTCAATTTTCGATTCGTCCAACTCATTCTCGGCAGTTGGAGAAAGTGTTGTTCTCATTAAATCACCAAAATCATAAAGTACTGAACCAGGCCCTAGCGTATCCAAATCAATGATATTGCAAAAAGTGGATTCTAATTTGGCCAATAGGCAATTGTCTAGCTTAGTATCATTATGACACACCCTGGTCGGCAGGCCCTCTGAAAATAGTGTCCTTAGCTTTTCCGATATCCATCTAAAATCATTGGTAGTATTGATCAGGTTTTTTGCAGACTTTGACCTATTGGCCAAATCATCTTTAATCGCATCGTTAAGTTGCTCGAGCCTCCATGCCAAGTTGTGAAACTTAGGAATAGTTTCTGTAAACTTTTCCTTATCAAGCCCATCGGCAAAAGTTGTGAAGCGACCATAACCCTTGGCTGCCTCAGCCACCTCATGGAGCTTATTGGCTGTCTGAGGTGCATAGCCAGCGCTCACAAAGTTGGTCAACCTCCAAATACCATTGTCATTGTGATGATGATAGGTATTCGCACTTGTCTGATAATGTTTAACAAAAAGATCAGACTCTTTTTCTAATAATGCCCTTAAGTTGTTCTCAATTCGCTCAGGATATTGGAAAACGTTTTGATTCAGCTTCTGTAGCAGATATTCTTCTTTCCCGGCCTCTATTAGATAGGTATCGTTGATATGCCCAGAACCAAAAAGAGCAATCTTATCGACTGCTCCTTTAATATTGTATGCTTGAAGTGCCTTTCTTACGGCCTCCATTATTTTACTTCTTCTGGGTAAACTCCATCCGCAATCATCTGATTAATACCATTCACCACATGTGGTTTGTCTTCCTGATAAGTGACGCCTAACCAAGAGGCCGATGTTGGCACAACCTTGACAGTCGCTTTTCCTTCTTTCATCAAGTTATCTACCTCCACTGGGATAAAGCATTCTGCCTTAGGATCTTCATTATTTGCTTTTACAAAGTCAATGAATTTCTCTTCAAAAAGGGGTAAAACTGATGCAGGGAATCCCCAAAAATTCATTGAAACGTAGGTGTTTGGATCTAAGGTGTGTCGCTGCCCGTCCTCTTCGTAAGAAATTTCATCTCCATCTTTACCGATAGCTAGGGTTTCTTTAATGCCCGTAAGGTTCATATACTCGTCAACTTCACATACTCCTCTATTCACTGTACCATGGTCTGAAAGTGTATTGACTAAGCCGTAGCCCATGATCAAGTGCTCGTTGTCCTTTAGTCCTTTGATAGCTTCTACGGCTTCTCCAAAGGATTCGGTACCATAGTAATCATCTGCATTAATCACCAAGAAAGGTTCATTAATTAAATGCTTAGCCGCCAATATCGCGTGTGTAGTACCCCATGGCTTCTTACGCATTTCAACATAGGCTGCTGTATGCTCATTGTATTCGTTCTGGAAAGCATATTCCATTTTGATCTTGCCTTTGAAGCGATCGGCATAGTGTTCCTCGAAAGCATCTTTTAAATCTGTTCTGATGATAAAAACCACTTTCGTAAAACCTGCTTTGATGGCATCATGAATTGAATAATCCATAATAATCTCACCATTTGGCCCAATACCATCTAATTGCTTATTTCCACCGTAACGACTTCCCATACCAGCCGCCAAAACCACCAACGTCAAATCCATAATTTCCTCTTAAAAATCTTTCTATATTGTTGACTCGAAGTTGACGAAAAACTTTTTGCCAGTCAATCTAACCTTAGATTAAATATGAACCTCTCCTCTCTAGATTTGGCCATCATTATCATATTTTTTGTGGTCTTCCTTGTGATTGGGGTCTTAGTCTCGAAAAAGGCAGGATCAAGCTCCAAGGAATTTTTTCTATCTGGCAGAAATATGCCTTGGTGGCTATTAGGTATTTCCATGGTAGCTACCACATTCTCAGCAGATACTCCCAACCTGGTTTCTGATATTGTAAGGCAGAATGGAGTGGCAGGAAACTGGGTCTGGTGGGCATTTCTTATCACAGGAATGCTGACTGTATTTGTTTACGCCAAATTATGGAGAAAATCAGGGGTACTTACTGATCTCGAGTTCTACGAAAAAAGATATAGCGGCAAAGAAGCTGCCTTTTTAAGAGGGTTCAGGGCCATTTACTTAGGCGTATTTTTCAATATCATGATTATGGCATCCGTTTGTCTGGCTGCCATTAAGATTGGCGAGGTCATGTTTGATCTTGAGCCATGGAAAACTGTGGTTTATGCCTCACTTATCACAGTAGCCTATAGTTCCTTAGGTGGGCTTAGAGGTGTGATTTTAACTGACTTCTTACAGTTCATAGTAGCCATGGTAGGTTCTATAGCCGCTGCTATTTATATCATAAACCTACCCGAGATTGGCGGACTTACCGCCTTGATTGAAAGGCCTGAGATTGCCAGTAAACTGAGCTTAATCCCAGATATCAGCGATCGCGAATTGTTTATTTCACTCTTAGTTATACCTATAGCCGTACAATGGTGGAGTGTTTGGTATCCTGGTTCCGAACCTGGTGGCGGTGGCTATATCGCACAGCGAATGCTCTCAGCCAAAAATGAAAAGAATGCAGTTTCCGCAACACTGCTTTTCAACATTACTCATTACGCCTTAAGACCTTGGCCATGGATATTAATTGCCTTGGCGTCTATCGTGGTATATCCTGATTTGGCCTCTATCCAAACAGCTTTCCCAAATATATCACCCGACAAACTGGGCAATGATTTAGGGTATTCTGCCATGCTTTTGACTTTACCAAAGGGCTTACTAGGTATTGTGGTAGCTTCTTTGATTGCTGCATTTATGTCAACTATTTCAACTCATCTCAATTGGGGCTCTTCCTATGTGGTCTTTGATTTTTATCAGCGATTCGTCAAACCGAAGGCATCTGACAAAGAACTAGTTCGAGTTGGTAGAATTTCGACAGTGGGGCTTATGATCTTCGCTGGCCTATTCGCCTTAGTGTTGACTAATGCCTACCAAGCATTCCAGATCCTTCTGTCGATAGGAGCAGGTACGGGTTTAATTTTTATCCTACGGTGGTTCTGGTGGCGTATTAACGCCTATTCTGAAATCACCGGAATGGTGGTTTCATTTATAGTGGCATTAGTGCTGAATGTAGAAAGAATTAGTCCAGCATTTCTTTTCGAATTGCCTTCCGAATACAAGCTTTTACTAAGTGTTGGTATCACCACGGTAGCTTGGGTTGCAGTAACCTTCATGACCAAGCCTACTGATCATAAGACCTTGGCTTCGTTCTTCAACTTGGTTAAACCTTATGGTAATGGTTGGAATAAATTCAAGCAAATCGCGAAGACTGAAAATATAGACATAAAAGAGGGTACTGGAAGATTGAGCATAGATATATTGGCTATGTTCCTAGGCATTATCATTGTGTATAGCGCACTCTTTTCTACCGGGATGTTTATCTACGGTAATATGACCAATGGTGTGATTCTATTAAGTGTTACTCTTGTTTCCTCCATCTTGCTCAAAAAGACTTGGAAGAAACTTAAATTCTAACATTTAGCGCAATTAGAATAGATTCCCCTTGTTTTCAACTTGATCGAAAGTATCCATCCAGTGATAGATGCGTTAATTTCCCTTGGCCACTAAAGGACTAATGCGTTCATTCACAAGTCTTTAAAAAAATGTCATTACTAATTAATTATTAAGCAGTCTCATCCCGTTCGTTTGAGTTGATTTTTTCCTAACTTAATTCAACGTTCTATCTAATATTGATCATCACTCTATGCCGAGAGCTAAGAAGACCGAAAGGAAGATTTTTGTACTTGACACTTCCGTAATCCTATTTGAACACAATGCCATAATGAATTTCGAGGAGCACGACATAGGGCTCCCGATTACTGTACTCGAAGAATTGGATCAGTTCAAAAAAGGTAACGATACCAAAAATTTTGAAGCCCGAGAGTTTACTCGTCTTTTAGACAAGTTGGCGAAGGATAAATCGCTCCAAGATTGGATACCCCTAAATGGCAAAACCAGAGGTAGCTTCAAAGTAGTAATGGAAGCAGGTACAAGCGAAGGTGGCTTAGATGCAAATCATATTTTCGGTGAAAAAAAGAATGATCATCGTATCCTAAATGCAGCCTTAAGACTAAAAGAAGAGAACCAAGATCGTAGTGTGATACTTGTTTCAAAAGACATTAATCTCCGCCTGAAAGCCAAGTCCATCGGGCTTCTGGCAGAAGATTATGAAACTGGTAAAGTAAAGAGTGTTGACTCACTTAGAAAAGGAGCCATCGAGATTGAAAAGGAAGATTCTGACATCATCAACCACCTTTATGAGAATGGTACTTTGGATCCCAAAGAAGTGCTTAAGAATAAAAAATCACTCGTTAACCAGTACTTCATTCTGAAGAGTGATAAAAACTCAGTACTCGCTTATCACAATTCAACAGACGATGTTATCGAACGCGTTGACAAGCGACCAATTTCAGGGATAAAACCTCGCAATGCGGAGCAAACTTTCGCCATCCATGCCATCATGAATCCCGATGTGAAGTTGGTGACCATTCAAGGGGTTGCAGGTACGGGAAAAACCTTATTGACTTTAGCAGCAGCATTAGAGCAGCGAAGAGAATACAAGCAGATCTATCTTGCACGACCAATAGTGCCCCTTAGCAATAAAGACATTGGCTACTTACCGGGTGATATCAAATCAAAGCTGAATCCTTATATGGAGCCGCTTTGGGATAACTTAAAGTTTATCCAAAACCAGTATAAGGAAACAGATAAAGAGTTCAAGGCAATCACCGAAATGGTGAACAAGGAGAAGCTTCTGATTACACCTTTGGCTTATATCAGAGGCCGAAGTTTATCCAATATCTATTTCATTGTGGATGAGGCACAAAACCTAACGCCTCATGAGATAAAGACAGTCATTACGAGAGCTGGTGAGAATACAAAGATTGTCTTCACTGGAGACGTCAATCAAATTGATACGCCTTATCTGGATTCACAATCCAATGGGCTCTCTTACCTGATTGACAGAGTAAAAGATCATCCTCTTTACGCACATATCACCTTGGAAAAAGGTGAACGCTCTGAGTTGGCCAACTTGGCAAATGACATGTTGTAGTTTCTATGGACTTTCAACTCGGTCAAGACCCTTCGTTCCTCTGGGAAAGAAGACGAAGGGATTTAATCGACTCAAAACTTCAAACTGAAGACTGTACCTTCAGGATTAGTTAAAACAGTAATATCCCCTTTATGAGCCTTCATTATCTGCTTAGAGAGGCTTAAGCCAATGCCATTTCCTTGTTTTTTAGTAGTAAAAAAGGGCACGAAGATCTCATTGATAATGTCATCGGAAATACCAGAACCTTTGTCAGAAACCTCCAAGTAAGTATGCTCTTCTAGTTGCCGAAAAGTGATATCAATTCGGGCGCTAGCTACTGTAATTGCTGTTCCATTCGGCTTCTATGGTACGAAAGAATGGCTCAACTCATTTGTTTATCAGGTTGAAGTAAGTCCTCTCGTATTTGTGAGTGCTTTTTTCTTAACCATTTTAATTGCATCGATATCGATTGGCTATAGAGCCTATTCAGCTGCCACCAAAAACCCAGTGAAAGCTCTCCGCTACGAGTAAAAGTGTACTATAACTAACCAAACGATGTACGGAAACCGTACACTTATTATAGTTCAAAATCGTACATACCTAAATATACTGCTGATTACCAGGTGTTTAAAAATTGTGGCACAGGCATTGCAAACTACCAAGCAGGTCAGTAAGAATTTTAAAACATTACAATCATGAATAGCCCGAAAGTCAACAAAACAAACAGCAGCAACAGCCCAAAGGTCAGAAATTTGAGCGCAATCATAGCAGTAATGCTAGCAGCCGTTACCCTTTTCCAAGCTGGAAATCTTAAGTCAAATGACTTGAGTAACAAAGAGGTCTCTACAATGGAAGCAGAATTAATTGCTGACATTGATCAATTCTTTGCCGATGAAGATTTCATACTTGAAGAAGAGATCTACATGGAAATGGAAGAAGAAGCAGAAGAAGTAAACATCTTCGATGCTGACAACAACATTTTCGCTTCAGGTAATCCAGCAAACGATATTGAATTAAGAAAACTAGTAAATCAAGCTGATTACATAAGCAGCTTCGGCAGTGAGAAATATTATAGACTCTCTAAGTAAGGGAAACTACAATACATGATTAGGGTTAATTTTGGATGTAAAGCCGGTCGTCAGATCGGCTTTCTTTTTTTGTATTAATCTGAAATATCAAAGAGGTCTTGAGTCGGCCATGACTTGACCATTTTAATACCCTCTCTTATTGCCCAACGGCTTGTCCCAGGGAAGCTTCCTCTACGCGGTGTGGTATTAGAAATAATGACCCAGGAGTACCCATTTATATCTCTTGTAAGCAGGGCAGAAGTTCCCGAAAGTGTTCCTGTCCTCCACCAATGCTGACCTTTTACACTTCTCCAGCCTAACGGGTGTTGCACACCACCTACACCATTGACCATCTTGTCAATAAGGTCTGCACTTAGTATATCTTTATGACGCTTTGAATAACCATCTACTAGTACAAGAACCCTCATTAAATCAACCCCTGTAGCTAACCAACCACCTGCTGGGCCAAGCATTTCAATGTCATCAGCACCATATGGCTTATAGACTTTCTTACCTGAGCCATTGAAGGCCAGTTGCTCATTATCTACACTGTAGTCATAGTATTTTACTTCATTCTTTACCCTATCTTTTTCAAAGCTTCCTGCTATACGCATTTTATTGATCCCATTAGGCTCAAGAATCTCATCTTGCACCCAATCCTCATAGTCATCACCAGTCACTTCCTCAATTACTCTCCCCAAAAGTGAGTAACCAAAGTTTGAATAATTAAACCTTGTTCCAGGCCTATATGGTAGGTGCCTTGAAATAACGAACTTGATCACATCATCAAATTCAATTGGATAACTTACGTCATCCATTTTGTGAATCTTGTGAGGAATGAACATTGGGTCGCCATAAGTGATAAGGCTCCACCCAGCCGTATGATTTAAAAGATGCTTGACTTTAATGCGATAAACATTCTTGTTAGAGATATTACTGTAAAGTTTACCATTGAGAATCCCCTCTTCTCCAAAGACAAAATCATCTAGGCCGATTTTACCTTCATCAACAAGTTTTAAGACAGCAATCGCTGTGATTAATTTCGAAACTGATCCAATTCGGAAGAGGTGGTAAGGTTCTACTTTTTCCTTCTTTTCTTTATCAGAATAGCCGAATCCTTTGGCATAGACCAGCTTTTCATTCTTGACCAAAGCTACAGAAGCTCCAGTAAGTCGCAGGCTACGCATAGCCCGTTCTACCATTGAGTCGATGGGTTGAAATGCTGGTAAATCAGACATCTCATTGGTGAGTGACAATCGGTCTGCCGTTGCTTCAGCAATTAATAACTCTTCGTTAACTTGTTCTCCTTTATCTACTCCCGTAAACGATAAAAGAACTACCAAGAAGCATAAGACCGTGATTAGCCTTGTTCGAATCTGCATTGTTATATTTTGACCTACCTAATTAGACTACAAGTATAAGCATTTGATAACAAAAAGCCGTCTCGACAGGTCGGGACGGCTTCTGAGGTTGATTAACACTCTACTGATTAATTAACGTCATTCAAATTCCAGTCATAGTCCATATAACGCACTTTAGCATTACCACCAATCTGAACTTCTGTGTATTTGTTCAAAAACTGAATGAGGGACTGACCTTCTTTAAAATCTCCTTCAAACCATGAAAAGATTTTCGATATTTCAACTTGCTGAGAACTGATTTTGTTTCGTGACCTGTCATTTAAAAAGATTCGTGTTTGTTCATCCAGCTGTAGGTCAAGCTTTTCAGCTGTATATGCTTCCGCTCTTAATACCGGGCAAGACATAGATGCGCAGTTTACTGCAAAGTGAATTCGAGGCTCTTGAAAATCCTTCCTCAAAATTTTATGTTCAATGCGATCAAGGCTAAAATCTTCCCCTCCAATTTGAAACCATTCTTTGGTCCAAACACTTCTGACGGTAGGAATAGAAATTGTAGGGTTAAGATCTTTAATACTTTCTACTGGATAATTATCAACGATCAGTTTAACCGTAAATACATTATAGGCATTGATCCAGTAAGCGATTTTCTCATTGTCATTCCACCCTTCTGCCGGTGGATGCTCACTCAAATAATTAGCATAGGCATTCAATTCAGACTTATCAGAAATAAATCCTTTGTAATCCACTAGTCCGTTAGGTCGAACATGCTTCGCTAAAATCTTGGTCCAAGCTTGATGGCTTGGAGGTTCGGTAGCATTTCCAGCAAAGGTGTTATTCGCATTGGAACATCCTAAAACAAGTAGGAAGCTCAAGATGATCATACTATTGAATCTTGTTCTCATGGTATCAACGTTTGCTTCAATAAAACCTTAGCCAAATAGAAAAAGTTGCAGACCATTATAAAAGTCTGCTAGTTGACTTATGAGCAGTTACTTTTTAAAAATCAAAGCTCAAACCAAGGGTATAGTTTCTTCCCATAGTTGTAAAGCCAACAACCCCTACAAACTCTTCATCAAAGATGTTATTCACCGAACCATAGGCAGTTAACTTCCTAGATAAGAATTGCTTCCTTAAAGCTATGTCCACCAGGTTATAGCTATCTAGCATATCGCTTGAAAAGGGTGATATTCTTCTTTCTCCCGTATGGTTATATCGAATGTTAATGGAGGATGCTTCAATTGGCGTAAATAGCAATCCGAAGCCATATTTCTCCTTAGGGATTCTTGAAAACAGTGCGTCATTGTTTGTCGCAAGCTTTGAGTAATTAGCCGTAAAAGTTACTTTTTCAGTTACTGCCCAAGTGACATCCGTTTCAATTCCTTGTACCTCTCTGCGGGTATCTAAATTAATGTAACTACCACCAATAAAGTTGCCTACGTTATCAAAAGTAGACAGGAAGTCGATTGCATTGTCCTCATCGCGTCTGAAGAAAGCAAAGTTATAAGTCAAACCCCTCTTAGTGTATAGCGCTGTTCCAAACTCATAACTATTTGTCTTTTCAGGTGCCAGATTCTTATTACCAAAGAAAGGCGAGTTGATCTGGAAAAGGGAAGGCGTATTGTATGCATTTGAAATTGACATAAATGGTTTCAACTCAATATTATTCCCCAAATCGATTAACCAAGACGGATTGACGGTTGTCATCAATTGATTTTCATAATCGCTGTGTGTATTGAGTCTTAATCCAACATGAAAATTCAAGCCCTGATCACTTTCAAAAACGAAAGAGGCATAGGGGTCGACAATCGTAAAGTCTCCTTCTTGATTCTCAGAATTGTCTTTTAACCTCTGAACATTTACGCCAAAAAGTGCTTTTACACGCTCTGAAATCTCAAACTCGTTGGTCTGATCAATTTGAAGATTCTCTCCTTTAAAGGTTGACGGGAAGGCACTTTGGAATACTCGCTCATTGTCAATGTAACTTACATTCAATACCGATTTTCCATTCTTGAATTTCAACTCAGGTCTGACTCCAATTCTCAACTGCTGATTGTCAGAAAAAGCATTCAACTCATCGGTAAATGAGAAGGCATCAATATCGGCTTTGAAATCGTCAAAAGCTATGGTGAAATCAATATCGAATTGATCATTAGCCTTATAGCCTCCTTTGAATAATACGTTGGTCTTAGTAAAGCCATCGTCATCAAAACCAGCGGCTGGATCATTTTGCGCTGCAGCCGAAAAGCCATCGTAAGAGATTCTATTGAAGGAAAGACCGTAGTTAAAATCGTTATTGGTTCCATTCAAGTTGGCGTTGATACCAAAGGCTCCAAAAGACCCACCATTCAGATCGATACTTCCCTGAATTTTTTCAGCTTGGTTTTCTCTCAATGTAATATTGATCACACCAGCCGCAGCATTGCTTCCATAAAGTGCACTTAAACCACCTTTCAATACTTCAATGGATTCTACTTGTTTAACGGGCAAATACCTCAAATCATAAAATAGGCTAATGCCTGTTGGGTCGTTCATTGGCACACCATCAATCAAGACAAGGGTGTACTTGCTTCGTGCCCCTCGCACATAATACTCCATGTTAGCACCTGGTGCACCGAAATTACCATCTGTCTGTAAGGCAGGAACTTCATTTAATAAATCTGCCACCGTCTTGCCGGGTGATTTGTCAATAAACTCTCTGGTTATCTTATAAATCGTCTTCCCAGATTTTTCGATAGGTGTTCTAAAACGTGTCCCTGTAACAACGAATTCTCCTAAGTCCGTTGTGTCTTTTTTCTCTTGTGCATGGGAAGTAAAAACCATGCTTAACAATACCAATAGTATTGTTCCCCTCATTCCAATTTTTGTCATGTCGTTTTTAAGTAGCTAATAAGTAGTGTTAGTGAATTGAATTTTTTGTCTGTGCCGGACACTTTCCAAGTTGGATCTTTAGGTGTTCCCAAAACCTCAACCTGACAGTCTGATTTAATGTGTTGTTGAATTCTATTGATGGCATTTTTCGTCCATTTAACCAGGACAGGTTCTCCAATTACCTCAATGATGAAATCATGACCTTCGAGGTTTTTGCTAAACTTCCCTTTCAGGTAGTCGAAAGTGAGCGCTTCCGAACCAAAAGCTTTCTCCAATGATCCACTGAGAATCAATTCTTCTGGTAAACCCAACGCCACTTTTTTATCAGGCATGACCAACCACATATTATCACAGCTTTCAATCGCCATATCAATTTCATGTGTTGAGATAAGAATCGTTTTACCCGTTTTCTTAGTGAGGTCTTGGAGTAGGTGGAAGATTTCAATTCGATTTGGCGAATCTAAATGAGCAGTTGGCTCATCGAGCACAATGATTTCAGTGTCCTGCACTAAAGCCCGAGCGATCATTACTTTTTGCCTTTCTCCATCGCTTAGTTCTCCGATGTGCCGATCGGCAAATTGAAGTGAGCCCGTCACCTCCATTGCCCATTGAATTAAGGCTTTGTCTGAGTCATTTAATGCGCCCATCCAACTGGTATAGGGAAAGCGACCTAATGAAACTAAAGCATAAACTGTGAGGTTACCTGGTGCAATACGATCGGTCAAAACGAGACTTAATGTCTTTGCCATTTCCTTGGCATTGATCTCAGTTATTGATTTGTCATGGATCTGAACTTCTCCAGCTAATGGTTTCTGAATCCCTGCTAATGACCTTATTAATGTCGATTTACCGGACCCATTTGGGCCGAGTAAACATGTAAGTTCTCCTTTCCTAAGATTGAGATCAAGTTCCTTTAGCACCTCCTTATTCTTATAACCTACTGTGAGATTTTTACTTGTTAATATGGTTTTTGATAAACTCAATGAATAGTGAATAATTAGTAGTTAAGAACTCTTCATTTTAAAAAGAAGCTTTAAGGTTTCTGCGTTTGACAATAATCCAAATCACAATTGGCGAACCAATCATTGCGGTTATGGCGTTCACTGGGAGAACAGTATTGCTTCCTGGGACTTGAGAGATGATATCACAAACTAACATCAGGATAGCGCCAACAAGCACACAACTTGGAATCAGAATTCGATGATCTGAGGTATTCAGAAAGCTTCGGGTTAAATGAGGCACTGCGATTCCTACGAACCCAATTGGCCCACAAAAACCCGTGATCGCCCCAGCCAGAATACTCGTAACACCAATAATCGCAAAGCGAGACTTACGAATATTCAAACCCATGCTTTGTGCATAGTCCTCTCCTAGCAACAAGGCATTCAGTGTTTTACTTAAGGCAAAAGTCATCAAAACACCCAAGCTAACAATCAGCCCTAACACTTGGAGCTGACTTGTGGTGACACCTCCTAGGCTGCCGAAGGTCCAAAGAATATATTCTTGCATTTGCTCTGGATTGCTGAAGAATTGCCAAATACTGACGATGGCTATCGTGATGTTGGCTACCATGATGCCAACGATAAGCATTACTACATTATCTCTAATCCGATAGGAGATTGCTAGAATGGCTAGGAGTACCAAAGCGGCACCGATAGAAGCTGCAATTACAATTAACCAACTACCTCCAATGCCAAGCGAACGAATGGTAAAGGCCGTGGTTGCACTACCAGCAGCTAACATAACAGCAGCTACTCCCAAACTTGCTCCTGCAGTAATGCCTAATACTGAAGGACCTGCCAATGGGTTTCTAAAAAGGGTTTGCATCTGCAGACCCCCTACTGATAAAGCCGCACCAACTAACACTGCTGTGATGGTTCTTGGTAATCTTATTTTTAACACAATTGCCTGCCAAGCCTCATTGTTAACAGCTCCACCGACAAGTATCTTAGCCACATCTGCTATGGGGATACGCACTGATCCTAGGCCTAAGTCAAGTAGCATCAAAACGACAACAGCCAGAATTAGGATGACTAATAACCTCCATTTATTCGAGCCTTGGCTTGAGCGATTCAATATGGTCTGAGAAGTGCTCAATTAACTATTTCAATCGGTTATAGTAGACCAGCTTGTGATTGGGAACTAGGTCAGGATGAAAAATTTTGATATTATCCTTAAGTACAATGTGAGGGTTGACAACAGCTGATTCATAGTAATCATTACCTCCACCTTCGGTATATGTGCCGTAGATGTTATAGATATTTCCGTTTTTGAATGACTTGAAATCGGCATAGCGGCTATCGGCCTGAAGAATCTCATCTAGCGTCTTAGCCGTACTCGGCACCATCCAAAAATCAGCTTTAAGACCTTCGGCATACACGGTTTCAAAATCGAGCCTCAGGCTACCCGTATTCTCACTATCTTTCCAGGGGTAATCTACTTTTGCTAAGTCCAATAAGTAGTAAGCAAAGCTTTTTCCACCTGCTACAAACCAAGCATCTCCTTGGGCAATTCCTGTAATCGCTGATGGGCCTTTTCCTACTTTCTGTTGCACCATAGAAAGCACCTCATTGAACTCTGTCTCCATTACTCCGAAACGCTCATTCACTAGTGCTTCCTTATTAAGTAAGGCGGCCAATAACTTCATCCATTCGGCTCGTCCTAGTAGGGTTTTTTCTTGCCAATCAGCATTAAGGAGAACAGGAATTCCTGCATTTTCTAATTCTTGATAACTGTCGTTTTGTGAATTAGGAAAACCAACTCCAAGGAGGAGTTCAATGCCTTCGCTAACAGCTAGCTCAGTATTAATAGTACCAGATGGTTCTAGTTCAGCGATGGCGCCCTCTGCCACCAAGGCCTTCACCTTTTCACTAGACACATACTCAGCTCTTTCGATTCCCTTCAGTACATCTAAAGCATCTAACTTTTCAAACATCCCAAGGTGGGTAGTTGACATGGAGGCCAAGCGTTGTACGGGGATTTCCACTATGCGCTCAGAAGAAAAGCCATCAGGCATGGGCGTTCCTCTTTGTACTAAAGCAAAACTCACCGTATCGATAAAGTCATTATAATGCCGAAAAAGATGGACTTCCTTCCAATTATTATGATAGACTAGGTCGAAACCTATGGCGTGATCAATTGAAGTTTCTGTTAGGAAATAGTCCTTTGACGGGTCAAATTCATCATCTATTTTTCTATCAGATGTACTTTGACAACCCAAAAATAGGGCAAAGAAGAATACGGGAAGCCATGTCAGGGTGTAATCCGCCCTGCGATGGGTAATGGTGGTTTTCTGTCTTTTCATACCAGTAGCTTTTCCTCAGAAAGCGTCATAGTGATCAAAAACAAAGGCAGGTCTTCTGACTTCCCGGTTTACTGAGCCTTCCCGCTAACGCAGTGGCAAAATTCAGCAAACCATAAAAAATGGGTTTACAGCAGCTGGGACTGTTCAGGATTTACACCTGATTCCCTATTAATCTCAAAGTTTTAAAGCTAAGAGAACCTTTGTACTGGTGGTAAAGGTATGAAAAGTTTATAAATCAGTTCACCCTGCTGCTTAGACTATTCAAGCGAGTCGGTCCGCCACCCCGACAAAAAAAAGCTTGCAGTGATGCTGGGCTTTTTTTATGCCTTAAAGACACTTTTTCTTTTGATCAGATATCAGACTATGTAGTTGGTAAATCCGTATTTAAAATAACACTAGCTAAAGAAGGAGGAGATAGCAATTCTCCTGTTTACTTAGGAGAAAATGGAGTTACAATTAAAGTAAGAGACGGAGCTGAAATAGGAGATACAGGAGAGGTAAATGGCGTCACCTACACTGTAGTTGATGAGGCAATATTAAGACAAATGGTAGAAGATGGAGAGGATGTGTCTAAAGTTGCTACCACAAGAGTACAGAACATGTCCAAATTATTTCTGTTAAAAAATAACATCTCAGATATCTCTAATTGGGATGTTAGCAATGTAACTGATATGTTTGCTATGTTTAGTACTGCTTCCTCATTTAACCAAGACATTAGTGGTTGGGATGTAAGCAAGGTAACTGACATGTCAGAAATGTTTGATAAAACTTCTTTTAATCAACCTATTGGAAACTGGAATGTAAGCAATGTGACTAATATGAGGTTTATGTTCTACAAA
>Ga0115549_1001007_pt1 | contig 17540 bp, 18 predicted proteins | sample COGITO_mtgs_1004_2_FD_87176 | JGI IMG/M metagenome (GOLD analysis project Ga0115549, IMG submission 87176) | Pelagic marine microbial communities from North Sea - COGITO_mtgs_100430 | ecosystem: Environmental > Aquatic > Marine > Epipelagic | place: Germany:Helgoland, sampling site Kabeltonne...
TAGCAGCAGCAGCCGTTTTGGTTTCCTTCGCAGCGCCAGCAATGGCTTGGGAAGGCAAAGTCGTCGCTTGTTACGACAGCGTTTGGGTTCCTGCGAAAACTGAAACACACAAGAAATTGCACTCTGCAGCTCACACTAAGTGGGAGCACCGTGGTGGCCAACTGGTAGAAGTTTACTACGCACCAGTTTATATTCAGCACACACACCAGAAGAGCAAAGGTTATTACCCTAAAGTTAAAGCTGCTTGCAACAAGTAAGCCGTTAACTAAATGCAAATTAAGAGGTGTACATCTGCTGTGCGCCTCTTTTTTTGTGCGTTTTCAACGTCAGATTCGTATTCTTGTCAGAGTGGGGCCGTTATTTGGCCCTTATTCTTGGTTAACCAAAGGCCAGTTAACTTTGAAAAGGATAAGTTATGAAAATTTTTTTAGCCCCATTAGTGGCAATCTCATTTGTTATCACAGCACCAGCATCTGCTGCTGACGAGTCACGCGCAACACGCGTTGGATGCTATCAGGAAGTTAAAGTTCCGGCACAATACAGCGTGAAACGCGTCAAAATCAAAGACGAGTATCGCCAATACATCAAACGCACGAACGGCCGTATCGATCTGATGGAATTTCCAGCAGTTTATCGCGAAGACAAAACAAAAATTGCTGAAGCGCACACAGTTATGCGTGAAATCGTCTGGAACTAAGACCGATTTACTTCAGATTAAGTGAACCGAACCTTCCCAATATAGGGGAGGTTCCGGTTGCGCTGTGCAAAATCAATTCCATATCCCACGACAAATTCATCTGGGATATCAAAACCAACATAGTCCGCGCGGAAATCGACTTCGCGCCGCGAGGGTTTGTCCAACAAAGCCACAGATTTCAGTCGTGCAGGATTGCGTGTCAAAAGCATCTTTGTGACATGGTTCAAGGTGTGGCCCGTGTCGACAATATCCTCAACGACTAAAACATCGCGACCTTCAATCGCGCCGCGCAAGTCCTTGAGAATGCGAACTTCTCGGCTGCTTTCCATGCCATCACCGTAACTGGACGCTTCCAGGAAATCGACTTCGATTGGCAAATCTAACTCGCGTACAAGGTCAGCAATAAACACGAACGAGCCGCGTAAAAGGCCAACAACAACCAGTTTATCGGTCCCTTTGAATTCGTCTTGAAGCACGTGACTTAGCTCTTCAATCCGTGCCGCAATGGATTTGGCCGAGATCATTTGATCGATGACATATGGACGCTGTGGCATGTTCACCCCTTGTATTTGCAAAGGTTTCGTAACACATGGATTTGAAAGATAACCATATTAAAATGCAAAAAAGTTATGCCCACACACTCAGAAACACGTCCTCTGCCATACACAGCCCAACAGATGTACGATCTGGTGGCCGATGTGGCATCTTATCCCCAGTTTTTGCCGTGGTGCGCTGCTGCGCGTATTCGATCCACAACACCGGTTGAGCAAAGCGTGGTCCTTGAGGCGGATCTGGTGATTTCTTTCAAAGTTTTCCGCGAACGGTTCGGCAGCCATGTGACGCTGTATCCAGATGAGATGAAGATAGACACAGAATATTTGGATGGCCCGTTTAAGTACATGAAATCCAATTGGGCATTTGAGGACACTCCAACAGGGTGCAACGTCATCTTCTTTGTTGATTTTGAATTTAAAAACGCCATCTTGCAAGGGATCATCGGCCTTGTGTTCAACGAGGCGATGCAACGTGTCGTCCGTGCGTTCGAAGCGCGGGCTGTCGCACTTTACGGCTAAGCAAATCCGCTTTGGTCGTTCACCTGACCGGAGCCATAGATGACCCTTACCAACGATCTGATCGCTTTTGCGAACGCACAACCAAACAGTTATGTGCGTGATGTCATGCAATTGTCGGTGTTAGACTGGGCCGCTTGCGGATTGGCGGGCGCCGCAGAGGGCAGTTTTGATGGCTTCGTCACTGCAAACGCAACGCGGGGCCCGTGCCAGGTTCTAGGTGGCGACACAGGATCACCGACCAATACGGCGCTGATAAACGGCACACTGTCCCATGCATTGGATTTCGACGACACGCATTTCGCACATATCGGGCATCCCTCAGTGGCAGTGGTTTCGGCAGCTCTTGCAATTTCGCAGCACGTTGATGCATCGGTCCCTGATATGATCGACGCCGCCCTAATAGGCGCCGAAGCCTCCGTTCATGTCGGTCTATGGTTGGGGCGTGATCACTATCAAATCGGCTATCATCAAACCGCCACGGCAGGGGCATTCGGTGCAACGATCGCAGCGGCACGGTTGCTTAAACTGTCTGACGCCCAAATTCGCGCGGCACTTGGCTTGGCCAGCACTATGGCGTCTGGGCTCAAATCCCAATTCGGAACGATGGGCAAACCATTGAATGCAGGGCTGGCCGCGCGCTGCGGTGTCGAAGCGGCGCTTTGGGCGCAATCGGGGATGACGTCTGCGGACGATGGATTGGAAGGTCCGCTTGGGTTTGGGGAAACACATCACGGTCAGCACAACCTAACAAATATCGGGCAGGGCGCATGGCAAATGGAAACCGTCAGCCACAAGTTCCACGCCTGTTGCCACGGTCTACATGCGATGCTTGAAGCCTTAGCAGATGTGAGCGTCGAAACTGAAACGATCCAAAGCGTCCATGTAACCACGCATCCACGTTGGTTGACTGTGTGCAATATCGCGGAGCCGCGAACAGGTCTTGAGTGTAAATTTAGTTATTCACAAACCGCTGCTATGGCTTTGTCAGGGATCAACACAGGGGATATTGAGCAGTATAATGATGTTGCAGCAAAGGATCAGTCGCTCAACCTTTTGGCGCAGAAAGTAGCAGTCACCGGGGATGAAACACTATCTGAGATGCAATCCAAATTGCGCATCGTCACGGACGTTAATGATCACACAGTCACCCATGATCTTGCAGCGCCCATGTCGCTTTCAGTGCGCAAAGAAAAGTTGTTGAAAAAGGCAAACGGATTGGTGGGATCAGCAGTCGCAAGTGCTCTGTGGGCCGCAGTGCAGGGCGAGGATCTAAAGACCTTCACAACCCTCTTAAATGCAAAACGGGCCCACTAGAGGGCCCGCATACCTATCTTATGATGCTCGGCGTTTAGCTGCTCATATCATATGCACGTTCGCCATGGATCGCGAGATCAAGACCGTTCACTTCAGTCTCTTCGTCAACGCGGATCGGGATGAACAAACGAATGATCAAAACCAATACAACGCTTACAACCAGCGTATAAATACCAACGATTGCGAGTGAACCCAACTGCGCTGCCCATGAGCCGGCACCGAATACTGCGATCATGATGGTACCAAAGATACCGCCAACACCGTGCACAGCGAAGACGTCCAAGGTGTCGTCGATTCTGCACTTGTTACGCACAAAGTTTACCGCTTCTTGGCAACCAACACCTGCGATCGCACCAATGATCAAGGCCTGAACTGGGTCCACAAAACCAGATGCTGGCGTGATGGATGCAAGACCTGCGATTGTCCCGGTTACGATACCAACCAAAGAGGCGCGGCCAAATTTGATACGCTCCCACAGTGCCCATGTCAGGGATGCTGTTGCAGCAGAGATATGTGTGACTGTGATCGCCATTGCAGCGCCGCCATCGGCAGCAAGCTGTGAACCACCGTTAAAGCCAAACCAGCCAACCCATAGTAGGGCGGCACCAATCATCACCATGCCAGGGTTATGTGGCGGTGTGTTTTGGTTTTTGCGTGCGCCCAAGAATACGGCCAGAACAAGTGCGGCAATACCTGCGGTTTCGTGAACCACAATACCACCCGCGAAATCACGAACGCCAGTGTCGCCAAAGATGCCGCCGTCAGCTAGGAAACCGCCGCCCCATACCCAGTGAACGACTGGCGCATAGCACAACAACATCCACGCAGCTGAGAAGGTCAAAACGAAACCAAAGTTCATACGTTCTACATATGCGCCAACAATCAAAGCAGGCGTGATGATTGCGAATGTCATCTGAAAGGCAAAGAACAGAACCTCAGGCAATGTGCCCGATAGGCTGTCTGACGTTACGCTCAGCAACATCATCTTGTCTAAGCCACCCCAGTAACCGCTTTCGCCGCCACCAAATGCGATGGAATAGCCAAAGAAGAACCACAAGACGCTCATCAAAGATGCAATAGCGTAGCAATGCATAAAGACGCTAAGGACGTTGCGCGCCCGAACGAGGCCGCCATAAAAAAGGGCAAGGCCCGGTAATGTCATCAATAGCACCAAGGCGGTGGCCGTGATAATCCAAGCTGTATCAGCTCCGTTCATATCTATTCTCCCATAGGAATCAGTTTAATTGCGGCGGTGGTAACCGAACTTTGGCTAGGAAAAGCAGCAAAATGACAATTTACCGCTTAAAAAGACGGCAATAAGGGGAGTGCTTAATAATCAAGCGACGTGACCGCGTGATTGCCTAAGTATTGAGCGGTGCGAGTTTTTCAGACACTGGCATCGGGCACCTACGCGATACCGACGCAATACCGACGTTATACAGATGTTGGGTTCAGTGGCTCTTGGTGCTGTTTTAGGTCAATCGATTCAATAGCATCTTTAGGGCATAATCACGTGCCGCTTCGCGCACATTGGGGCGCCCCAAAGCCCCAAATTCGACAGTCTGGGTTAAGCAATTCTTGTCGTCAGCGATGCCAAAACAAACGCGTCCTTCGGGTTTGTGGTCTGATCCGCCCGGTCCCGCGATGCCTGTGATTGAAACGCTCAAAGTGGCCTCAGAATTGCGCAGTGCACCCTTTGCCATCTCTGCGGCCACCTGTTCGCTGACGGCACCGTGTGCGTCTAATGTGGCACCAGAAACACCCAACATCTGCATCTTGGCATTGTTGGTGTAGGTGACAAACCCACGCTCAGCCACTGCTGATGAACCGGCGATATCAGTCAGTGCGACCATAACCATGCCGCCAGTGCAGCTTTCTGCGGTGGCGATCATGGTTCCGCTTTCTTTTGCTAAATCAAGTATTTGTGTGGCAAGGTTCATCCTATGAAGAGCCTGTGTGTAACACCGGCCATAACAATCACGCCGATGGCGGCAAAGACGCCTGCGATGACATCATCTAGCATGACGCCTAGCGCATCGCCACGTTTGTCAGCCCAACCGATGATCCATGGCTTCCAAATGTCGAACAGGCGAAACAGGGCAAATGCCGCGATCCAGCCGGGCCACATCACATGAATTGGGATGTCGCTGTTCCATGCTGCAAAGGACAAAGGCATCAGGGCAATCCATTGGCCCACCAGCTCGTCGATGACGATTTCTGACGGATCGTGGTCGTCTGACCCTTCCGTCATCTTGGACGTGGCCCACCAGCCCTTAAAAAACGCAGCAATGGTGCCAATGAGTAAAAGCGGGAAGCCGCCAATGATATGAACCAACCACGCCCAAGGTAGGGCAACAAACGAGCCCCAAGTGCCCGGTGCAGGACGGATATATCCAACCCCCATGAGGGTACCGATCATCGTTGCAAGTTTCATAGTTTCACCAGTGTACAAGTTGCAATGCAGGCGATCCCTTCACCCCGTCCGGTAAAGCCCAAGCGCTCGGATGTCGTGGCTTTGACCGACACGCGGTCCAGATTCATCCCCATCAAGCGCGCCATTTCAACGCGCATTTCGTGACTGCGTGGGCCGATTTTGGGGAACTCACAGATCAAGGTGCAATCGACGTTAGATATTGAAAAGCCCATGCTTTTCGCCAACTCAACCGCGTGCGTTAGGAAGATATGGCTTTCTGCACCCTTCCATTGTGGGTCGCTTGGCGGAAAGTGCTGCCCAATATCACCCTTGGCTAATGCGCCGTAGATAGCATCGGTCACCGTGTGCATACTAACGTCAGCATCCGAGTGCCCAACCAGTCCGTGGGTGTGCGGAACTTTAACGCCACATAGGGTAACATGGTCGCCGGATCCAAAGGCGTGCACGTCAAATCCGTTGCCTAGTCTAATGTCCATTGCGTCTCTCTAATATTTGTTCTGCTCTCGCGAAGTCAGCGGGTAGGGTGATCTTTAGATTGTCTTCGTCTCCATCCACAATCGCAACTGTAATTCCAGCTGCACGGGCGACTTCGACGTCATCGGCTGCAACGCCAACAAATGCAGCGTGGGCTGCGGTGATTGCGTCTAGCTTAAAGCCTTGGGGTGTTTGTGCGCGGAACAATCCGTTTCGATCTTGGGTGCCCGTAACTACTCCACCCGCACCAGTCCAAAGTGCGTCTGTCACAGTAAGTGCCGGTGCCGCGCCATCGGCTGTTCCAAGTGCAGCGATAATGTTGGTGATGGTTTGGTCCGTCACGCATGGCCGTGCAACGTCGTGTATTAGAACGGTTTTTGTACCCGTTGGAATTGCTTGAAGGCCCAGCTTAACCGAATCCGAACGCTCAGCCCCACCAGTGGTGACGGTCAAGCCGTCGATGCTGGGTGCAAGGTGCAGGTCATCTTGATGCAGAACTAAGATAACGCTGGAAATCGCGGGGTGGGCGGCAAATGCTTGCAGGGTATGAGCAACCACAGGCTGACCTGCGATTTTACGCCATTGCTTTGGCACCTCACCACCCGCACGTGTACCACGTCCAGCAGCAACGATTAAGGCTGCGTTACTCATATTTGGGTTCGTTTCATCATCCTCATTCTTTACGCAGTTGTAGCCTTGGTGGCAAATATTGGTATATATGCCTATTTTTTGTGCGTTAGGTCGTTTATTGAGCGTCTGATTGCGGCGCACGGATTGAGTGAGCCAAGCAAAACCCGTTAAATCATATCAAGTACTATAGGATTACACGCCTTGACCGATCCAATGACCCTAAACCCACCTGTGATGTTGGCCCCTCTGGCGGGAATCACAGACCTGCCATTTCGTAATTTGGTTTCGTCCTTTGGGGCGGGCATGGTCGTGTCCGAAATGATTGCCAGCCACGATATGCTGAACCAGACGATGGGCAGCCGTGAGAAAGCAGAGCTGGGGCTAGGGCACGTGGGCACAGCAGTTCAATTAGCAGGCCGTGAGCCCGAACCATTGGCAGAAGCGGCCAAGATGGTTGAGGCGCAGGGTGCTAAGGTGATCGACATCAACATGGGTTGTCCTGCAAAAAAGGTGGTCAGCGGTTACTCTGGATCTGCGTTGATGAAGATACCCGATCATGCGCTTAGCTTGATTGAGGCTGTGGTCGCCGCCGTAGACGTCCCAGTGACCCTCAAAACCCGACTTGGTTGGGATGATGACCTACTGAACGCACCTGACATTGCGCGTCGCGCTGAGGCGGCAGGCATACAGCGTGTTGTGATCCACGGACGCACACGGTGCCAGTTCTACAAAGGCAGTGCGGATTGGAAAGCTATTCGTGCGGTCAAAGACGCTGTTTCGATCCCGGTCATTGCGAACGGCGATATCGTTGACATTGCCACGGCACGTATGGCGCTTGAGCACTCAGGCGCGGACGGCATAATGATTGGGCGTGGTGCACAAGGACGTCCTTGGTTACTTGCCGAAGTTGCGCATGCCTTATTTGGCACGCCGGCACCTGTGATCCCAACGGGGCAGGCTTTGGCGAATATGGTGATTGGTCACTATTTGGCGATGATCGATTTTTACGGCGAAAAGATGGGCCTGCGTATGGCGCGCAAGCACCTTGGTTGGTTCATGGATACAGCGGGAACGCCAGCTGAATTGCGCCGCAAAATTCTAACCGAAAAAGATGCTCGTGAGGTCATGAAGATGATCCCTGAAGCAATGGAAGGGGGCGCAGAATGAGCGATCCGAATATCTGGGCATCTTTGCCTGTACCTGGGGTTCTTATCGGGCCCGATGATAAAATCCTTGATATCAATTCCGCCGCCGAAGGTTTCTTGAATGTTTCCGCCAAGAATGTGCGTGGCGTACCGCTATGGGATCAGATTGCAATTGATGCACCCCTTGAGGAAGCGTTCGCGCACGCCCGTGAAAATGGGACACCGCTGTTTGTAAACGACGTGGATGTTGGCAGTGGCCAACGTGCACCTTTGCAATGTGCCTTACAGATCGCGCCGCTGATTGGTTCTGAGGGTCAGATGATCCTCATGATTTCGCCGCGTGAGTTGGCGGGGCGAATGACACAGAATGATACTGTAAAGTCGGCAGCGAAATCAGCGATTGGCATGGCTGAAATGTTGGCCCATGAGATCAAGAACCCGTTGGCCGGTATAACAGGGGCTGCACAATTGCTGAGCATGAACCTCGCGCCAGAAGACCTTGAACTGACTGATCTAATTGTTGAAGAAAGCCGTCGAATTGTCAAGCTGCTTGAGCAGGTTGAACAGTTTGGAAACCTTAGCGTCACCGAAATGCAGTCAGTCAACATCCATGATGTTCTAGACCGCGCGCGCCGCTCTGCTTTGCTGGGGTTCGGTGCAAATATGAAGATCATTGAAGATTATGATCCGTCATTACCGGCGGCCTCGGGTGATCCCGATCAATTGCTACAGGTCATTCAAAACCTTCTTAAGAATGCGTCCGAAGCCGCAGGGGAACGAGGCGGTACAATCCGTTTGCACAGCTACTTCGAACACTCTTTCCGTTTGCGACGCTCTGATGGCTCGGGCCACTCTTTGCCTTTGCAAATTGAGATCATCGATGATGGTCCGGGGCTTCCTGAGGGGATCAAGGATGATATTTTCGATCCGTTTGTTTCCGGGAAGGAAAATGGGACGGGCCTTGGTCTTGCCTTGGTCAGCAAAATTATCTCAGACCACGGCGGATGGATTTCGGTCTCGTCTATACCGGGGCGCACAATTTTCCGTATTTCACTACCGCGCTGCAAAGAGCAGGCATCCAACAAAACAAAGAAGGATTAAGTCATGGACGGCACAATATTGGTCGCAGATGATGATCGCACCATTCGCACAGTTTTGACCCAAGCCCTGACACGGGCAGGGTGTAAGGTACATGCCACGTCGAGTCTAACGACGCTAATGCGTTGGGTGGCTGAGGGCAAAGGCGACGTAGTTATTACTGACGTTGTTATGCCTGACGGAAATGGCCTTGAGATGCTGCCAAAGATTGCTAAGGACCGTCCCGGTTTGCCCGTAATTGTTATTTCGGCACAGAACACCATCATGACTGCGATCAAAGCAGCAGAGGCGGAAGCTTACGACTATCTGCCCAAACCCTTTGATTTGCCTGACCTAATGAAGCGGACAGCGCGTGCGCTGGAGTTGCGTGGCCAACACCGCAGTGCGCCTGTAGAAGTCGCTCAAGAACGACCTGAAGAGTTGCCATTGGTTGGTAGAACCGATGTCATGCAATCGCTTTACCGCGTCGTTGCCCGTGTAATGAACACGGATTTACCTGTGCTTGTTTGGGGTGAAAGTGGTACTGGAAAGTCATTGATTGGGCGCGCTATCCACGACTTTTCAGACCGACGCACTTTGCCCTTCGTGACGGTGACGTCGGCGGATTTGCAAGACCTTGAGGGGCCCGCGCGCGTTTTAGCGCGGGTTAAGGGCGGTACACTATTGATTGACGAAATTGCGGACATATCTGATGAGATACAATCGCGTATCGTGCGGATGATGGACACGCCAGGCGAATATGTGCCGCGGTTCTTAGCGACAAGCCAGTCCGATTTAACAGGAGCGATGGAAAATGGCACTGTGCGTAAAGATTTGTATTATCGCCTAAGCGGTGCAACTTTGAACGTGCCATCGCTGCGCGAACGGGTCGATGATATTCCATTGCTCGCCGAACATTTTCTTGGCCGGATCGAACAAACAGGCAGCGTCATTCGTAGCTTGTCGGAGACTGCGGCTGAAGTTTTTCGCACCTACAGCTGGCCAGGCAATGTGCGCCAACTTGAAAATGCCGTGAAGCGATTGGGGCTTACTGGTCGAAGCCCTGAAATTACGGCGGCAGAAGTGCAGCAAGTGTTGGGCCATCAGCCCGATCTTGCCCCATTGCGTGGTGGCGCAACTGACACCGAAAAGTTAGGTGCGTCCGTTGGGCGTCATCTTCAGAGATATTTCGACCTACATGGGGATATGTTGCCCCCGGATGGTTTATATGGCCGTATTTTGCGCGAGATTGAGGTGCCTTTAATCGAGATCGCATTGGACGCAACACACGGCAATCAGGCTAAATGTGCTGATCTTTTAGGGATCAATCGAAACACGTTGCGAAAGAAGATTACAGAGCTTGAAATTGAGGTCACGAGACGTCGAAAATTGATGTAAAATAGCCACAGAAACTGTGGCATTCTTAACGCACCCATGTTATCAACCACGAGATGTAGCGGTGGAAGCCAATTTCACCGCATCAATTTGGTAGGATCTGGTGGCAATCCCAACACGTCATACGCCTTGGGTAGACACCCTTCGTAAGCTGCGTCGACAGCGTCGTGCACGTGGTCTTGCGACGATTGGGTTGGTGGTCTTAGGGCCAATTTTGGCACTTGCTACCTTTCTAATATTGGGCCCATTGGACCAAGGTTCCAACGATTTATCCCTTCGCTTCATTCTGTTGGCAGACGTCGTCTACATTTTGGTAATCGCTGCTTTGGTTCTAGCACAAGTGGCACGTATTGTTGCCGCGCGTCGCGCGCAATCTTCGGGATCGCGTCTGCATCTTCGGCTAACGGCAGTGTTCGCGGCGTTGGCCCTTTTTCCAACAGTTATTGTCGCTGTGTTCGCGATGTTGACGATTAACATCGCGCTTGAGGGCTGGTTTTCTGAACGTGTACGCAATGTTGTTGGGTTCTCGTTGGCTGCGGCCGAAGCCTATGAGCAAGAGCAACGAGAGGGCCTGATCGAGGATGCTCGGACCTTAGCGGCACGTATGGACATAGTACGTCGTCAACAGATCGAACTGAGCGACAGTGAGTTGCTTGGTGTTGAGCAACGTAAAATTCAGCGTGGGCTGCGTGAGGCATATCTGGTTGATGGCACTGCGACCATTCGTGCGAGGGGCGATCGTTCATACCTATTTGATTTTGAGCCGCCAGATGCCCGTCAAATGGCCGTTGCCCGTGAACGCGATCTTGCGATCATTCAGGACTGGTTCAACAATGAATTCAGGGTTTTGGTTCCGCTGAAAAGCTCCCCAGATCGGTTTCTATATGTAACCCGCGATGTGGATGGGGAAATCTTATCCTTGTTGGACGAAACACAGAAAACGGTACGCCTGTACCAACAATTGGAAAGCGACCGTGGCAAGCGGTTGTTTGAGTTTGGCCTGCTGTATTTGGCCTTTGCGGTGATCCTTATTCTTGGAGCTATTTGGCTGGGGCTTGGTTTCGCTGAACGTCTTTCTGGCCCTGTCGGGCGTCTTACCGGCGCTGCACAACGGGTAGGGGCCGGGGATCTGGACGTTCAGGTTCGCGAAGAGGACGGTGACGACGAAATTGCGATGCTCGGCCGCTATTTTAACCAAATGACCCGACAACTAAAGGGGCAGCGCGAAACCTTATTGGACAACACGGGTCAGATCGAACGCCGCCGTCGTATGTTTGACTCCGTTCTTAGCTCTGTCACCTCTGGTGTTGTTGGGCTCGATCCTGACGGGCGGGTCGCCTTTGTTAATCGTTCCGCGGCTCGTTTGTTGGATTGGCACGAGGACCAACAGACAGTGCCATTGTCCGTGGCTGTGCCGGAATTTGGGCCGCTATTCGAGGTTTTGCGTAAAGGCCCGAGTGAGGTAGCGCAAAGCGAAATTAAAGTAAGCCGAAATGGACAACTTGAGAACCTTCTGGTCCGCATGGCAACAAGACGCAATGAGGCAGATATTCTTGAAGGGTTCGTTGTGGCCTTTGACGACGTTACAGATTTGGTCAGCGCCCAACGCATGGCGGCTTGGGGCGATGTGGCGCGTCGTATCGCACACGAAATCAAAAACCCACTGACTCCAATTCAGCTGAGCGCTGAAAGGATCAGACGCAAATTCGCGCCCAAACTGGGGGACGAAAGTGACGATCTGGAACAAATGACAGGTGTGATCATTCGCCAGACGGGCGATTTGCGGCGTATTGTTGACGAGTTTTCAAAATTCGCGCGTATGCCAGAGCCAGATCGCAAAACGCATGACTTGGCCAAACTTGTCAGTGATGCAGTTGTCTTGCAACGCCTTGGCCAGCCCGACGTTGATATCAAGCTGGCAGGCATTGACGATGCTTTGATGGCTGAATTTGACGACACTATGATTTCACAGGCTATGACGAATTTGATCAAGAACGCAGGTGAAGCCATCGAAACTTTGATCAAAAAGAGCGCTCCTGATAGTTTGGTGCCACAGATTGTTGTTGAGGTAGACAAAGTTGAAGGACAAGCCTGCATTACAATTGCAGACAACGGTATTGGACTACCAGAAGACCGTGCCCGATTGTTCGAACCATACGTCACTACACGCAGCGAGGGCACTGGCCTTGGGCTGCCGATCGTAAAGAAAATCATCGAAGAACACGGCGGAACTTTACAGCTGCTCAACGCACCTGTTTTTGACGGTCAAAATCATTTCGGGGCTATGGCGGTTGTTAAGCTGCCCTTGTCCCCAACAGACTTATCAGCAGCCAATAATAAATAAGAAGGTATAAACCCATGAGCGACATACTGATTGTAGACGACGAACGCGATATCCGCGAACTCATCTCTGAAATCCTAAAGGATGAGGGATTTACCACGCGCTTGGCTGGCAATTCAGATGATGCGATCGCCGAAATTGATGCTGAACCACCTGCGCTTATGATCCTTGATATTTGGCTCAAAGACAGCCGCATGGACGGGATTGATATCCTAAAAACGGTGAAACGTGAGAACCCTGATGTGCCTGTGGTTATTATTTCCGGGCACGGGAATATCGAGATTGCCGTCGCAGCAATCAAGCAGGGGGCCTACGACTTCATCGAAAAACCCTTCAATATCGAACAACTCTTAGTAGTTATCCGTCGTGCGATGGAAACCAGCCGTCTGCGCCGCGAAAACCAAAGCCTGAAACGCCAAGATGGTGTTCAGTCTGAAATGATTGGTGGCTCGGCATCCTTCCGTACATTGATTGGACAATTGGACAAGGTGACCAAATCGAATGGTCGCGTGATGCTAAGTGGACCTGCAGGAAGCGGCAAAGAGGTTGCTGCGCGTTATATTCACGCCAATTCCAACCGTGCAAGCGCACCGTTTGTGACTGTGAATTGTGCAGGGGTGACGCCTGCGCAAATGGAAGAAATGCTTTTTGGTCGTGAAGGAGCGGAACGTGGGATTGAGCCTGGCTTACTTGAGCAGGCCAATGGCGGCGTAATCTATTTTGACGAAGTTGCGGATATGCCTTTGGGGACCCAAACGAAAATCCTGCGCGTCTTGGTCGATCAACAGTTCCTGCGGGTTGGTGGTTCGGAGAAAGTGCGCGTTGATCTACGTGTGATCTCTAGTACGAACCGAAACCTTGAGGTCGAGATTGAGGCGGAAAGGTTCCGCCAAGAGTTGTTCCATCGCCTGAACGTTGTACCTATTTCGGTACCGTCGCTTGAAGATCGCCGCGAAGACATTCCATTGCTGGCGGAATATTTCATCAAGGAATGCAACACGAACCAGGGTCTTGCGCTGCGTGAGTTGAGCGATGATGCATCTGCCTTGATGCAAACGATGGTGTGGCCTGGCAACGTACGTCAGCTGAAAAACCTCATCGAACGTGTCTTGATCCTAAGCGATGATTCCGGCCCGATTGAGGCCCGTGAATTGCCAGGTGAGGAAGAAAGCAGCAATGAAGAGGGGCGCGTCGTTCTATCTGGTGCATTGGCGACCTTGCCACTTCGCGAAGCGCGTGAGGCGTTTGAACGTGAATATCTTTTGACGCAGATTAACCGTTTTGGTGGCAACATCAGCCGAACTGCCAATTTTGTTGGAATGGAGCGCAGTGCGCTGCACCGCAAACTCAAATCATTGGGTGTCGTGACCTCCGCCAAGGCTGGTGCGCGGGTCGCCCACGTTGAAGAAGGTGATAGAGAATAGGTAACCGAGAATGCCAAGTTGGGTTATAATGCTAATTGAATTGACCCGACTTAGGCCTTCTGTCATTCAAATGATCCAAAGTGCGACAACAAGTCAAAGGATGAACCCATGAAGGTCATCATATGCGGTGCTGGTCAGGTCGGGTGGCAAATTGCCCGTCATCTTTCCGGAGAACGCAACGACGTAACCGTAGTTGATCAGGACCCAGAATTGGTTCGTCGCGCTACAGATTCATTAGATGTTCAAGGTGTCGCTGGTTTTGCCAGCTATCCTGATGTCTTAGACCGTGCGGGTGCACGCGATGCGGATATGATTATTGCGGCGACCCATTCCGATGAAGTGAACATGGTTACCTGCCAAGTTGCGCACTCGATCTTTGGTATCAATCGCAAGATCGCACGCTTGCGAAGCCAATCCTATTTGGACGCGATTTATTCTGACCTTTACCGCCGACAGCACATGCCAATCGACGTTGTGATCAGTCCAGAGCGTGAAGTCGCAGCTGCTGCGTTGCAGCGCCTGTCGGCACCAGCTGCTTTTGATACAGAGCGTTTTATGGACGGGCAGGCCCAATTGCTGGGCATTCTGATTGAAGAAGAATGTCCGGTGGTTCACACGCCGCTGCGCCAACTAACAGACTTGTTTTCAACGTTGCGTGCAGTTGTGGTTGGTGTGCGCCGTGACGGAGCACTTTTTTCACCCAATCCAGGTGATCAGCTTTTTGTGGGCGATGAATGCTACGTATTTGCACATGTTGAAGACGTCCCGCGCACGATGGAAGTGTTTGGTAAACGTATGGCCAAACAAGAACGCGTTGTGATGGTGGGTGGCGGTAATGTTGGGTTGGCAGTGGCAACTGAACTGGAAACCCGAGCCGATCGGGTGCGTGCAAAGGTTATTGAAAAAGACCGTAAACGTGCGGAAATCGCCGCCGAAGCACTGGAACGAACCATTGTGCTAAACGGCGATGGTTTGGACGTCTCATTGCTGACGGAAGCAGGCGTAAGCCGCGCTGATGCCATGTTGGCAGTCACTGACGATGATAAGACAAATATGCTGGCAGCAGTTCGCGCAAAATCAGAGGGATGCCCGTATGCGATCGCTCTGATCAATGACCCAACCTTGGTCCCGTTGATGGGACCGCTGGGAATTGACGCCTATATCAATCCGCGCGCCACTACCGTTAGCTCGATATTGCGCCACATCCGTCATGGCCGTGTACGGGCCGTTTATTCGATTGGGGATGCGGAGGCTGAGGTGATTGAAGCAGAAGTGCTTTCGACCTCACCGATGGCTGGCAAACGGATTGCAGATATTGACTTTCCTGAGGGCGTTTTGGTCGGGGCCGTGCGTAAAGGTGACAAAGTCATCCGTCCGATGGGTAACACTCGGATCGATGAGGGCGACGTAATTGCCTTGTTTGCGCTGACAAAAGACGTCCCCGAAGTGGAACGATTGATGCAAGTTTCAATCGACTTTTTCTGATATGAAACAAAAGCTTGGTTTTATAGAGCAACTTTTCCATCTCCCTTTGTTTCTTTTGGTTTTTGGGCTGGCCTCTGTACTTATGTTGATCCCTGCAAGTTATGCAGGCGTTTTGCGCGAACTTGAGACGGGCAGGGCGTTCCTATATTCTGGGCTTCTTGGAATTATCATATTTGTACTGATTTCGATGGCTCACCATGGCCGAATGCCCGGGCATGGTGCATTGGGACCATTGATGTCCTTGTTCTCTACTTTTGTATTTTTACCGTTGATCCTTGCGGTTCCTTTCTATGAATCACTTCAAACAACCAGCTTTTTCAACTCCTACATTGAGATGGTCAGTTCGATCACCACGACTGGTGCAACGCTTTTTGATGATCCAGAACGCTTGAACCGTCCGCTTCATTTGTGGCGGGCGCTGGTTGGTTGGATGGGCGGTTTGATTATGTGGGTGGCTGCCTCTGCTATCCTTGCACCGCTTAATTTGGGCGGGTTTGAGATCACGGCCCGTGCCGAACCTGGGCGGCGCGCTGTCGGGCAGGCGCAAGTTGGCCAAAGCGAAAGCCGTCTTAAGATGACCAAGATTATTGGGGCACTGTTCCCGATCTATTTCGGTTTGACTTGGCTTTTATGGGCTCTTCTATGGGTCAGTGGGGACGAGTCCCTTGTGGCGCTTTGCCATGCCATGTCGATCTTAGCGACATCAGGTATTTCGCCCGTGGGTGGTTTGACCGGAGAATCAGGCATCTCTGGCGAAGTCCTTATGGTATTGTTTATGCTGTTTGCATTGTCTCGTCTGACGTTCTCTAGCGATACGGTAACAAGCGAAAGCGGCGGTATATTGCACGACCCCGAATTTAGAATTGGGATGGCGCTGGTCATAGGTGTTCCGTCTGTTTTGTTCTTACGCCATTGGTTGGCTTCCTTCGATGTTGCGGCTGAGACCACCTTGATAGATGCGGGGCGCGCTTTTTGGGGGGCTCTGTTTACCGTGATGTCATTTTTAACGACGACGGGGTTTTCGAGCAATTCATGGGGGGATGCACAGCAATGGTCCGGTCTTGCGACACCGGGCTTAATTCTGATGGGGTTATGTCTTATCGGCGGCGGCGTTGCGACAACGGCCGGTGGTGTGAAATTGTTGCGGGTTTTCGCGCTGTATCGTAATGGTCGTCGTGAAATGGAGCGGTTGGTCCACCCGTCGTCCATTAGCAATGCAGATTCAATGGGCAAACGCCTTCAGAAGAATGGCGCATTCATCGCGTGGATTTTTTTCATGTTATTCGCGTTGTCACTGGCCGTTGTCACAATTTTGTTGGCTGCATCGGGCGCATCCTTTGAAGAGGCCGTCGTGATGGCGATCGCCAGCCTGTCGACAACGGGTCCGCTGCTGGAAATGGGGGGGGACACACCGATTAGGATCATAGAACTAAACAGTTTCGCTAAATCTGTTTTTGTCAGCGCTATGGTTTTAGGTCGTCTTGAAACCCTCGCTATTATCGCACTTTTGACACCAGATTTGTGGCGCGGATAGGTGAATTGGGGTAAGATTGCCACCCTGCGGGCGTTTTTGGGGCTAGAAACTCCTTAAATCCTTATCCATAAGATAACAAAGAGTGATTTGGTCCGCAGATAACTTAAAAAAAAGGCGAAAATGCAATGGCTTCGGATAGACAGAACCTACAGGACGCGTTCCTGAACCACGTACGTAAGACTAAAGTTCCAGTAACAATTTTTCTGATCAACGGCGTGAAGCTGCAAGGCGTCATTACATGGTTCGACAACTTCTGCGTGCTGTTGCGCCGCGACGGTCAATCACAGCTTGTATACAAGCACGCGATTTCGACCATTATGCCTAGCCAGCCAATCAGCCTATATGAGGGCGAAGACCAAGCTTGAGCAAAGAGCAGTTCCAGATAGATAACACCGACGGGCCGGTATTGACCCGCGCGTGGGTGCTTCATCCTGATATCAAATCAGATCATCTTCGCCGTAATGCGGCTCTGTCTTTGGCAGAGGCGGTTTCTTTAGCAAATGCCCTGAGTGAGCTA
>Ga0115549_1001014_pt1 | contig 17519 bp, 14 predicted proteins | sample COGITO_mtgs_1004_2_FD_87176 | JGI IMG/M metagenome (GOLD analysis project Ga0115549, IMG submission 87176) | Pelagic marine microbial communities from North Sea - COGITO_mtgs_100430 | ecosystem: Environmental > Aquatic > Marine > Epipelagic | place: Germany:Helgoland, sampling site Kabeltonne...
ATTGAGCAAGCATTGGCTAAATAAGCAACAAACGCGCCTCCGGGGTGTTGACGACCCCGAGAGGCGTCACTAATATACGCGCCTCAAGACATTCCGCCTTAGCTCAGTTGGTAGAGCAAATGACTGTTAATCATTGGGTCGCTGGTTCGAGCCCAGCAGGCGGAGCCAAACAAGAAAAGGGCTTATCCATCGGGTAAGCCCTTTTTCTTTGCCCAATGATTGAGCCCCCTGCGGGCGCTGAGTTAATCATTGGTGAATCCAGTGAATTCACCTAGTTCGAGCCCAGCAGGCGGAGCCAAATAAGAAAAGGGCTTACCCATCGGGTAAGCCCTTTTTCTTTGCCACAATGATTGAGCCCCCTGTGGGCGCTGAGTTAATCATTGGTGAATCCAATTGCGTTCGCTGCGCCCCCTTCAAGCCGACCCACCCAAGACATTCCGACCCTCAGTGGTAAAAAGAACACCGTTATTGTCATTAATGCACCACCGGAACTGCGCTTCAATTGAGCAACCGCTTTGCAGCCCGGCCCTCCACTACAAAGCCAGAATCAGTGGCCCAGGGGCCAACCCTACGAATTGTGAATAGCACAAGGCATGATAGAATCGCATCCTCGCCTGACATTACGCCCTAGATGGATGCAGCAGGCACACTGTCTGGCCATATCAGGAATCAGCTAAAGATGCAGCAGGACCCCGTCGCTCTCAGCCCCTCACGGCATAATCGCTGGTATGAGCGTATTCTATTAAACCCCGCTCTTGGGCACCTGCTGTCGCTGGCGATTATCCTTCCTGGTTCCCAGTTTCTGGCCTACCAAGCGTGGATACAAAATACCAACCAAGGCATCACCCTGGGGTTATTGGCGGGGTGTTATTTGCTCACTATTTACCTCAGCAGCAATATTGCCAAATACGCCGGTGGTCGCGCGACGCGCTACCACCTTGGAACCACGCTCATCGCTATCGCTGTGGTCTTGGCAGGCGTCTTGCTTATACGAATTGGCTATTCCCGGAGCTCACTGGTCATTGGCATTGCGTTATTGATAAGCCTTCGCGCGCTCTCTGTTCCGATTAATCTACGCTTCCGTTACTTGAAACTCGCCTGCATCCCCTCTCCCACCATTGAGGCCATCCTTCCCACGCTTTCCGGGAGTTTTGAGTACCGCGTGCTTGCTGAACCAGATCTGGGCCAAACTCGCTATGACGGCCTGGTGGTAGACATGGAAGCCGAACTTTCAGATGAATGGATACGCTTTATCAGCCACTGCAACATCGCTGGCTTCCCTGTTTTTAATGCCCGAAAATTCACTGAAACCCTGAATGGCAAAGTCAATCTCGCTGCACTGCAAAGCATGGATCTGGCAAACCTGCAGCCTCAGCCGGTCTACCTGGCTGCCAAGCGTGCACTGGACATTATGCTTACCCTGCTTGTCGCACCCTTGTTGATTCCTTTTTGCCTAGTCGTCGCACTCTTGATCAGGCTCGACTCCCCCGGCCCGGCTATATTTGTTCAGGAAAGAATCGGCAAAGGGAACAGTGTTTTTAGAATGTATAAGTTTCGCTCCATGCTGCCCAGGGAGGCAGGCGAAGCTACTGCGCAATTTGCCGACCAAGATGCACATCGTATTACTCGCTTGGGGGCGTTTATTCGCAAAGTGCGAATCGATGAACTGCCCCAGTTCCTGAACATTCTGAAGGGTGACATGAGCCTGATCGGCCCCCGCCCCGAACAGCCTGAGTTTGTGGAGCACTTTGAGGAAAAACTTCCTTACTACAGCTACCGACACATTATTCGGCCAGGGATAACTGGCTGGGCCCAAGTGAATCGCGGCTACACCACTGATACAGAAAGCACGCGAGAGAAAGTAGAACACGACTTCTACTACATCAAGAACCTCTCCCCCTTGCTGGATTTGCTGATTGTTATGCGGACATTGAAAACGATTGCTACAGGGTTTGGAGCGCTTTAATGCGGAAAGAGCGTCCGAAAATCTCTGTCATTATCCCCCTTTACCAACATTGGGAGCTCACTGAGATTTTGTTTTCCGCACTGGAAAAGCAAACCTTGCCCAAAATGTGCTGGGAGTGCTTTATTGTCGATAACGGCTCGGATGCGGTACCGGCACAAGAAAGCCTGCCTGACTTCGTGAAACTCCTGGAATGCCCACAACCGGGCTCCTATGCGGCCAGGAACAAAGCACTACAAGATGCCACTGGCGAACTGCTGGTTTTTACCGATGCGGATTGCAGGCCCAATGCTGATTGGCTTGAGACCCTTTGGAAAACGTACCAATCCCTTTCCTCCCCCACACTCATCGCAGGTGGCGTGACCGTTCAGCGTTCTGATAAACTAAAACCCAACCGCATCGTAGTGTACGACATGGCGATGGGGCTCCCCCAAGCAAAATACGCCAGCCGAGGTTACGCAGTAACGGCCAACCTCTCCATACCGAGAGCGGTATTCGACAAAGTTGGTGAGTTCGACGGCAAACGTTTTTCCGGAGGAGATGCCGAATTTTGCCAACGTGCCGGGCAAGCAGGAATCCCACTGGTTTATATACCTTCTGCAAACGTCGATCACCCGGCCCGAAACAGCTGGGAAGAACTCACGGTTAAATTGCGCCGGGTAAAAGGCGGCCAGGTTAGATCCGGCCCGGCCAAACGCCGACTCAAATATATTATCAAGACCTTTATCCCCCCCGTGTGGGCATTTTGGTTTGCTATTAATAATAAAAAAGTCTCCCATGCGCAGAAGCCCATCGTCATCTTGATTCAAACAGGCCTCTGGATTACCGAAATGGCCATCACCTTCAAGCTTCTGGTCAATGGAAAGATGGAAAGGCGGTAAATGACAGTCCCTGAAGTCTCCATCATCACCCCCTGTTACAACGCAATGGAAACCCTGCCCAAAACCGTTGCGTCGGTACGCCAGCAAAGTTACGCCCATTGGGAGTTGATACTGGTCGACGATCATTCCAGCGACGGAACGTATCAGCACGCCCGGCAGTTAAGCAGTGAAGACCCTCGCATCATTACCCTACGGCTGAAACAGAACGGTGGCGCCGCCAAAGCGAGAAACGCAGGCATCAAACAAGCTAAAGGACGCTACATTGCGTTCATTGATGCTGATGATTGCTGGGAACCGGACAAGCTGATGCGCCAGATTGCGGAGATGAAAAAAAACCAATGGCCTCTTAGCTATACCGCATACACCAGATTCGACAGCCAAGGCAAGCTGCTCAATAAAGTGGGGGTCCCGCAGGAAGTGAACTATCGGCAGCTGCTAAAAACCAATTATATCGGCTGTTCGACGGCCATTTACGATACTGATATTGTTGGTAAAGTCAGTATGCCCGAACTACGAAAACGGCAGGACTATGGGCTCTGGTTAAAAATTTTGAGATCTACGCCAACGGCTTACGGAATTAACGAGTCGCTGACTCACTATCTCGTCCACACAGGCTCTCTCTCAGCAAACAAAAAGAAAGCTGCCAGCTATAACTGGCAGCTTTACAGGCAGCAAGAAAAGCTCTCGCTATTCAAGTCTCTTTACTATTTTGCCCACTACGCCATTCGCGGTAGCCTGAGAAACAAGCTCCCCAAATTGGCAACCGTGCTGGGTATTCATTACCGCCTTCCTAAGTAAGGGCATGAAACCCATTAAATAAACGAAAAGCCTGTTTTCAGATCGTTACTGATGGCTGCTTAAGCTCGGCAAACCTGTACTCATTTGCTTCCTACAATTAAGTAGCCTTTGAAAAAATTCTTGATGGCCGAAGAAGCACAACCCAACGCGCATGGCGCCTTTACTCAGGATCATTCCAACGGCCATGGTGCAGCTAAGAGGTGTCGTTCGGCTTGGGTTAGGTAGGGGTAGGTATGCATTGCAACGCCATTTGATGGTTAGAGCAGCAGAATAACGCCTCTCTCTAATGCCGTTTTGCATAGTGTTGCATTTCGCCCTGGCAACCAAGGCTGCTAACGCGAAATGAAAATAACAATGCTTGCAAGCGAGGGGCGCCCCCTCTCACAGGGAAACAAACGGTCAGCCCCTACCGGTATATCCTTCCATCAGGGGCAACGGCCGCTCTCATGCACAAAAGCCATCAGGGTTCTTCAGTTGCCACCGCCAATGATCCCGGCACATAGCATCGATGCCCCGTTCCGCTTTCCAACCCAGGTTATTTTCTGCATGCGCAGGATCCGCATAACACTGGGCCACATCGCCGGGCCGACGCTCTACAATCTGAAACGGCACCTCACGGCCACTATTTCGAGCAAAAGCATTCACCATTTCCAGCACACTATAGCCCTGCCCGGTGCCTAAGTTGGTAGTGACCATACTGCCTTTATCTTTGAGGGTTTTCAGTGCGGCCAGATGCCCTGAAGCCAGATCCATAACGTGAATATAATCCCGCACACCTGTACCATCCGGGGTTGCGTAATCCCCACCGAATACGCTTAACGAGTCCCGTTTACCCACCGCAACCTGGGCGATAAACGGCATCAGGTTATTAGGAATGCCGTTAGGGTCCTCACCAATTTCGCCACTTTCATGGGCCCCCACGGGGTTAAAATAGCGCAACAGGGCCAGCTGCCACCGGTTATCGCTGGTGTAGAGATCACGGAGCATATCTTCAATGTGCAACTTGCTGGCGCCATAAGGATTGGTCGCACTGAGAGGAAAGTCTTCCTTAATGGGCACAGAGGCCGGGTCACCGTACACCGTTGCCGATGAGCTAAATACCAGAGTGCGTACCCCTGCCCGTTCCATGGCTTCCAACAAACGTACCGTGCCAACCACATTGCAATCGTAGTACTGCAACGGCTTCTCAACCGATTCACCCACCGCCTTCAGGCCGGCAAAATGGATCACGGAATCGATATCATGGTCGGCGAAAAGTCGGTCCAGGCAATCCGCATCGCGAATGTCGCCTTCAATGAAAGTCAGCTCACGCCCAGTCAGCTTTTGAACACGGCGCAGGCTTTCCTCGCTGCTATTGGCCAAGTTATCAAGCACGACAACCTCGCGCCCTGCTTCAAGTAACAACAACACCGTGTGAGACCCGATATAACCGGCACCGCCGGTGACCAATACTTTGCTCATGATTCATCATCCTGTTCAAAGGTTATCGCCTGACCTGCCACCGCCCATCTCGTAAGCTCCACCATGTGATATTAAACAGTCAAGCCAATCGTAGAATTAACCTGCCACGGCCATCGCTTTGCTTACGTTAACCTCGAACAAGTCACGAATTCGGCCTAGCGCTTCATCGTTATCTGCCTCAAAACGCAACACTAACTTCGGTGAGGTATTCGATGCACGACACAGGCCCCAACCATCGGAATAATCCATACGAATACCGTCAATTACACACCGCTCACCGTCCCCAAACGGGGCGTGCTCTTGCAGGTATTTCACAATGGCGAACTTATTGTCATCTGTCACATCGATATTGATCTCAGGTGTAGTACACAGTGTGGGATAACGGGCAAACAGCCCATCGGCATCGCCATCAAAACGGCTCACGATGCCAAGAAGTCGTGCTCCTGCCACCAAGGCATCATCAAAGCCGTACCAATCTTCAGCAAAAAAGATATGCCCACTCATCTCGCCCGCCAGCAAAGCCCCTGTTTGCTTCATCCTGGCCTTGATCAAGGAATGTCCAGTTTGCCACATTTCCGGCTCGCCGCCTGCCTGACGAATCACCTCAAACAACGCCCCCGTACATTTCACATCAAAAATGACTTTTGCACCGGGATGCCTGCTCACCATATCCTCGGCCAAGGCCATCAACAGAATATCAGGGTAAACCACCTCACCCGCCGGGGTAATAACCCCAACCCGATCGCCGTCACCGTCAAACGCTAAACCCAGGTCCGCCTTTTCTGATTTCACACTCTTAATCAAATCCTGCAAATTGCGGAGGTCACCCGGGTCTGGGTGATGGTTCGGGAAGGTGCCGTCCACGTCAGTGAACAGCGGCACAACTTCACACCCTAACGCCTCAAGCACTTGTGGTGCCTGTAAACCAGTGATGCCGTTGCCGCAATCCACAACCACCTTCATAGGGCGTGCCAGGCTATGGGCGCTCAAAAACGCAGCCTGGTAGTCCACCAACACATCCTGCTCCCGATACTCGCCCTGCCCTTCAGCAAAGCACTGATCTACAATTCGGCGATGCAACGCCTGAATGCGTTCACCCGAGAGTGTCACACCGTCGATCACAATTTTGAAACCATTGTAATTGCCCGGGTTATGGCTACCGGTCATCATCACACCGGAATTGAGCCCCCCAAGATGATGCATTGCAAAATACAGCACAGGCGTCGGTACCAACCCCACATTCACTACCGCGCACCCCGTGGACTGAACACCCTCACTCAAGGCCCGCAACAAAGCGGGACCAGACAATCGCCCGTCTCGCCCTATAGCGATGGCCGTCTGTCCTTGAGCTTGCACCTCGGACCCAATCGCCCGACCAATGTCATATGCCCATGCATCCGTGAGCGTTTCGTTATAAATACCGCGAATATCGTAAGCACGAAAAATCGAAGCGGGAATGGGGTTAGTCATTAATGTCATCCTTGTAAAGCACAGAGCACACAACCAGCTGGCACCGCATGATAAGGGAGGGCACTCGCCATTTGCATTCGTGTTTAATGTTATTGCGTCGCTTGCTTGCACGCGATATGGCGCGCTAGCGACAGTGAGGAATCATCCACCTCATGGGCGCCATCGGGGTCCGCCAGAACCGCCAACATATCGGTGGCGATCACCTTACCCATCTCCACTCCCCATTGATCAAAAGGGTTAATTCCCCAAATCACCGCTTGGGCAAACACCTTATGCTCATACATGGCCAGCAAGGCACCCAAAATTCGTGGAGCCATCTCCTCAATCACTAGCGTAGTGCTGGGCTGATTCCCCCTATAACGCTTGTAAGCAGGCAACGCCAAGGTTGAATCCAAAGCCTGCTCCCCAAACGCCAACAAACGCGACTGAGCCAGACAATTGGCGTTAGACAGGGCGTGCTGACCTTCCAATTCCACAGCCGCACCCGAATGTGCGCTTTCGGTATAGCGCCGCGCGGTCATCAAAAACTCGCACGCCACCGGCTGAGTACCCTGATGCAACAACTGGAAAAAAGCATGCTGTGCATTCGGGCCAACCTCACCCCAAATCACCGGGCAGGTGTGGTAATCCACAGGGTCGCCATTACGCGACACACTCTTCCCATTAGACTCCATCTCCAACTGTTCCAGATAAGCGGGCAGATATTTTAAACGGCCATCGTAGGGCAGCACTGCACGGGCGCGGATATCCAGAAAATTGATATTCCACACATCCACCAAAGCCAACATAACCGGGATATTCTCTTGCCATGGGCGCTGGCGAAAGTGGAGATCCATGTCATGGGCACCCGCCAGCAACTCATGGAATCCGTGCATCCCCACGGTAAGCGCAATGGGCAACCCGATAGCAGACCATAAAGAATAACGCCCGCCCACCCAATCCCAGAACTGTAGCTGATTAGCCGATGGAATCCCCCACGCGGTCATCTTGTCCGGTTGTGCGGAAATACCAATAAAATGGCAACGCAGCATCGCTTCGTTATCCATTTCAAGCCCCAGTGCACGGGCCATCCAGCTACGTGCCGTATTGGCGTTGTGCAAAGTATCCACAGTAGTAAAGGATTTAGACGACACCAGCACCAGTGTCGTGCGCGGGTTCAGTTCCTGAAGCACCTGGGAAATCTGGCTGCCATCCATTGACGATGCGAAATGAAGGCTGGGCCGCGTTTCTCCCTCTGCCAAGGGCGTCGAATGCAGCGCGAAAGCCGCCATCATTGGCCCCAGTTCAGATCCCCCAACGCCCACATTAACCACATCCGTGATCGCATCGCCCAATACACCCCGCCACTGGCCTTCCAACACGCGCGATACGATAGAGTCCATGATCTCCAGCTGGGCATGAACCTCAGCAGCCTGATCAGACGGATCACGGAGCAACCAGTGCTTGGCACTGCGGTGCTCGGTACAGTTCACCTCTGCCCCGGAAAACAACGCCTCACGCCAACAATCAAGGCCCCGTTCATCGGCCAAACTCACCAGTAAATCACGGGCATGAGACGATACCCGCTGCTTGCTCAAGTCTACCAACAGACCATCGCTCTCAAGGCAAAAATGGGCAAACCTATCTGGCTCTTGAAGGAAAAAATCAGACAAATGCAAAGAGCCTTCCTTACAGGCAAGGCTTTCAAGCTGCGGCCAGATCAAACTCTCGGTTAGATCATCTTGTTCAGGCACCATGCCTAGCTCCGTCCAATTCCACGATATTCCAGCCCCTGCGCCTTAACAAATGCAGGGTCATAAATATTACGACCATCGAGAATAAGCCCGGTCCGCATCTCTTGTTTCAAACGCTGCCAATCTGGGCTCCAATAAGGCTTCCACTCGGTAACCAGCATCAACGCATCGGCGCCCAAGGTGGCCTCGTAGGGGGTATCACACAGCAACAGTTCTTTGTTTTGCTTCTCAGCCCAACGTTTCAAATCGGGCAAGGCCTTGGGATCATGCACAGCCACGTCCACGCCCTGCGCCCATAACGCTTCAATAATCTTCAAGGCAGGCGCGTTTTCTACCCGGGCTGTGCCCGGCTTGAAGGACGCCCCCCAGATCGCAACCCGCTTACCTTTTACACAGCCGTTGCAGTACTGCCAAAACTTGCGAAACAGAACTTCTTTTTGCCGTTCATTGGTATGCAACACCTGCTCGAGTAAACCAGGCTCCGCGGCTTTCTGCTGCTGAGCATCCAGCAAAGCCAGTACATTACTGCTCAAGCCAGGCCCGCCAAATCCGCAGCCCGGGTAAAGGTAAGCCTCACCGATACGAGAGTCTGCCCCCATTGCGACGCGTACCGCATCAATATCCACGTCCAACGACTCCGATAGGGCGGCCATGTCATTCATAAAACTGATTCGGGTAGCCAAAATGCCGCTGATGGCGAGTTTTGCGAACTCCGCCTCTCGCAGGCTCATCACCTGAAGAACATCTTTACGCCGATTGAAAGGGCGCAGCAGCTCACGCATCAGGGCCTCGCCTTCGCGCTCATAGCACCCCAGCAAAATACTCTCAGGACGAGTAAAGGTCAGGAAGGCATTCCCCTCCTGAATCAAATCTGGCAAAGCCACTAGCGCCGCATCATAGCCTGCAGACAGTAGATATTGACGCAATCGTTCCGCCACCCCTACGGGCCCCACGGTCTGGTTCACCACCAATCGACAAGCGCCAGGCTTTACATCAACGTCGAGAATATCCTCTGCCAACGTTTCGCTACCCGGTGACAAAGCAAGAAACACTACCTCCGAGGGGGAGATTTCAACTGCGCTTTGTCCTCTTAACAAAGGAACCAAACGGCCCGCGCTGATCTGCTCAACATACAAGCGGTCCAGCCCTTGCTCGTTAAATAACGGTTGCTCTTGATTTAGCTGCTCATGCTCCTCTTTACCAAATACGTACCAAGCTACCTGGTGCCCGGTCTGAGCAAGCGCCGTTGCCGTTACCTGAGCGCATAACGTGTCGCCATAAACCGCCACCTGCATATCACCACAACCCTTCGCGTTATCCACATACGATTGACACCCGCAAGCAAAATACCTGCAGAACCCAATAAATCATCCCACATTAGCGCTGGCTAGCGTCAGCCATCATGGCTCTGGCATGCTCGCCCAAATCCGGATGTCGCGCGGCATAATGGAAAATAGCGCGCAAGTAGCCCACCTTGTTACCGCAATCGAAGGTCTGGCCACGCATGGAATAGGCTTCCACGGGGCTTTGCTGAATGAGTGTTGCAATCGCATCGGTCAGCTGAATCTCGTTACCTGCCCCGGGTTGTGTCTCGGCAAGAATGGCCATGATTTCACCGGGGAGCACATAACGGCCCACGACGGATAACCGAGACGGAGCCTCATTAATAGGCGGTTTTTCTACAATGGCGCGCATGGCAGCAGAATCACCAGCCCTGGGGGCATCCCCCTCCAGAGCCACAATTCCGTATTGATCAACCCTCTCCGCGGGGACCTCTTCCACCATGATTTGGGCGGCAGACGTATCATGGTAACGGCGTACCATCGCCGCCAGATCCTCTTCAATATCCTGGCAATCCACCAACACATCGGGCAGCAACACCGCGAAAGCCTCATTGCCTATCACCGGGGCAGCACAGGCAACCGCATGCCCCAGCCCCAGGGCGTGATGTTGGCGCACAGAAATAATGTTTACATCCGCCGGAAGGATATTCTGCAGCGCATCCAACAAAGCCGTTTTGCCTTTCTTTTCAAGCTGATGCTCTAGCTCAAATTGGGTATCAAAATAGTCTTCAATTGCACTCTTGGAAGAATGGGATACCAATACAATATCTTTGATCCCTGCTCGAACCGCCTCCTTTACCACGTACTCAATAGCCGGTCGGTCCACAACGGGCAACATTTCCTTCGGTATCGACTTAGACGCCGGCAACATGCGCGAACCAAAACCCGCCACCGGTAACACTGCTTTTCTAACCATTATGTCCTCTCTTAGCCAAGCGCCGTCCAAGGCTCAGTATCAACAATCCGATAAGAGCGCCCGCCACATTACCGGCCATATCATTCCAGGTGGCGGAACGCCCCGGAATCCATATCTGTACCACTTCAATAACAGCCCCAAGGGAAATGATGGCCATAAGAACCATTAAAGCTGGAGCCCCAAGCCATCCGAACGACAAGGCAATCACGGCACCAAAAAAAACATGCGCATACGCATCCACATTGCCCAGATGAAGCAACTGACTAATCGACTCCCTTAATTCTCCTGGCAGTAATGCACCCAAAGTAAAAATAGTTGCACTGAAAACAAGAAATAATAGAGACCGCTTTTTAGGCTGCATGGCATTCCAGGATTAATCACTTCCAAAAAGATCACGGGTGTAAACCTTCTCAGCCACCCCTGACAACTCACTCACCAGACGATTAGAAACAATCACATCACAGGTTTGAATAAAGGTTTCAAAATCGCGAATCACCACCGAATTAAAAAACGTCTCCTCCGCCAGCGCCGGCTCGTAAACCACTACCTCAATACCTTTCGCCTTCAGCCGCTTCATAACGCCTTGAATGGAAGAGGCCCTAAAGTTGTCCGACCCCGCTTTCATCACCAACCGGTAGATGCCCACACGGGCGGGGTTACGGCGTAAAATATCTTCGGCTATAAAATCTTTACGTGTTCGGTTGGCATCCACAATGGCCTTAATCAAGTTATTCGGTACATCCTCGTAGTTAGCCACTAACTGTTTGGTATCTTTGGGCAAACAATACCCCCCATAACCAAAAGAAGGATTGTTGTAATGCCCCCCAATACGCGGATCAAGGCAAACCCCCTCAATAATCTGGCGGGTATTCAAATTATGGATAGCGGCATAGCTATCCAGTTCATTGAAATAAGCCACCCGCATAGCCAAATAAGTATTGGAAAAAAGCTTGATCGCTTCTGCCTCGGTTGAATCTGTGAATATTACAGGAGGAGCAACGGTTTCCGCCCCCTGAACAAGCAAGTCAGCAAAAATACGAGCGGCCTCACATTGGGCCCCTACAATAATTCGGGAGGGGTGCAAATTATCATGCAGGGCTTTGCCTTCCCGCAAAAACTCTGGAGAAAAAATGATATTTTCAACCCCAAAACGTTTCCTCAGTGTCTTCGTATAACCCACCGGCACCGTCGATTTAATTATTATGGTAGCGTCGGGGTTAACAGCCAGCACATCACTAATTACCGCCTCAACACTACTCGTATTGAAATAGTTTGCCTTTACGTCGTAGTCAGTGGGAGTCGCCACTACTACGAAATCGGCCCCCTCAAAGGCCATTTTTTTATCGGTTGTCGCGTGCAAATCCAGCGATTGCGCTGTCAGAAAGGACTGAATTTCAGCATCTTCAATCGGGGAAATCCCGTTTTGAACTTTCTCTACCTTTATGGCATCAATATCTAGCGCCACTACGGTGTTGTTCCGGGCCAGCAACACCGCATTGGATAACCCGACATAACCCATTCCCGCCACTGCAATTTTCATTAATTTCCTCAATCCCAAACAGCTGAAAAGCTTCCGTATCGCCCATCCATCAAAACAGAGTAACGCCTGAGCTAAATATTCTGGCCGCGCAAAAAATTAAACGGAGCGGTAATTTACGGTCCGCGGCTTGCAAAGGCACCGCCAACATAGCCAAAAGAGACCAAAGGTGTAGAGACCGTAAAGCGATGAACGCCAGGAATTCTAACGTATTCTGCCCATTAGAGGGCGGATAAAGGTGTAAGGCTTACCTTACCGCCTCACTGAGAGGCACTATGTTGCATTGTTGATAAGAAGCCAATCCATTGGCCCGATCATTTTCACGTGGAAACGAAGGGAAACACCGCCCCTACAAACCCGTAAGCCTGAGTGCATTAGGCCGCTATTGGAGTGGAATCCAAACCTTCACTGGCTGGCCGGCGGCACGATAATGCACATCAAGCTTGTCGACCAGAGCACGCTTGGCACCTTCATCGCCGTGGACCACACGAATTTCTTCAGGCCCCCGCGCTATCCCTGCCGCGAACCGAAGCAAATCCTGCTGATCACCATGGGCTGAATAACCGCTAATGGATTCTACTGCAGCTCGAATGGGGTAGGTTTCTGCCTCTAGCCTCACACTGCCGCCCCGCTCGCTTCGCTGAATCTCCCTGCCCGGCGTCCCTGCAGCTTGATACCCCACAAACAGCACATTGTGGCGCGCATCGCCCAGCATCGCTTTTAGGTAATTCACAATGCGGCCACCGGCACACATGCCACTGGCGGCAATCACCACCGCCGGCCTTGCGGTGCCAGCCAAGTGACGAACCATTTTCATGTGTGCCTCGTGGCTGTCCACCGTTAGTAGCTGCTCAAACGCCAACGGCCGGCGGTCTGCCCGCAAGCGTTCGCGGGCCTCCTCGTCCCAGTAAGGCTCAAGCTCCCGGTAAACCTGGGTAAACTGGCTCGCCAATGGAGAATCAAGAATTATCGGCAACTCATCCCAGTCCAGAAACGGATGCATGGCGGCGCCCCGTTGGCGGTGGATAATCGCCTCCAACTCATAAAGCAGCTCTTGGGTACGGCCAATACTGAACGCAGGAATCAATAAAGTCCCCTTGTCACGCAAAGCCTTGACCAACGCATCTTCTAAGCGCTGCTGCCGCGTCTCTCGCCCTTCATGAAGACGATCCCCGTAGGTGCTTTCTATCACCAACACATTCGCAGCCGGTGGGGGCTCCGGTTCCGGCAGAATTGGCGCATCAGCAGCCCCTAAATCCCCGGAAAACACCGTGATATGCTCACCGGCCAATCGGCAAGACACATGGGCCGAGCCCAGGATATGCCCCGCCCTGCCCAAGCGAATCTCCGCCACCGTTCCATCGGTCATCTCCAGGGCATGCCAATAGCCAAACGGCACAGGCACTAACGCCGCCTCCAGCCGCGCCATAAAGCGCTCCACATCTGCCGGCTTGCGGCTCACCCCTAAGCGAAAGGCATCTTCCAACACAATGGGCAGCAGCTTAGCCGATGGGCCGCTACAGTAAATCGGCCCGGCATAACCCGCACCCAACAACCACGGCAGCCGCCCCACATGATCAATATGCACATGGGTGAGCACCACTGCCTGGATGCGGGAAATATCGAAATCGATGGCCAAATCATCTGCGCTAGCCCCAGCTGGGCCAACATCACCGCCCTGGAAAAGCCCACAGTCGATGAGCACAGAACTGTCTGGGCTAGCCACCCATTCATGGGCGGAACCCGTTACACCACGCACGGCACCATGATGAAAAAGATGAGGAAACCCGCCTTCAGGCAGGTTATTGGAACGTTCCATGTGAACTCCTCCACAATGTCGAGGCAGGCCCTCCTTGGCCCGGGGCAAATCCGATCACCGCACAATACCGCATTACGGTTATGCTTAATCCGTTCTGCGCAATCAGCTAGCCCTTAAACAATGGCCGCGATCAGCTGCTTAACACAGGTTTCAATGCCGTTTTCAGCGGTATTCACCACAAGCTCCGGCTTGCTCGGGGCCTCGTAAGGGCTGTCGATACCGGTAAATTCCTTAATGATGCCCTGGCGCGCTTTCTGGTACAGGCCTTTGGGGTCGCGCTTCTCGCACTCTTCCAGCGGCGCATCCACAAACACTTCCACAAACTCACCGTCGTCAAACAATGCACGGGCCGCATCACGGTCTGCACGGAACGGGCTGATAAACGCCGTCACCACAATCAAGCCCGCATCTACCATCAACTTAGCCACTTCAGACACCCGACGGATATTCTCAGTACGGTCTTCATCGCTCATGCCCAGGTTCTTGTTCAAGCCATGGCGAACATTGTCACCGTCTAACAAGTAGGTGTGATTACCCTGCTCGGTCAGCGCCACTTCCAACGCATTGGCCAGCGTGGATTTGCCAGAGCCAGACAACCCGGTCAGCCAGATACACTTAGGCTTTTGCCCCTTAACCTTGGCGCGGTCGGCCTTAGACACATTTGATTCATGCCAAACCACGTGGGCTTTGGAATCGTTCGCTTTTTCCTGGTACGGAGACTTCTCAGACATGCAATATTCCTTCAATTGAACGTTCACGTTAAAAGTTGAGAAGGACAACCCTCAACTTCCGGGCTCAGCCATGCTGTGTGCCCTCGATCATAGCCGCCAGCATCCTTGAGTGTTGCTCTAGCTCAGAAAGCCAACGGCCGGCTTTTTCCTCGTTGATGTAACCGATTCCATGGCCCGAAAGCCAAAATCCTTAAACCCGGTAACATACCGCTACATCACCACACAAAGCGCAGTACCGCGCTTCCATACATCCAGATTTTCAAACCGAAGCATCCATGCCCCTCCTGCTTAGCTCCCTCCATGGAGCGCCATATTGTTTTGTCTTTCCTTTCAACTTTGAACGTCTCACTTTCAACTCAAAGCTGCTCGGCATAGCCTTGCTAGAACCGCCAAACCATCGGAATAACGCTAAGGCTAATCACCGCTACCACCACACTCATGGGAAAACCTATCTTCAGGTAATCGCGGAAGGTGTAACCGCCCGGCCCCATAACCATCAGGTTGGTTTGGTAGCCCAGCGGGGTCATAAAGCTGGCGGAAGCGGCAAACATAACCGCGACAATAAAGGGCATAGGGCTCACCCCCAACTGCTCGGCCACGCCAATGGCGATGGGAAAAACCAGCACCGCCGCCGCATTGTTGGTGATCATTTCGGTGAAAATCGCAGTGAGCAAATACACGATCACTAGCGCCATAAAGGGCGACAAACCGCTATCCGGGATAGCCAGCTCCACAATCCACGCCGCCGCACCGCTAGACTCCATGGCCTTGCCCAGCGCAAAAGAAGCGCCAATGACCACCAACACCGGCAGGTTCACACTCACGTTCATCCGCGAACGGTTTACCGATACACAGCGTAACGCCAGCATCAGGCCTGCGGCCAGCATGGCGGCTTCCAGGGTAGACGCCAGCCCCAGTACATTGGCTAACACCATAGCCACCAGCACGGCCACCGCCAGCGGCGCTCGGCGAAAATCCGGTGGGGTAGAATCTTTCAACGGGCTCACCAGCATAAAATCGCGCCGGTATTGATACTGCTCCACAAACTGTTCGCTCGTTTCCAGCAGCAGGGTATCGCCCACCTTCAAACACTGCTCGCCCACCTTGCCTGGCACCCGCTTACCGTTTCGGCTAATACTCAAAATGGCCGCCTGGTAACGGGTACGGAATCCGGTTTCCTTCACCGAACGGCCAATACCGGGAAATTCCGGGCTCAACACCACTTCCACTAAGTGCCGCTGATGGTTGTTGAGCCCTAACTTGTGTGCCCCACCATGAGCAGCCTGCAAGCCATTAATACGCTGCAACTCCCGAGCGCACTCCGGCACCCCAACAAAAGCCAGTAAATCCCCTTCCTGCAAGGTCATTTCTGGGCCCACTGCCGTAAACAAACGCTCGTCACGCTGAATATCCGTTAGAAAGCCGTGGGTAAGATTGCGCAGCCCCGCATCCTGAATCGTGCGGCCCGCCAGTGAGCTACCTTTCGCCACCAGCATTTCCACGTGGTACTCGCGGGCATCTTCCCATTGGGATGCCATACTCGCCCGGTTGGGCAGCAAAAAACGGCTTATTAACAACATGAAAGCCGCCCCCCCTAACAGCACAGGAATGCCCACCCAGGCCACATCAAAAATACCGAACGCCGGCAGCCCTTTTTCCTGAACCAGACCATCCACCACCAGGTTGGTGCTGGTGCCAATTAAGGTACAAGTACCGCCGAGAATGGCCGCGTAACTCAGCGGCAACAGCAGTTTAGACGCCGATAACCGTAACCGTTGCGCCCACTCTTGCACCGCAGGAATCATCATGGCCACAACGGTGGTGTTATTGAGAAAAGCACTCAGAATAGACGCTGGCGCAATGAGCCGAAACTGGCTGGAAAGCACGGATTTTGGCTGCCCTAATAACCGGTGCGCCACCCAATAAATCGCCCCGGTATCCCGCAAAGCCGCCGCCACCACGTACAGTGCCGCAATGGTCATCAACCCCGGGTTAGCAAACCCAGACAGCGCCTCCCCCGGCGAGACAATCCCGCTTACCATCACCAACACCAGCGCCGCCATCATGGTCATATCCGCAGGCACACGGTTACTCACCAGTGCGCCCAGCACAGCCAACACAATCAATAGTGTTATCAGTATTTCCAGGGTCATTCGGTAAACCACACAAGCCTAGACGCTACGCGACAAGCCCCGCAGCAAAAGGGCATTTTACAGGGCAAAGGGAATATAAAAAGGGAGATCTTAGTCAAATATCATATAAGCAAAAAACCTGCCATTGCCGAACGCAAAGAAGTTTGATGCTTAAACTCCTCTCTCGCTTGTCAGGGAAAGAGTGGAGATGATCTTTTAGGTCTGATTCCCGTAAACCCAATTAGCCAAGCATCCGCTCTGTGCAACGCTGCTCGCGGCCCTATTAGGCTGCATTATCTCATCCACAAAGCGGCTGGCGACAGGCTCCACTGAGCGGGGCGGAGAGAGGCGTGAAGGGTGCGGCCGTGAACTCAGCCAAGGTTGTTGCATCGCGGTGGAAGCCGGAAGCCACCGTTCCCTATATAGAGGGTAAAATCGGCTTCCAGCCGTTTTGGAGGAGGTCGGGTTAGCCTGAAAAAGCGAATCCGACGATCAGAAGAACTATTCTGTCACGCTTGCAGTCCTACCGGCCAACGGTGACGACTCGCGGCTGGGAGCGCTCTGGGGCGGCCCCCCCATGCTCATCCCACCAGGATCATAGCCATTCACATAGCTGCGCAGCAAGGCACGCAGGGCGTCTTGGTCTGCTCTGGTCAATGCCTTGCGGAACGCTTCCAAGGCAGAATAGATTTCATCCCATTCCAGTTTTTCTTCATGGGCCTGCATAATCATCTG
>Ga0115549_1001050_pt1 | contig 17162 bp, 19 predicted proteins | sample COGITO_mtgs_1004_2_FD_87176 | JGI IMG/M metagenome (GOLD analysis project Ga0115549, IMG submission 87176) | Pelagic marine microbial communities from North Sea - COGITO_mtgs_100430 | ecosystem: Environmental > Aquatic > Marine > Epipelagic | place: Germany:Helgoland, sampling site Kabeltonne...
AGGAACAGTAGACTGAGCTGAAGACAAGATAGCACCTTGAATTACAGTGTCATACCAAACAGCAGCAGTAGTTGCACTAGAAGCAGTTAGAGCAGGAGTGCCAGTAAGAGCCATTGAGTTAACAACGCCACGTGTAGCAGAACCTTCTTGACCATTGATCATAAGATCCATGAACTTACGGCCAACGCCTTTAGCTTTAGCAGCAACTTGAATAGCAGTTGCGTCATTGTAGTCAGAACCTACAGCTTGGATCAAGCCATTTACTTGTGCATCACCAATGATGGTGGTAAGCTCAGTAGAGTGACGGCTGTGAGTCTGTTGGTCTTTGTTGATACCAGTAACGCCAGTGCGTAAAACACTAACTAGATCTTGTGGATCTTTACCAACTGCTTCACGATTGTAAGCCAAAGCGTTGCCTTGGATTCCTTTGAACGGAAGGTGCTGGTAGAACTGGTTTACAGTTACGATTGAATCGATAATGCCTTTAACAAGCATGTCATTTGTTAGGTCACGTTGTGCGCCTAGAGTTAATCCTGAAATAGCCATTTATGGCCTCCATTATTTAGTTGTTGCCCCTTTTGGGGTAGTTTTTAAAAAAGCCTGAAATTAGGCATATAGATTTTAGTATCACCCTGACACTATTAACGCAATGACTTCAAACCTGCCAAGATCATATCAGTAGCTGTGCCACTTGTTTGGTCTGGTGCTGAAGTTGTTGTCGGCTGAGTTACGCCTGTACCTTGAGACTTATTGAAAAGGTGTGGTGCTTTATCACTTAGTCCATCTAACCATTCTCCAACGGAAAGTGGAGTGATAGCATCTTCACTGTACATTTTCATTCCGTCCATGTCGTAAGCGACAGGTCGGCCATCCTCAACCTTGAAAGTTGCACGACCTCGTGTCAAAACGTCTTCCACAGCAGATGCTGCTACTCCTCGTTCTGACGATAAGGATGCTAACTCTCGATCTATTACTAGAGAACTGAACTGGTTCTCGTAGCTGATTAGCTGCTCTTGCAGACCAGACACTTTACCGTCATAGTCTCCACGTAGCGAGCCAAGTTCTTTTTCTTTAGCTGCCAACACTTCTTGAACTCGACGTTCAATTAATGTCTCAACATCGCCTTTGTCGATAAGCTCTTGCTCATCAATCTTGCGCTGCTGTTCAGCCATTGCTGATTCTTTCTCTTGGAACTCTTTCCACTTATCCAGATCCACTCCTGAGAATTTGCTCTCAAGATCGTTCATAGTTGCAGTGTGGTCTTCAATCTGCTTACGCAAATCGATATTGTTTTCACGGAACTCGTTCAACTTACCTTTGTCTGCAATGCCCTCAACTTCTGACATGGTGAAAACACCTTCGTCTGATTGAGTGTATAGGTTTTCAAAACCTTCTGGAATGTCTGCGACATTATCGTATGTATATTTAATAGCCATCTTAGTGGTCTCCTATTTCCCCGAAATAAGGGTGTTTATTTAATGAAAGAAATAATCAAGCTTTTCGAAGTCACGGAAATCGTAACCACCTAGCTCAAGAATGTCCCTCTTATTAATGTCCTCTATTACCCAAATTCTGCCATCGACTTCTCGAGTGGATTGTCCTTTGGAAAGAACCGTACTATCGGTGTATTTGATCTTGCGACCAAAGTTATCTCTTGAGTACCTAACCATCTCTACGCCTTGCGACTTAAAGTGCTTATATAGTTTCTCAAGTATGTTTTCGTTTTTGTACATCTGAATGAATGCTTCTTTCGTTGCCTTCTTCATCAGCGACATATTGCCTGCGTGTGCACCAAAGCTGTCGTGGATCATACTGAAGTCCTTCACCCCTTGCTTAGCCATTGCGTTAACAACGAGAGACTTATGCTCTGCGTCGAATGCGTGGATAATGTTAGGTGCGAATGCTCTTTCTTGTTTGTTCCAGTCCATCTGGTCGGTCTCTACTCTAACTTCTACACTAATGATTCCACCATTGCCGTCGTCCAGCTCTACCTGTCTGGTAGTTGCTTTTGAGTAGGTCATACGGAATGGGTTACCAAGGTTAGGTGTCAGTAAGGTTATCTCCTTTTTATTGGAGAGTGTGTGAGCCTCAGCCAGTTGGTTAAATACAGTACGAGTTTTGAATCCCTCTGGGAACTCGTTTTCGGAAGCTTCAAGGATAAGTCGTCCTACTCTTAGTACTTCTCCAGCTGTAGGGTTATCGAAGATCTTCTCTCCTTTAACTTCGTAGCCGTGAAGTGCGTCAAAGTAAGTTCTGCCTAGTGTAGATGGGCCAGCGTTATACTGACTGGTCATCAAACCATGCTTAACAGACTTACGTCTCTTGCTGTGAGCCATGCCTTCAAATACGTACTTACGTATGACAGGGTCATCCTTGTATTTAGTTCTTGCTAATAATTCTACCGCATCTCGAGTCTTAATGTAAGCGTCAGCCACACCATTACGTACAGTCATGTTAACTGCAGAAGCGGTTGACTGATCTCGAGAGATACCAGCTATGTGCTGTAATACGTTTGTTGTTCCATCTATCTGTACTGGAATCCTGCTCTTGAATTTACTGAGCTTGTTGCCAGCTCTTGTCCATTCAATCATCTCAGCTCTCTCTTTGATCATAGCTAGGAATTGCATAGCACCATCACCTCTGGGGTCAGCTTCAACAGCCAGCTTCTTGATCTCGTCAAGAACCCGCATTGTTCCACCTTCACCTTTCGGTACTTTGTACTTTACATCTACTCCTCGCAAGTTCTTGAAGACACCTGTTTCAATCCAGTTAGATTTAGTTCTCCACCAATCGTTTCCGAATGGATCAGCAGCGGTTTTAAGTATAAGATCGTCGTCAATTAAATCGTACAATCTGTTCCTCTCCCTGAGAGGTATTTTATCAAATCCTGCGATGTTCATAAACGCTTGCTTGTAATGTTCGAGTCCATCCTTGCCTAGCTCTACAGAAGTGTCAAACAGCATAAGACCTCTATTGAAGTCGTCGCCTTGCCATTGTAGTGCTGAAGCATTGGAGTAGGTACGTCCATACTTATCGTTGCTCATACCATTGTAGAACTTTTGGTCTCTCAATCCTCGGGCAGTGTTCATAGCTCGCATGAAGCTATCGTGCTTGCTTCGTGCTACTACATCTGTCTTCATCTTGGGAGCCGATGGTATAAAATCGTCACCATTACTTCTGAGTTTGGACAGCACATCGTAGATGTAGCCGTTGACTCGTATCGGTGTTCCTGCTTCTGCGTCTAAGTTATCAAGTGAAGCTTTAGATTTTCCGTTCCTGTACTGCAGTTCTACCCAGTCCTTATCGGAACCACGGATAGCAGCTTCTCCAGTATCTTCATAGATACCATGGGTCAGCTTTCCTCTGCCATACTTAGGAGCTTCGAATCTAGGCAGACCATCGATGTCGTAGTTCTTCTTGTTCTCTAATAACAAAGTTTCCCATTCAGGATTGTTTGCCTTTAGAACCCATGAAGTAACGTCTTTCATCTGGAAGTCTACTTTGACACGTTGTACAGATTTCAATCTCTTGACATTGCCAGTCTTAACGAGAGAGTTCATCAGATAGTTACCTATCCGTAAAGCATCATCTTCGTCTGGCATAAGTTCATTCTGAAACTTGTAGTAGTATCGCTCACCTAGCTTTTTCACAGCTTGGATATACATTGAACCCTTCTGAGTGGACGACAACGCAACTCCGTTGGTTAGTCGTGCCAGTTCTAATGGGTCATCATTCTTTAGTAAGTTAGCTTCCTTGAAGAAGGGTGAGCTAGGCTTACGGTAGTCATTCTCAATACTCTTAACTATTAAATCATTCGTTGATCTAAGGATAGGGCCGTCAGACTCTAATTCCCAATCTTCTCCTGCTTTACGTCGAGTATCTCTAACATCTACTTTTCTTGTTATTGATTCTTCGCTTCTCAAAAGCCTACTGAACGCACCTTCACCGCCCAATGTCTTTCTGGCTTTCTTCGCTCTACGCTCTCGCTCCTTAACTCTCTTCGCTGCATTCATGTTGTACAGTTTGTCGATCTTAGCTGTTGAGCCTGATATCGATGGCACTCTGCTAGAGTTTATAAACTTGTCGAGTTCTTTTCTTAAGAACACGTCAGGCATCTCTCCAACAGGTACTTCAAACTTGCCTTTCATGTAGCGTCTAGCGTCTTGGTATAGTTGAGCGTCTTGTAGTATCATACCTAACTCATCTCTGAGTTCTGGTGGCAATCCTCTACCTGAAAATACTTTATCTTTGTACTTAGCAAACATCTTGTTGTTAAGAATCGCGTCAGTAAGAACTACCTTGTCTCCAGGAATTGTTCTAGATATAACGAACTGTACTTCTTTGGATTGCACTCGAGTACCGAACTTGGTAATGCTGGAAGGTCGCATCCTAACTCCATCCTGTAGCACTCCGAAATAGAGGGACAGGGTTTCGTTTGAAGATAAGCCTAAGTCTACGTTGAGTTCGTTTGGAGTCTCTCCAGCGAATGATCTCAAGTCTCTACGACCTATTGCAGTTATGCGTTTCTTGTACAAGTTGGATTCGGCAAGAGTAGGAGCTTTTTCAAATAGCTGCTTCTTGTCTTGGTTCATCCTAGCTCTGGCTGTCGTCTTTCCAGACTCAGAGACTAAGGCATAACGCTTCAGTTTCTCTAAGCTGTCGGTCGTACGAATCTCCATCCTAACTAACCTGCTGAAGTATGAGTTCACAGAGTTCTTTAGAGAGTTATTCATATAGCCTACAAAGTCGCCTTCAATGAAGGAGAAGTTGTCGCTTCTTGCTAATGTTAATAAAGACTCAAGCATAGGTATACTTCGCTTGGTTCCTACGATATCTTTAGACTCTTCGAATATCTCTAACAATACCTCTCGGTTTGCTGAGCTAATCTTTGTGTCTTTAGAAATCTTGGAAACAATCTCATCGTATACTAGACTCTCTGTCTCGTTTAGTTTATTTGTAGATCTAAGCGACAAGTCGCCTTTGCGTAGACCTTCGATTCTCTCGAATCTCTTAGCTGTATGGTTGAAGAAAGCTAGTCGCTTACCCTTGTTGCCCAAAAAGTCTTTGAAGTCAGCAGGGGCATAGCCCTTGTTGTATTCGAACTCGGTTGGATCAGCATTCTTTAGGATGTAGCCCATAAGGTCTCGGTCAGATTGTGACACTGTCTTACCTGTTTGGAGCTTTCCTTCTAGGGTTAAGAACTTTCCTTTCTCAACTTGTGCAAGTCTGTCCTTCGCTTCTTTAGAAGCTCCAGCGTTAGCTGCGAACTTGTCAGTAGATTTAAGTTTCAGTACAGTTTCAGGAACAAGTTCCTTGGTTGCGTACAGATTCGCTACTTCATCAGGTGTTCTCGTCCTTCCCTTCTGGGTGACGAACCTGCTCATAGTTACTTTGCCAGCTTCCCACATTTCAACTGCTTTGTCTGACCCAAGCACCTGCTTGCGAACTTTCTTATCTTGAGACTTCAACCATTCGTCAGCATCTCTGTATGTACAGGGACTGTGACAAACTTTAGGTCCAAGTTTCTTACCCACTGTCTTGCGTTTATCTTTTGGTATTCTTGCCCACTTCTCAGGGACAACTAACTTCAACTCAGCACTAGTCTTCATCAATGGAAGCATAGTAGATCTGCAGTTAAAGTGTAGAGGAGGTTGACGATATTCGTGTCCACCCTCAATGTTTCTATATCCACCATCTTCGTACAACCACTGGTCTCCAGAGAAAGCTCTACAGATATCAGTTGTGTTCGAGTCAAGGTGTGCCAAGAACTGGACGCCTTTGATTACATCTGAGTTGGCTAAGTAGGTCTCTTCACGAGTCCTGTTAGATACAGATGAAATCGAAGTACGAGCTAACGTATTAGCTTGGTTCTTAGACAAGTTCATTATGCCGTCTTTGTAGTTGTTAGCAGAGGAGCCACGTATACGCTGAGAAAGCGTGTCGATGTCTTCGTTGTTTTGGTAAGACATTCGTACAGCATCTTTAAACTTTTCCTGTACGCGCTTGCTCTGTCGGTTCCACACCTGTGATTGGGGGACACCTTCTACTATTAGGTTGTCAGCTATAGCACTGATCTTCTTAGGAGATAATGTTTCACTGGCGATTTTAACCCTACCAGTACCAGTTACCGCTTTGTTCAAAGAACCTATCGCGAACTGGGTCTCTAATTCTCCTACAGATATCAATCCATCTCTGACAGCCTGTTGAATTAGTTTGTGTGCATTCTCTATCGATTGAGTTCCCTCTTTCATGAGATTGCGTATGTGTTTAGCTTTAAGCTTGTTGCCTTTAGCTTTGGAGAAATCGTACTTGTTCACCTTACCTAAAAGGTCGTCGCTCAAATCCTTGTAGAATTTGCCTAGTACAACATCTTGATTATTTGCTATCTGCTGTAGCTGTAGAGCGTGTAATGTTAGTTCATCTAACAGCTCGTCAACAACTCTCTTCTGCGATACGCCATCTAAGACCTTTCGTCTTGCAGATATTACTTTGGTTAAGTCTTTCTTAGCCATATAGTCGAACTCCTTTTGGTAGAACGCTTAGCTACGCTGAATCTAGTAAAGTAAGCAAGCAGTTCCCCACTCCCGTAGGAGTAGAGACGCCTGTTTTTACTTATCGTGCGCGTTTACGGAAGTGGGTTGGCACTTTGCCTCCATCTCTCCTTGTATACTCTTCAATCTTTACGATACCCATAGCTGCTAGTTCTTCAGCAGTCTTGTTAGCTAAGTCAGCAATGTCAGTCATCACTTGACCCACATCGTTGCCAGCTTTTTCAAGCATCATATCGATAGCTGACACTTTAATGTCATGCTTATCGCTTAACTCTTTCTTGAATGTCTCAGCGTTAGCCGATACTTCCTTTACTAGCTTAGAAGTAAACTCGACTGAGCTCTCCTTAGCTTCTTTCACGGTATCAAGAAATGATGGACCAGTGTCAGGTTGAGCAGCACGCATCTTCTCAGCAGTAGACATAGATAGACTCTTAACGGCTTTGCCGAAAGTCTTGTTGTTATCTTCAACAAACTTCTCTACTTCGTACTTGAGATCAAGTGCTTTCTCACCAGCTTCGTAAGACTTCTTGTCTACTAGCTTGCGACCTAAATCCATTAACTCATCTTTCTTCTCGTATGCATCTAAGATAAAGTTCTCAGCTGCGTTTGCGCTACTCGTAGCAGCTGCAGTAGCACTAAGGCCGACTGAAAGAGCTACGTCTATAAGAGCAACTCCTTCCTTTGACCGAGACCAATCTTTCATCTTCTCTTTGCGGACTGCTGAGCCTCGCAAACCAGAAGTGTTTGTGGCTTCACGAGCAGTGTCTTTCATTCCACTCTCAAGAGACGCAAGTCCCTCTTTGATCGTATCTAAAAAAGCCATGTGGCCTCCTACTATTAAATGTTGTTATCGTCTTCGTTAGAACCAGCTTCACTGTTGAAGAAGTTTCCTGCGTATCCTGCGCCTTCATCTTCGAATGCCATAGCTGTTTCAGCTTCCTTCTCGGCACCAACGTCAATGAGAGCCATCTCGTCTTCAATGGAGCGACCAACAGGCATACGTTCACCTTGCTCAAGGTTCCACAGAAGTGTGTCGAGAGACAATGCTCCTCCTTGGTAAGCACCAAGTAAAGCTTGAATGTCTGCAGCACCTAACTTGGTGTCAACGTAGTCTTCATTTATGTGAACTTCAATACCTTCGGTACCTTTCTGGTTCTCCCATAAGGATACCATTCTAAGTGTACGGCTAATGCAACGACTTACAGATTTAGCTACATTTATCAATGCAGAGATCTCTCCAGATACGTTTATGCGTACAACTTCGGCACTGGTTGATTGATCCATACCAGAACTCAACATACGAGCACCTAGTGTAGACATCAAACCTTCTTTGTGCTTCAATGCTCCAGAGATCTGTGTAAGACCTGCACCACTAAACTCTAAGAATCCAGCATGTGAGCTAGGGTCAGGAAGTATAATAGCTGCACCTGAACCAATAGAAATGTTAGCAGATGCGTCACTCAGTCCTGAGAACCAAGGTGTTGGCAAAGCTGTCCAGTGTAACCCGTGCTCGAAATCGGCACTGTTACGGTAGTGAGCGATGTTCACGTCTACCAAATCTAGTAAAGGAGGAGTAGGTACTTCGTAGTCTTCACCAGAAGATACAACCATAGTCACAGGTAAGAAACCTAGTGGCTTGCCTCGGTTAGTCATAGTTTTAGTTTCGTGCAATACGTATTCTAGAGTATCAGAAGAATGGAATCCTCCAGTCTTAGTGATAGGTCTATGTAGGTTTACGGTTACTGTTCCATCATTTCCTAAAACGTACTCACGATATTGGTCACGTACGACTTGTAGATAAGCGTTGTTCTCATCTGAATCGTAGTAACTCTCTTTAAATACTACAGTGTTTAAACTCTGAGCGAAACTTGAAGACTTAGAAGTGAACCAGTTAGTACAGTCTTCAGACTTGTAGTAAATCAGGTAAGGTCTATTTGTCTCGTTGTCCATTCTGTCAACACAGACGACCACTCGTCCAGAGATAAGAATCTCAGACTCAATGCGCTTTAAGAATTCGTCAAACGAGATTCCAGTGCCAGTGACATCTTTCATAAACTCTTTAAGAATTTCACCATTGTCTACTTGAGCAGGTTTGCGACAAAGCGCACCAACCAAAGCAACAACTGTACGATTCATCGCTGCGTAAAATACCGCACGTCTTTTGTAGTTCTCGTATTCTTCTTCACTCTGTCCACCAAGACGAGGAAGATAGTCTTCGTCCAAAGGACTAGCCTTTATGGAATCCGTACCCTTGAAGGCATCTCGTGCTCTTCGGATTTGGGAGAGTTTATCTACCAGTAACGGGTGTTTTGTACTTATCATAGATGGCATAAATGCTCTCCCAGTTAAATCAGTTTAGTCCGTGGTGTTCTTTCTTTATATTATGTTCGTCGCGTCGGACTGTGTCCTGTGCTAGCCAAGAACCCTGTCCTGGACCATAATACGAAGATGCACCTTCGTCTTTATTCTTTTCGAAAGCCCTAGATCTAGAGTCGAGTGGGCCAACGGGCCGACCTCTCTTGTACTTCATCTTAGGGCCATTATGTTTATAACCAGCAGAGGCTACGCCACCACCTGTAATCTTGAAGCCAGCACCACCTGTAATAATAGGTAACATAGCTGCTCCACATTCACAAGCTAAGGGATCTTCCCTCTCGCTCATCCTTCGTATTTTCTCTACAGAGATATCACACTCTGTGCAATCGTATTCATATATCATTTCTAAAATCCTGTAATTCTTACATTGCGTGCTTGACCGCCATTCATTCTAAATTCCATCCATACGAGATACTTGAGAGCATCTGGCATGTGGTCGTTTCCTGATTTCTTGTCTGGTCGAGAATCGTTCTCATCCTCTGCGTATGTCCAAGTGTCTAAAGACTTGATCAACTTCTCGCAGCTAGGGTCTATGAGGATTCGCCTCTCCATTTGTCCATTGCACATCATTGTATTTAAATTGTTCAATCCATCAGCTACGTGAGGAGACTTACTTGGGGATACTACCTTCGCCCCGTATGACCTTATGATAGTGTGGTCAGTCTCACCGCCAATCGCGGAAGTCTTCCTCGCTCTACCAGCTGGGTCAGGGAACACAGTTATCTCTCGGTTAGGAAAGTCCTTTGCTATAGCATCCATAAGATACCTAGTGTTGGAGTTCTGTTGATAGTATTCATGCCAGATATGTAACTGGTCTCCTACTCTACTTCCTACAACAGCTGTCATTGGTGAGACGTTGAAGTCCATACCGATTAGTATCTCTCCACCCATATCGCCAACAGGCATTACGTTTAGGTCTCTGTCGAACATGTCCACAACTCTGTTGCTTAACGCTTCGAAGCTTGCCATGTACTCTTGTTGGAAATCCCTTGGAGACAAGTCTCGCTTAGATTCTTCAACTTCCTCTTCGCTTACGTTTCCACCTTGCAGTGTAGTGTATGCCCAAGACTTCCACGCTTTACGTGAACCTTTACCTTGGAGCCACCAATCATAGAAATGGTTAGTGCCTTTCGGAGTACCGATGAAAAGAGCGTCACCTTCTTGGTCAGATAGTGCTGGTCTTATAACTAGACTCCAACACTCTGGTGCGATGTCGGCCACCTCGTCTAGAACGACGAAACTCAAAGACAAACCCCGAAGGGAATCGTAGTTTTCTGCGGATTTTAGATAGATCGTTGATCCATTCTTAAACTCCATAAGCATATCAGACTCATTCGTCTTTTTGATGTAACTCTTAGGAGCGTATTCTTTTAGCCATACCCACATGATCTGCTTAGCCATTGCAAATGTTGGTGCAATGTATACTACAGTCTGCTTAGATAAAGGCTTGTTTGTTTTCTTGTCTACTCCGATGGCAGCGTTAAGTAACTCAGCTCCAGATAGGAACGATTTACCGAAACGTCTTCCAGCGCATACGACGCGAAATCTCGTAGTGTCCCCAAACACACTTGTCTGAGGCTCTGTTAAATTAATGTCCATATGATATATTCTCTATACAGACAGGCCAGTGGCTCTTTATCTGTTATTAGTAGGTATCAGTAGTAGGAGTTTCAGCTTCCATCTCAGGTTGAGGTGTAACGTCTACTGCTACTTCTTCTTCATGTCCTTCACTCTCTTTACATAAGATCGTAGACCCTGTTCCTAGTACGGCATGATGAGGCATATGCCATCCTTCGGATAGAAGAATCAGGATAATATCATCACTGAATACAGGGTTAGCTGTAGTACCTTTAGGAGCGTATCGTACGTAGACTACTCGCTTTTCTTGCGGAGCAGTAGAGGCGTACGCTTTGGTGTACATCTGGTTGTAATTGTCAATCTCAGACCTGCGATATCCTGCCGCTATTACGGTTGCCAATACTTCTGTAGCACACTCGACATCTTGTGTCATAACGTGCGACTCGTGTACTGTTATATACTTCTTCATCATAGTCAGATACCTCAGTTAAGTTAGTTATCTCTCAGCTTACTTGGAACAGCTAGGAGCGTGTCTCGTCGTCTATCGTCGTATCGAAGATACACCTGAAGAGACAACTTGTATTAGTTACTGTTACATTGCTTTGAATGTATTCTAAAGACGCCTCTATTGTGGAGGATTCTTTGGAGTACACTATGGAACGTGTGTTGGAGTAGGCTTTGGAGTACATGTGGTAATGTCTAACATTTTCAAATTCTACAAAAATACTAGCGTGGTAGTAAAGGGCGTTTGGAGGCAAAGGGGGGGTCATTAGGATACTACTCCCCTCCTCCCCTCACCCTCGCACCCTCGCACGTACCCCCCAATGGACAGAGTCCAATGTCCTGCTGTGCAGTCCACATGCACTGTGACGTACCCTCTGACATACTGCACATAGCCTGTACTCTCTCCTCTCCTCTCCTCTCCCTCTGTAAGAGAGACGTGTACATGTACCCTCCCATTGCCCTGAGACAGAGCTAACACATACTCTTACGCACACTCCCACAATCGTATTAGTACATGTCGAGGTACTGTCGAACACATGTGTGTTGACGAGTGTATGTGGACATGTACTTGGAGGATGCTTGGACGTGTATGTGGAGAGTATTCGGACGTGTGTCTCAATGTATGCTAATGTGTAGGGAGATATCGCTGGAGGCTAGTGGTAATAGACACGCTTTACATGTACTGTGACATACAGTATTACATATCGATATCTGCTATGATATATGATTACATATCTGCAGTAGTGTATTCGTACGTGGTACGTCTAAGACTTAGTACAAATACTATTACATTTAGTAGTAATGTAAGTAGTAATGTAGTTAGTAATGTTAAGTAGTAATACCTTTACAATGTACTGTAAGTATTAGTGGAAGTATTTGTTAGTATCTATTAAGTATTGATATCCTTAGTAGTTTTCTTTCTCTACGTTAGTAGAGTTTTTACTTTATCTTTTAAAATCTTTTAAAGTCTTTTAAGTAGCAGTCAGGTATACTAACAGAACATGTAACACTGTTCGGAGCGTGTTATGCCTCGACATCTATAGCTCGATATATCTCAGTACGACCGTATGCTCTACCATCTATTACTTCGATTATCGTGCTATCGCTAGGTGTCCAGACATCACTATCATGCTCTTCGATAAGCCCTTGTATATCCCTTTGGATAACGGATTCAATGCCTTCATGGTATACATAGTACGGACTGTACAGTACACGGATGAAGTTCTTTTCGGTATGCTTACGTGTCGTCATTATCGTTGATCTCTTCATCTGATTCATCTGTGATTAAGACGTACTCGTCGTCATCAAAAGAGGCATCCTCTAATGCTTCCATATCGTCACATTTACATGGTGAATTACCACATTGGTTACACACTGTCATAGCACTTTCAATAAGCTTCGAAGTGTCTGTACCAGTGGCCATTATAATGTTGAATGGAGATATGTTTTCCTCATCAGTATGCATCTCTACAGAGGACAGTTTAGCGTCATAGTAAGGTGCTGCTGACTCAGCTGCTCTGAGGCGTATCTTCATGTTTTGATCTTCATCATTCATTACGCTAGCAAGAAATTCAGCAGGAGTTAACATACCCTTATCTACCAAGTCTTGACGCAATGTCTTCTTGTTCTTCGAACCCTTTGGACGACCACCTGTTGGACGTGTACTTGGATCATCCTTCCACATAGACTGCTGCTTCTTAAGCGCAGGTGAATGGCCTCTCTTGTACTTACCATTAGGATTCTTATCGTAATTCTTGTGACCATCAGACTCTGTGAAGTAGAGGTCATCTTCGTTTTCTATTCCAGCACTCTGGAGTTTCTTAGTCATTCTTTCGAGTTGTCTTTGAAGGTCTTCTTTACTGACATCCTCTGCTACATCTTTACGCCATTGCATGAGGTATCTCCTTCTATGCGATTGATAATTCGCGCTTGAGCTGTTGTCTGAGACTGTTCAGAGTTCTTTCAAGCGCACCTGTATCAGTGTCTTCTTTGTACGTGTTAAGGTGAGCTATGCGCTCTTCAAGGTCACGGATAGTGACACTTAACCCACTTTGTCTAACACAATCGATATTCGATGTTGTTGTGATAGCCATGGTTATTCTTCCTCAGATAGATGTTCGTAGATTGCTTCATGTATCATCATGTCAGAACCCCACACCCAGTCTTGAAGTGTTATTCCAGCATCTTCCATGGTATCAGATATTTCCTGAATATCCATCGATAAGCTGTAATCTTCTCTTAACAAGTCTTGTATAGCACGGAATTCAATAAGCTCTAGTTCAGAACCAACTGTGTTAAACTCGATGTCATCGTTAGGAGTAGTACCTAAATCGATTGTCAAATCTCTATAATCGCTCATTACTACCTCCTTATCATTTAACGTTTATTGCGCGATTCCCACCAGTTGGAGATAACTACACACCAAGCAGCGAATGCTGTAACAACCACAATCGTACCTACGATACACACTGCCCAGTTACCTAAAAAATTTAATACTTCCATAATAATCTCCTACCATTTAACCTTGTCAGACCAATAAGCAGCAGACATTTTACCTTTTGCTATGTTCTTACCATGTCTTGCTTTAAATGATGCACGCTTAGCTTTCATTGCTTTTGACTCGCCCTCTTTGGGTTTGCCAGCAGTTGATGCACCTTGTTCACCGAATCTAATCATTCTGACAGTGGATCCACCACCACCTTCCTTTACTTCCATAGCCAACACTACGTGTGACTTAGTCGGATGATCAGGAGTACGCTTCGGTTTATTGTAGCCAGAAAAGACTTCGCCTCTGTATTCAATACTCATACTGATCTCCTTCATATCTCGAAAGCCCACACAATTTGAGCTTCTAATTAGATAGGCTTGGTGGGCGTATTAAGTGGTGCCGTCAATAGGAGTCGAACCCATGACCTATTCATTACAAGTGAATTGCTCTACCAACTGAGCTATGACGGCTTATTCTTTTTAGTGCATTGTTTGATATGTGGCTCTGTCATCTCTGAAGAGAACATCTTACTACAATGTATACACTGATATATGTCTTCATCTTTCCAGACCTGATGTCTAGGTAAGTTCTTATTCGGATGAGGCTCAACTGTCCTCAAAATCTCTTACTGCCTTGGAACACATGAGTGATGATTGGACCTTTGCCACTTCCGAACCTACGTTCATAAGCGTCCACAGTGAATGAGGATTTAAGTTCAATACCGCTACCGTACATAACACCAACTGTGATGGATTTGCCGATAAACTTGTCTAAGGCGTGATACTTCATGAAGCTCTCATTATCTTCGATAAGGACATTAAAGCGTACTTCAACTGATGATGTGTCTTCAAAAATCGTTGGAGTAGGATCGGTAATGTTCTCTACGACTTGCTTCATTTCTCCACTTTGGATATAAAAAGCATAGTTCGATTTATCTTTCTTGTAATAATTAGTCTTCATAATAGCACCTTTAGCGTCTTATTGTTTTTCATAAGAAAGCCAGTATAGCTATCTTTTTTAAATTAGGAGAGGTTTTTGTACGTAGTCGGATGACCTCTAACCGACCAATAAGCAAACTCGCTACCCCATTGGTAGTATATCAAGGGATTTAACCCTGATCATATTTCCCTACTTAGAACAGGCTGATAGTTGCTTATACAGCGTAAAGCATCCCCTTGGGCTCAGCTTTAGCATGAATAGTAAATGTTGTAAATCAAATCGTGACCTCGTGTTATCTATTCATAATACAGTGTTTTGAGCCAAAAGGGCATCCGTTTAAAGCCTTTTGTTTGGCCGCATGTTGTAGACAAAGTACTCTATTTCATGCTTCTCAATGGTAGGATTAGAATTAGTTAAGGCACTAATCCAGTAATCGCTGTACTTTAAATCCGATATAGCATGGATTAAATGGTAATACGACTTTAACAAAGTGACAGTGTTCTCCTCTCGTTCAGAGCGAATCCCTCCCAGTTTGCGTGTTATCGTGGCCAAGACTAGAGTTTTGCGCTTACCCTCATCGTTGACCATGCGGACACAACTTCGACCTTTGGAGTCAATCATTGGCTTAATCAAGTTGCCATGTTTGTTGAATATCCGATGGTTCGATACATCAATACAGTAGTTTGAGAAGCCCTCAACGGGCAACCTTTTGTTACTCATATAAAGTCCTTAAATTCATTTACGAAGAAATATTTATTTTTGGTATAATCAACTTTTACGATTTTATCATCAGAACGACAGCCAGCTATGGCCTTTTTCATACCTGATGTAAAACTTTGATTAGACTTCCAACCAGCTGATTTCTCTGCATCTTTACCACGCTCAACCCAAGTCTTGCCTGTGCGACCTTCAGTGCGCTCCACGTATTGTTGGAGGTTATCATAAAGGAAATAGTACTGACTGACTTTGTCGAACATAGGAGCCAAAGCGTCTGGTCGAAGGAATCCACCACCTACTGCAAAGTAACCCTCAACGATGAAAGTGTTGTGAGTCTCAGTTGTTGCTTCCAAGAATCCGTAGATAGATGCCTTGTCGCCAAGCTTGCCGAACGTATAGTCAGCACCAACCCAGTTGCCAGCTTTGGTCTTATTACCAACGATATAGACACCATTAGCGTAAGCACGACCAGCATTCTTAATGGTGATAGTCTTCTCGCCTTTGACAAAAGTGTAGTCGTGATTCTGGTAAGGTACTTGTGCTACTGTGTCTAGGTAATCGACGAACAGGTTAAGTCGTGTGGACTTTCCTGTCGCACAACTGCCTAGGATACCAATGTAATTCTTCATGCTATCTTCTCCTCAACAGTAAGTTTAAATTTATCTTTATCTATGTAAGAGTTAAGCCACTCCTTCTGTAGGAGCTCCGTACGAGCGTCCCAGAGAAGCATCCAATCAACCCCAACCCAATGGCCGAGTGTAGTCTTATCGATGTCTAGGCTCTGTCTATCGAGGTAGTAACCCACATATCGTGAGTCTCTTTGCCTGAATAGCTTCTTGAACGCACACATAACAGTTTCAACGTTAAAAGCGTCTACTAGTATGTCTGGATGTTCTGTTTTGATCTCTTCCATGACAGACCTGATGCCTGTTTCAAGGTAAGTCTTCTCATCTTCCGAGAACTTATGAATGTCTTTATGCTTCTTCCCCGACTCATCTTTCCATCGGTTCTTGTATGCCCATTCCTTCTCTTTACCAAGCACCCAGCATGCACCATGTGTAATGGATTCTGCGTTCTTATCTCCTAAGAATAAGGTAGTTGGTTCGATGTCGTAACCTGCAACCTGTGACAAAGTCTGTGCCCAGTTCCATACAGAGAACCGACCAAAGTGTCTGATTGGAGCATAAGCCTCTGTCCACAATACCTCGAAGTTCTGTTCTGGAGAGCTGTTAAGTAGGCCGTCGAAGTATGCCTTCTGGTCTTTGCCCACCATTGCCTTGTAGGATGCTACAGTCTCAGGTAGATGTCTACGTTGCTTCAGTTTGTCTGACTGGAAAGGTAGACGAAGCTGTGTTTCCTTTGTCCACCATTCGGTCAATCTTTCAATACCTGCACACTCTAGATCTGGGAATTCATTCCAGATGACCAAAGCGGTAGGAGCATGATAAGTGACTGCGTTAAGGAAACAAAGCCACAACACTTGTTGTTGGTTCATCTCCATACGATCTATAATATAGTTTAGCATCCAGACGTTAGGGTCTACATCTTTGTGATTGGAGCTGTTAACATAGAACTTCTTAAACAATTCAATCCTGTCCATGAGCTACTCCTTGTGTTTGCAGTTATTAAAATGATACCTTCCCATGTTGCCACCTTTACCTGTCACACTACAATGTGGACAAGTCACGGCATTCATATGGTAAGTCATGCCCTTTTTTAATCTTGACTTCTCTCCGATTAACTTCTTAGATTCTTCGGAGTGAGGAATACCAACTCTTCCTCTATGAGATACAGACATCTTGGCTTTAGTCTCTGGTGAGGCAGTGGATCCAGTCAATGTCTTAGATATCTTATCTTTAGTATTTTGTGAATGAGACTTGCCAAACAAAGGATGTTGGTCTCCATCAATGAGGTACCTGTGCTGTTTTAGGATAAGGTTAGCAGCCCATGGCTGTCCCATCTCTTTGTGCAGACTTGCGTGTTCTTCTACAGAACAAGCGTGTAAGTTG
>Ga0115549_1001093_pt1 | contig 16701 bp, 16 predicted proteins | sample COGITO_mtgs_1004_2_FD_87176 | JGI IMG/M metagenome (GOLD analysis project Ga0115549, IMG submission 87176) | Pelagic marine microbial communities from North Sea - COGITO_mtgs_100430 | ecosystem: Environmental > Aquatic > Marine > Epipelagic | place: Germany:Helgoland, sampling site Kabeltonne...
CTCTAAAGCACCTGGAGTATCAAGTATTATAAATTGTGTAATAACTGGAATATCTAATATTATCAAAGGTAAGAGTGATTTAGTTTTAGTTTTTAAAAAATCAACAAGTATTAAAGTTTCTTTTCTGATCCAGTTTGCAATATTTAAGTTAAGCTGCATTTTAGAGCCTACTATGTCGACGATCCCAGGATCTGTAAGATCTCTATAACTAGTTCTCATTCTTATTACTGGTGTCTTTCGTAAAAAGTTTATTAAAATTTGATTATTCTCATTGAAACCGTTTACTAAAATTGGTGTTTTGATTTCAATAAATTGTTTTATGATTGGTCTTTTAATTTTTACAAATTTTCTTACACCGTTTTCGATTTTTTTGAGTTTTAAAAACTTAATTACACGTCGTAACTTTTTTCCTTCACTTAAAATTAAGAACCCATTGACAATTGACACGCTACGTTTTAAAGGTTTGAGCACAAGTTTTGATTGTTGTACTAGTCTCAGATTACGACGCCGAATTGACTTTTTATTGATTGGAGTATATAAATCTGTTAGAGTTATGTTTGAGGCTTTTACATATTTCATTAGAATTTTAATTCTCGGACTTAAAAACTCTATCAAGATTGGCGTATTGACAAATATTGCAGTTTCACTTACCATTTTTATTAAAACGTCTCTTAATAAATTAAAGCTTGAAGTATTTCGAATTTTTAATAAACACAATAAATTTACAATCTTTGTTTTCGAAACTAAAGAACTTAGTAAGATCAAATTTGTTCTTAATACACAACGAACCGCTTCTTTTTGTAATATTGGAAGAATTTTGTTATTCAAAGTATACAAATCTGATCGACCAACTTTTGCACAATCTATAACTATAGGGAAACTTTCTTTTATGAATTCATAGTATCTTGAACCGATTATTTTTACGGTATCTTTTGTAATCGGATACAGAATATTCTTTGTCCGATCTAATAGAATTCCAATGGGTATGAAAAAATACCCTGCAATCTCTTTCGGTGCAGATATACCGTTTGTAAACACCCATTCTAGACACCCTATATTAAATCGCAGGAATACATAAAAAGCAAGTGTTACAAAAGAAAGGTAATTAAATGCAAGTCTTAGCAAAGTAGACCACATTGGTAAATAAATACCACAATCTACTGAAAATAAGGGACGTGCTTTTTTTAACCAATCCACGTGCCTAGCGTTTAAACGAAGCCATTCCCAGGTTAATAAATTACCTTTCTCAAGCGCTAAACAATATATTCGTATACCTAAAATATACCAGTTTGGTCCTCTGACTACTCCCATGAACGGTATTGGGTCTTGGAATTTTTGCAAAACTACAACCTCTTGGACACTTCTAAAAACCTCCATCTGTCTTATGGTACTATAAAGTCCTTCGTCTGGATTACATATAGCAACTTTTGAACAAATTAGTTTATGTAATCCACCTTGTTGAACTATTGGTACCTGTTTTGCTAATGCATACCATTGCCTTTTAACATTTCTAGGTGGTTTAAATGGTAATGGATTACTTAAATAGTAATGGGGGTTTACGTGGTCATTAATAGTTTCAAACGCAGGAAACCCTCTATACATTATTCTTAAAATGGGCGTTATCACAAAACAAATGCTTGCTGTAAGATTTATTATCTTTATAAAGCAACGTGTTTTGCTAAAGTTTGTTTGTTTATCAACCATTTTTGTTTATGTAACTGTTTTAATAAGGTAACATTATTTTAATTGCTTTACTATCACTTGTATTGACACAAATAGTTTGTGATAACCGTCTCTTTTGGGTATTCGATTTTTTTCTTAAAAGATGCCCTTTATAAGCATGACGACGTAAAAAATTTCCAGCACCGGTTCTTTTATAACGTTTTAAAGCAGCTTTTCGAGTTTTTAATTTATACATAATAAATGTTTTGTATTCCTATAAATAAAATATATTAATTATGTTTTTAACAAGTTAATGTTAATTACACAAAGGTATTATATAATAGTTTGTTTATTAATTACAAGATTTTAAAAACTAATAAATAAAAGTATTTTTTCTGAAAACTTTTTCGTTAGAGTCATATAGAAATATTCATAATATAAAACTTTATGCTATACATTATGAATATTTTACAATTAACTAAAAATTAGGTTTGTTTTTTGGTATCAACTTCTTTTAATTCATCTAATCCAAAATTATTAGTATTTGTACCACTATAGTTAACTTTTTCAAATCTTACTAAAACAGGGTATTTAGTTTTTCCTTTATCAACTGATGCTACTGTACCAGTTTCATTAAACCAATAAGATTCTTTTCTTAAAATTCGAACTGTTGAACCGCGATCTATCATAATATTTTAAAAGTAAATTATTAATACTAACGTATACTTTAAGCAAGTTTTTATGACAATAAATATTTAATTTGACCGAAACTACCAACAATAAATTTTGTTTGAAACGTATTATAATCAGCGTTAAATATACTAAACAGTAGATAAATCAAATAAATTTGAGAAAATAACCTAAATAAAAACATTGGTCACAATATATATGTTAGACTATGTGTAAAATACTTCTTAGAAAGAGAATAAAAATTTAATAAAAATACAATGGGTCGAAATACATTTAGAAATATACTTATAGGGATAATTCTACTAAGTTCTATCACTTTAGGTATAAAAAAGTTTAATTTATTAGGATTTGAAAGTCCAGAAAATATTCGAAATACTGCGCAACTAAATCAAAATGTAGTAAGTTCACGAATGACGTATGGTCGTTTTTTAGAGTACTTAGAAATGGGATGGGTTAAGCAAGTCGATTTATACGATAATAGTCGAAATGCAATTGTTCAAGCATCAAGTCCAGAATTAGGGAATCGTCCTCAAACAGTACGTGTAGAAATCCCTGTTGGAGCGTCACAATTAATTCAAAAGTTGAAAGACTATAATATTGATTTTGATGCACATCCTGCAGAAAAAAAGAACTTTTTAGTCAATATCGCAAGTAACATCTTATTACCAATTCTTTTCTTAACAGGTTTGGTTTACTTTTTCCAAAATTCAGAAAACTTTGGTAACGGCTCAAATCAATCACCAATGAGTCTAGGAAAATCAACAGCTCGTTTTGAACGACGTCCTGATACTGGAGTTGGATTTAAGGACATTGCAGGAATAGATGAAGCAAAGGGAGAATTTGAAGAAATCGTTTCTTTCCTTAAAGAACCTGAAAAATATACAATTGTTGGAGCGAAAATTCCGAAAGGAATCTTACTTGTAGGTCCTCCAGGAACTGGTAAAACATTATTAGCAAAAGCAATTGCTAATGAAGCAGATGTACCGTTTTTCAGCGTAGCAGGTTCAGAATTTGTTGAAATGTTTATTGGTATAGGTGCTGCACGAGTTCGAGATTTATTTAAGAAGGCATCAGAAAATGCGCCGTGTATTGTATTCATAGATGAAATTGATGCTGTTGGACGCGAACGAGGAGCAGGTGTTGGTGGTGGAAATGACGAACGAGAACAGACTCTAAATCAACTATTAACAGAAATGGATGGTTTTAAAGAAAACAAAGGTGTCATAGTCGTTGGAGCAACAAACAGAGTAGATATTCTAGATGCTGCTTTATTACGGCCTGGACGGTTTGATCGACAAGTAACTGTGAATTTACCCGATAGATTAGGTCGTGTGGGAATTTTAAAAGTTCACGCACGAAATAAACCAGTTAGTGAAGATGTATCTTTAGTACAATTAGCTAACCGGACACCTGGATTTTCAGGAGCTGATTTAGCAAACTTATTAAACGAAGCTGCCATTTTAGCAACAAGATACAAAAAATCAACAATTACCAAAGTTGAAGTAAATGAAGCAGCAGATCGAATTATTGGCGGTATTGCAGGAGCACCTTTAGAAGATACAAAAAATAAACGTTTAATTGCCTATCATGAAGTTGGTCATGCTATTACAGGCTCTGTGTTAAAGTCACATGATGAAGTTGAAAAAATTACATTAACACCGCGTGGTTCTGCAAAAGGTTTAACATGGTTTACACCAGACGAAGACCAGACACTCCTATCGCGGTCTGCTTTATTGGCACGAATAATCGCAACACTTGGAGGACGTGCTGCTGAACAGGTTATATTTGGTGATCCTGAAGTAACTACTGGTGCGAGTAGTGATCTACAACAAGTAACAAATTTGGCAAGACAAATGGTTACAAGATTTGGTATGTCAAATATTGGCCCGATGGCGTTAGAAGATGAAAACACAGGACAAGTTTTCCTTGGTGGAAATATGACTCCTGGTTCAGAATTTGCGGAAAATATTGCGGATCGAATTGATGAAGAAGTGTGCAAAATTATTGATTATTGTGAGCAAAAAGCTATCGAAATTATTTATGACAATCGTGTAATTATCGATTTAATAGTTGAGAGGTTAATGGATATAGAAACAATGGACGGTGAAGAATTTAGAGAACTATTGAGTACTTATACAGTTTTACCGAGTAAAAATATGCCATATGTATCTAAATTTAATTAAACAACTCTGTCAAAAATATATTAATTAAAATATATTGCTATATAATTTGTTTAACTATAAAATAACAATAAACATTCATGAGTTAGTAGATTGAATTACTACTCAAAACAAATAATTTATACCCAAAGAAATTATATGGCAAAAAAAAGTATGATTGAGCGTGAAAAAAAACGTATCAGTCTAAACAATAAATACAGAACAAAACGTCAAAATTTATTAGAACAATATAAAAAAACAGAAGGTTTTGAGCCAAAATTAGAAGTACATTCAAAAATTCAGAAGTTACCTAGAAACAGTGCTAAAATACGAATCCGAAACAGATGTTGGAAAACAGGACGTCCTAGAGGATTTTATAGAGACTTTGGATTATCAAGACATGTTTTACGTGAAATGGCTCATAATTGTTTATTACCAGGTGTGACAAAATCAAGTTGGTAGAATTCTTTTTGATAAGATTGAAGAAAAAATTCGTATTTTTTCTTCAATTTAAACTTAAAAACTTAACGAATAAAATCTCAATCCGAGTCTTTATCCCATCTTTCATATTCTTTAGGATCATAAAAGTTCAAATTATATATATATACTATCTAAATACTTAAGGTGAAAAGTTATGATTACAGACTCTCAAATTTATATTGCACTAGTTATTGCTGCTGTAGGAAGCGTTTTAGCGATTCAGTTAGGTTCTACACTTTATAACTAAATAATGAAGCAAATTCATATACAGCTCTTTAATTTTTAAAAATATAATAATATTTACTCATTAATTATGACGACACAGGATTTAAAAAAATTTAGTACACCCATCTTCCCTTTTACAGCTATTGTCGGTCAAGAAGAGATGAAGCTAGCTCTTCAATTAAACGTAATTGACCCAAAAATTGGCGGTGTTATGATTATGGGTGATCGAGGCACAGGGAAATCAACAACAATTCGTGCAATTGCTGATTTATTACCCGAAATCGAAGTAGTAAAAGACGATCCATTTAATTCTCATAAAACGGATTTAGAACTAATGGGAAATGAAGTTAAACTAAGCGTTCAAAATGGAGAAAATGTAGAAACAGAATACATTAAAATTCCTATGGTTGATCTTCCACTTGGTGCAACAGAAGATCGTGTATGTGGTACAATTGATATTGAAAAAGCTTTAACAGATGGTGTTAAAGCCTTTGAACCAGGTTTATTAGCAAAAGCTAACCGAGGTTTACTTTATGTTGACGAAGTTAATTTACTAGATGATCATTTAGTGGATATCTTATTAGATTCGGCAGCATCTGGTTGGAATACAGTTGAACGAGAAGGAATTTCAATTCGCCATCCAGCAAGATTTGTCTTAGTTGGGTCAGGAAACCCAGAAGAAGGAGAATTACGTCCACAACTATTAGATCGATTCGGGATGCATGCAGAGATACGAACAGTAAAGGATCCTCTTTTACGTGTGAAAGTTGTAGAAGAAAGAACTTCGTTTGATCAAACGCCAGAGGCTTGGATTGAGAATTACGCTGAACAGCAACAACAATTACGTGATCGTATAATTAGCGCTCAAAAATTATTAAATAAAGTAGAGTTAGATTATGACTTACGAATTAAAATATCCGAAGTATGTAGTACTCTAGATGTAGATGGATTGCGTGGTGATATTGTAACAAATAGAGCCGCAAAAGCTTATGCAGCTTATAATAATCGAACAACGGTAACGGTCGATGATATTGGAAAAATTATAACACTATGTTTAAGACACCGTTTACGAAAAGATCCGTTAGAATCAATAGATTCAGGCGATAAAGTATCTAAAATTTTTAAAGAAGTATTTGAAATTGAAGATTAGCGTATTTTATAAATTTCTACTACAACTATACTTTAAATTCAGGATTGTATTATGGCAAATTTAATTTGGTTATTGCTTAGTGCTTTTTTAATTTTCATAATTTTTCTTCGTTCACCCCAAAATGGTGGACTAGCAAGTTTCGCAACAAAAAGTAATATATTAGGATCACCAAGTTCAGCTGAAAGATTTTTAAATAACTTAACGGCAATCTTAATTGTCTTATATCTTGTAATTGCTATTCAATTTAATTTTAATAATTTATAACGGGACCGACGAGACTCGAACTCGCAACCTCCGCCGTGACAGGGCGGTGCCCTAACCAATTGAGCTACGATCCCTTTATAGTAATTTCCAATATATTACTCAAGAATTATAAAAATGTCAAACGTTTGATTTGTTAATTAGAGGAGAAACAGGGATTCGAACCCTGGGTACAAAAGAATGTACGATAGATTAGCAATCTATTGCTTTCGACCACTCAGCCATTTCTCCTAGAATAACAAATATAATTTATACTCCTAGACGTCTTTTTAAACAATTAGCAACTGGCTCTGGTGGGATTTGAACCTACGACCTTGGGCTTATGAGTCCCCTGCTCTAACCACTGAGCTACAGAGCCTTTTATTGCTAAGATTTGTTTATACTATAACATGAAATAAAAGATTGTAGTATAAATTTTCTGTTTAGACATTCATTCATCTAATAAACTTAAAGTTTATAAAGTAGTTTAAAAAACATAATAAACATTAAATATTTTCGTTACACATGAATAATTTTTGGACAAACGTATTTCGTTACCCACGGTTTTTTATTAGTAGTTTGCTAGGATTAATTCTTATAATTTTAACACCATTTAAAAATTTGTTTAAAAATTCAAAGTTACGAATTTTTCTAATTCTAGGTCTTATAGTATTCTTTCTAAGTTTATATATGATTCTTAAAAAAATGGTAGGTTTGTAACCCTTCAAATTTTATAACAATAAAATTTTAAAATGTTTTATTTCATAACTGATTTAGAACATTTCTAAATTACTCTTCTAGATTGGGAAGCATTAAACATTCTTTTTGAACTATAAAGAAATAAATACTAGTTTATATACTTCTTTTAAAAAACTGAAATGGGCCGAGTTGGATTTGAACCAACGTAGCGAAACGCAGCGGATTTACAATCCGCCCCCTTTAACCACTCGGGCACCGACCCTTACTTACTAAAAATATATTCTAGCAAAATAACACCAATAAAACAATATTTAAATATTGACTTAAAGTTTAAGTGTTATGTATAATAGATACGTGTCATTAAGAGGATTTACGGGTAATTAACTCAGCGGTAGAGTGCCTGCCTTACAAGCAGGAGGTCACAGGTTCGAATCCTGTATTACCCAAATTTCTTACAAGGGTCTATCGTCTAACGGATTAGGACAGAAACCTTCTAAGTTTCTAATGTAGGTTCGATTCCTACTGGACCTATAAAATTTTTTCCTTATTCTAGTAGTAGATAAATATGTACTTTATAGCTTTAGAAATTTTATTTCTAAACTTTACCAAAATTAAAAAATTTTTAAGATTTAAAATGGAAATATGAATGTTCATATTTCCATTTTAAACATTACAAACTGAGTTAAAATTAACTTAATTAGTAACGACTTCCTTCAGCATTAGCCATAACGCTATAGCTCTTAATACTATAGATAATATTACGACCTTCGCCTTCTGTACGATCTAAGTAGAATCCAGGTTCATTAACTGGACGATTTACGATGAAAGACATAGCACAACTTTCAGTACCATAGCTAGCATCAAAAGCGTTAATACGAATGTAACCAGCAGCACAAGCTTTACGAGCTTCTGCTAACTCAAACATTACAGATCCTGAATCTTTAACATCGAATAATGGTAAACCCCATAATTCCCAGTAACTATTACGTGGGTGTGGATCATCTGTCCATTCAATGTTCATTGCCCAACCTTTTTGAATACAGTATGCAATTTGTTTTTCAATTTGCGCGTCAGTTAAATCAGGTAAGAAAGAGAAGCAACCTTGTGTTAATCTCACTATTCAAATACTCCTTTATTTTAATTATGTTAAAAGTAACTTTTTAAACGTTAGCTGTTGGTGTTTCAACGAAATCAGCTGTATCTGTAGAAGTATAGTTAAAACTAATATCCTTCCATAAATCTAAAGCTGTTTGTAATGGACCACATGTTTTAGCTGCAGCAACTAAGATACTTGGACCAACTTCAGGGTTGAAGTAGTCTGCACCTTCGTTACGAGCCATAAGCATTGCTTCTAAAGCAACACGGTTAGCTGTAGCACCTGCTTGAATACCATCCGGGTGACCAATTGTACCACCACCGAATTGTAATACTACATCATCACCTAAGTAGTAAAGTAATTGGTGCATTTGACCACAGTGGATACCACCAGAAGCTACTGGCATACACTTACGTAAACTAGCCCAATCCATTTCGAAGAAAATACCAAATGGTAAGTTAACATCTAAGTTTGTTTGACGTAAAACATCATAGAAACCTTTAATCATTAAAGGATCACCCTCTAATTTACCTACTACTGTACCAGCGTGGATATGGTCAACACCTGCCATACGCATCCATTTACAGATTACACGGAAGTTAATACCATGATTTTTTTGACGAGCATATGTTGAGTTACCTGCACGGTGTAAGTGTAAAAGCATATCATTTTCACGTGCCCAAAGAGCACAACTTTGAATTGCTGTATAACCAATTACTAAATCGATCATAACAATTACACTACCTACTGATTTAGCATACTCAGCACGTTTCATCATCTCTTCCATAGTAGCGGCTGTGATGTTTAAGTAAGAACCTTTAACTTCACCAGTTGCTGCTGAAGCACGGTTGATACCTTCCATACAGTATAAGAAACGCTCTCTCCAACGCATGAATGGTTGAGAGTTAATGTTCTCATCATCTTTTAAGAAGTCTAAACCACCTTTTAAACCTTCGTATACTACACGACCATAGTTTTTACCAGATAAACCTAATTTAGGTTTTACAGTCGCACCTAATAATGGTACACCATACTTGTTTAAACGTTCACGTTCTACAACAATACCTGTAGCAGGACCTTGGAATGTTTTTAAGTAAGAGTGAGGAATACGCATATCTTCTAAACGTAAAGCTGATACAGCTTTAAATCCGAATACGTTACCAATAATTGATGCAGTAATGTTAGCTAAAGAACCTTCTTCGAATAAATCACATTCGTATGCGATAAATCCAAAGTATTGATCTGTAGTATTAGGAACTGGATCTACACGGTAAGCTTTTGCACGGTAACGCTCACAAGCTGTTAATAAATCAGTCCAAACAACAGTCCATGTTGCTGTTGAAGATTCACCAGCTACTGCTGCTGCTGCTTCAACTGGATCTACACCTGGTTGAGGTGTAATACGGAATAATGCAAGAACATCAGTACTTTTTACTGCGTATGAAGCATCCCAGTAACCCATTTTAGCATATGGAATTACACCAGATTCGTAACGGTCACTTTTAATTCGAGTCCGTTCTGATACAGATTGAGACATTTATTTCTCCTTAAAATAAAAAGGCAATATATAATAGATATAACTAATATTTTTAATTAGTTCTATCGGTTGTAATCTTAAAAACAACCTTGCCATAAATTATAATCTGACTTGCTACTAAAGCCTTATATTACTTATTTAAAATTAATATAACTTTAAAGAATATATAAATTTGGTATTATATCAATAACTATTAATTTATAATTACTTTTAATAAATGAATAAAATCATATATAATAGTAATTAGAAATTAAAATCTTTAAGTTTTATTTATTTAATTAAATACAGGCGGTTAGTTATGCCCTATGAATCGAAAGAAATTTCAAATACTGTTTTAACTAAATTACTCAATCAATCTTACAAATACGGATTTGCAACAGAAATTGAAAAAGAAATTTTTGAGAAAGGGTTAAATGAGGACGTTGTAAGAGCTATTTCCAGAAAAAGAGCCGAGCCTGAATTCTTATTAGAATTTCGGCTAAAAGCTTATAGAAAATGGAAACAAATGAAATGTCCTGAATGGCATATTCTCAAGTTTTCTGAAATTGATTATCAAAATATCAGCTACTACTCAGCCCCGAAAGTAAAAGAGAAATTGTCTAGTCTTGATGAAGTTGACCCGGAATTATTAGAAACATTTGAGAAATTAGGGATTTCTTTAAGCGGACAAAAAAGGTTAACGAACGTTGCGGTTGACGCTGTTTTTGATAGTGTTTCAGTTGTTACTACATTTAAAGAAGAATTAGCAGAACAGGGTATTATCTTTTGTTCTATGTCGGAAGCCGTGCAAGAATACCCAGAATTAATTAAAAAGTATCTTGGCACTGTTGTTCCAATAGGTGATAATTATTTCTCAACACTAAATTCTGCGGTTTTTACTGATGGATCATTCTGTTATATTCCGAAGAATGTAAAGTGCCCTTTAGACCTTTCAACTTATTTTAGAATCAATGATGAAAAATCTGGTCAATTTGAACGAACATTAGTTATTGCTGATAGTAATAGTTCTGTTTGTTATTTAGAAGGATGTACTGCACCTCAATATGATAGTAATCAGCTACATGCAGCTGTTGTGGAATTAATTGCTTTTGAAAATGCTACCATAAAATATTCAACTGTTCAAAATTGGTATTCAGGAAATCAAGATGGAAAAGGTGGGATATATAATTTTGTCACAAAACGTGGCTTATGTTCGGGGTATAATTCAAAGATATCATGGACTCAAGTTGAAACTGGTTCAAGCTTAACCTGGAAATATCCTAGTTGTTTATTAGTCGGTGATAAATCTAAAGGTGAATTTTATTCTGTTGCTTTAACAAATAATTTTCAACAAGCTGATACAGGGACAAGGATGGTACACATTGGAAAAGAAACGCGTAGTAGAATTGTTTCTAAAGGAATTTCTGCGGGTAAGTCCAAAAATACTTATAGGGGCTATGTTCATATAAATAATAATGCTGTAGGGTCTCGTAACTATTCACAGTGTGATTCTTTATTAATTGGTAATCTTACCAATGCAACAACATTCCCTGTCATTCGAGTTGATAATTCTACAACTAAACTTGAACATGAAGCGTCTACGTCAAAGATTGGGGAAGAACAAATTTTTTATTTTTTACAGCGTGGTATCTCTATTGAAAAAGGAATAGAATTAATGATAAGTGGATTTTGTCGTGATGTTGTTACAGAGTTACCTTTGGAATTTGCTGCTGAAGCTACTCGTTTATTAAGTTTGAAATTAGAAGGAACGGTCGGATAATGAATGATACACCTATTTTAGAAATTAAAAACTTGAAAGTAGCTATAAATGAAAGAGAAATATTGAAAAGCTTAAATTTAAAAGTTAATAAAGGTGAAATACATGCCATAATGGGTCCTAATGGTTCAGGAAAGAGTACGTTTTCAAAAGTTCTTGGTGGGCACCCTGCTTATACTGTACTTGGTGGGGAAGCTTTATTCAATGGAACTGACATTTTGCCATTAGAACCAGAAGAACGTTCTCATTTAGGACTTTTTCTTGCTTTTCAATATCCCATAGAAATTCCTGGTGTTAGTAATGAAGATTTTTTAAGATTAGCATATAATGCCCAAAGATCATTTAAAAACGAGCCTGAATTAGACCCTTTAGAATTTCTTTCTGTCATTCAAAACAAATTAGAAATTGTCAAAATGTCTTCAACTTTTCTTAGTCGAAATGTAAATGAAGGGTTTTCGGGAGGCGAAAAAAAACGTAATGAAATATTACAAATGGTTTTGCTAGACTCACAATTATCTATCTTAGATGAAACTGATTCCGGTTTGGATATTGATGCTTTGAAAATTGTTTCAGAAGGTATTAATACATTTATGAAAAACGATAAAGCAATTATTTTAATAACTCATTACCAAAGATTATTAGATTACATTAAACCGGATTTTGTACACGTAATGCAAGATGGTAAAATTATTAAAACAGGTACAGCAAATCTTGCTAAAGAATTAGAAATAAAAGGTTATGAATGGCTTAAGTGAATAAGAATCTAATTAAATAGAGCTTTTTTATAAAAGACTACCGAAAACTATCTTAATTAACTATAATACATATTGTTCCTGTATATTTCTTAATATTGGGTAATTTACTAAATTAGCTAAATTTTATGTACCCAGATAATTTTTATTCAAGTACGTTTACATTATTAGCGGAGGCAGAAGTTGGAAAACATTTTTATTGGAACATTGCTGGTGCTTTAGTACACGGTCAAGTTTTAATAGTAATTTGGTTTGTTGTTACAATTTTACTGATTTTTTCAGTGCTTGGTACGCAAAACGCGGATCGAATTCCACATGGTTGGCAAAACTTTATGGAATCTGCATTAGACTTTATCGTAGATATAGCTAAGAACCAACTAGGTGAAAGTTTTTATAGAGAATGGATACCATTTATTGGGACATTATTCTTATTTATTTTCGGATCAAATTGGGCGGGTGCTGTAATTCCATGGAAATTAATTAAACTTCCAGAAGGTGAATTTGCTGCGCCAACTAACGATATTAATACAACGGTAGCTTTAGCGTTATTAACTTCTTTTGCGTACTTCTACGCAGGTTTAAGTAAAAAAGGGTTAGGTTATTTTAAACGTTATATTAACCCACTCCCACTTCTTCTACCAATTAATATTTTAGAAGATTTTACAAAACCTTTATCACTAAGTTTCCGACTATTCGGAAACGTTTTGGCGGATGAATTAACTATTACTGTATTAACAGGTCTTGTACCATTAGTAATTCCATTACCAATTATGTTATTAGGTATTTTTGCTGGTTCAGTACAAGCGTTAATTTTCTCAACTTTAGCTGCTGCATACATTGCAGAAGCACTTGAGTAAATTATTATTAAATTAGATTTTTCTAAAATTATATTTACATTTATATTAATTAAAATTTATTATGGATTCTATTATTTCTGCTGCTTCTGTTATAGCTGCTGGTTTATCTATTGGTTTAGCTGCTATCGGTCCTGGTATTGGTCAAGGTAACGCTGCTGGTCAAGCAGTTGAAGGTATTGCTCGTCAACCTGAAGCAGAAAACAAAATTCGTGGTACTTTATTATTAAGTTTAGCTTTCATGGAAGCTTTAACTATTTATGGTTTAGTAGTAGCTTTAGCATTATTATTTGCTAACCCATTTAATTCATAATTTACTCTCTGAAAAACTTAAATAGATTGAGATAGTAGTTAATATTATCACTATTTCGATCTATTAAAAATTTTTAATTCTATAGAAAAACAGATATGTTTCATATGGTTAATTTTTCAATATTAATCTCAAATTCAGAAGTAAGTGGTCCAGGCGGATTATTTGATTTTAATGCAACTTTACCATTAGTAGCAATTCAATTCGTTCTATTAATGTTAATTCTTAACATTATTTTATACAGTCCTTTATTGGCTATTATAGAAGAACGACAAGAATATATTTTAAATAATCTTGCTAAGGCTTCTGAAATTCTAACACAAGCAAATGAATTGACAACTTACTATGAACAAGAATTAAGTAATGTCCGCAAAGAAAGCCAGTTGTTAGTTGCAAATGGACAAAAAATTCATAAAGAACTTTTAGAAATTGAACTAGATACTTCTCAAGTGTACCTAGATAAACTATTAGATACGATTATCGAAGATCTTATGGATAAACAAAAAACTGCACTTAGTAGTTTGGATAAAATCGTTCAATCTTTGTGTTCAGAAGTTGAAAATCAATTATATTAGTAATTTAAATTTTTTGTTAAACACAACCTTTCTTTTTATAAACGAACAGTTTACATAGAACCTCTAAAACATGGAAAATTTTAATCAAATTTTTACATTAGTTGCTAAAAGCGAAGGTATCGGACTAAATCTTGATATTCTAGAAACTGGGCTAATTAACGTTCTTACTTTAGTTGGTATTCTAATTTATACTGGTAAAGATTTTTTAGGATCTTTATTAGAAGAACGCAAAACTAATATTGTCCAAAGTGTCCAAGATGCCGAAGATCGTTTAAATGAAGCTAATCGTCGTCTAGATGAAGCCCAAAAGCAACTAAGTCAATACACTGTTGTTACTACTGAAATGCAAAGTCGAACAGTTGATTCGATTAAACTTTTATTTGAAGCTGATGCTGAGGCATCAAAGAAAGATTTAAATACACGTTTCAGTCGAGCACTAGCTACTTTCCGTTTCAAAGAACGACAAATTTTTCTGGAAGTTAAACAACAGATTGTATTATTAGTATTGAAAAAAACTTTACTTTGGGCTAAAGAAAATTTCAGTGATAAAACAGAAGCTTTAGTCTTTAATCGTAAAAATATTAATAAATTAGAAGGAGATTTGCTATGAGCAAAAATCCCTTAGCGGCAAAAATAGCAGAACCTTACGCACGTGCAATGTATGATTTTTCACTTAAAAAGAATATCATGCATCAAGTTACTGCTGATTTTCAGAATTTAGAGGTGTTTCTAAATGGAACCCCAGATTTTTTAGAATATTTAAATAATCCGCTTATTGCAAAAGAGCAAAAGGCTGAACTTTTAGATAAAATTTTGAAAACACAAGTGAATGTTGAAACCTTTAAATTTTTAAACGTTTTAGTACAACGTGATAGAATAAATTTATTACAGGCTACTATTGAAAAGTATTTAGCTTTAGTTTATGAATTAGCTTCAATTAGAATAATTGAGGTCTCAACAGCTTATCCACTTCCAACTGTTCAAAAAGATCATTTGACACAAAAATTGAAAGAATTAACAAATGCTCGAGAAATTCGTTTAATTATTAACGTTGACCCTAGTCTTATTGGCGGGTTATTAATTAAAACAAATTCAAAAATAATTGATTTTACAGTTAAAAATCAATTGCAACTTTTAGCAAAACACTTGGACAGTGTATTAGAAATATAAAAATATTTTAAACCTTTTATTAACTTTTTACCTTAAAAATAATACCATGATAAATATTCGTCCAGACGAAATTAGTAGTATTATCCGTGAACAAATTGAAAAATATGACCAAGATGTCAAAGTCGATAATGTTGGTACGGTTTTACAAGTAGGTGACGGTATTGCCCGTGTATATGGCCTTGATCAAGTAATGAGTGGTGAACTTTTAGAATTTGAAGATAAAACTATAGGTATTGCGCTTAACCTAGAAAATGATAATGTTGGTGTTGTACTAATGGGAACTGGTCGTCAGATTTTAGAAGGCGGTACGGTAAAAGCGACAGGTAAAATTGCTCAAATCCCGGTAGGCGATAACTTTTTAGGTCGAGTAGTAAGCCCATTAGGTATTCCAATTGACGGTAAAGGTGATATTGAAACAACAGAAACTCGTTTAATGGAAGCTATGGCTCCTGGTATTATTAGTCGAAAATCTGTTTGTGAACCTTTACAAACTGGTATTACTTCAATTGACGCTATGATTCCAATTGGTCGTGGTCAACGAGAATTAATTATTGGGGATCGTCAAACTGGGAAAACATCAATTGCTGTAGATACAATCATTAACCAAGCTAAAGAAAACGTTATCTGTGTTTACGTAGGTGTTGGTCAAAAAGCTTCAACTGTTGCACAAGTAGTTAATGTTCTTGAAGAGAAAGGAGCTATGGCTTATACAATTATTGTATCAGCAAGTGCTAATGATCCTGCTACATTACAGTATATTGCACCTTATGCTGGTGCAGCCTTAGCTGAATACTTCATGTACAATGGAAAAGCTACGTTAGTTATCTATGATGATTTAACAAAGCAAGCTATGGCTTATCGTCAAATGTCTCTGTTATTACGTCGTCCTCCTGGGCGTGAAGCGTATCCAGGTGATGTTTTCTACTTACACTCACGTTTATTAGAGCGAGCTGCTAAATTAAGTGATGCTCTAGGTGGTGGTAGTATGACTGCATTGCCAATTATTGAAACACAAGCGAGTGATGTATCAGCTTACATTCCTACGAATGTAATTTCAATTACAGATGGCCAAATCTTCTTATCAAACGATTTATTTAATTCAGGTATTCGTCCAGCAATTAATGTAGGTATTTCAGTATCTCGAGTAGGTTCTGCTGCGCAAACAAAAGGTATGAAGAAAGTTGCCGGAAAACTTAAATTAGAGTTGGCACAATTTGCTGAATTAGAAGCTTTCTCTCAATTTGCTTCTGATTTAGATGAAGCAACGCAAAAGCAATTAGCTCGAGGAACACGTTTACGCGAACTATTAAAACAACCTCAAAACTCTCCTTTATCAGTATCTGAAC
>Ga0115549_1001101_pt1 | contig 16661 bp, 19 predicted proteins | sample COGITO_mtgs_1004_2_FD_87176 | JGI IMG/M metagenome (GOLD analysis project Ga0115549, IMG submission 87176) | Pelagic marine microbial communities from North Sea - COGITO_mtgs_100430 | ecosystem: Environmental > Aquatic > Marine > Epipelagic | place: Germany:Helgoland, sampling site Kabeltonne...
ATGAAAGAGCGAGAAGTGATTTTAGATGAGCTTAAGGTTAGAGGTTATATAAAACGGTGGAAGTTGGCAGATAATAGGAATTGATGAAATGCGAAATACGGAAGACTTTGTGTGAACACTACAGGCTGTACTACGGATACACTTAATGGAAGTTCTATGCAGGTCGGTACTGTTTGCACTAGCGGGGGGAGTATGCGGGGTAGGTCCCGAATTGAGGCTGGGATTTTGTTTGTGCCTCTCTACAATCAGATTATGAGGTTGCGCGATGGTCAAATTGAAATCGTAGATAATGATGAAAACGCTGCTATTGGGATTCCATCGTCTCCTATATATTCAATGCCCGAGCCAGGAGATTTGCCATGAAAATTCTATTCTTTTTAATATTTTTTCCACTTACTAGCTTAGCTGAGAAGTTGCCACCAACATCTTCCCTTCGAAGCGGAAAGATCTTATTTGAGTGCAGCAAGATTACTGATAAAAAAATCATTAGAGCGGTTTATCTTGCGCAGCAGGAATATTTCCAGAAAGCAAAAATCCGAGAGAAGGATTCCGCAAGACAATTTGAAGCGGCTTATCAAAGACTCGGCCACTATTTTGAACCCAAAAAGTTTCCATTAGAAAAAATGCACTATTACAATCCTCTACCTTCTGATTTTAAATTTTTAGCATCTGGCACGTATCTATATCTTCATCCAAACCGGAACAGCCCGATTGTTGGAGTTGTTACTACGAGACTTATGAATGGCAATACTGATGAGTGCGAGGATTACCTCGGTAATGCTTGGGGACGGAATAATCAGTATCAGTATATGGGTGTTATTGCGACGTTATCTGGTAAGTACCTAGGCTCTGTTTTTGATGACTATATGGCGTTTGTTGGTGATTTTTGGAGACTGCCTCAAGGAATGCCTGAAGAGTTCTCTGCGGAATCATGCAAAAACATCATAAAGCATCACAGGTGTGAGGAGCCGGAATTTGATATGCCTGATTTGACTGTCAGGGGAATTTTATATCGAAGTAACGAGGTTTGGTATCAGATGCCTTTTATGGTTGATGGAGTGTATCCCTGGATTAAGAACAAATTTTTGAAAAAGAACAGATCTGATTCCAAAATTGAAGATGGAAAAGTTTTTGGTGATTTGGCAGGCAAGAAAGTGAAGTTTCTTGTTTATCCAGATTACTTTGAATCCACCGATGGAAAAATAGTTTATCTTGTGAATCCAGAGATCAAGGAAGATTTCAAAGGGCAAATTGTAAAAAATCTTGTTGAGGGAGTTACACCTTGGTGGAATTTCCGCGTGAGCAAGACGGACGATGAGTACATATATTTTAATGTTATGTACGAGGCTGTTTTTGACATTAAAAATGTAGCAGAGATAACTCAAAAGCTTCCTCCACTAGAGTTAAGGGTAGCCTGGAATCTCATAACACGTCCTAACGGTACTCTTCGTCTGGACGAAATTAGTGAATTTGATCCAGGTCATTTGAACAAAATCAAGCGTCACAATCCATACTTCTTTCGACCAGGTGATACTCATTTGATTCCAAAAGATATTTCAGCACTAGATGTGTTTAAAGAAGAGATAAGCAAGATGAAAGACAATCATAAAAAAGAATCTATAGAGAGATTCTTGAAGGATGTCGTATGGAACTAAAGATTTTAATTTTACTCATGTTGTTATTGCCTTTTTCGGCATTGGCGCAGTTCCTGCCAGATACTTGGACGGAGCAAGAGCGAGCTCAGCAGTTAATAGATATTAGTCGTCAAGCACTTGAGGAGAGAAAGCATTTTGAAAAAAGAGCCATGGAAATCAAGGCAGCTCATCAAAAGAAGCTGGAGTTAGAGAAGAAGGCTAATTCAGAAGACTAAGGCAGTCCAATCCGATCTTTCTTCGACATGAACAGTGCACTGGCCTGGCGGTCGTGCACTGACAACAACACATCCACCAACTCTTGATAGTGACTGTGAATCCACTGCGCAGAAAAGTGCGTCGATCTGGCATCTTACTGCGTAAGATAACATTGAGTTGCGGTTAATTCCCTATAATGGATAATTGAACTAATGCGCGCTGCTTACTGATGTGTGTATTGGAACCTTAGGATCGGTTGGGAAAATGATTACATTATTAATGTTTATAGGGCTTACCTTCGCAACACCTAGAATGAGTGAACGCGAGATTCATTTGAAGTACTTCAAGCAGGTTTACGGAGAGAATTTCGAAAATCTGAAAGATTTGAAGTTTTGGTATGGGCTTCATTCATATGCACCAGCAATAAAACTCCCCACAGGTATAGTGACAGGTAGTATTCAATACAACGAGTTCATCAACAAAAAAAATCAGTCTTACCTACCTACGAGTGATCAAGTTGAAATTGCTTGCAAGTTGAAAGTGGGGAACAGTGAAGGGTCAAGGAGTTACAAGCAGTGCTTGTCGTTTCTAAAGCGTGACTACAGGCAGGTAGATTTTTCTCCTGTATACGATAAGGCAGATTCAAAAGAAAAAGTTGTCGGTATTTTTAATAGGAAACGTGGAGAGATGTACTATCGCGGAGAGTATCTCAATCTTCGTCCCTATAAAAAACAAGTCGACGAAGAAGAGGGGCACTGGGACCTATTCCTGGCGCCCGTGTTGGATTATAAGATCACTATTGAATCGGGTCTAGAGAGGGAGTGGATGCGACTTCCTACAATGGGACACCCAGGAGAAGCTTGGGTTGGCACAACAGACGTAGAGGGGCCTCTTCCAATTTTGGATCTAAAAAGAGCCGATATAATAAATGGAATCAATAAAATCAAAGGACTTGGATTAGCTCAATTATCTAAAACACGCCTCCTTAAAAACTCATGCTACGTAGGGGTGGATAGTGGTCATGTGCTGTTTAAGCAGTTTATTTTCAGAATGAATTGGGACAAATCTCTAATTAAAAATCACGGAGGACATGATTTTAGTTTTATCAATAAAGAAAACCTTAAAATTGACATCGCCGAAGGTCTAAGGAATAACCCAAAATCGTTATCATACTTTGCAAATCTTCAAAAGTTTCCACCATTAGTTTTTCGTATTCCCTTTATTGATTTCTTCTTGGGACTTGGTGATCAGTTTCCTGATGCCTCACAAGTTGCTTTAACGCCGAATGAGCCAGATCGAAATTGTGATTATCCTGCTGAGCTTTTTTATAAGCAAATTCCGAAATCTTATCTTACTGACTTTGCAGTTCAGTACAGTGGATTAGCATCAAGCTTGTATAGCTACGAAAGCTTAACTCGAAACTCTGATCTTAAGGTTAATGAAACTCAGCAGAATTCTCTTGGAAAGGCTTTAAGAGGTGAAGAAATGAAAGAGCCATTTTCTGTATTCATTCATCAGATTTACAAAATGGAATGATTAATCTCAGCTGTTGTCTTTGATATATGAGAGCTAAGGCAACCCAATCCGATCTTTCTTCGACATGAACAGTGCACTGGCCTGGCGGTCATGCACTGACAACAAGACATCCACCAACTCTTGATAGTGACTGTGAATCCACTGGGCAGAAAAGTGCGTCGCGGTTTCGAGTACGAGTGTGCCATCGGTAAGCACAACCGGCCGCACGGCTTTGAACCATTGGTGATGAACTTCCGGTCCGAGGATATCTAAGAGTTGTTCAGAAACCACTGCCCACAAGTAGCTGGCCTTGACGACAGGGCAGGCGTTCTTCAGCGCTTCGATCGGGCGTGTGCTGTCGAAGCCGCGTCCGAGACGGGCTTCGTTGCTAAAAGATGTTCGTTTGAGGGCGCGTTGCTTTTTCAAGATTGTGAGATTAAGAGTGCCGGTCTAAAGCGGCAAGTAGAAAAAAGTTTTACGTCTCGATTTTCTCTTCCCATTTTTGCTGGTCCGGCGCGAGGACAAATGCCCCAAGACCGAGCTGCGCAAAAATAAAATCCGGGATGCGGATGCGATAAAACATGCCCTGCTCGTGAGAGCCGCTTTTAACGATGTTGGCGTTCGCTCTTACGCGAGCATGAGCGTCACCGGCATCGTAGGGGATGAAGAGATCGTAATGGTCTTGCTGCGCGAGGAAGTAGTCGATGATGTGTTTACGCAGATCCTGCATGTCCTGGTCGTCGTAGCTGGAGACGAGGAAGGATTGCGGATACTGGCGCATGATGACACGCGCACGCAGAGGGTCATTCAAAATATCTTTTTTGTTGAACACGATCAGCTGTTTTTTATCCTGGATGCCGAGTTCCTTAAGAACGTCTTGCGTGACCTGAAGATGCTTCTGGTAGTTCGAGTCCGAGATGTCACACACGATGATGAGGAGGTCCGCTTCGATGGCAGATTCGAGGGTGGTCTTGAAGCCTTGCACGAGCGTACTCGGAAGGTTCTGAATGAATCCCACCGTGTCGATCATGATCATGGGTGGCTTGGAATCAGGGTTCAAGGTGCGGAAAGTGGAATCCAAAGTCGCGAAGAGCTTGTTCTCTTCCAGCACGTTCACTTTACACATGCGGTTCATCAGCGAGGACTTGCCGGCGTTGGTGTATCCCACCAAAGCCGCGGTGACCGCCTGGTCTTTACGTTTCTTGCGTTGGGTTTCGCGGGTCTGATGGATCTCTTCGAGCTGCTTCTTATAGAAACGAATGCGCTCGCGCACCATACGTCTATCAAGTTCGATCTGCTGTTCACCTTCGCCACCGACCGCACGGCCACCGCCGCGCTGTTTCGAGAAGTGGCCCCACATGGCGCTCAAGCGTGGGAGCAAGTACTCGAGGCGCGAGATTTCGATCTGGATGCGCGCTTCTTTGGTGCGCGCGTGCATAGCAAAGATTTCGAGGATGATGGTGTTACGGTCGACGACTTCAAGGCCCGTGGCTTTCTTAATGTTACGAACTTGTGAAGCGGTGAGCTCGAAATCAAAAACAAGGATGCTGACGTTATCGGCTTTCGCTTCTTCGCCGATCTCTTGGATGCGGCCTTCACCGAGCATGGTCGCCGGATTGATCTGCTTGAGGTTTTGCGAGTACTCAGGCCCGGGCTCAAGGCCCAAGGTACGCAACAGTTCGCGCAACTCACGAAGCGAAGCCTGCATGAGCGGGAGTGTCGCGTGGGATTCAAACTTGTCACAGACAAGTGAAACGAGGCCGGCCTTCTGGCCTAGCGGGATCTTGTATTCTTCTTCGACTTTCATTGTAGTGTCATTTCCAGATTGTCCAGGAGGCGGACAGTGCCGAGCTTCAAGAGTCCCAAGAAGACGACTTTGTTTTTAGCGTGAATTGTTTCCGAGAGCGTACGCGCTTCGCGAATTTCCAGATACTGCCAGCGGGGGTCCTGCGAGAGCTGCTGCTCCATCCACTGTCTTGCGGCAGGAATGTTACGAGCTTCGCCGCCGATCCGGCGCTGCGCTTCTTCAAGTGTGTGAATCAGGTGGAGGGCGGCCGTGCGTTCTTCGGGGTTCAGGAACTGGTTGCGCGACGAGAGGGCGAGGCCGTGCTCGTCACGGATGATCGGCATGCCTTTCACGCGCACGGGCAGCTCGAGGTCGCGCGCCATGCGCTTGATGACTCGATACTGCTGGTAATCTTTGCGGCCGAAGTAGGCCACGCGCGGTTTCACGAGTTGGAACAAGAGGTACACCACCGTCGCCACGCCATCGAAGTGGCCAGGGCGGAACTTACCTTCGAGGAATCCGTCGAGTTTCGGAACACTGACAACAGTTGAGAAGCCTTCGGGGTAGATTTCTTCTGGGGTCGTCGGAGCAAAAATGACAAGTTGGCGCTGTGGGTACTTATTTAAGAGTTGCTGCGCGAGCTGCGCATCCGCCTCGAGCGTGCGCGGGTAGCGAGCGAAGTCGTCCTGCTCGCCGAACTGGGTGGGATTCACAAAAATAGAGAGCACGCTGGACTCATGTTCTTTGAGCGAAGACTCCAAGAGACTCATGTGGCCCGCGTGGAGGTTGCCCATGGTGGGAACAAAGCCCACGTCGTCATTGTGATCGTGGCGCCACTGGCGCAGTTCCTGGGTTGTCCGGAGAATCTTCAGTTCAGACTCCCTTGCGCGTCCCAGGTAACGATGATTGAAGCAAGCTCTGCTTTGCTGAGCTGCTGTGGAGCTGATGTGGTTTGGGCATTCACCAGCCAGTACGTACCGCGACCTTCAGCGAAGCCTTCTCTGGCTTGTTGTCCGAAGAGTCCGCTGTGCACGCGATTGCCGATCATGAGGTCCACTGGCTTGCGCGTGAACTTTTCGCGGAAGATCGCTTCACTGGTGTCGGTCTCAGCGGCAAAGGAAACGAATTTCTGCCCGGCAGTTTTTTGTTTTAAAAGTTCGGCGAGAATATCCACGGCCTTCACCACCGGCAAAGTGGTGAGCTGGTCTTTCTTCATTTTGCCCGCAGCAGGTGTGAATTCAAAATCCGCTACGGCAGCCGCTGCGATGATGGTGTGAGCCGACTTCGCAGCTTCGAGCGCTTGGGTGCGCATGAGTTCGGTGGTTGGAGTCGAGATCACGCGGCAGCGCGGATGAGCTTTAAGGGCATTCAATCCTGCGGGGAGTGGATGACCAGCCAGCAAGGTGACCTGCGCGCCTTGGGCGAGATAGGCCTTAGCAATCTCAAGACCCGTGAGTCCTGAGGAAGGGTTGGTCATGAAACGAACCGGATCAAGCGGAGCGACGGTCGCGCCCGTGGTGATCAGTACATTTTTATTTTGAATCTTGAGCGGGTTATAGAAGCTGATCAAATCCGCGATGGCATCGACGTCCATCAACTTGCCGGCACCTTCATCACCACAGGCGAGCAGTCCTGCGGCAGGATCCACGACGCGAGCATAAGGGAGCTTATTGATTTTAGCGACGTTCTCACGGGTGAAAGCGTGCTCCCACATCATGGTGTTCATGGCCGGGAACATCAGCACGGGACGATCTTGTCTCCACGCGAGAAAAATGGAACTTAAAAAATCATCACACTGACCGCTGGTGAGTTTAGCGAGCGTGTTCGCTGACAGGGGAGCGATGGCTAAAACATTGGCCCATTTACCGAGATCCACGTGCGGCACACCGGGAGTCGGGGAGTTAAAATCATCCGTGGGTTGGAAGACCGCTTCGGCGCCCAAGTAACGAAAGAGTTCTGGTTTAACGAATTCAAGCGCACCCTTGGTGAGCACCACGCGCACAGCATGCCCGCGCTTAGTTAATGCGCGCACCAGATCAGCGCTTTTATACGCCGCAATTGAACCTGTTATGCCGAGAAGTATGTTCATCCGATCACGTTCCGTTGGTACCAATCTAGGAGGGCCCAGTGTACCAAATCCGCGCGTCGCTGGAAGGGGAGCTCAGGAGCGAGAGGGCGCAAAAAAGCCTCTACACGCTCACAATCGCCTCCGGAAATCACAATTTGGGTAATTCCCCAGCGTAAAAGCAGCCGCTGAATCAGTGCAGCATAGGCAATCGCGCCTGCCTGAAGGGCATCGGCGGTGGTGTGAGGCAGCGCCTCACCGGTCAAAAGATTTTTCTCGATGCCGGTAAACTGCACTTCACGCAGCTGTTCGCCCTGGCCCAAGTCTTCGCTTAAAAGTTTCAGGCCGGGCAAAATATGGCCGCCTTGGAAACCTTCTGGGGTGATCACGTCGATCTTAAAAAAAGTTCCGGCATCGATCACTAAGACCGGAGCTTTTATATTCTTAAAGGCCCACCACGCTTGGATCAAACGGTCTTCACCGAGGCTTTGCGCGTAGTGCACGGGCATGCCGGCAAAGCGCTGCCCTTTCCAGTAGTCTTGAATTCGTTCGCACAGGAGTCCCTGCTTCAAGAGCGGCTCCATGTCGGCCGCGTAGGATTTCACCTGCGAGATGACACCCGAGACATCACCAAAGGTGAGGTCGTACTTTTTCAGCCAGCCATCCACGTCAGCCAGAACGCCGAGCTCAACTTGTTTGCCGCTTCTGAATAAGGCCGCATGAGCGTGGGTGTTGCCGAAGTCGAGAGTGAGAAGATTCAAGCCCGGTTCTCCTTGAGGTACTTCTCAATGAGCTTTTTGCGAAGATCATACAGGTCTGCGATGGGCTTCACGAATTTTGGTGGTGTGTGCTGACCCATCTTTAAAAGATCATTTGTGACTAACACTTGGCCGTCCACGTCAGTACCTGAGCCAATGCCGATGGTGGGGATTTCTAGATCTTTGGTGATGGCGGCAGAGAGTTCAGCGGTGATGCATTCAAGTACAATGCTGAAACAGCCCGCGTCTTGCAGACGACGAGCTTCATCACGCAACTCTTGCGCGCGATCAGTTTTCTTTCCATGAGTAAAATACCCGCCCATCTGATGCACTGACTGCGGAGTCAAACCAATATGGCCCATGACGGCCACGCCGACTTCAGTGAGGCGTTTAATCGTCTTGAGTTCTGTTTCGTGCGCGCCTTCGAGTTTCACGGCTTCAGCGTTGCAAGTTTGCATGAGCTTGGTGCCTGTACGCAAACCTTGAGCGACTGTGGCGTAACTTCCAAAGGGCATATCAATGATCAGAAATTTATCGGGAGCGCCACGGCGCACGGCCTGACCAAAGAGCGCCATCATCGCTGGGGTCACTTGCACAGTGGTATCAAAACCTAAGACCACGTTGCCCAAAGAGTCCCCAACGAGGAGCATATCCACATCAGTTTCATTCAAGAGCTGAGCGGTTTGAAAATCGTAGCACGTGAGCATCTGCGCTTTTTTGCCTTTGAGCGCGCGGATATCACGAGTGGTGAGCTTTTTCATGGGCGATCCTTTTGCATCTTTTCAATAGTGCGCCCGAAGGCGTCTTGCTGCCAGCGCGCCACAGTTTCAGCGCGCAGTTTTTCTACATCCACACCCGCGGCTTCTTTGGCGAAGGCGCCTGACTCAATATCAGCAAGGAGCGATTTCATGTTGCGTGTGAAGTGTTCATCACACAGAAGTTTGCGGCCCTTCTCGGCGCCGATCAAAGCGTTGGGAGAAATCAAATGGAAGAAAGCCTCAGGGCCTTTATCCACCATGGTACGAACGATCAGACCGACTTCATGCCAAAGCTCAAAATAAGCGAGCTCCGGTGGAATGCCTTTCTCGATGAGCATATTGAACGAGAGTCGGCACGCTTCCGGAATCACCGAACAAAGCACGGCCTGTTCAGAAAAAAGATCCGCTTCCATTTCTTGTTTCACACCAACCGAGTACGGGCCCCAGGTGATGCCTAAGGCGCGTGCGGTTTTCAATGTGAGTGCCTCAACGCGTGAGCGCTCAGAAGCTTCAACCGCTTCGACGGAATAAACGCCGCCGAGAGCGCGGCGATCTAAATAAGTTGCTCTGACTTCCGTACCGATGGCTTTCGGAGCGAGCAGCACGTGATGAAACTGCGGGTACGCTTTGTTGAGCGCTGACTCCGTCAGCGCAAATCCGTGCGCGTAGTAAACCACGGTGTCGACGGGAATAAACGCACTCATGCTGGCGAGCGCACCGGCGATTTCGTGATCCGGCACGAGCATGGCGATGGGGTGGCCTTGCATGGGCGCTTGCCAGTCGACGAGCTTCAGTGGGGCCTTGATTTTGTCCCGCGATGAAGAGTCGTGGCGCAGTAGGACATGGACAGTCCAACCGGAGTCCACCAGATTAGCGCACCAAGCGCGCGCTTGATTGCCGTAACCCATCACCACAATGTGATTTTCTGCTGTCAAAGGGCCTCCTATTCAGGCACCTTTTCGTACCATGGGCCATGATACTCGCCAAGAAAGGACACGGGCTTTTCTCTATGGAGAAAGCGTCTTCACCACAATGAGGGTGGAAAACGGCCGTATTTTCTTCGCCGATGCCCATCAGGAGCGACTGTTTGAAAGCGCAGAATGGCTCTGGCCCGGCACAGCGTCCCAAGTCGAGCGTCTTTGGAGTTCCTTAACACCACCTGGAGAGACGGGAACATGGCGGATCACACTCACCGCCCAGACCACCTCTCGTCAGCTTCGTTTAGTGGAACCACCGGAACTTTTGCTGGATGACTGGTGGACGCCGGAACTTCCTGGAGCACAAACTTGGCAAGCGCGCACGGTTCGTGCGGCCGCGCGGCCCTCTGAATGGCCGGCGTTTCTTAAAACCGGCGACTACCTCGCGCGCCTCGTGGCCGCTCGTAAAATTCCTGCGGAAGAAATTCCGTTGTTTCACGTGAAAGAAAAAATCTGCGAGTTTTTGCACGCCAATGTTTTTTTCTGGGATGGCCGTGGTTTTCACACACCACTCGCAGGTCCGGACGTGCTCGCGGGTCTAGGTCGCGCGCGCTTCGTTGACATGCTCAAGGCCACGAAGATTCCCTTGCATGAACGGGACATTGATCTCGAAGAAATCACAAACTTTAAAAGTACGCTGGCGGTCAACGCGGTTCGCGGACTTGTCAGCGTCGACAGGATTGACGGGCGCGAAGGCCTTAGGCATCCTTTACTGGAAACCTGGCAGCGAACTTTTTTCGAGAGCTAAATGAAAGTCCTCAACGTCAAATGCCCCAAATGTAAAACGAGCTTCGAGTACTACAGCTCGGCGTCGCGGCCCTTTTGCAGCGAGCGCTGTCGCATGATCGACCTCGGCCACTGGCTGGAAGAAACCTACTCGGTGCCCGCGCAGAATCTCACGGAAGAAGAACAAGACCGTCTCATGCAGATCTTGGATGTGCCCGATGAAGAGCAGTGAACGCAAGGTCGCGCTGACCTTCACGCTGAAGCTCGCCGATGAGGCCGGGAAGATCCTCATTCAGCAATCCCAGAAACTTTTCAACAAGCCCTTGAAGCTCATCCATAAAGGATCGGCCGGTCTCGCGTCTGAGGCCGACATGAAATCCGAAGAGCTCGTCATCCGTCGCATCAAGAAAAAATATCCGACCCACGAAATTCTCGCTGAGGAAGACAGCTACGTTCGCAAACTTAAAATCCAAGGGCCCGATGATCCGACTCAACTCACGTGGCTGATCGATCCGCTGGATGGCACCAATAATTTTCTCAATGGACTGCCGTTTTTCTGCGTGAGCTTGGCGCTCGTGCAAGGTACGGAAGTGCAGGTGGGCGTGGTTCACAATCCGCTCTTGAACGAAACCTTCTACGCGACTCGTGGGGGCGGGGCCTATCTGCGCCGTCGCCTCGGTGGTAAATATCAGACTAAAAAGCTCCGCGCGCCGGTGGTCTCGCAGCCGCTGAAAGATGCGCTCATCTCGACGAACCTCGGTTCGAGTCGCCACAACGCTACGTTGATTCGCAAATTTCCTGAAGTGCGCGCCTTCCGTCGTCTCGGATCGGCCGCGCTTGAGCTCTCCTATGTCGCTGCTGGAATCTTGGATGCGTACTGGGAGTATAAACTTCAACCCTGGGACATCGGTGCTGGTGGTTTGATCTGCCAAGAAGCGGGTGTGCCGATTTCTGATCTGGAAGGTCAGACATTCAATCCCTACGTGCCATCTGTGCTCGCGGCCCGCTCTCCACTGTATGACGATCTCCTGCAGATTCTCACCACTGTTTGACAAGGCTGGCCATAGGCTTGGTATAATCCTTTCATGTGTTTAGCCCACGGTTAGGGCGCTTCTGCCAAGGATAGGCGATGCTTGAATCATTGATCACGACCCTCGATAAGTTTACCCCCGAGATATTAGTTATCTTGTCGGGCCTGCTTGTCATCACCACCACACTTTTTCTGTGGCTGTGGTTCGCCAATCGCCGTACCTACAATATGTTGCGCCACCAGTTGCCGGCGTCTGTTGTTAAAACTTACCTCGATTCTGTGATTCAAAATTCAACGTCATTGAAGTCGGCGCTTTTCAGAGGCGGCGGCAATGATATTTCCATGCCCACGTCCATGCCGGTCATCGGTGGTGGCGAGAACATGGCGGCGGCCGGCCCTGGCGACCAGGGACTGCGCGATCAAGTGCAACGTCTCCAGTCAGAACTTTCCTCACTTCAGTCGCAACTCGCCACCGCACAGAATGTAAAAAAAGATCTCGAGGCGGCACTCGCCACGGCGAATGCACGCATCAAAGAACTCGAAGCCTTGCTCGCGAAGGCCGGCAGTGGTTCTGGTGACAACGGTGCCATGGTCGCGGAGATGCAGAAGATTTCGAAAGAGCGCGATGAGCTCCGCGAGAAATTGAAAGAATACGAAATCATCGAAGACGACCTCGCAAACTTGAAGCGCCTCCAGCAGGAAAACCAGCAGCTCAAGCGCAGTCTCGGCGTGAGCGGTGGTTCAACGCCAGCGCCCGTGGAAGCAGCTCCCGTATCAGGCGGATCTGATCCGCTCGCGGGTGCGGCCGATCTCTTCGAAGAAGTTCCCGCGGCCGCGGAAGAAGACGCCACCGCCGAGCTCGAGGAGTTTTTGGCGGCCGGCACGGAAGAGCCCGCCGTGGAGTCGGAGCAGGAAACGGAAAAAGCACTCAATGAAAGCACGCCGAAAGCGGCGGCCAATGAAAAAACGCCTGAGGATCTTCTCAGCGAATTCGAAAAGATGTTGGGGTAACTATGTTTCAATTGATTGCTGGCTTCGCCCTCCTCTCGAACGTCGCCGTGGCGGCGGTCCCCGCGCCGAAAGCCTCGCCTCTGAGCGACGTGCAAAAAGTGGCGCGCTTCGAGGAATCGTTTCGCATCGAGAGCATGCAGCCCGCGCGCTTGAAGGCGATGGCCTTTTCGCTCAAACAAAAATCAGTTCCGACCCTCATCAAGGTCATGAAAGATGCCGCTTTCCCGGAGAAAAATCGCTGGCACGCCACCATGCTGCTGGGCCAGGTCATGGGCAAGAAGAGCGCTCCGTTCATCGCGAAGTTCGCCGACCATCCGGCCTGGATGATGCGAGTGGCGAGCTTGAAAGCTCTCGCTGCCTTGGACATGCAAGAATACCAAAGCGTCTACGCGCGCGCACTCAAGGACTCGTCGTTGATCGTGCGCGTGCAGGCGCTCGATAACATCTCGCACATGAAGCTCACGAAGCTCGCACCGAATGTGTGGAACATGATGTACGACCAGACCAACTACACCGGCACCGCGGGCAAGCGCAAGCGCACGTCGATCGTTCGTTCGATCATCCGCACCGTCGGTGATCTGAAGTACGCGCCGGCGAAACCCGCGCTCACGAAGCTGATTCAAAAGCCGAAGTATCAAGATTTGGTGGAAGACTTGGATTACTCGCTCGAGACGATCACAGGTAAGACGTCACCGAACACCAACGTGCAAGCGCGCCGCAACTTCTGGGTCGCTACGACGATCTAAAATCGCGGTCTACGTCGTCGTCAGCGTCCTCAAACCCTCGACGTACCGGTCATCCTGACCATAACGACGAAGATGATTGTTTTTCAGAAATTTTGGAGCTGTTCTTTCTCGCGGGCCTTGTCGATTTCTTTAAGCTTATTGTCGTTTTCGATGAGGCGCTCGATACGATAGAGCAGCGTCTGCTCTTGGTTTCCGTCGGTCGTGACTTCTTTCCAGCCCTGGAGGAAGTCTTGCTCCACCAACTGCCGTTTGTAGATCGTCACCTTGGCCACCTCGGTCGAGGCACGGTAACCCTTCACGACGTTCACCACGAGCTTAAAACGCGCTGCCTTCACGGCGTCCGTAGAGCCGAATGAATCGGTGAAGTTCACTTCGAGAGTATTGTCCATCCAGCGCGTCTTGATGAAGCCGGCCTCTTGGTTCTGCTGGGCGATGTCATATTTTTTCATCACTTGGATGACGGCGGTCCACGTTTGGTTGAAGTCGGCGCGGAAAATGCGCGAGGGCATTTCCATTTCTTCCGTCACTTGGCGGAATTTTTCATAGGATGCGCAGCCTGACATCGCCAAAAGGAGCAGGACTTTGGTAAGAAGAGAGCAAGCCTTCATGACACCCATGATACCAGGTTTCGGGAACGAGGACACTATGGACCATCTCGCCTTATTCAAAAACGTCTTTACCCTCGAAGCGCGGGCCCTCGATGCCGCGCAAGCGCGTATCACTGCCCCGACGCTTGCCCAGATTGTGCGGCAGTTCGAGTGGTTGACCCAAACCGGCGGTAACTTGGTGGTGACGGGCGTAGGGAAGTCGGGACATGTGGCAGCAAAAATTGCGGCGACTTTCTCTTCGCTGGGTCTGCCTAGTTTTTTCCTGCATCCCACTGAGGCCATGCACGGTGACCTTGGTCGCGTGACGAAATCTGATGTCATGCTGCTGCTGAGTAAGTCCGGCACCACCGAAGAGCTGCTCGAGTTGCTGCCTTATTTGCAGCTTCCGCGTGAGCGCCTGATCGCCCTGGTGGGTAACGTGAGTTCTCCCATCGCTGAAAAGTGCGGCATCGTCTTGGATTGCTCGGTCGAAAAAGAAGCGTGTCTTAACGATCTCGCTCCCACCACCAGTACGACCGTGACGCTGGCCATGGGCGACGCCCTCGCAGTGTTGTTCGAAGCGGTGAAGGGTGTCTCGAAAGAACAGTTCGCGCTCAATCATCCCGCAGGATTGCTCGGCAAGAGTCTCTCGCTCACACTGGATAAGTTGATGGTGCCGCCCGAGCAGTGCGCCCGCGTGGCCGCGAGCGCGCTCTTGCAAGAAGCACTCTTGGCGATGACGAAGTTTCCCGTGGGATTGCTCGCCATCGTCGAAGGTAACAAACTTTTAGGAATTCTTGTGGAAGGTGACATCCGTCGTGCGCTCATGAAAGATCCGCAGGCGCTCTCAAAACCCGTCACGACATTCATGAATCCAAAACCTCTCACGATCGCTCCGGGCCTCTTGGCCTACGAGGCCTTAAAGCAGATGGAAAATCGTGAGCGTCCGGTGTCGGTGTTACCCGTGGTTGAAAACGGTGAGCTTAAAGGAGTCGTACGTTTGCACGACCTGCTCCAGGCCGGATTTTCCACCACCAAAAAGCCGTAAACGCCACGGAGAGCATTAGCCACAGCACCATCATCGGCAGCATGCCCCAGCGCTGATACACCGTGATGGGGGCGACTTTCGGCAACACGAGCTGCACATCCAAGACATCCTGTTCGCCAGTAAGTAGCCTGCGGCCTTCGGTGCCGTCCGGATAGATCACCGTGGTGATTCCCGTGTTCGTCGAGCGCACGATGGGGCGACGGAATTCCAGCGCGCGCCACTTGGCGAGGAAGAGATGCTGGAACGGTTCGGCGGTCGCGCCGTACCAGGAGTCGTTCGTGAGGTTGATAATGAAATCCGGCGACGCCGGCGCCTCATTAAGGAGCTTGGCCATGAACGAGCTCTGCAAAATCTCATAGCAGATCGGCACCACAAACTTCGAGCCCCGCTTGGTGGTGAAGACGGGCGTCTTCGTTCCGCGCGCAAAAAACGAGGCAGCCGGAATGAGTTTCGAGAGACTGCGATTCAAGGGCCCAAAGGGCATGGTCTCGCCGAACGGAATCAGAATGTGTTTGCGATAAACTTCCTTGAATTCACCCATGGCCCCGATGTGGAAAGCGGCGTTGTACTCTGTTTCAAAGCGATCGCTCCACCGGCTTTCAACGTCATGGTCATAACCACCGATGAGCATCTCGGCGCCCGTGCGGGCGATGAGGTCACGGAACAGGTTGGCCGGTGCGTCTTGTTTCGCGATAAACGCTGGTGAGGACATGGAGAACGGATAGGCCGTTTCTGGCCAGATCACAAGATCCAGCGCCTGCGGATTTTCTTTGAGTGTCAGCTCTTCGTAGCGACGAATCACACTGCCGACCGCACTTTCTTCACCGGACTCGGACTCCATCTTCAAGAAATTACCGACGTTCGCTTGCACCACGCGAATGTTGAGGCCCTGGCCTTCGTAGGTCTGTGGCCAGAACGGCATGGCGAAATGGGCGAGAATAAAAATCACCACACCCACCAGCGCGGACCAGGCCGGTGGACGACGAAGGGCGAGTGGTAAAAATCCGAGCACCAGCCACCAGGTAAAGAATGAGTAGGCGATCACCCCGCCGTAATGGGCGAAGTTCAACCAGGCGTGAAAGTGCATCCACACGTGGCCGGCGAACACCGGAAACTGCTGAGGAAGGATCGTTTCCACGAGGGTGAGGATCACGGCGCCGAAGAAGGCGTGCATGCCCGGGGTCCACTGGACCACGCCGGGAACGCGGGCGCGGTAGTGCATCCACACCAACCAGCCCCACCACTGTGGGTTGAGCACCGGAGCGAGGAAAAGGGCGATGAGCTGAGCGACGGCCGGTGGCAGACCACCGAATTCTTGCAGCGTCGCAGGGACCCAATAAAAGCCAGTGAGATTGAACGCCGTCTGGTGCAAGAGCACAGCAAGGATGCGTTTTTTTGTGGTGGGAATGTTTTCCAGCGCCATCGCCATGAGGATCAACGCGAGCGGCGAGAGCAGGGCGAAGCCCTCGAAGATGAAATTCGGGAAGGCGAAAGCGTAAAGGGCCCCACTGAGTGGGGCCAGAAGTAAATAAATCATGAAAGGATTGTAAAACGCTTACTGAGCTTTGGCGAGTCGGCGACCTTTCAAGCGAACATCAACTGCGTCAGCGAGTTCAATCGCGCGGGCCGCATCCAACTTACCAGCGCCCAAGATCTTGCCTTCGAAGTTCTTCACTTTCACAGAAGAGCTCAAGATGATGTTGCGCACTTGCTCGTAAGAGAAAGTTGGATACTTAGATTTGATCAAAGCTGCAACACCTGTGACGAAAGCCGTCGCTTGGCTCGTACCAGTCATGAAACCTGC
>Ga0115549_1001109_pt1 | contig 16581 bp, 13 predicted proteins | sample COGITO_mtgs_1004_2_FD_87176 | JGI IMG/M metagenome (GOLD analysis project Ga0115549, IMG submission 87176) | Pelagic marine microbial communities from North Sea - COGITO_mtgs_100430 | ecosystem: Environmental > Aquatic > Marine > Epipelagic | place: Germany:Helgoland, sampling site Kabeltonne...
ATTTCGGCTATCTCGACGCTCCAGAGTCGCGCCTTGGGCGCCCAGACGCGAAACCCGCCAGAAGCAAGTTTGCACCATTCGGGACCACATTTGCCAAGCCGTGCGATGACGCCAGCCTCTAATTTTGCGGTTACAGATGCGCCTGCGTCGGGGCGAGTGCGTAGAATCAACTCAGCTTGTTGGATGATGACCGTACGCTTGCCCGACAGCAGAGAATAGTGAATCCAACCGCCCAGCCCCTCACGGTCTTCGACTCTGCGCCAATGGCCATGTTCTGCAATAATGCGCAGTGGCATATGACGCCGCTGGAACACCCAATCGATCCGATGAGTCAACGATGGGCCGCGCCGAACATTGCCTTTGCTGGCCTTGAGCGACACGAAACGCGGCAACGGCAGGTCCGTTACAGGGCCTATGTCGCGTGCCAACGCTGATCCACCAAGGATCAGCACCGCACAAATAGTCAAAATGTGCTGGTATGCCCGTCGTATAGGGAAGGTTTTGCTCATATGTTGCCTCTAGACATGGCAGAGGTTCTTGTGCCTCTTGCCGACATCCGTCACCATGCCCCTAAATGGCCCACAGGCCAAGCGTAAGGAGTGCCGCAATGCCAATGGAACGTCTGAGTGTTGTTGTTACGCGACGGTTGCCGGCTGAGGTCGAAACCCGTCTGAGCGAATTGTTTGACGTCAGGCTGCGGGATGATGATGTCCCGATGAGTCGAACACAGCTTGTCGAGGCAATGAAATCGGCGGATGTTTTGGTGCCGACCATAACCGATGCGATTGACGCCCCGATGATCGGCCAGGCGGGTGACCGTTTGAAGCTGATCGCTAATTATGGGGCAGGGGTCGATAATATCGACGTCTCGACGGCACGCCAGCGTGGTATATTGGTGTCCAACACACCGGGTGTTTTGACCGACGACACGGCCGACATGACCATGGCGTTGATTCTGGCAGTGAGCCGCCGGATGCGAGAAGGGCTTGCCGTTATGCAAAGTGGCGAGTGGGACGGCTGGGCACCGACCGCCTTTCTGGGGGGGCGTGTGGGGGGGCGTCGCTTGGGAATCCTGGGCATGGGACGGATTGGACAGGCGGTTGCGCGCAGGGCTGCCGCCTTTGGAATGCAGGTGCATTATCACAATCGCCGACGCCTGCGCCCCGAGATTGAGCAAGAGCTGGAAGCCAGCTACTGGGACAGTCTAGACCAGATGGTTGCGCGGGTTGACGTGTTAAGTATCAACTGCCCGCACACGCCTTCGACCTTTCATTTGATGAACGCGCGCCGGCTCAAGTTGATGAAGCCGGATGCTGTAATTGTGAACACGTCGCGCGGCGAGGTGATTGACGAGAATGCCCTGACACGGATGCTGCGCACAGGTGAGATCGCGGGTGCGGGTCTTGATGTCTATGAGCATGGCACATCTGTGAACCCACGCTTGCGCGAGCTGCCCAATGTCGTCTTGTTGCCGCATATGGGGTCAGCAACCCGCGAAAGCCGCATCGAGATGGGTGAGAAAGTGATCGTCAATATCAAGACATTTGCTGATGGTCATCGCCCGCCTGATCAGGTGGTGCCGTCGATGCTTTGACCCTGCGGGAAACGACGTATTTTCTAGGCAAGGCTCTTAGCGATAAAACCTTGTCTGGGCCAAGGAGAAACTGATGCGATATGTCTTGATCGTTGTATGCATTCTAATCTCTATAAAGGCATCGGCCCAGCAGGCAGCGGATGCGGTGCAGCCAGAGGCCGCAACGACGGGACAGCTGGCTGCGCAATCCGATGTGGTTGCTGCCTCTCTGAGGGCCAAGGCAGCGGGTCAGCCAGTTGTTGCGCAAAGCTATATGGTTTCAGCAGCGCACCCATTGGCGGTGCAAGCCGGGACAGACATTCTTGCCGCAGGTGGCACGGCCGCGGATGCAATGGTGGTGGTTCAGACCGTGCTTGGGCTGGTGGAACCGCAATCTTCTGGGTTGGGTGGCGGCGCGTTTTTGGTCTGGTATGATGCAGTACGATCATCGCTCACAACGCTGGACGGGCGCGAGACCGCGCCGCTGGCCGCCACGCCGCAGCTCTTTCAAGACGTTGATGGTGCGCCGATGCGCTTTTTTGATGCGGTTATCGGAGGGCGTTCGGTGGGCACGCCGGGCACACCTGCTTTGTTGGGCGAGATGCATCGCCGCTGGGGCAAACAACGCTGGGCGAGCTTATTTGACGCAGCCATCGTTCTTGCGGAAGACGGATTCCAAGTGTCGCCTCGGTTGGCAGGTCTGGTATCACGAGATGCCGAGCGATTGGCCCGCCACCCTGTAACTGCGCAATATTTCTTACCGGAGGGCGTTCCGATTGCCGAAGGCACATTGCTACAAAATCAGGCCTATGCCGATACGTTGCGGATGCTGTCCGAGAACGGCTCAGAGACGTTTTACACTGGCCAAATCGCGCAAGATATCGTTACGACCGTGCAGAATCTGACCGATAATCCCGGTGTGCTATCGGAGATTGACCTGGCGGTTTATCAGGTCAAGGAACGTGCGCCCATTTGCGCCCATTACCATGATCACGATGTTTGTGGGATGGGCCCGCCGTCGTCGGGAGCGCTGACAGTGGGGCAAATCCTAGGCATGCTCGAGGGATATGATCTGGCCAGTCTTGGCCCAGACAGCGCCAAAAGCTGGCGCCTGATCGGAGACGCGTCGCGGCTGGCCTTTGCGGATCGGGGGCGGTTTATAGCCGACAGTGACTTTGTGCCAGTGCCAACCAAAGGGCTGATGGATCCGGCTTATCTGAGGACACGTGCGGCCGCGCTAAAGGGTGACAGCGCGCTCGGGCCTGTTGCGCCGGGGCAGCCAACCTTTGATCACGCGCTGATTTGGGCGGACGATGAAAGCATTGAGCTGCCGTCAACCTCACACATTTCGATTGTCGACAGCTATGGCAACGTGGCATCAATGACGACAAGCATTGAAAATGCGTTTGGCTCTCGGTTGATGGTGCATGGCTTTCTGCTCAACAATGAATTGACTGATTTCAGTTTTCGCACGCACCGGGACGGCGTGGCGATTGCCAATGCACTGGCACCCGGCAAGCGGCCTCGGTCATCGATGTCTCCGACTATTGTCATGAAGGATGGTGCGCCAGTGCTCGCCATCGGGTCGCCTGGTGGTAGTCGGATTATCGGCTATACTGCTAAGGCAGTCATCGCATATATTGACTGGGGAATGGACGTGCAACAAGCTGTCAGTCTGCCGCATGCGGTTAATCGGTTCGGGACCTATGACCTCGAAGCAGGCACGCCTGCCACTGACTTAGGCCCAGCTCTCGAAGAAATGGGGTTTGACGTGAAACTGCGCAACTTGAATTCGGGCTTACATGCAATCGCCATCGGCGTGGGTTTGCAGGGGGGTGCCGATCCACGTCGCGAAGGAATTGCGCTGGGTGATTGACGCGACCCACGCTGTAAAGAGGAAAACCATATGGCACAGGCTACAGACCTACCGCGCAATGAAGAGGGCATCGCAACAGCATTGGGAGTGCTGAAGCAACAATTTGGTGATCGCTTTCAAACCGGTCAAGCAGTGCGTGATCAACATGCGCATACGACAACGTGGATCAGACCACAGGCGCCCGATGCAGTGGTCTTTCCGCGCTCGACCCGAGAAGTTTCAGATATCGTAAAGGTCTGTGCGACACATAAGGTGCCGGTTATCCCGTTCGGAACGGGCACGTCGCTGGAGGGACATGTCAATGCGCCTGCAGGCGGCATTTCAGTTGATCTGTGTCAAATGGACCAGATTTTGGCCGTGCATTCAGAAGACCTTGATTGTGTGGTGCAGCCGGGCGTGACACGGGAGCAGCTGAACGTCCACCTTCGTGATCGTGGGCTGTTTTTTCCAATTGATCCGGGTGCGAATGCGTCCCTTGGAGGGATGGCATCCACGCGCGCATCGGGCACCAACGCGGTTCGCTATGGTACGATGAAGGACAATGTCATTGCGTTGGAAGCAGTAATGGCCGATGGGCAGATCATTCGTACCGCCCAGCGAGCCAAAAAAACATCTGCCGGATATAACATGACGCAACTGTTGGTCGGATCAGAAGGCACTTTGGGATTGATCACCGAAATCACGCTGAAATTGCAAGGAATTCCCGAGGCGACCAGCGCAGCGCGCATGTCATTCCCGTCGATCGACGCTGCCTGTCAAGCCGTGATGGCGACGATCCAGTACGGCATTCCGGTGGCGCGAATTGAGCTGATGGACGAACTGAATGTGCGAGCGGCCAACGCTTATTCTAATCTGGCGTTGCCTGAGGTGCCGCTTTTGCTTTTGGAGTTCCATGGGTCAGATCGCGGAGTCGAAGAGCAAACTGAGATGTTTGCCACGATCGCCGAAGACATGGGAGGCACGGATTTTGCCGCGACCACCAGTACCGAAGAGCGCAACAAGCTGTGGAAGGCTCGTCATGATCTATATTGGGCGGCGTTGCAATTGCGTCCGGGGGCGCAGGGGATCTCGACGGATGTGTGTGTGCCGATTTCGCGTCTGGCCGAAGCGGTAACGGGGGCGCAGGCCAAGGCTGCGGAACTGGACCTTTTGTCGCCTATTGTCGGACACGTGGGCGACGGTAATTTCCATTGCCTTGTTCTCATTGATATGGACAATGTGGAAGAAGTAGCGCGGGCCGAAGCGTTTGTTGCATGGCTGGCTGATCAGGCTATCGCCATGGATGGGACCTGCACCGGCGAGCATGGGATTGGTCAAGGCAAGATGCCTTATCTGATCAAAGAACTCGGGGCTACTACGGAATTCATGGGCGCTATCAAGGGTGCGCTGGACCCGCAAAACATCATGAACCCGGGTAAGATTTTCAGCCGTTGAATGGACGCGCTTGCGCGCGACACGGTTCATTTGCGCTGATGCGTGGTCTTGGGGCGCTGCCCCAAACCCCGGAGTTTATCTGGCAAGATGAAGTTGAGCTTATGGGACGTCGTTTTTTTGCCGTGAGCGGTCGGGTGGCTGGTACGTTTTTTGCAACGTTCGCTTAGAACATGGTCAGAATTCGTGGAAGGGAATCGCGCAATGAAAACGCAGGTCAAAGCATTGGTTGTGGGCGGTGGGGCTGTCGGCACTTCAATTGCGTATCATCTGGCTCGTGCGGGCTGGGACGATGTCATGTTGCTGGAACGCGACGAATTGACGTCTGGATCAACCTGGCATGCAGCGGGTTTGCTGCCCTACTTCAACATGTCCTATGCCACGACCCACATTCATGACTATTCCATCAAATTCTACAAGACGCTAGAAGAAGAGACGGGCTTGAACGCCGGTTTTGCCGTCGTCGGCAATCTGCGGATGGCGCAGACAGACGAGCGTATGGATGAATATATGCTTTATGCGTCCACGGCCGAGACCTGTGGCGTGCCTTACACTTTCATGACCCCGGACGAGATCAAGGCGAAGTGGCCATTGATCCGGAGCGATGATTTGAAGGGTGCGCTTTATCATCAGACGGACGGCTATATTAATCCTGCGGATGTGACGATGGCGATGGCCAAGGGCGCGCGCCAGCGTGGTGTTTTGATCGAGCGTAAGTGGCAGGTGGATGCATTTCATTGGAACGGGTCGGCATGGTATGTGACTGCGACCAAGATGGTGGAAAAAGGCGGCAACCTGATCCCGTCGGATGAACAAATCGTGATAACCGCAGAACATGTTGTCACGGCAAGCGGTAACCACGCACAACGAACGGCAAGGATGCCGGGCATAAAGATACCAGCGATCCCTGTTGAGCATCAGTTCATCGTTATGGAACAAGACCCGGCATTGGTTGAATTCCGCACGCAGGGAAACGTTGAACACCCGGTCATTCGTGATGCGGATGCGCAATCTTATGTCCGAGAGGAGCGCGGTGGCTGGATCCTTGGAGTCTATGAAAAGAATGCACCCGCGCGCTTTGAATACGGTGTTCCGGATAGTTTCCGCGCAGATCTGTTCCAGTTGGACCTTGAGCGGATCGAAGAGCAATACATGGCGATGATCCACCGGATTCCGTCTTGCGAAGAGAGCGGTCTGAAGGATGATTTCAACGGTCCGATCTGCTATACGCCCGATGGCAACCCACTTGTCGGCCCGGCCCCTGGTTTGCGCAACATGTGGCTTGCAGAAGGATTTTCCTTTGGCATTACGGCTGCTGGTGGTACGGGCTATTACCTTGCGCAGATGATGGTTGAGGGTGAGGCGGAAATCGACATGGCCTCGCTGGACCCCAAGCGTTAAGGCGATTGGATGACAACCGAGTTTGCAGCCCGCAAGAACGAGGAATGTTATGAGCACGTTTACATTCTGCACCATCCGGATGAAGAGCGGCCTGTGTGCCGCCCATTGCGCACCGCGCCGGCTTATGACAGGCAGGATGCACTGGGTGCACAGTTCGGATTTGTGAATGGTTGGGAGCGGCCAAACTATTACGGGCCGCTGGACGCGCCTGAGAACTTTGACCATGACACCCGGTCATTTCGCCGTGGTGGCTGGTGGCGATATGCTGTGGAAGAAGCAAAAGCGATCCGCGAAGGTGTAGGGCTGATCGACGCCACCGCCTTTACCAAACATGTGGTCAAAGGGCCCGGTGCGACCCGTTTTCTTGATTGGTTCACCTGTAACAAGCTGCCATCCGTGGGCCGCATCAACCTGACCTATGCTTTGACGGGAGCGGGAACGACACGGACGGAATACACCATCGTGCGGATCGCAGCCGATGAATACTACCTTGTTTCGGCTGGTGCCTGGACAGCCTATGACAGCGATTACCTGCGCAAGGCGATCGAGGACAAAGCCCCCGAATTTGGCTATATCGAGTGTCACGACGTCACAACGCAGTGGGGTGTTTTCGCTATTGCCGGGCCGAAATCGCGGGATGTTTTGAACGCGATTGTGAAGGATGCCGATCCTTCAACCGTATTGTCAAACAAGCGCTTCCCATGGCTCACCATGCGCAACATCGAACTTGGGATGTGCCCCGTTCGCGCCATCCGCGTGGCGTATACTGGAGAATTGGGTTGGGAGCTGCATCACCCGATTGAAATGCAAAATTATCTTTGGGATCAATTGCTTGCTGCTGGCGCGCCGCATGGTATGAAGCTGGTGGGCGCGCGTGCGCAGAACTGGTTGCGGCAGGAGAAATCTTATCGCGCCTTCGGCACCGAGCTGGGCCGCGATGCCACCCCGCTTGAGGCCGACCTGCCCCGCTTCGTCGACCTGTCGAAAGACTTCCATGGCAAAGCCGCGATGGAGGCTATAGGCGTACGTTCGAAATGTGTTACCGTGCTGATTGACGGGCCAGAGGATGCAGACCCTTGGGGGCGCGAGGTGCTATATCATGGTGAGATGCGCGTAGGGCGTCTCACATCGGGTGGCTATTCGGTCGCATTCGGTAAGTCGATTGGCATGGGGTACGTGACGCCAGATTTGGCGGTCGCGGGCACCAAACTAAAGGTCAAAATGCAGGACAAGCTGTGGGATGCCGAGGTGGTGCAGGACAGCCCCTATGATCCCAAGAATGAGGTGATCCGTAAGGACGGTTAAAGCGTTATGTGAAAAACTTGAATTGCCTAACGCTGCCTGAAATCAAATATTTCAACGCGTTAGATGATGCGCGATGTTTCAGGTATTTCATCAAACGCTATAGAAGGATCGGTCAAGGCATCGCATAGCTGCAAGTTGCGGGCATTGCGTCTAAGCGAATCTGCTTGGTGATAGTGCCCGGACAATGATGGTGTCGACCTCGGGCTGGTGATCACACGCAAGATCTGCGACCAGTTGGCTGGCGGCCGGAGCCGTTTGAAAGCCGTACCCCCCTTGACCTGCGCACCATATAAAGCTCGGGTGTGCTGGATCAGGTCCGAGGACAAGGGTTCGGTCCGGGGCAAAGCTGCGCAAACCGGCCCAAGTCGTTTCGACCCGCTTGACAGGTTCGGTTACGTGCTGTGCATAGCGGTCTAACCCTTGGGCCAGCACCATGTCATCGGCCCACGCGTCGTGTGGCTCAACAGGATCTTCGTCGGCCGGAGACACAAGCAAACTGCCCGCATCAGGCTTGGCATACCACGTCTCACCAACACCAAAAAAGATGGGCCATTTAAAAACATCATGACCACCGGGTGCCGGGATGCGCGCCATAGAGCGGCGCAAAGGATTGATCCCGATGGGTGTGATGCCGGCCATTATTGCAATCTGATCCGCCCATGCTCCGGCGGCATTCACCAACGTATGGGCGTGAAAGGCCTGATGGCTGCAATGGACGGTCCATCCTTGTCCATTTTCAATGGCAGTGACTTGCGCACCTGTTCTGATTTGTCCACCGTGCCTGCGCAGCACTCCGGCAAAGTCCTGAATCATTCGATCTGTGTCGATATCACTTGCGCTGTCATGAAAGGCGGCACGGGTGATACGTTCATTCAGGATAGGAACGCGGGCACGGGCGTCGTCCACGCTGATCTCGTGCGACGCAAGTTCTTTCAGATCGGCATCAAAGGCCGCGTCTTCGCCTGCGCGCCCGACCAGCAGAAATCCACGTGGGGTGAGGTATGGGGCGTGATATGTGGCGCTGGCACGATTGAGCACGACAACGGACGCGCAGCCGTAATTTTCCTCAAACAAAGCAGCAGATCGTCCTGATGCATGATATCCAAGCGCATCTTCGGCTTCCAGCAATGTGACCTTTGCATGGGGGGCAAGCCGTGCTGCGGCAGAAATGCCAGCGATGCCGCCACCAATCACGATGACATCTGTCATGCCTCTTCGATCCGATCGTTTGCGGGGGCTGGGGTGACCGACAGGGCTGTGATCTGGTCATAAAGTTCGGCCGTCATGCTGAATGTCATAGCGTCGAGCGAGGGCTGCAACTGTGCCACAGAGCGCGCGGAGATGATTGGCCGCGGGCGTGCGGGGTGTGACATGGCCCAAGCCACGGCAAGTGTTGCAGGATGTATACCAAGGTCAGATGCTAGTGTGCTCAGGCCAAGGGCGGCCTTGCGCATCCATTCGACGTTGTAGCGGGCGGCATAACGGTGGTCTTCGGTCAGGCGACCCGTGCCGCCGTTGGCGTATTTTCCAGTCAGCAATCCACCGCCGAGCGGTGAATAAGGCGCGATCTCAATCCCTTGATCTACGCACATTGGAAATATCTCGACTTCAGACTGACGTTTGACAAGGCTGTGCATCGGTTGAACGATGTCGATGCAGACCTCAAAGTTGGCGGCAACGCTTTGTGCTTTCATCACTTGCCACGCCGCGAAATTAGACACACCAATGTAACGTATTTTGCCTGACTGTTTAAGTGTGGCGAGCGCATCGAAGCTCTCTTGCAGAGGCGTGTCATCATCAAAGCGATGCAGATATAGGATGTCGACCACATCAAGCTGCAATCGTTTTTGTGAAGTCGCGAATTGGCTTAGGATGTTACTGCGTCCCGATCCCCCTATATAGCCGACTTTGGTGGCAATGATCAGACTGTCGCGCTCTGCCGCGATCATAGAGCTCAATAACGTCTCGGATGCACCGTCGGTATAGGCAAAGGCCGTGTCGAAGTGGGTTATACCAGCGGCGCGGGCAGCATCGTACATTGCCTGGCTTTCGGATGCGTCAGCTGCGCCACCAAACTGCATTGTGCCAAAGGTCAGGTCGGAAAGCGGGGTGCCATGGAAAGATGTCATCATTCGTACTTGGTGCCATGGCCACCTTGTTGGCGCAACGCAAAATGATGGTGAGCAGCGGTGTCAGTCTGCGCCTATTGCTGTTGCGCGATGATAGGCGGGCCGCGCATGGATCGCTTCAACAAATTGGGCAAGCCGAGGAAAGTCATCCGCTCGTTTCTGTCTCATTGCGATTTCTGCTGGGAAACTAAGCATGATGTCGACGGCTGACAAATCATCCAACACGAAGTGCCCGGATGGACGCAGCATGTCGTTCATATATCCATAGTGCGCATCAAGCTGCTGCGCGATCCGTGGATGTAGGGGTTCGCCAGCCACTCCCAGTTTCGAAACATAAAGATAGAGGAGGATCGGTGTCATTGCTGAACCTTCGGCAAAATGCATCAATTCAAGATGTGAAGAATAAGAATGCGTGTTCTGAGGCGGCACCATTTGGGGCGCATAGCGGGCGCAGATTACTTCTGTTATGGCCGCGCTTTCAGTTATCAGTCGCCCATCGATTTCGATCATCGGAGACTTGCCCAGCGGATGGATGGCAGTTAGTTCCGGCGGGGCGAGGTTGGTTTTAGCGTTCCGTGTATATTTTTTGACCTCGTAGGGGGCTTCGATCTCCTCTAAAAGCCACAGAATACGGTGCGAGCGGGATCTGTTCAGATGGTGTAAAGTGATCATGTCATCATCGGTGTCACAGCTCTGGGCGGAATGAAACCCTTCGGTGGATTATCCAAGGTAAGAACTCGCTCGAGACCACGAGACGGCGATAGGCGAAACGCTGGCCCGTTTGGCCAAGCCAAATCACATAAGCATTTTTGCGCTTGAGGCCTTTTGCATCTCACGCAGGGCTTTAAGTCGGGTAAGCGCTGTTGGGACTTCGGTTTTTCGCATAACGCTTTAAGTTAAAAGCTGTACCGGACATATGCCCAACCGCAGGGTAAAAAAAGCCCCGCGCAAGGCGGGGCTTTCGGTTTTCGAGTTTCGCGTCCTTATTGCGGAATATCGCCTTCGATACCTTCGACATAGAAGTTCATTCCAGCAAGTGTCCCATCGTCAGCAGTTTCACCTGCGCCAAGGAAAGGCGAGCCGTCTTGCTTGTTCAACGGACCGGTAAAGGCATGATAGCTGCCATCGCCCAATGCCGCCTTGAGCGCGAGCGCTTCGGCTTTCACGTCAGCCGGTACTGCATCTGAAATGTCACCAATTCCAACCATGCCAGGACCGATCCCATCCCATGTGTCCATGCTTTCCCAGGTGCCTTCCATGACCGCGCGTGTCCGTGCAATATAGTAGGGTGCCCAGTCATCAATAATCGATGAAACGCGTGGGAAGGGTGCATATTGACCCATGTCTGACGCCTGACCAAATGTCACAACGCCGCCCGCTTCCTGTGCAGCCGCTTGGGGAGCAGTGGAATCGGTGTGTTGCAAAACAACGTCTGCGCCCTGTTCGATCAGAACCTTGGCGGCGTCGGCCTCTTTGGCGGGATCAAACCATGTGTAGACCCAAATAATCTTAAACTCGACGTCTGGGTTCACTTTGGCGGCGTGGATATAGGCAGAGTTGATACCCCGGATCACTTCGGGAATCGGAAACGAGCCGATGTAGCCGATGATGTTCGACTTGGTCATCTTGCCGGCGATGTGGCCCTGAATGGCCCGCCCCTCGTAAAACCGTGCCGAATAGGTCGACACATTGGGATGCAACCGCTTGTAGCCTGTAGCATGCTCAAATTTCACATCAGGGAATTTGGCCGCGACATTGTTTGTCGGGTCCATGTAACCGAACGACGTGGTGAAAATTAGGTCCGCACCATCAAGCGCCATCTGCGTCATGACACGCTCGCTGTCAGGCCCTTCGGCCACGTTTTCAACATAGACGGTTTCGACCGCAGCGCCGAATTCTTCTTCGACTGCAAGCCGGCCTTGATCGTGTTCATATGTCCATCCGCCATCGCCCACGGGGCCGACATAGACAAAGCCGACTTTGGTTTTTGCATGGCCGTCTGCGGTGGCTGCGCTGGCAAAGCCCAGTGCAAGCGCCGCTGTGACCAAAAGATGAGTTAGTTTCATGAAGAGATTTCCCCCAGTTGTTGGCCCCTCGATGGGGCGGTGCCCCTATTGCGAGGCGTGAAATGTACGACCCAGTGATCCGGGTGCGCGCGATTTATCAGCTGATAGAATCACCAAGACAACAATTGTTACGATATACGGAGACATTGCCAAATACTCGACCGGAATGGCAACGCCAGCGCCTTGAAGGTTGAGTTGTAATTGGGCGATCCCGCCAAAAAGATAGGCGCCTAGCAGTACTCGCCATGGCTTCCACGAGGCAAATACCACAAGCGCAAGTGCGATCCAGCCGACACCAGCAGTCATCCCTTCGGTCCACTGCGGCACCCGGATAAGGCTGATATAGGCCCCGCCCATGCCTGCACAACCCCCGCCGAACATGATAGCTAGCGTTCGAATGCCTTTGACCTTGTAGCCCAGTGCGTGAGCTGCATCGTGGTTTTCACCCACCGCACGCAGGATCAACCCTGCGCGGGTGAATGTCAGGGCCGCCCAAGTGGCCGCAACAAGGGTTAGCCCAACATAAACGATGATGTCATGGCCAAAGACGATGGGCCCGACAACGGGAATATCTGCCAATGGCCCGAGTGGTGTATCGGCCATGCGTGGCGGTTTGATCCCTACATAGCTTTGCCCCATCAGCGCCGACAACCCAAGCCCAAACAGAGTAAGTGCAAGGCCCGAGGCGACCTGATTGGCCAACGCTACTTGAGTCAAAAAGGCGAACAACAAGCTCAGCACAGCGCCGCCAACCGCAGCTGCCAGAAATCCGAGATAGGGCGACCCGGTAGTGACAGCGATGATAAAGCCACCGACCGCACCGGTGATCATCATCCCTTCTACTCCAAGGTTCAGCACACCCGCGCGCTCGACCACCAATTCACCTATGGCAGCCAACAAGATGGGTGTTGCCGCTGCAATCATTGCTGCAATGAGCAGGACTGGGTTAATGACGGAAAGATCCATTATGTGTTTCCTCCGTTCAGGCAGCGTAACAGATTGGTCTGTTTTGGATCGGGCAAAATACGCTTCAGATTGTGCGAGATGGCTGTACGCAGAATTGCATCAGCCCGTTTATGTTGCACCTGAGCGGCCGCTGCATGCCATTTGCGGTTTAGAGTGTCGGGCATCGCCAGCGCCAAGGCCTCAACGACACCCGCTCCAGGGTCAGATTTTGCCAAAGTGTACATCATGCCGCCTCCCGTCCGTTTACCCGCAGGCGGTAGTTGGTCAGCACATCCAGCGCCAAAAGAAAGAACAGCAGCATGCCCTGAAAAACCTGAATGGCGGCTGCGGGCAGACCGAGTTGTGATTGCGCAATGTCGCCACCGATATAAGTCAGTGCCATCAACAATCCGGCTGCCACGATGCCCAGCGGGTTGAGCCGTCCAAGAAAGGCTACGATGATTGCGGTAAATCCGTAGCCCACATTGAAGTCGATACTGATCTGGCCCGCAGGGCCGGCAACCTCGAACATGCCAGCAAGCCCTGCCAACATCCCCGATGTGCCCAGACAAAACAGGATCAAGCGGCTCGGGTTTACCCCACCGAACTTGGCAGCACGCGGCGCCTCGCCCGTCACCCGGATAGCAAACCCAAGGCGATGCCGGGTTAAAAGAACATATGAAAAGATCACCGCGATCAACGCGGCGACCACGCCCCAATGCATCCCCGTTCCGGCGATCAGTTCCGCATTATGGGCGGACGGGTATTGCTGCAGATTGCGCGAGCCGGGAAATCCATACCCTTCGGGGTTTTTAAGCAACCCCAATGACATGGATGCCAAAAGCTGTTCTGCCACATAGACAAGCATCAGGCTGACCAAGATTTCGTTGGTCCCAAATTTGACCTTCAACAAGCCCGGTATCATCGCCCAGACAAAACCACCCAAACTTCCGGCCAGCACCATGATCGGAAAAATCAGCACACTGTCTGCCGGATAAAAGGCAAGGCCTGCGCCTGCGCCGCAGATGGCCCCCATTACATATTGCCCCTCTGCGCCGATGTTCCAGATGCCCGCCTTGAAGCCCAAGGCTAGCCCGATGGCAATCAGGACCAGCGGGGCGCCTTTGACCAAAAGCTGCGGGCGGTAGTAAAATGAATACTGGCCAAACAGCGGCTCCCAAAAAATCGTAGTAATGGCCTGCAGTGGGTCCTTGCCCAGCACAGCAAACAGCACCCCACCAAATATCATGGTTAGCAAAACAGCCAGCACAGGTGTGGCATACGCCATGATGGCCGAAGGTTGCGCGCGCGCCTCGAGCCGAATCATGAACGGATCCCTCGCTTCATCTTGCCAGATAAACTCCCGCCGGAGGCTCCGATGATTTCAAACATGCGCGACCTCCATTCCGTGTGCGCCGCCGAGCATCAGGCCGATCTGCTCTACATTCAGGCCCTGCGTCGAGACAGGGGGCGACAGCCGCCCTTCGTTCAAAGCTGCAAACCGGTCAGAGATTTCCATCAACTCATCGAGATCCTGACTGATAACAACGACAGCCGCCCCGCCTGCGGCCAGATCCATCAGCGCTTGGCGGATCGCAGCCGCCGCCGCCGCATCGACCCCCCAGGTGGGTTGATTGACAACCAGCACCTCAGGGCGTTGCAGCACCTCACGCCCAATGACGAATTTTTGCAGATTTCCGCCCGAAAGCGACCGGGCCACGTTCTCGGGGCCGGGCGTGCGCACGTCAAAATCTGAGATAATCCGTTCGGCAAACACGCGTGTCTTGGCCCAGTTTAGAAGCCCGCGCGATGCCAGTCCTTCGCGCGCGGCACCGGTCAACAGCGCGTTTTCGATGAGCGACATATTCGGAGCAGCCGCGTGGCCAAGCCGTTCTTCGGGCGCGGCAAGCAGGCCAAGCGTGCGCCGCGCTTCAGGCCCTGTTCCAGACAGGTCGCGGCCTTTGAACTTTACCATGCCCCGTGCGCTGGGCAGCTCGCCTGACAGAACCCCCAGCAACTCGTCTTGGCCATTGCCCGCAACGCCGCCGATCCCCAGAACTTCGCCGGACTGTACCGAGAATGAAATATCTTTCAGTGTCATCCCAAAAGCCGAAGGCGAGGTGACGGATAAGCCCGTGACCGCCAATGCCTCATGGCCCAGATTAGGCGCGGCCCGCTTTGGCACCGCAAGAATAGCCCCAACCATCATTTCGGCCATATCGCGCGCGGATGTTTCCCGCGGCGCGCAGGCGCCGACCACCTTGCCGCCGCGCAGGATGGTGGCTGCGTCACACAATGTGCGGATTTCTTCCAGCTTGTGAGAAATATACAGGATTGCAGTACCTTCAGCGCTGAGTTTGCGCAGGGTTTCGAAAAGAATATTAACCTCTTGCGGGGTGAGAACCGATGTAGGTTCATCCATGATCAGCAACTTGGGGTCTTGCAGCAGACAGCGGATAATCTCGACCCGTTGTCTTTCGCCCGCCGACAGATCGCCTACAATCCGCTCCGAGGATAGGGGCAAGCCATAGGTTTCCGAAACTTTGTGAATGCGTGCAGCGAGAGTGCGCATCGGCGGCGGGGTTTCCATGCCAAGTGCTATGTTTTCGGCCACGCTGAGCGCATCAAAGAGTGAGAAGTGTTGAAACACCATGCCAACGCCCGCTGCACGGGCCGCTCTTGGGTCGATCGGTGCATAGCTGTTGCCGTTCATCTGCATTGCGCCTGCATCTGGTTTGACCAAGCCATAGATCATTTTGACCAAAGTTGATTTGCCCGCTCCGTTTTCTCCTAACAGCGCGTGGATTTCCCCGCGCGCGATTGAAAGGTCTACACAGTCATTGGCTACCACGCCCGGATAGGCCTTGGTCACACCTGTCAGATCCAGCAACGGAGCGGTCATTCTCGTTTGTCCCCTTTGACCCGCTCTGGGGCCTTGATTGTTAGTAACTGCGCTGCCACGCCCACGGCAATAGCCTGCGGGTGTTTTCCCAGCTTTGCGTCGCCAATCGGGCAGATGATGCGCGAAATCGCAGCCTGATCGTGACCCAAAGCTGCTAGACGTGACCGGAACCTCGCCCATTTGGTGGCGGACCCGATAAGGCCGGCATAGGCAAATGACCGCTGCAAAACCGTATGGCAAAGCGACAGGTCATGATCGTGTTCAGGCGTCATTATCAGGTGTGCCGCATTTGGACCCGCAGTGCCCATCAGCTCGGCTGGCTTGATGTGGCTGCTCTTGAACCCATTGGGTAGTTTGGCTAGCTCGTGTAGGCGCGTGTCGTTTACGCAGACATCGAAATTTGGCATGGGATTGAGTACCTGCGCCAATGCCCTGCCCACATGGCCTGCGCCATAGATAAACACAGGCAGACGCCTGCGCCACACCGGTTCAGCGAGCCACCCGCCCTGCAAGGTGATGGGCATCGGTGCGTCGCGGTCTTGCCACTTTGCGCATTTGCGGCGCAGGGGGGCGGGCATGACACTGGCCTCTGTACAGATGGGTCGCACATAAATGCCGGCAAATGCGCAGTGCAGCGCGCGGTATCGCGCATTGTCCCAAAGTTCCAGCACAGCTGTCACAGCGCCGCCACAGCATTGGTTCAGTTCGGGACCAAGGGCAAAGGTATGCAGCTGTACGGCAGCGCCGTCCGACATCAGCATGTCGCGTGCCGCGGCCATTGCCTCCCACTCCAATCGCCCTCCGCCAATGGTGCCGGATGCGCCGTCTGCCCAGACCAGCATGTCCGTACCCGCCCGGCGTGGGGTTGATCCGCGCACCTCGGCCAGAACGATGCGCACCACCGCGTCATGTGTGTCGAGCGCCGTTGAGAGTGCCGCAAGATCCAGCATCAA
>Ga0115549_1001125_pt1 | contig 16500 bp, 17 predicted proteins | sample COGITO_mtgs_1004_2_FD_87176 | JGI IMG/M metagenome (GOLD analysis project Ga0115549, IMG submission 87176) | Pelagic marine microbial communities from North Sea - COGITO_mtgs_100430 | ecosystem: Environmental > Aquatic > Marine > Epipelagic | place: Germany:Helgoland, sampling site Kabeltonne...
ATTCTTGCGTCTACGTGGGTGTTTTAAACATACAGCATATAGCCAGCGGCGATGGCGTTAAGAACCATGAGCACAAAGTCGCCGATGAAAATAAACAGCATGGGCCCTTTGAGCACGCGCCAGCCAGGTTTTTCATTGCGCCAATCTTTAAGTGCATTGGGTACATTGCCATAGAACTGGGTAGCATGGGCAACGGCGATGACGGAAAATAATACAATCAGGTTTTCAGCGCTGGTAAAGACATCGCCTAGGATCAGCATGACTAGACACAAGAAAAGAAAAGCCAGGTTAAAACCACCCACGAAAGGGGCGATTTGCTTGACCAGGTCGTAAAGCGAGTTTTCTCGTATTTTTCGGGATGACATCATCAGAGCTGTTTTGCTTGGGTTTAAGCTGAATAACCAAAACCCGGCGCCAAACCATAGGCAGTTTAAGAACAAAACCAAGTTTAACAACATTGAATATCCTTACTTTTCGAAAAACAAGTAGAAGGCATAAATCCCTCTCAAAGCGTTGTTCGCTCTACGTTGGATCAGAAATCGATGTATCTGGCCAAGCATTAAAAATAGCTTTGACCAATGTTGCCAAAGGAATGGCAAAAAAGACCCCCCAAAAGCCCCATAAACCACCAAACAGGAGCACTGCCACTATAATCGCAATTGGATGGAGATTAACGACCTCAGAAAACAACAAAGGAACCAACACGTTGCCATCTAAGAACTGGATAACCCCATAACTGACAAACAGCCACAAAAACTCCGAAGAAAAGCCCCATTGCATATAACCCACCAAAAGGACAGGGAAAGTCACCACTGTAGCTCCAATATAGGGAATCAGAACCGAGAGACCCACTAACAAAGCCAAGAGCGCAGCGTAATTAAGGCCGAGAATCAAAAAAACGAGATACGACAAGGAGCCAACAATTAGTATTTCAATAGCCTTACCCCTAATATAATTAGCAAACTGAATATTCATCTCTGACCATATCGCAGTCATTACAGAGCGTTTTTCAGGTAGCATTCCAGCGATAAAGGCTAACAATTTTTCTCGATCGCTTAGCATAAAGAAAACTAAAACAGGCACTAGCAACAGATAAAGAGCCACTGCGAACAAACTAGGGAAACTACTCAGGGAAAAACTCAGTATTTGCTCAGCAACGTTGGCCACCTCTTGAGATACTCGTACCCAGATCAAATCAAATTGCTCTGCAGTAACATAGTCCGCGTAACGCTCGGGTAAGTCGATCAAGAAGTCGCGAGAACGGCCTATCATGCTCGGCACTTCCCCTAGCAAAAGTGATAACTGTCGCCCTACGATAGGCACGATGCCAATAACAATAGCAACCAGCCCACACAAAAACAAAATATATGAGGTCAAGACTGACACCCGCCTTGACACCCCGGCACGACCCAAGCCATTGACAACCCCCTGCAGTAAGAAAGCGATGATCATAGAGGCAAAAACAGGGCCAAGAAATTCACCTACAGTCGCAAGCATTACTATAAATACAATCATCATGACACCGAGAAACACAGCCTCCTCATTACCAAGGTACCTACCTAACCATTTACTCAGGATTTGCTTCATTGTCCTAACTCGCCTTTAAGGTGATTGAATTCACTTGCCAATTGCTGGATTTGTATATTTAACTATAGAACATGAAACTAGCTAAACTTTCAACTGTCGAACTCTTATAAATTATCCGTTACAGTAGATAGGATGACTTTTTATACCACTTTACGTTTTGGACACTGATATTAACCGACCAGCCACCTCAATCACACAATATTTCAGGCCCCTATGGCTAAAGAGCATCCTGCTCTGCTTTCTGTGTCTGGTAATGCCAGCTTTTAATACTACAAGCGACGAGATAAAGCTTCCTGTCCTTGGAGATAGCCTCTCTGGAATAGTGTCAAAGCAACAAGAATTCCAGCTTGGTCGCACATGGCTCAAAGTATTTAGGAGTCGAGTTCGTGAATTTGATGATCCATTAATGCAGCAGTATTTAGAAAATCTCATATACAACCTTGCAACCTACAGCGAACTTGAAAACCCTAATATTGAGCTAGTAATAGTCAATAACCCAACGATGAATGCATTCGCTGTACCTGGAGGAGTCGTCGGAATTCACACCGGACTCTTTGCTTATGCCGAAAATGAAGATCAAATGGTTTCTGTTCTTGCTCATGAGTTGGCTCATCTAAGTCAGCGTCACTTTGCCCGAGGACTTGAATCACGGCGTAACTCTTCTGCTGCCACCCTGGCAGGGCTGCTCACTGGCCTAGTATTAACTGCGACTGTTGGCGGTGATGCCGGAATGGCTGCAATGGCCGCAACTCAAGCCATGACGTTAGAAAATCAACTTAGATACAGTCGATCTAACGAAAAAGAAGCTGATCGCTTCGGTCTGAGGACTATGGAGAAAGCTGGGCGCGATCCAGGAGCGGTTGGGGACATGTTTGAAACTATGCTTAAGCGTCTCCGTTATTCTGGCGATCGCCCCCCAGAGTTTCTGCTGACACACCCGGTGACGGAAAAACGAGTCTCAGATGCAAGAGCGCGCACGATGGGCAACTCAATGCGTCACTACCCGGACCATCCGGATTATTATCTGATGAAAGCACGGGCTGAAGTCGCTATGGCAAAGACTCCAGCTGACAGCATAAAACGATTTAAAAAACAGTTAGACGACAATACCCAACAAGAGACTGCGGCATATTATGGGTTAGCTTTAGTCTACATGCAGACGGGTCAATTTAATGAAGCCCAAGCAATTCTGGGCAGGCTCGTGAAAGAAAACCCATATCAACCCGCTTTTCACTACAGCAACATAGAATTAGATATCGCACAGCAAGATTATAAATCAGGACTGAAAAAACTTGAAGCGCAGTTAAATAGGAACCCAGGTAACTACCCTCTTCTATCACTAAAGGCTGAAACTCTGTGGTTAGATCATCAGTATGAGGGAGCCGGTGAAGTTCTATCTCTCTTAGCTAGAGACCGAAACCAAGATCCAATGGTATGGTATAGATTAGCTGAGGTTAGAGGGCTCGCTGGAAATATCTCTGGCGTTCATCAAGCAAGAGCTGAGTATTTTATTCTTGTAGGAGCTTTTTCATTGGCACGAGAGCAGCTTGGGCTTGCTCAAAAACTTACCATGAGTGACTTCAAACAGTCCGCGATAATCAGGCAGCGTTTGAGAGATGTCGTTTCAATGGAAGAGCGAGCAGAAAAACTCTAGGAGAGGTGTAGAGCCTTAAAATTCATCATTCGATCTAATGATTGGATCGCCTGCTGTGCTATTTTAGAATCAACAAAAATTTCATTAGTGCCATTTTCAATACATGACAGCAAGTTGTCTAAACCGTTCATTCCCATCCAAGGACAGCTCGCGCAACTCCTACAAGTCGCTCCACTACCCCCGGTAGGCGCCACCAAGAGCTCCTTATCGGGAACCGCTTGTTGCATTTTATAAAAAATGCCCTGATCTGTCGCCACTATCATCTTTTGATTAGGCAGCTTCATAGCAGCATCAATTAACTGAGAAGTTGAGCCCACAACATCAGCTAATCTGACTACGGAATCTGGCGACTCCGGATGAACCAAGACTGCGGCTTCAGGATAAATATTTTTTAAATTAACAATCCCTTTCGCCTTGAACTCTTCATGAACTATGCAACTTCCATCCCACAGCAACATGTCTGCCCCTGTTTCCTTTTGGACATAATTTCCTAAGTATTTATCAGGAGCCCAGAGTATCTTCTCCCCCTGGCTGTCTAGATAATCAACAACCTCTAAAGCAATACTCGAGGTCACAACCCAGTCTGCCCGCGCTTTAACTGCCGCTGAAGTATTAGCATACACCACCACTGTTCGGTCAGGATGTTGATCGCAAAAGGCAGAAAATTGATCTTCTGGGCAACCAATATCAAGAGAACAGGTTGCTTCAAGAGTCGGCATTAAAACACGCTTGTGGGGAGTTAGTATCTTAGCCGTCTCTCCCATGAATTTAACCCCAGCAACGACAAGCGTCTCGGCACTATGGCTGTTACCAAATCGAGCCATTTCCAGAGAATCAGACACTATTCCGCCAGTTTCCTCTGCAAGTTCCTGAATCATAGGATCTGTATAATAATGAGCTATTAAAACGGCATCCTTTGCTCTAAGTTGAGCTTTTATCTCAGCTTTCAGTGCATTCAGATCACTTACATCTGACGAATTAGCCGATGGAGAACGGCTTAGGTAGTCCTCCACGATCAGTCGCTGCTCTTCGACCAATTCTCCAGCTGTATGTTGTTGTGCGCTCATTATGCATCAACCTCAATCACAATAATTAAAACCGCGACAACCAATATACCACGGCTGTCACCACCACCAGTAAAACGACAATTGCGGCTACCGCATCCGCTGCAGAGTCACCATTGTTTTTAGATACATTTTCTTCATTCATAGTGTTTGACCTAAGCGTAAATTTGAGGACGGCATTTTAACAACCTCTGGAGAAAGTGTCTCACTTTTGTTTCGGTTTAATCCCAAAATTCGACTAGAAAGGCATGATTTCGACGAATAACTTGCTGCGATTAAACTGCGCTGGATGCAAGTCCATTAGGAATTAGCTAAACTAGATTAGGACAAGTCAAAACTAGAGGGAACTATCTCGGAGCCTGTTATATGCATGGTGATTTACTACAGTTATTCTTTTTCATTTTCAGTGGCGGAGCGATTATTGCCTCTCTGGCATTGTTGGGACGGCAGCCCCTTTTAGTTTCCTATATTTTATTGGGTGCAATCTTAGGCCCGTTTGGCTTAGCTCTTGTTACAGATGTCGATTTAATTAGCCAGATTGGCAGTATTGGAATTATCTTTTTATTGTTTCTTCTCGGGTTAGACATGCAACCCCAAGCGTTATGGAAAGTACTTCGACAGGTCACTCATATCACCCTGATTAGCTCGGCACTGTTTGCGATTGTCGGATACAGCATCGCCAGTCTATTTGGTTATTCAATAGTTGAGAGTATCATCATCGGAATAGCCATGATGTTTTCAAGCACTATTATTGGAATCAAACTGCTACCAACGACCGCCCTTCATCATAAGCACTCAGGTGAACTCATGGTTGGCATGCTGCTGATGCAGGACTTTCTGGCGATACTTGCCCTGCTATTTATCATTTCGGGCGATATTAGTGGTCAAAATCTTATTCCATTGGGCAAAACCTTGTTGGCTCTACCTCTGCTAACGCTCGTTTGCTTCTTTGTCGTTAAAGGCATTTTATTACCCTTATTTTCTCGCTTTGATCGTATAAGCGAGTATATATTTCTACTCGCAATCGGCTGGTGTCTTGGCATTTCTGAACTAGCGCACTACCTTGGTTTGTCTCGAGAAATTGGTGCATTTATCGCAGGAATTGCCATGGCTACAAGTCCTATTGCTCAATTTATTTCCCTAAATCTAAAATCGTTACGTGATTTCTTTTTGATTTTGTTCTTTTTCTCTTTAGGAAGCGGCTTTGATCTGTCACTCATTCCTTTGATTGCATTACCTGCCGCGATATTAGCCGCTTTAATGCTATCCATTAAGCCTTGGACGTACCACCGACTGCTTCGTTCTCAGAGTGAAAGCGAAAAGTTGGCCTGGGATATTGGCTTTCGATTAGGTCAGAACAGTGAATTTTCTTTAATGATTGCTTATTTAGCGTTTAGCTCAGGCCTAATAGGGACCCATGCATCACACTTAATTCAAGCCACAGCGATTATCACTTTTCTCGTCTCAAGTTACATAGTGGTTTTTAACTTTCCTAGCCCTATCGCCATTAGTGACAAACTTCGACGGGACTAACAAACCCCATCGAGCTAGAGATGCTTGTCTGAGCCTTGCGTTAACCGAGCCCACCATTTGACAAGAAGCCGATCAGCGCTCTCCTCGGCAGCTATTCCCAAACGTTCGTGCAACTTTTTCTTAAATACGTAGCTAATTTCAAATACATCAGCTTCCTCTATCCGCGAGACCAGGTACTCATCGCTGGTCTGTATGTCATCAATGAGGGCCATATCCTGAGCTCTTGCTCCATACCAAATTTCACCGGTCGCAATCTTGTCAATATCAACCTGAGGACGTCGGGTCGACACGTAGTCTTTAAATAGCTCATGGGTTTCTTCTAATTCTTCTATAAATTTCTCACGGCCCTTGTCGGTATTCTCACCAAACATAGTTAATGTTCGCTTATGTTCACCGGCGGTCAGCAATTCAAAATCTACGTCATGTTTCTTTAACACTTTATTAAAGTTCGGCATCTGTGCAACTACACCGATAGAGCCAATGATGGCAAAAGGAGCAGCGAGTATCTTGTCTGCTACACAAGCCATCATGTAACCGCCACTAGCCGCGACCTTATCAACGCAGACAGTCAGTGGAATATTCTTTTTACGTAGACGGTCAAGTTGACTACTCGCAAGTCCATAACTGTGGACCATACCCCCAGAACTCTCCAACCTGAGCAGGACTTCATCCTTTGGTGTAGCCTGGGTTAAAACAGCTGTAACTTCTTCGCGCAAATGTCCCACCGCACTAGCGCTGATATTTCCATCAAAACTAAGCACGTAGACTTTGCTTTTTGTTTCACTAGAAGTATTTGAATTTTTCTTTGATGCTTTCTTCTCATCCGATAGTTGTTTTTTCTTGGCTTTATGGAGTTTCTTTTCTTCTGATTTTTGTAAAGACTCATCCACAGTAGCTAGCAGCATAGTTTCCTTTAAGTGTTCAAACTGCTGATTTAACGGGGTTATCTCTAAATGCCCTCTTTCAGGACTCTGTTTGTTTTTCTGATTTGCGCTAAAGATAACGCTGACAATAATGACAAAGGCAACCACTCCAGTGGCAACTTTTGCAAAAAACAAACCGTATTCGAATAGAAACTCCACTTAAAACTCCCAAATAAAAATAATTTAAATTAATTAGGTCTCACGACGTGTTGACTGCTCAACCATATAGCTCAACTGCTTCGTCAATAAACTGTTTTATAAGGCGGCCAGCCATTATAGTCGGTGGCGCCAGAATTGATGGCAAGTTATCGTACCTAAACCAATCTGCTTCAGCTATCTCTATGCCATCGACATTAATGGTCTCGCTTTTTGCTTCAGCAATATACCCTAACATCAATTGACCTGGATAAGGCCACGCCTGACTTCCAATATACCGAATATTGTCAATCTCTACACCGACCTCTTCGAAAACCTCTCTGTCCAATGCCTGCTCTGCACTTTCTCCAGCTTCAATAAATCCCGCAAGAGTACTAAGCCTGCCTTCAGGCCAATTCGCATGCCGGGCCAAAAGACATTTGTCACCAAGAGTTACAGCCACGATTACACAAGGAGAAATCCTAGGATAATGGTTTAAATTACAGTTATCACAGATTAATGAATGCTCAGTTGCTGAAATTTTGTTGGGGGAGCCACATTGACCGCAAAATTGATGCTTTCTTTGCCAATCAAGTAGTTGAGTTGCTCTGCTAGCAAGAGAAAATTCCGCATCATTAGAATGAGCGAGCAAAGACCGTAATTCTGATCGAACAAATCCTTCACAGGCCGTCGCTTCAGGAAGTAGGTCCCACACCTCGCAATCATCTCCATGCCACTGCCCTATACAGAGACGTCGTTCGCAAAAAAATCTAAGTACATCTGCTTCATCTGAGGAGATAGCAAGTCGAGGATTAGCGCCATCGTCAGAAAATAAGAGAACATCACTACCCACAACGGCTATGACCCACTTTTTCTCGGTATTATTTTTTGTTGAGCCGGCGTAAAACCCACCCAAACCTGAGGGCACTGACAAAATGATGTTTCCTCTAAAGATTATGGATTGGACTGTGACCGCTTGCAATATTCAAGACGTGAAGCTATGGTTCCGCGGGACCCAGCATTTTTGAGGAGTCTACCACGAAAGACGAAAAAATTTCATCTATTCAGTAGCGGATAAGTAGTAAAGCACCGTACAATACAACTGCTGTTAATTTAAAATATGTTAAGGAGATGGTTAATGGAAACAACGCTTACCCAAGCTTTTAAAGAGAATTTTTTAGGTGCTTCGCCTGATTGGTACAAATCATCCATCATCGCTTTTTTAGTCATTAATCCAATCCTACTCGTGTCATTGGGTCCTGTAGTTGCTGGCTGGGCGTTAATTGCTGAATTTATCTTCACCCTAGCTATGGCTCTGAAATGCTACCCTCTGCAACCTGGTGGGCTTCTGGCAATTGAAGCTATCCTGTTAGGCATGGCGAGTCCAGATGCGGTTTATCTCGAAGTATCTGCAAATCTTCAAGTCATTTTACTGTTGATGTTTATGGTTGCTGGCATCTATTTTATGCGAGATATGTTGCTGTTCGTGTTTACCAAGATTCTTCTCAGTGTTAAGTCAAAAACAACCTTGTCTTTCATGTTTTGTTTTTCAGGGGCATTTTTATCTGCCTTCCTCGACGCTCTCACTGTAACTGCTGTTTTAATCACTATTTCTGTCGGATTTTATTCTGTTTATCACAAGATTGCCTCTGGAAAAACTCTGACCGATGAAGGTCATGATCACACTAATGACTCAACACTCCTATCTGAGCATGAGGCTAACTTAGAAGACTTCAAGGCATTCTTGCGTAGCTTAATCATGCATGGAGCTGTGGGTACCGCTTTGGGTGGTGTTTGTACCACAGTAGGCGAGCCACAGAACCTGTTGATTGCCGAACGCGCGGGCTGGGAATTTATAGAATTTTTTGTCCGCATGTCTCCAGTCACTATGCCAGTTCTTGTATGCGGCCTAGCAACTTGTATTCTCTTGGAGAAAATCAAAATATTAGGGTATGGCGCTCAATTACCAGAACAAGTTCGCCAAGTACTGCAAGCATCAAGTGATCATGAATCCGCAAAACGAACTCAGCATGACAACGCATCTCTTATCGTACAGTTTATCGTCGCGGTAATACTTGTGTTAGGACTTGCGTTTCACTGGGCCGCGGTAGGACTTATCGGTCTTATGGTAATCATCCTATTAACAGCTTACAACGGTGTTATTGATGAACATCGCATCGGTCACGCCTTTGAAGAGGCTCTCCCATTTACCGCATTGCTCGTTGTCTTTTTTGCCATCGTTGCAGTAATTCATGAGCAGCATCTTTTTTCGCCTGTTATTGCCTGGGTTCTTGCGGAAGATCCGGCGGTTCAACCAGGTATGTTCTTCCTTGCAAATGGAGTTTTGTCCGCAATCAGCGATAATGTGTTTGTAGCGACAGTGTATATTAACGAAGTTAAAGCAGTATTAGATGCTGGGGATATTACTCGAGACCATTTTGACAAGCTTGTGATAGCAATTAATACTGGAACAAACCTACCCAGTGTTGCAACACCAAACGGACAAGCAGCCTTCCTGTTTTTGTTGACCTCCGCCTTAGCACCGCTGATCCGCTTATCTTATATGCGCATGGTAGTAATGGCCCTTCCCTATACCGTTGTGCTGACCACTGTTGGTTTACTTTGCGTTTTATATAGACTGTAATTTAGGGACTTGTCAAAAAGGCCAGCACCAAGGTGCTGGCCTTTTTGAATAACACACAAAATTTAAGATCGGGCTAATTCTTCTGATTTGAGATCTTTCCTGAAAACTTTTCCCACATTGGTCATGGGTAACTCAGCGCGAAACTCAACTAGCTTAGGCACCTTGTAACCTGACATATTCGCTTTGCAATATTCAACAACTGTTGACTCTGTAAGTGACGAGTCGGCTTTTACAACAAACATTTTCACCACTTCTCCAGCCTTGGAATCAGGGATGCCAATAGCTGCGCACTGCGCTACCTGTGGATGCATAGTCAAAGCTTGCTCTAACTCATTGGGGTAAACGTTAAAGCCGGACACAATAATCATGTCCTTTAATCGATCTACGATGGTTATATAACCTTCTTCGTCAACCGTAACTATATCTCCGGTGTGCAGCCATTCATCAATGATAACTTCGGCAGTCTGCTCAGGTTGCTTCCAATATCCAGCCATCACCTGAGCGCCCTTGATGCAGAGTTCACCAACCCCACCAACAGGCTGTTCAACGCCCTGTTCATCAATTACTTTAATTTCTGTGCCAGATATCGGAATTCCAGCGGTCCCTATCTTTTCAAAACCCGAGGGATTCATGGAAATAACAGGAGAGGATTCTGTCATGCCATAACCTTCGCTAACAACACAGCCAGTAACCTTCTGCCAGTCTTCAGCAACTGAAGTCATTAATGCCATGCCACCAGACAAAGTCATCTTTAGCCCTGAAAAGTCCAGACGTTTAAAGTCTTTATCTTGCAACAAAGCGACGAATAGGGAATTCAGTCCGCAAAATATATCGAATTTGAACTTCCTTATCGCTTTAACGAACAGGGGAATATTACGAGGGTCAGGGATCAAAATAGAATGTCCGCGAATAGCCGGAAGCATTCCGAAACAAAGTGAATATGCATAAATATGGTAGAGCGGCAAGGGGGCTATGGCAGTACTGTACTTAAGAGAATCTTCACCTACGGAAATAACCTCTAGAGCCTGAGCGATATTAGAGAGCAAGCTTGTTTGGGTTAATTTAACACCTTTGGACGCTCCCGTGGTTCCACCGGTATATTGAAGAGCACATATATCATTTAACGAGGAACTGTAGGGGGTATAACTCGTTCCCACTGTCAAAAGGTCCTTAAACGCAATGGTACTATTTTCCTTAATTGCTGGCCTTTTCCCCAAAAGTCTCATCAAAATTGCAAGGGTCTCTTGCTTCGGCGAGGGCAGCAGATCTATCGGCCGTGTGACAATAACATGTTCAATACTCGTCTGAGGCAAGGCCTCTGCCAGAGTTGAATAAAACTGATCTAGAGCAACAACGACCTTAACACCGGAATCATTAAACTGATGCACCAGCTCTCGAACGGTATACATGGGATTTGTATTGACCACAACCAACCCTAGCTTCATTGCAGCAATGACAACAATTGGATACTGAATCAAATTAGGCAATTGGATCGCTATTCGATCCCCGGTCTTTAAATTAAGTCTTTTTTGGAAATAACTAGCGACTCTTCGGGATAGCTGGTCAATTTCGCCATAACTTAGAGTTTGACCAAGACACGTAAAAGCAGGATGTGAGGGAGAGTCAGATACCGCATTTGTCCATATCTGAAGAATTGATTTAGCTGGCAATGGTGGTTGCTCAGAAGCTATACCCACCCTCTTTTGAGCCTTGGTAACCGCATCTGTTATAAACATATTATTCTTCTTTTTAATTACACATTACTAGCCGGACGGCGAACTACTGGGGTCAAGTAAACTATCGAGACAAAAGAGCCATTCCCTTCTCTAGCCCACCCAATGTCAGTGGAAACATCTTATCTTCGGTTAAGTCTTTAAGCATAGTGATAGACGGAGTGTAGTCCCAATATTTTTCTTGAACAGGGTTCAACCATACCAATTTGTCAAAGGTTTCAGCCATACGCTGCATCCATACAGCGCCAGATTCTTCATTATTGTACTCTACACTCCCACCCGGGCTTGTGACCTCATAAGGTGCCATAGAGGCATCCCCTACAAATATCACCTTGTAATCCGATGAGTACTTGTGGATCAGATCATGAGTCGCGATCTGCTCTTCTCTGCGTCTGTGGTTATCTTTCCAAACGTAATCATATAGGCAATTATGAAAGTAAAAGTACTCTAGGTGTTTGAACTCTGTCTTAGCGGCTGAGAACAATTCCTCACAGAGTTTCACGTAGGGATCCATTGAACCTCCTACATCAAAGAAAATGAGCACTTTAACGGCATTATGCCGCTCTGGAACCATCTTAATATCAAGCAAACCAGCATTTCTGGCTGTGCTGCGAATAGTGTCGTCAAGGTCCAACTGATCAGCAGAACCCTCCCGAGCAAATTTTCGTAATCGGCGCAGAGCGACCTTGATGTTTCGAGTACCAATTTGAACTGAGTCATCTAGATCTTGGTACTGCCTTTCATCCCAAACCTTTACTGCAGTACCCTTCCCACCTGGCCCACCAATTCGAATACCCTCAGGATTATAACCGCCATGGCCAAAAGGTGACGTACCATTGGTGCCTACCCATTTATTGCCACCCTCATGTCTTTCCTTTTGCTCTTCAAGTCGCTTTTTAAATTCTTCAATTAACTTTTCAAGACCGCCAAGACTTTCAACCTTGGCTTTTTCCTCATCAGTGAAATGCTTTTCAAATTCTTTGCGCAACCAATCTTCAGGAAGTAATGCTTCGACAATACCGTCAATGTTTTCTAAATTTTTGAAATATGCTCCAAATGCGCGATCAAAGCGATCATAGTATTTTTCATCTTTAACCAAGCAGGTGCGCGCCAAAAGGTAGAAATCATCTACTGAGCCAAAGGCAAGGTTCTGCTCCATAGCACTCAAAAGATCAAGAAGCTCCTTAATTGAAACAGGAACTCTGGCCTTTTTAAGTGTATTGAAAAAATTAATTAACATAAATTCATCAATTTAATTTGAGGTTATCGCGCTTCGCGACGCGTCATAAATGCCAACCGCTCTAATAGATGAACATCTTGCTCATTTTTCAAAAGTGCTCCATACAACGGCGGTATAGCTTTAGTTGGATCACGATTAGTCAAAATATCCTCTGGAATATCATCCGACATAATGAGCTTTAGCCAATCTACCAATTCAGAAGTTGATGGCTTTTTCTTTAACCCTGGGATCTTTCTTACATCAAAGAATATGTCCATGGCGTCATCAACCAACTGCTTTTTAATCTTTGGAAAGTGAACATCCACAATCCGCTGCATTGTCATGCGATCAGGGAAATTTATAAAGTGGAAGAAACAACGGCGTAAAAAAGCGTCTGGTAACTCTTTTTCGTTATTACTAGTGATAATGACGATTGGTCGTTGCACAGCTTTAATGGTTTCTCCAGTCTCATAGACATGAAACTCCATGCGATCAAGCTCAAGTAGCAAATCATTAGGAAACTCAATATCAGCTTTATCAATTTCATCAATTAGAAGAACGACCTGCTCGTCTGCAGTAAAAGCCTCCCAAAGCTTACCCTTATCAATATAGTTGCGGATGTCTTGGACCTTATCACTACCTAACTGAGAGTCTCTCAATCTTGAAACTGCATCATATTCATAAAGGCCCTGCTGAGCTTTGGTGGTGGATTTTATATGCCACGCTAAAAGAGGTTTACCTAATGCTTTAGCAACCTCTTCAGCAAGCATGGTTTTTCCTGTTCCAGGCTCTCCTTTAATGAGGAGAGGTCGTTGCAGCGTAACTGCCGCATTAACGGCCATCTGCAACTCTTCTGTCGCCACATAATTGTCAGTACCAGTAAATTTCATCGCATTTATTCCGCTATTTGAGAGTAATTTAATTCCAAGGCGGCTAGTTTAATCTATTCTGATTATTATTTTGAATCTAAATTAGGTCATTGGAACGTCTTAAATGAGAAAACTAACACTAAGTATGACCAAACAGTACTTACGAACAAAAATGCTAACATATTACTGAAGTAGCACACTTCAGCGCTTTGATCACATTTTATGGAGAAGATCATGAAAACTAGACGCCTGAAACCTTTTTTATTCGTTATTGCCTTGTACCTCATTCCCATTGGGATGGTATCAACAGCATTAACAACCCCTGTTTTTGCTAATGAAACAAATTTGAGTGAAGAGCAAGTTTCAAATACGCCAGCGACCATACCTCAAGATGCAGAAGAAGATAAAACATGGGAAGAAACTCACAACCATGGAAGCAATGATAAAAAAACCACAATAAGATTTAAATTAGGGGAAGATGAAGGAACATCAGAGGAGCATGTCTTTATTTCGATAGACGGAGTAGACAAAGACATGCCTGCTATCAGCACAATGATTAGTAAACTCATTGAAACGGAATGGGATGATCTAGACGACGCAGAAAAAGACGAGATTCTCGAGACTTTAAAAGAAATCGAAGCAGGAATCGAAGTCGAAGTTGATGTTGATTCCAGTGGTCCCAGCGCAACTGAAGCAATCATTGCCATCGTCGCTATTATGTTTACCATAGGATCCCCAATTCTAATTATTGGAACAATCCTTTACTATAAACACCGAAAACGTCGTCAGCGCAATGCCTTAATTGAAAAGTTCCTTGACTCAGGGCAAGAGGTACCTGCAGAGTTAATGGAGTCAGGAGATCTTGCTGACAACTCTAGCAACACCCTTAGTCGCGGAATTAAATTAACAGCCATAGGACTGGGTTTGTTCATCTTTTTAGGTTCAATGATTGACTGGGATATAGCAACTGTAGCACTTATTCCATTATGTATCGGAATTGCTAGAATAGTGATTTGGAAATTATCAGATAAAACTTCTTCAAGTACTGAGTAAAAGAGATGATATCAGCCACGGACCAGGCGCTCATCAAAAGAGTTCAGACACTTCAGTGTCAGGACTCTTTTAGCGTTCTTGTAGAGAGACATCAATCTGACCTGCGATATTCTCTTCGTCAAATGACGAATTGGGATGAAGGGTTGGCCGATGATTTATCCCAAGAAACATTTTTAAAAGCCTATCAATCAATTAAAACTTTTAAAGGTAGCGCTAAATTCAGTAGCTGGTTGTATAGAATTGCCTACAACCTAATGATTAGCCATTTTAGAGTGGCTAGAAATCGTGAAGTAACCGGCGTAGAGATATTAGACGATACTCCGTCCTCACAGACGCGGACAGAGACCAGCCAGCAGGATCTTCATCGGGACTTGGCTAGAGCTATGTAGGTACTGCCAGCGACACAGAGAATGGCGCTGCACCTAAATCTCCATCGGGAGTTAACACATAGCGAGATATCAGATATCATGGAAATCCCGTTGGGCACTGTCAAAACAGCAATTAATCGAGGAAAGATAACCTTGCGCCAAAATCTTGCAGGTTGGAATTCTGAGGAGACAAGATGAGTAAACCAATAAATTTAGATGATCTTTTTAAGCAAGCCAGACAAAAAGAACCCTATTACGGCGGGAAAGACTTTGTCAGTCGCGTAGCAGTCGATATAGATCGGCGGAAAAAACTATCTAAAACTAAGGAAACTATGATTACTGGCAGTGCCGCTATTATTGGTGCAGCTATGACCTATGCCTACTTTCCTCTTGGGATGATCTTGCAACAAGTCCCCACGTCTTTTGTCATTAATCCGATGACTGTACTGATGGCCGCTGGGATCACGAGTATTAGCTGCGGGTTTGCTTACTGGTTGGCCGAGGACAAGAGCCTATAACGAAAGGTCGATAATGGTGGTAACGATTAATGCTCGGCCTTTAATGCCTTGGGTTTTTTTACTTTCCACACAAGCAGCCTAAGCAGCAGATAACCTACTAAACCGAATACCATTAATGCAACGATAGGTGCAGCACCCCGCTGGAAGCCCGTATCGGGGTTGGACACGAAACCTTCATAGAAACTCACAAAAAAAGCAGGGGCGAGCCTAGGGTCATCAGTGTAAGCCGCTACTGGCGTAAGCAGAAATATAGCGGTCAATATAATAAGGATATGCCTGACCCAAGAGAATCGAAGGTTTCTCATGAGGTACCAACTCACAAATAATAGGCATAGCGCACCAGTTATATATGCTGTCCAGCCCCAAAAATAGTCCTCTGCACTGTACATAATCAATCAACCCACTGAATAATATGCTCTTGAATATCTTCTTGTCTCACATCAAGCTCTGATACTACCCATCCCCGCAAAGAAGCGCCATAGCTATGATGAGATTCTGGATCGCCCGTCACTAAATGGTGCCAGTCAGGCAACGGCTTTTTCTCAGAGATCAATCTATAAGAACAGGTTTCAGGTAACCACCCCAAGGTATGTATGTTGTCTTTATCTAGAGTAATACAATCATCAACAATCGAATGGCGTTGCTCATAATTGCGGCATCGACATGAATCCACATCCAACAACTCACAGGCAACATTAGTATGCTCTATCTCACCCGTTTCATAGTCTTCAAGCTTCACTAAGCAACACTTAGCGCAACCATCACAAAGGGATTCCCACTCAGAGCTAGTCATTGCTTGAAGCGTTTTAGTCTGCCAAAACTTATCCACCTAAAAACCTCTTTGTAGCTTGCTATTTTCCGCCAACGTATCATCTAAGGGATATACCGTTGGAGGCATTTGCAAAAAGAATCCCGTACTAGCAATATCTTGTAGTACCTTCTTAACATCTGAGCGAGCAAGTGTCTTATCTTCAGTCAACAAAAGAGTAGTTACCAATTTAAGCTCACCAAACTTTACTAACAGAGTCTCAGGCACCTTACTTAGGCCCTCATTGTGATCAACAAAGATATACATCTCCTCCTTACGATTACCTTTGTAAATATCGCATAGTAACTTGGTTTTTGACAGGCTCATTGACAATCTTCACTCTCAAGTATTTTTTCCAATGCAGGCCTAACGTAGGGTGCCCTCCAACCTTG
>Ga0115549_1001134_pt1 | contig 16450 bp, 20 predicted proteins | sample COGITO_mtgs_1004_2_FD_87176 | JGI IMG/M metagenome (GOLD analysis project Ga0115549, IMG submission 87176) | Pelagic marine microbial communities from North Sea - COGITO_mtgs_100430 | ecosystem: Environmental > Aquatic > Marine > Epipelagic | place: Germany:Helgoland, sampling site Kabeltonne...
GAGGGGTGTTAGAGAGTAGGGGTGTGGTAAGGGCGATCAGAAGTAGTAGCGTTTTCATGCCTTAATTATACTCTAACAGTAAGGATATGTGAAGCTTTTTCTTTGTTTATTTTGCATTATGTAAGTCGTTTAGTATCAATGAGTTACGATTTTGTTATAGTGCGTAAGTCACTAAGCATCAACGAGTTACGCGCGTGGGTGGGTCCGCCGCGTAAGTCGTTGAGTATCAATGAGTTACACATGCTGTTAGATGTTAGAGAATTGCCCCGCCCCCACACTACTAGGGACGAGGCACACTATTGCACTATGAAAAAGCTGTTAGATGTTAGACTACTGTTGTGACGTATACTCCTCGCCAGCTACCGCCAAGCCTCTCATGATAGTGACCATAGTCACCCTGCCATATACGATCTAACACATATGCCTTCATGCTGTCATCTGTTATGTTCATCTTGCGTGGCGTATTGGGATAGTTCCATATGATTGTAGTACCCACATTGACGTACTGCATTAGCAGGTTAAGCGTGTCCTCTAGATCCTTTATGTTAGTCTGTACGTTTAACACGTTAGAGAGTAGTATCACATCGTACTTACCCCTTGCTGTTAGATCAGGGCGAGACAGGTCAATGCCGTCACATGTGTACCCATGTGAGCGCAACCTCTTAGGGTGATACTCATCAACACCGCATCCGATGTCTAGTATGCGATCATCTTTGCTTATCTTTACCTGTGCCACCTTATACACAAGGGCATTAGGTACGAAGGCTTTGCGGTATGTCTTCTCTCTTGTGTCCATGCTGTTAGATGGTTTGAAGTGCTGCTGCTAGGAAGAGAGCGCCTAATGCAATGAAGGCGATTACTGTCATGGCGAGTAAGTCTGTTAGATATGCTTTCATGGTATCTGTTAGTATAGGCTTGCTTCGACTGCTTCATAACGGAACATGCCGTCATCATTCATTTGGTCAAGCTGATCATCAGTAGCTTGTTTGCCATCTACATGGGCATCACAGATGAAGGCATCAACAAAGTCGGGGTAGTCATGACGATCCAGTCCATCGATTTCGATGTTAGAGATCTGGGCGGTATAAGCTCCACGCTCGGAGCAATTGAATTGGAACTGTGTTCCTGTTAGTATATTAGTGTTCATAGTGATATTATTCTGTTAGTAGTTAGTAGGGAGAGGGAGATTGCGGTAGGCGTATTCGCCTTCGATACTGCGTAGTTGGCTAACGAGCCTGTTAGTTTCCATGCGGCTATTGTCCTTGTCCATCTTGCGCTTGGTGTTAAGCCACCAGTTATTAAGGATGTATTCGCTTGAGTGGTGCAAGTCAATTTGAAATGCGCTTGGACGATTGCTCTGATATCCGATAGAGCGACAAGGTGCTTCGTAGCCTTCAGTCCAAAAGTCTTTTTTTGTAGTGTTATTAGTCATAGTAATTTTCTTTCTGGTTATATTTTACAGTAATTTTAGCGACCTTGCAAGATGTTTCGACACTTATTTTCAGCATCTCTTTTTGCTTTCATTACCATCTCACGCTCACGCTTGATCTGGAACTTACGCTCACGCTCAAGCTGGCGCTCAAGATTTTTGTTAGCATTGGCGACCATCTCAGTGAGTATCTGCTGAGTATTAGGGCTTGGAACTGGTGATATTGTTTTAGTGTTTTTCATAGTGTCTTTCTCTCTCTTTCTTGGCTATATTATAGCAGAATATGCGAAAAAAACAAGCACATTCGGCATAAAAAGTCATTTATTTTCATGTTTTAAGTGATTTACCCTCAATGAGTTAAAATGTTCCACGAAAATGTTCCACAGGACGCAAAAACAGACCAAAAAGTCATTTTTTTTTATTTTATGCAAAACTCCGCACAAAAATCTGTTAGAAACTGTTAGATTTACGAATTGGGGCGGAGAAACCGTTAGATTTACCGCTTGGGGTGGGTTTTCTCAAAATTTTGGTTTTTCCGACGAAGTGTCAAAGCAGCGGGGGGTGGTCTACTCTATGAATAAAGTTTCCCAAATTTGGTTTAGTTCCACACGCGAGGCAAAAAGTGTAAATAAAAGTTGACTATAAATTAAAAAAAAGTTGATAAAACAAACAAAACAACATAAAATTTCACATGAATAAGATCTTCTGCACTGCCTGTGGGCATAAAAACATATATGAAGTTAGCCAGCCAAAATTTTGCGCAGGTTGTGGAGCTGGGATGGGGGTTAAAGCCTCTGTTACTGGTGTAGAAAAGGTTTTGAGGCCTCAGATGGATGTTTCTCTTGAATCTGATGATGATATTGTTGGTTCTTTTGATTTGAAAAAGATGAGAAATCAAATTTCGGCTGAAACAAATAGTAATTCTGTTAAATTGGGTGATATTATGGGTAGTTCTAATACGCCTAGTGACAACTATACTAGAGAGGCATCTAAGTTGCCTGATGGTGACGAGCTTTTGCAGAGAAACGAGCGTGATTGCGGAAGTTCTAAGCCTACTGATATAGATGGATAAAAAATACGAAGATTTGGTTGTAGAGATTGATCGTCTTTTGTGCAGATATAGGGCTAAGTGGCAGTTGAGTGCCTTGGCGTGGTTGGATTATGATGATGTTTGTCAGATAATCAGGCTACATATTTATAATAAGTGGCATTTGTGGGATCAGAAGAGGAATTTTGGGCCTTGGTGTAGTACATTGATATCTAATCAGATAAAGAACTTGGTTAGGAATCATTATGGTAACTTTGCGAAGCCGTGTTTGAGGTGTTCTTTTTATAGTGGAGGTAATGAGTGTGGATTTACCGCCAATGGCAAGCAGAATTCTACTTGTATTGATTTTGCTAAGTGGCGTAAGAAAAAGGAGAAGGCCTATAATTTGAAATTGCCGTTGTCTTTGGATGTTAATTTAGATTCTGGGGGAGAAGATAGTGTTGGTGAGTCTGAATTTGATTATGATGAGAAGCTAGAGAAGGTTCATTGTTTGGTTATGGAGAAGTTAAACGAGAAGCATAGGAAGATTTATTATATGTTGTATGTTAAGCATCAGTCTGACGAGGAAGTTGCCATTGAGTTTGGGTTTAAGCAAGATACTAGCAAGCGTAAGACTCCTAGGTATAAGCAGATTAATAATTTGAAGAAGAAGTTTTATGAAATTGCTGCGCAAGTGTTAAAAAACGAGGATTTGATATGAGTAATAATAAGATTGTTTTGGATGAGGAGCAGATGCGTTTCGTTGTTGAGATGTTTAAGACTGACTCTGATTTGATGAAGATAACCCGAAAACTTTTCGGAGATGAGAGTTTGGACGGTAGATCCAAAGAGGGTCGTGCTGTCAGAGAGTTCTTGGCGAGAGAGAAGTTGGATTATAAGACCCATGTTCAGAAGAAAGTGGGAGATATTAGTTTAGACAAGTCTCAGAAGGAATTTTTGTTGGGGGATTCTGTTAAAGTGGGTATGACTGCACTTGAGATAGCTAAACTTGTGTTTAAGGATAGTCAACTAAAGAGTTTGAGTATGAAACATCGTGTGGTTGTTGATTTTTTAAAGAATTACAGACCTGACATAAGTAATGCTAATGAAATTATAACTACTGAGAGCTGGACTCCTCCTAAGACCTTGGGTAAGGCGTTAAAAAAGGTTAATGATTGGTGTGGAGTGACTTTAGATGAGGGTGGGTTGCAAAGAAAACAAAAAACACTAATAGAGCAATTAATGAATCATCTTAAGAGCCCTAGGTTCAATCATTTTATAAATCAGTATAATACTTTGGCTGATAGGGATTTATTTGAGAGTGAATTTGTGAGAGCTGTGTGGGATAAGCCAGATTTAACTAATGATGAGTTAAATTTGTATGTAACAGTGTGTACTAACTATGTTCGGCAGAAGCACATTCAGTCTAGGATAGATAAGCTAAATAATCTGCTTAATGATTCGGACAGTGAGAGAGATGTTACCATGAGACTCACAGAGCTGATTAAAGCCACTAGCGAGGAGCTGAATCAATGTGAGAAGAGAATTGAGTCATTGACTAAGGATTTGAATGGAAGCCGTCAGGTGCGCTTAAAAGCCAAAGGAGAGGAAAACGGGAGTATCTTTGCATTAGTGGAGGCATTTACGGATAAGGAAGAGCGAGAGAGAATGATAATGATGGCTGAAATGAAAAACAAGTTAATAGAAGAAGAGGCTGATCGTTTGGAGAGTATGGATGATTATAAAGCGCGTGTATTAGGAATCTCTAAAAGGGAGTTGTTATGAGTGATTTTGTATGTAAGGAATGTGGTAAGGAGTTTGAGAGCAGAAAGAGTTTTCATTGTCACTTAAAGGCTCACTCTGTTACTATTGGTGATTATTATGTAAAGCATTTTCAGAGGAAGGATTTGTATACTGGTGATTTGCTTCAGTTTAAGTCTTATGATTCTTATTTTAATAATGATTTTAATCATTTTGACAATTACGTTAATTGGTTGAGAATAGAGCCTAAAAACAAGGCTAAAGAGTATGTCTTAGATAAGGCCAAGAAGAAGATTCAAGAGAAGGGGATAAAATATTCACCCCCGAACTTATTTTATGATTTGTCGTTTATGGCTAACACATATACGTATAAGCATTTATGGGGGTCTTATAATAATTTCACAAAAGAGGTTAAAATAGAAAACATTTATAAAAAAGATCTACCAAAAGGATTTTGGAATGCTGATACTAGCAATATGTGCATCTTTGTTGACACCAGAGAAAAAAAACCACTAAAATTTGAAAACGACAGAGTTAATAAGTTGGATTTTGGCGATTATACAGCTGCAGGAGAACATTATACTAAAACGTTTGTTGACAGGAAAGCACAGGATGATTTCAGGCAAACTTTTGGGGCTGGAATAGATAGGTTCAGAAGAGAGATGGATAGATGCGTACAATTCGGGTCTTACATGTTTGTTGTTGTTGAGTCCAGTATTGAGAAGTTGGAAGAAGACAATAGAGGATCTAATTTTAAATCTAATTTAGGATATGTTTGGCATAATGTGCGAAAACTTATGTTAGACTACCCCAAAAATTTACAATTTATATTTGCTCATAATAGAGCAGGAACAAAGAAGATAATCCCACTTATCCTTCATCATGGGGATGAGTTGTGGAACGTAGATTTACAATATCATATTGATGAAGTTATTCATGGTATAGGTCAGAGAAAAACAGCAATTTCAATATAATATGGCTTGGGATAAAGGAACACAAAGGGATCGGATGGATTACGCTTCAGTCCCACTTAATGAACAACTAAAAAAAATGGAAGGTTCTCTAAAAGAAGAGGATGCCCGATATTACTTATATAAATTTCTAAGAAATAACATCCCATTTACTTGCGAGCTTTTCCTTGGCGTAAAACTGTTTCCCTTTCAGGCTATGGCAATCAAAGGAATGATGATATCAGACTATTCTATGTTTGTATTCTCCCGTGGTATGTCAAAAACTTACTCTACCGCAGTTTACGTTCTTCTTGAGTGTCTTTTGAACCCAAGTGCCAACATTGGTGTCATCGCTGGTACATTCCGTCAGTCAAAAATGATCTTCCAGAAAATGGAAGACATACTTGGTAAGCCAGAGGCTAAATTAGCTAAAGATTGTGGTGTTAAGATAACAAAGGGAACTGACCAGTGGACTATGAAGATAGGAGGGAGTAGGGCAACAGCCTTACCATTAGCCAACGGAGAGAGGTTGAGGGGTTTTCGATTTAATAGGATAGTATTGGATGAGTTTTTAACTATACCTGAAAAGATTTTTAATGAAGTTATTTTGCCATTTTTGGGGGTTATAGAAAATCCAGTAGAGAGAGACGAGTTGCATAACTTAGAATCGCGCCTAATCGAAAAGGGTGAGATGGAAGAAAAGGATAGGTATGTATGGCCTAATAATAAACTGATAATACTTTCATCTCCTAGTTTCAAATTCGAATACATGTATAAGCTATTCAAGAGGTATGAGGGTTTAATTTTAGATAAACAAGAAACAGATAATGGGGTCTTTAAGGATGTGGATGATGATGATGCAGCAGCAGATGATGCTTACAGACTTATAATGCAATTAAGCTATGATTGTGCTCCTACTAGACTTTACGATCAAAACTTGCTTAAACAGGCGAAGGCTACAATGAGTGAAATGCAGTTCAAGAGGGAATTTGGTGCTCAGTTTGTAGATGAGAGTGATGGATACTTTAGATTATCAAAAATGGCTGCTTGTACTGTTGCTGATGGAGAGTTTCCTGCTGTTGAGGTAGTAGGTAATCCAAGTGACGAATACATAATGGCATTTGACCCTAACTGGGCGGGAAATACAAGCGCAGACCACTTTGCTATGCATGTATTTAAAGTTTTACAAGAAGATCAAAAACTTTGCTTAGTTCATAGTTATGCAGTGGCAGGGGTTTCTCTAAAAGAACACATGAGGTACTTCCTATACTTGGTTACTCACTTTAACATCATTGGCATATGTGGAGACTATAATGGAGGAGTTCAATTCATCAATGCTTGTAATGAAAGCCAGATGTTTAAAGATCAAAATGTAGATATAGGCGTTATAGAGGTAGATATAGAGAAGTCTGAACAATATCATGCAGACATACTTGAATTTAAAAACCAGTATAATGTTAAAACAAGAAAATACTGTATTTTAAGAAAGCCTACGGTCAACTGGATACGTAATGCAAATGAACTACTACAGGCATCTATTGATCACAAAAGAATACTGTTTGGGTCTAGAGCTATTGATTCACATTTCGATGATCAAAGAAAAAAGAACTTACCGATTGAGTCTCTCAAATGGGATATGAAAATAAATGCATCTTCAAAAGGAGCTAAAATGATTGACTTTATAGATCACCAAAAAAGTATAATAGAATTGACTAAATCAGAATGTGCCAACATTGAAGTAGTATCAAACCCCCAAGGATCACAACAATTTAACCTGCCACAAAATTTAAGAAGGCAGACAGGTCCTAATAGAGCTCGAAAAGACTCTTATTCTGCATTATTGCTCGGAAACTGGTTTGGTAAGGTTTATTTTGATTCTAGACACGCTAAAATAAACAAAAAACCACAAGGTACGTTTATTCCCTTCACTATTTAATAGTCAACTTTGCAAAGTTAAAGTTAACTTTGATATTTAGTTTTTTTTTGTGTATAATGAGTTATGGCGAAAAGAAAATATACAAAGAAGTCAGAGTACTGGGATAAATTTGACAAAAATCAAAGCGAGGCTGCCCTACCTGTAGCTCACTCTCTAGATTTCGAGCCTGAAATGGTAGGCGAATCTTTTTACGAAAGTGAAGCCGCTTCTTCAAGAAGAGGTTCTAGCTCAGAAAACAGATCTACCTCTAGAACAAACAGAGCTGCTACTGGCAAAATAGCTAACAAATATGCAAACATAGATGCTGGATTGTTGCCTTTTGAATATTCTGATAGCAACGTAGGTGCAGCTGATGCAATTTCACTTTGCCAAAAAGCTTACTTTAACATACCAGCTTTCAGGTCTACTATAGACTTAATGTCTCAATATGCCAACACAGACATATACCTAGAAGGAGGCTCAAAGAAATCAAGGAAATTCATTGAAGCTTGGTTTAAAAGAATAAAAATTCACGACCTTCAAGATCAATTTTTCAGAGAGTTCTATAGATCAGGCAATGTATTTATGCTCAGGCTAGACGGAACCTTGGATTTCTCTAGTGTTACTAAAATGATGGAAATTTACGGATCTTCGAAAAAGAACGCTAAAATTCCTATAAAATATATAATGGTTAACCCTTCTGACATTGTTGCCAAGGGTTCTGTTACATTTTCAGAGTATCAATACTATAAGGTATTAACTCCATTCGAAATATCAAGGCTTAAGAATCCAACATCGGAGCACGAAAGGGAGTTATTTGACTCTATGCCAGAAGAGGTTAAGCTGACCATTAAGAATAACCCTGCAGTATCAAGCTCTACTACCCCAATTATACCACTTGAACCAGAGAAGCTACATGTAATTTTTGCTGGAAAACAAGATTATGAGCCAATGGCTATACCTAGTGGATTCGCAGTTCTTGATGATCTAAATAAAAAAATGGAACTAAAAAAAATAGATCAAGCTATTGCTCGTTCTATAGAAAACGTTGTATTGCTTGTAACTATGGGCGCGGAGCCAGATAAGGGTGGAGTTAATCACAAAGCTCTCTCTGCTATGCAAAACATTTTCAAAAATCAAAGCGTTGGAAGGGTTCTTGTTTCCGACTATACAACCAAAGCTGAATTTGTAATACCAGACCTTAAGAAGGTTATGGGTGCAGAAAAATATCAGGTATTAGATCAAGATATTAAAGATGGACTTCAAAACATTCTTATTGGAGATTCTAAATACTCACAAGGAGAAACAAAAATGAGAATATTCCTTGAGAGACTTAAATTTTCTAGAGAACTATTCATCAAGGACTTTATCCAGCCAGAAATAAGAAAACTTTGCAAATCTTTAGGAATGAGGGTTTGGCCTCAAGCAAAAATGATTGAAGTCGGCAAGAACGAGTCAGGAGAAACAAACAAGATTGCCATACGAATGATGGAGCTTGGTATACTAACCCCTGATCAAGGAATGGACTTAATTCATAGTGGATGTTTCCCAGAGTCAGAAAACCTTGACAAATCTCAAAAATCATTTAAAAAACAAAGAGAAGATGGTCATTACATGCCTTTGGTAAACTCAATTAATCTTTACCAACAAGAAGAAATGGAAGAAGGCGGGGAATCTAACACCTCAGAAGAAGGAAGAGACAATGCAGTCAAAAACCCCTCTCCAAGCGGGGGTCGTCCAGTTGGGGTTTCAAATTCAACACACTATTCTAAAGCGAACATAGTGGAAATAACTAAAAGGGTTACCGAATTCGAAAAAAATGCGGCCGAGAGTTTTTCTAAAAAATTCGGAATGAAGGAATTGTCGGAAGACAAAAAAGACCTTGTAGCAAAAGCATGTGAATCTATTGTTGTATCTAAAAAAGAAGACGAGTGGGATGAGGCTTTAAGTAGCATCCTAGCTGACTTTGATAAAATTGCAGATCTAGATATTAGCCCAGAAGTTCTAGAATTTGGAGCTAAACATCAACTAGATGACTTAAGCGCAGCTATTTTATATCATTCTACTAAAATTTAGTGTAACAGAATTATATGAATAAATCGGATTTGGAAATTTGTCAGTTTGCTGGTAAATTTAAAGTTTTAGAGAAGGAAGATTTTTTTAGTTTTGGTATATCCCAAGCTAATGTGGATGAGGCTGCTAAGGGTCTTATGCCAGAAAGTTTTGACCCTGAAGAAAATATTGACGTTGTGCCAGTAGTTTTTAATTTGGCGGTTGTTAATGAATTTAATAAAAACGGAGATGGCATCGATACTGAGACAGCTATAGCTGCAGTAAAAAGATTTGTAAACAAACCTATAAACATAGAACACCAAAAACAAAAAATCGTAGGGCACATGATTAATGCCTCTTTCTCTGACAAGGAGTTTGATTTTGCCGATAATGATATAGAATCTTACGCAGACAGAACTGAACCTTTTTACATAAACGCAGCTGGGGTTATTTACAGGAGCATATTTCCAGAGCTTGCAGAGTCAATTGAAAAGGCTTCAGAAAAGGATACAGAAGAATATCAAAGCATATCAACTAGCTGGGAGCTGGCTTTTTCTGATTATAAAATAACAAAAGGCTCAAAAAAATTATCAGAGTCTAAAATCCTAGATGAAGTGGACTCTATGACACACCGACAGCATGCTAGAGCTTTTGGAGGAAGTGGAGAAGATGAAGATGGAATGCCAGTGAATAGGCTGATTGTAGGGCAAACTTACCCTCTTGGTGCTGGGATAACAATGAATCCAGCAGCTAGAGTTAAGGGTGTTTATGTGGCAGACAAACAAGGTCAAGAAGAGTTAAGCACGGAGGCTGAAAGCAAGCAACTACAAGAAAAAATTTCCCTAAACGCTGAAAACAATGTAAACAGAGAAAAATTCAATATTTTAAATCATATGACTAAAGAAGAATTCGAAAAAATGATGGCTGAAGTCGCAGAAAGCGTCGCTACCATCGTCAAGAAGGAAGATCACGCCAAATCTGTTGGCGAGATTATGCGTGATGCATTAACTGCACACAGCGAAAACTGGAAATCCAAAGTTGAGGCTGAAACCGAAGCTAAGGAAAAGGCCGAATTGGACCTTGCTGAACTTAAGTCGTCTCTTGAGGCGACGAAAGAAGAACTCAACGAAATTAAAACTGAAGTTGAGTCTAAAGCAGCATTGGAACTTTTCAACGCCAGAATGAATTTCATTGACGAAACTTATGAACTCTCTACTGAAGAGCTAGAGTATGTCATGGCAGAGATGCAACAGCTAAACCAAGAAGAGGAGTCTTTCGAGGCACTCAAGGAAAAGCTCGCAGTAATCTTCTCCCACAAAAACAAAGAGGCAATTGCTTCCAAGGAAAAAGAAGCTGCAGACAAGATCGAAGAGCTTGTCGCAGAGAGAATTAAAGCATCTACTGAAAAAGTTACGGAAGTTTCGGAATCATCAATCGAAGAGGTTGAAGAAGAAATCGAAGTAAAAGATATTGAAACTGCATCTATTCCAAATAATAATGCAGAAGCTTCTAGCGAGCCAAGCTTGCTAGATAAGCTCAAGAAAAGCTTTACAGTAGAAATTACTAAGTAAAAAAAAACTAAATTATAATAATTATGGCTAATGATATAACAAAACTATTGCCTTTCCGTCAGTATGACGACAACGACGTTGTCAACATGTTTTCATACGACGGTGGCGAAGTAGGTGCTGGTCTTCTCGTTAAAATCACATCTGCTGATCTTAACGCTGATGCTGTGCAATATGGTGAGGGAGGATTCCTTAACACCATCGGCAATGCAACTTCAATGTTCGCAAGTGTTCCTCACAAGGTTCAACTCGCTGACTCTGGTGATGCTGCCCTCGGGATTCTTTTACGCGATGTTCGTGAAGAAGATGAGAATGGAGAAAAGCTTCGCTTTTACCCAGAAAAGAAAGCTGAACTCCAGTGCGTTACGTCTGGAGAAGCAGTACCTGTAGCAACTAAAGGTTTCTTTACCTTCGTTGAAGGTTCTTTTGAAGGTGGCGCTATTCCTGCTCCTATGACCACTCTTGCAGTACGTGATGGTGGACTACTTGGAGCGGCTGGCGCAGGTGAAACTTCCGTTGGAATGATTCTTGCCACAGGCAGCAGAGAAACTCAGGGCGAAGGCTCAGTTGATCCTTTCGAGGGCGACTACGCATACGTTAAAATCGAACTCTAAAATTACTCACGAATATGAAGATTACAATAAAAAGAACAGAAGATCAATTGAACCTAGTTCGCGCTATGGCTTCAAATAATCGTGAAGAGGCTTATGAAGCACAAGCAGCTGTCGCATCTCTCATCGGACCTGTGGTCAATGAGGTTATCAACAACGCTGTAACTGTAGGAAACTTGTTCAGCACTCTTACTTATGAGTGGGACGACAATCCTTCACTTCCTTTGGATCTCTTCCACGATATTACAGACGAAGACTACATTCAGGTTTACTCTCAACAAGTAGCTGGAGGACTTCCTTACAATCAGGTTTTTCCTGCACACAACGAACTTAAGTTCAATACCTACAGCCTCGATAGCGCACTTGCTTTCGACCGTAGTTATGCTCGTAAAGCTCGCGTTGATGTTGTCAGCAAGACCTTCACCAGAATGGCTCAAGAAGTTATGCTTAAGCAAGAGCGTACCGCTTTCAATGTTCTCGCATCTGCCCTCATTAAGGGCAACGGAACAACTAACAAGCGTATCATCTCTTCCTTCAACCAAGACCGCTTGATCCTTGACGACCTTAACCGTCTGATCACCAAGTCTAAGAGAATTAATAGTTCTTTCAACGGCGGAACTCCTGTTGGCGGTTCTGTTACTGGTGTTACCGATCTTTTGGTATCCCCAGAAATGATCGAGAAACTTCGTTCAATGTCTTATAACCCAATTAACACCGTTGCTACTGGTGCTACTGGTAACGATATCGCAGCTCCTGATGAGCTTCGCATGTCAGTTTACAACAGCGGTGGACTTCCAAGCTTCTATGGTATTAACATCATTGAGGTTCTTGAGATGGGTATCGGACAACGCTTTAACAAGATTGCTCTTGCTATTGATGGTGCTGATTCAGCAACTGTCACTTCTGGTGGTCAAGGCGAAAGCCCAGACTCTGGGTTCAGTGCAACTGACGAACTACTAATCGGTGTTGACCGCTCTAAGGAGTCTCTCATCCGCCCAGTCGTTCTCGGTGAAGGTGCTACTGATGCTCTCAACATCCAAGTTGACGATCAGTTCAGCGTACGTCAGAACAAGATTGGTTACTACGGTACTCTTGAAGAGGGTCGCATCTGTATTGATGACCGCGCTCTTACAGGAATCGTTGTCTAATTCAAACCTTATAAATACAAGAGCCGCTTCCTTTTTTGGGAGCGGTTCTTTTTTTTGATTTTTTTAAGTGTAATATATATTATATATCATGAGCAAGAAGAATAAAAACAAAGAAGTTTCAGCAAAAGAAGAAGCTATTGAAGAATTGGGCGAACTGTTGGGAATAGACCAAAGAGATGCTAGCCTTATTTACGCAGACGCTAATGACCCCAGAAAACAAGGCAAATCATTGGAAGAATTTGATGTAACTGACGGCAAGTATAGAGACGACAAAGAATCTCAAATAGCTCAAGCTAGAGAATTAGAAGAGTTACTGGGTATTCATAGTATGAATCCTTACAAAACCTTAAACAAGGAAATTTTTAAGGAAAACGTAGAATCCATGTCCGTTTCTGAAATGACGGCACTTGCTATGGAGGTCGGAGTACCTCCTCAACAGAATGCTTCTCAACTTAAAAAGCAATTAGTTGACTCTTTCGAGATGTATGCAAGAAGACACAATGTAAATGTACCTAGCCAAGCTTCTCCTATTATAGACGAAACTTCCCCAAACTACAAAAAAACTGTAAGGTTGTTTAACGATATTTAAACAATGAACGACCTCGGAGAACTCGCCACAAAGATAATTGAAGTAGAATTCCCTGAAGATACTTGCCGTTTTCCCTTGTCTTATGTTTCGGGGTGGTTAGAAAGTCATTTAGGTGATTTAAATATTCTTATAAACGAGGAGTTTGAGATAGACGAGGCTGGCAATTTTTTGCCTCCTCTTTGCCGTGAGGAGGAGGCCATCTTCACTGAGCTATATATCATCAATTACTACGAGAAGAAGTCCAGAGACGTTCTACGGGGCATTACGGACACATCTAGCGGAGGATTGGATTGGGTTTTGCTAAAAGAGGGCGACACCACCATACAAAGACAGAACAAAAACTCAGTAGCAAGAACTCTAAATGTTTTTAAATCGGACTCTGTTTCTAGACTTGATCAGTTGGTTGCTAAGTATAATATGTATAGATCTTCTCCCCTTCAGGTTTACGGAAGAGACGAAAACAACACTACAGATTAATGGCCTCCATTTTGACAGATGCTGAGAAGAAGCTTATTCAACTTGAATTGGATAATGTTAGGGATACATTTTTTAGGGATATTTATGTTTACATAAGAAAAGCCACTGAGTCTCCAAATGAAATAACACCAGACTTCAACCCTCTTTATGGTTCCAAAAAAGAAACTACTAGACACACTACAAGTAGGAACACATTAGAAAAGATCACAATACAGGCTGTAGTTAAATACGAGAACTTTCAAGACGAAAAGGTTCTAGACGCGCAAAGTCAAATGAATCTAACCGCATCAGAAGGAAGAATCCGACTCAAGGTTAAAAAAGAGGGTTACGAAAAACTTAAGATAGCATCGAGGGTAGAAGTTGATGATAGTTTGTATACAGTTGAGGGCGAAGCAAAACACATAGGTCCTTTCGATTCTCAATACTATCAGATTAACTTAAAGAGAGAGAACTAATGGCTAGAGGAGTAACCATTAGGGTGAATAAATCATTCCTGTTCAAAGAGGTTGTTCGGTCAGGCAATTCTACGCTCTCGAGAAAAATGAAAACTTTCGTAGACCGTAAGATAGAGGACGAGCGAAAAGAGTTGGTAAGTGAATTTGAAACTCATCCAGTTACTAGAGAAATAGACGCTGGGGCAACCGCGCCTAACATTAGCGGGCTAACAGGAGGCTACGGAAACCTTTTCTCATTTATAGGATTTGAAAATGGTAGCAGACCGACTCAGCCTATAAGATCAATATTCAAGAGAAGAATAAAGACCACATCAGGATCTGTCAAAACAAATGGTTCAGTTAGAATTTCTGTTATTTTACCATCATTAGACGATGTTTTTGATTCCACACCTTACCCTTGGGCTAGTGGATCTAGCTGGGTGCAAGGTATAGAAAAAGGTATAAGTAACTTAGGTAATTACTTCTATGACAGCAAAGGAGGTGTAACAGGTTCTAGATCTGGCAAGGGAGTACAAACAGAAAAAGATTCTTCTTCCAGTTTTAAGACTACACCTTACATCTCAAAGATGGTGCAAGACTTTAAAAGGAAAATAGCAAAACTATAAAAAAATGAAAGCCCAATTTGATCAAGATTTACTATCAAGTTTTTATCTTTGGTTTGAAAACCGATTGATAAGAGACGATATTAAAGCATACGTTACCGATTTAGAAAACACATTTAAGTATGTAGAATACTCGGATTTACCTTCTGACTTCGTCGGTTATCAGGGTCAATTTAGGCAGCTCGTAGCAGATCACTCCGTAGATAGTCCCAACTCTGGTGTTTTTATAAATGGAGATTTTGTTACTGGAGATAATACCAATAACGGCAGTGTTTTCATAGACTACAGTGAAGGTAGGGTTGTTTTGCCACTAGCTTCTGGAGAAAATTTAGAAATAACAGCAAACTCTACAGTAAAAGAAGTAAACACTTATATATCTAATGATAGTGATCTCAATGTTATTTTGCAGTCAGACTTTCTTGAAGTAGGTCAAACAACACCCTACTTTTTTAATCAGTCAGAAAAATTAGACGAAAAGACATTTTTTCTACCTGCTTGTTTTATCTCTTTGGTTTCCTCTTCTAATGAGGAGGCTTGTTTTGGAGGAAGGGAGGAGACAAAAAGCCGAATTAGGGTTATGGTAATATCTAGGGATAATTTCGTTATAGATGCTGTGTCTTCTAAATGCAGAGACTCAGTTAGAGAAATAATAACAAGGATACCATACGAAGACTTTCCTTATGGATTCTCTTATTCAGTAAAAGACTTTCCTTATAGCTATGATAACTTAAAAGAAGAGTTTTCAGATAATTATGAAACTCATGTGAGTGACGTTTCTGTGTCCAAGGTTTTTTCTGAGAGAATGAGGGAGTTGTTAAATAGAGACCTCTCTGTATCACTAATAGATTTTGATTTATCTACCTATAGATTCCCTAGATCATAATTCTGTGTAATAAAAGATAACAAATTAAATTTTTATTATGGCAACAAGAGTTATTTCACAACAAAAAGGAGTTTCGGTAGGCGGAACCAATTTAACGAATGTTATTTCAGTTTCTTGCGACGCTGATATCGCAGCAGCAGGAACAGACGTTAGAATTTTCGGAAGTTTAGCGAGACTTGGAGTTAACTATAGTTCCGACATCCCTTGTACGGTTTCTATAGGCTGGCTTCTCTGGGACGGAGCAAACGAAGGTGCATGCGGTCTGGATGGAACTCACATGGCTTCAGCATTTATTACAGATCCAGTAGCTTCAGAGAAAACAGTTATTGTATCCTCTGGCGCTGAAGGCGCAGATGGAGGTGGAGGTGGCTTAGGTGGCTTGACATTTAATAACTGTGCTGTATCCAACTATTCAGCCACATTTGCAGTTGGAGAGCTTCCAAGTGCTGAGTGTGAACTTGTTGGGTCTTCAGTAACTAGTGGAGGAGCAGCAACTGCAGCAATTCCAGTAAATGTAGACGGCGTGTACGCTCTTAAGCCTCAAGACGTAGTAATTTCGATTGGAGCGTTTGGTGGAGATATGTTCATGAGCCCTACTACATTCTGTGCTCAGAGTGTTTCAGTAGACCTTCCTCTAGCTAGAGAAAACGTTGAGTGTTTGGGTTCTGCAACTCCTCTTAAGTATGTACAGTTTCCAATCACCGCGACCTTGACAGTGTCGGCAAATACTCAGGAATACGGCTCTATTGACCTCTCTACAATCGCTGACGGTACCAGACAACCATTTGTTGGTAACGTTTCAGTATCTTGTGCTAGTGGTACTGGTTCTATTGGTTTCTCACTCAAGGGCGCTTCTGTAGCTTCTCAGAGCTTAAGCATCGGTCTTGATGACGCAGAGACAATCGAAACAGTGTTCGAAGCTCAAGTCGGTGGAGCAGCTGCTACTGATAAGGGACTATACCTTACTTAAGATAAAAACTTAA
>Ga0115549_1001157_pt1 | contig 16227 bp, 16 predicted proteins | sample COGITO_mtgs_1004_2_FD_87176 | JGI IMG/M metagenome (GOLD analysis project Ga0115549, IMG submission 87176) | Pelagic marine microbial communities from North Sea - COGITO_mtgs_100430 | ecosystem: Environmental > Aquatic > Marine > Epipelagic | place: Germany:Helgoland, sampling site Kabeltonne...
AAGCCGGGATGACAAGTCTGGGGGCATCATAGTGAAACACCCATGCAAGTACCATCCGGGAACGGAGGCGCTGTGGTATTGCGCCCATGATGGATTGTATCTGTGTCAGCAATGTGTGGATGGCGATGAGGACCACCGCATGGAGGCACGTTGCTTACTGTGCAATCATGATCTGTTGCCGGCGGGACAGAGCCATATGGGGCCGTTGTGGCAGCGCTTAGGCCGTTATTTGCGCCAGCCGTTCTCGTTACCGCTGCTGCCGCTGTTGGCCATTTGGGCGGTGCTAGCCGCGCTGTTGCCCCCGCTATGGGCAATGGTGCCGGTGGCATTGGTGGCGGGGTTGCCCACTCTCGTTTTTTCAGCGGCGTTGATGACGTTGCGGGCCGGCCCTCGCAAAGGCCGCAAGGCGGCCTTTCCCGCTTGGGATTGTCTGGCAGAGAGTGCCTCCTGGAAAAGTGCCCTGTGGCAGGCCTTACCCGCACTGCTGGTGATTGGCCTAGCTGGACTTTTGATGGTGGCGGTATCGGTGCCGGCAGGTTTGTTGGTCGCGGTGATTGGCATGCTGCTGGTGCCTGCCCTGTGGCTGGCGGTGTTGGTACAAGGCGCAGAGCCCGGCGCCTATGCGGCGGCGGCCAACTATATTGTGTCGGCCCCACGGGATTATGCCGTGGCAGCGGGGTTTGCTTCGTTGGGCTGTGTGTCGGCAGTGGCGCTGGTGGTGGTGGCCCTGGATGTATTGCCGTTGCCTTTGGTACAGGGGGTGGCTGGTTTGTTGGCGGCCTGGTGGTGGTTGGTTCTGGCGGACCTGTGTGGCGAGATTGCGGCCCGGCACGGCCGGCTGTGGGGCCTGAATCAGGGTGGGCGGCGTGTCCCTCTGCCATTGGCTGAGCGTCGGCAGCGCACTCAATTGTGTGCTGGTCGGTTCGATAAGGTGTTGCTGACTACCTCAAAAATCATCAAAACCAAGAAAGCCACGGTGGCGGATTGGCAGCATCATGACCGGTTGTTGGCGGTGCTGGGTAAGGAGGATGAGCGAATTGCCCTGGCCGAGCCTTATCTGGATTGTTTGATTGGCGCTCAGGCCTGGAGTGTTGCTCTGGAACTGGTTGCTCGGCAACGCCACCGTGACGCACAGTGGTTGCCCGCTGCCCCGGCACTACGGTTGGCGTTGGCTGAGGGTGTTTATACCCGTGACCCCAAACTGGTGGTTGCCTTACTCAAGGAACTCCACCAGAAATACCCTGAGTTTGCCGACCTTGGTGAAGCTTACCTGTTGCTGGCCAAGGTACTGGCGGAGGCGTTCGGCCTGAGTGGCAAGGCTGAGCAATACCTGCGTTATGTGGAGAGCCACTGCCGTGATGCTCGGTTACGCCAGAAGGTAGCGGACTGTCGGCTGGCCTGGGGGTAACGGGGGTGTTTCCGTTTTTCCAAGGGTGTCGAACGTCGGGCAAGTGGCGTCAGGTGTTAAGTCGTCACGCCAGCGTTTTTGCCCGGTGTGTTAATCCTTCTTGAATCAGTCTGGCCCGCAGCTGGGCGATGGCATCTGCCTTGAGCGAATGGTCATCCAGTTGCCGTGCCAGTTTCTCTGCCGGCTGAAATTCCTCGGCCCGGGTTAAGGTTTTCAGTAGCGTCCAACCCACCGCGGCCGACAACGGTGCGCCGCTGCGTTGCTGGTATTGCTGCCAACAACGCGCCACCTGAGTGGCTTGTCCTTTTTCCGTTGCGGGAGAACAAAATAGTTGCTGGGCGGTGCTCTCCCAGGAGGTGTTATCGTTGAGTAATTGCTGCGCGGTGAATTGCCCGGTGAGCGCGTCGAAATGGCCCGGTTCGCGGGCAAGAACCTGTGCAAAGGCCGCGTGGGCGGCGTCGCCGTCTAATTGCCCCAGAGCATCCCAGCCGCGAGTGAGTGAGGACAGTTGCTGTGGATCCATGGGGCCGTTGTCCTGCTGTTCTGGCTCGACGGGCTGTGGCTGCATGATCTGCACTAACAGTAGGCCCGCGATAAAAGCGGCAATGCCGGCACTGAGATTAGCTAAAAGTGGTGTGCTGAACAGCGCTACAGCAGCCATGACGGCTATGGGCAAGGGCAGCAGGGTGTAGGGGGAAGCGGGCCGGCGTTGCCACTGTTTATGCTTGGGGTGCCAAATGGGGAGCTGCAGGGGGCTATGTTGCAGGCCAAAAAACGCGCCGAACCAAATCAGCAAAGGCGCTGCGGGGCCGTGGAAAGGAGCCTGCCCGGGGCTGGCTAGCAGCAGGTAGCCGACGCCACTGAGCAGGCAGCCAAGGATCCATAGTGCGAGCACCTGGCCATGGCCGAGCCGACGCTCCAGAGTAAAGGCCAGTGGCGCCAGCAGAAGCACAGCGGCTAGCGTTAGCCAGAGCGAGCCACCGGTGAAAGGGGCGGTAAAGAAACGGGCGGGACGTGGCGAGGAGTCGGGCAAACCCCAGCGGTACAGGTTGCTGGTGGCAATCTGTGCGGGAAGTTGCTCGCGCAGACGCTTCCACTGCTCAATTTCAGCAGGCGACCAGAAATCATGGGCGCGGCGCTGGCTGTCTGCGACAAAATCATCGGCGAACAGGGCGGCGCTGTAGGCCTGTGGGTCCATAGCCGCGCGCGCTTCCAGTCGTTGCGACAGGGCGCTTTGATTATTGAAGCGGAGCCAGGAAAGGTAGTTGTCCCATTCCAGGTTTTTCAGGCCGCTGGCGGGATACCAGTTTAAAACCGGTTGCGGGGTGTTGGCGTTGTTGAAGAGTTGGCCGGCGATCAGGGCAATGGCCAGTAAGGCCATTACCCAGGGGCCGTTGCGCCAGGCAGACGCGGTTGGGTCAGTCGTTGTCTGCGCCGTGGTTGGTGTCGTCATTATCATTATCCCCCGGCGGTGTTACCCGTAGCAGTCTTATTGTGCGGCCGTCGGCACTGAGCACGGTGACGCGGAAGCCATCCAGGGTGATGCTTTCATCGCGGCCTGGTAGGCGGCCGAACTTCTGCATTACCAATCCCCCGATGGTGTCGAACTCTTCATCGCTGAACTGGCAATGAAAGTGTTCGTTGAAGTCATCGATGGGTGTCAGGGCCTTGACGGTATATTCGTTTTTATCCAGATCCTTGATCAGGTAGTCATCTTCTTCGATGTCGTGTTCGTCTTCGATTTCGCCGACGATCTGTTCCAATACGTCTTCAATGGTAACCAGCCCGGCGACCCCACCGTATTCGTTAACGACGATGGCCATGTGATTGCGGCTGATACGGAATTCGCGCAGCAGAGAATCCAGACGCTTTGACTCAGGCACTACCATAGCCGAACGAATGTGATCCTTGATCGCAAAACGTTCCATACGGGCGGGATCAAGGATCAACGGTAAAAGATCCTTGGCAAGCAGGATGCCGATCACTTCGTCCGGGTCGTCGCCGAGCACAGGGAAGCGAGAGTGTGCGCATTCGATAATGGTGGGCAGAAAATCCCGTGGGTCGGAGCTGGCCTTGATGCTGACCATTTGCGAGCGGGGAATCATGATTTCGCGTACCTGCATATCTGCTACGCAGATGGCGCCTTCGATAATTCCTAGGGTGTCGCCGTCGATGATGTGGGTGTCGCGCATGGAGCGCATCAGTTCCAGTAGTTCGCTCCGGTCGCTTGGAGTGGGTGAGAAAAACTGGCCGACACGCTCCAACCAACTTCGGCTGGTACCGTTATCCGAAAAATCGTCCGACATCAGGGGTTAAACTCCGTATTTTCAGGTTGTGCCTGGCTTTCTTGTTGCGCAGGGCTGTAAGGATCAGGAAAACCCAACTCGCCAAGGGCGCGGATTTCCAAAGACTCCATGACGATTGCGTCATCATCGTCTATGTGGTCATAACCCAGCAGGTGCAGAACACCGTGGGTGACCATGTGCGCCCAGTGGGCGTCGAGGGGTTTGTGTTGTTCGTCGGCTTCGCGGCGCACCACGGCGGCGCAGATAATGACGTCGCCCACCAGCGGTTCCATGGCGCCTTCCGGTAGCCCTTCGGGCATTTCAAAAGGGAACGACAACACGTTGGTGGGAGCGTCCTTGTCGCGGTAATCGCGGTTCAGAGTACGAATTTCCTCTTCATCCACGATGCGCAGGGTGATGTCGCCCACCACACCACCGGCGGCAATGGCCGCATGGCGTAGCCATTCACTTAAGTGGGTTTCATCGGGGGCGTCCGCGGCGTCGCTGGCCCACTGGATATCAACGGTGGGTGTCGGTATCCCGTTCATGACGGTCGTAGGCCTCTACAATGCGTTGAACCAGCGGGTGGCGAACCACGTCGCGGCTATCGAAGCGGGTTACCCCAATCCCTTTTACCCCTTCCAACACTTCCAGTGTGTTGACCAGACCAGAACGTTGATGGCGGGGTAAATCCACTTGGGTGACGTCGCCGGTGATCACCGCGCGAGTACCAAAGCCGATTCGGGTGAGGAACATTTTCATTTGTTCCGGAGTGGTGTTCTGGGCTTCATCTAGAATTACAAAACTGTTGTTCAGGGTGCGCCCGCGCATATAGGCAAGTGGCGCTACTTCGATGACCATTCTGTCCATCAGTTTGGCCACCTTTTCGAAGCCGATCATTTCGTAGAGCGCATCGTAAAGCGGTCGCAAATAAGGGTCGATTTTTTCCGCTAGGTCGCCGGGCAAGAACCCGAGCTTTTCCCCGGCCTCCACCGCTGGCCGAACCAGCAGAATGCGTTGCACCTCGGCTTTCTCAAGGGCATCCACTGCGCACGCCACGGCCAGCCAGGTTTTACCGGTGCCCGCCGGACCCACACCAAAGTTGATGTCGTGCTTGTTTATCTGCTGCACGTACTCACGCTGGTGCGCGCCTCGGGGTTTGATGCGTACCCGCTTGGTACGGATCAGCATGTCGTCGCCGGGTGAAGGCTCGGAGTTACCGGCAAGGTTTCTGGCGGCATGATCCGCCACGGTGGACTGCTGAAGATGCAGGTGCACTATTTCCGGTGTCAGCTCGGTGCCGTCGCGGGTCTGAGCGTAGAGCTCGTTAAGAATGCCCCCTGCGGCCTCCACGGAGGCGGCATCCCCGGACAGATGAAACTGGTTGCCGCGGTTATGGATCTCCACCTGCAAGCGCTGGGCAATCTGCTTGATGTGTTCATCCAGGCGGCCACAGAGACTGGCCAAGCGATGGGAATCGTTGGGTTCGAGGCTGATTTGTTGTGAAACGAGTGGTGTGTCCAAGATGGAAAAGATGGCCTTTTGGGCTGTTTATGGTGACTTTCAGAATACCTCGAAGCCTAGCTTCGGGGGAAGTGAAATTACTGGTGAAGGCTAGCGATTCCGGGGCTTGCCAGCAAGGCAAGATCAACATGTGTCAGACAACCGGTGGTTTGTTGCGCCCAATTCTTTTTTTACTCATGCAAAACAAAACTTTACCTATCGTTACATCTGCTTGTCTTTTTTACGGGTATCAGAAGCAGGACTTGTGTCCTGACCATCCGGCCCGCTGGTCGGAATGGATATCCATCAAGGAGAGAAAGGGATGAATGTGAATGGCAAAGGTTTTCTGTGGCTTTCACCGCTGGCTGTGGCGCTGGCGGCCTGTGGCGGAGATCATGACGATCGTTCTCTGGTCACTGCGTCGGACTCGGCTACGGGCAATCAGTTGTTGGTGATGCATAACGGCAGCAGCAATGCCGGGCAGGTAGATGTGTTGGATGGCAGCTTGAATGTAGAGCAGACCTTTAGTGCGGATGGCAATGAAGGCATCGCTCTGGATCTGCTGGGAAATCTGTATGTGGCTAACGACAGGGGCGGCGCCCCAAGCAGCCTGCAAACCCTGCACAGAGTGATAGAGCGTAGTAATAACGCTGCTGCGGTGCCGGCTCTGGATCGTGATTTTCCTGCCGATGGCTCCATCACGCTGAAGGGGATCGCCATTGCCCATAAAGCCGGGCTGGTGATGGCGGCCAATGTCGGTGGCAACAGCGTGGAAGTGTTTGGCTCTGCTGTTGGTGAAAACGCCGTACCGCTGGCCAGTACGGCATTGGCCGGCAACGTTTGGGACTTGGCCTACGATGAAGCGTCTGATCGACTGTTTTTGGCGATGACCAACGGGACCGTGGAGGTGATCGATAATTATGTTGCTGGCGGCTTTATGGCAACGCCTTCTCGTACCATTACGCCGGATGCTGCCGGGCCGGTGTCCAATATCCACGGCATTGCCTATCAGGCTGATAGCGACACTCTGGTGATCACCGATGTGGGCGATGCTGCCGTGACGGATGATGGCCGTCTGTATGTTATCGGCAATGCATCCACAGTCAATGGCACGGTGACGCCGTCCCGTTCTCTTGCCGGGCCTGCCACCATGATGGGCAATCCAGTGGATTTGGTGCTGGAAGGCAACAAGGCTTATATCGCAGAAAAATCCAATGATGCGGTACTGGTCTACAACCATATTGTGTCGGGCAGTTCCGGGGATGTGGCGCCCGATGACGTGGTGGAAAGCATCAAGCCGGAATCGCTGGCACTGGTGGTTGAGCAGGACGTACTGGCCGATCTCTCGGACATTGATGAAACCGGCACTGACTTTACCGGCGTGGCGGTCACCAGTAATGCCCCGGCGCTGCCGGGTGATCCAGATGTCGTGGTGCTGGATCTGGATCTCGGTGCCATGCAGCGCGGTTTCAGCACAGGCCTGGACCGGGAAAGCCTGGCCTTCAATCAGTTGGGCGATGCCTATGTGACTTACGACACCGGGCTTGCCGTAATCAATCGTCTTGCCATCGGCCGCGACGGCGAAATGTTCAGTGATAGCCGTGATCGAGTGATCGAAGGCGCAAGCACAGGACTCTCCTCTCCGAAAGGGTTTGATGTGGCCGACCAGCAGGGCTGGGTACTGGTGACTGATAATGGCAGCCCGGCGGTGCGCGTGTTCGGGGCTCAGGCGGGCGGTGATGTGCCTCCGCTGTTCAGTACTACCTTGAGTGTAGCGCCTTGGGATTTGGACTATGACCCGAGTGAGGATCGCCTTTATGTTGCGCTGACCGATGGCACCGTGGCGGTTTTTGATGACTACAGTACCCGCCGTGGCAGTGCCGGTGCCGACCGGGTGATTACCCCTGCCGAGGGCGGTGTGGCATTTACAGCACCGACTAACCTGCACGGTATCGTCCATGTAGCCGACACGGATCAGTTGATTCTTTCGGATGTGGGCAGCGGTTCCAACCCCACTGACGGAAAGCTTTACGTGCTTGATGCAGCGTCTACCGCAGACGGGGTAACGGATGTATCGGTACGCATTGATGACGAGGACAACAATGCAGTCGGTGCTACCCAGTTGGGTAACCCGGTGGATATCGCATTCGATGGCGAGCATCTTTATGTGGCTGAAAAGTCACAAGGCATGGTGCTGCGCTTCGATAACATTCTGGATTCCGCCGGTGGCGATGTGGCCCCGTCGTTGAGCTGGATGCAGTCGGCACCGGAATCTGTATCCCTCATTAGTGAGGAGCTGGCACGCTCACCGGAGTGAATTAACGTAGTCCGTCTTGACACGGCCTTCTCGTGGGGTGGTGGAGTATCACGCTTCCATCACCCTTTCGGGAAACGTGTACATGGATGATACCCCTCCAGATCTTGAGGCTGGCAATGCCCTGATGCTGGCCTGCGCCGGTGGCGACCGACAGGCATTCCATCAACTTTACCTCAACGAGGCCCCGCGCATGCTGGCTTTCGCCCGGCGCTTTACTGGTGAGGCTGCCTCAGCGGAGGATGCGTTGCAGGACACGTTTGTTCAGGTGTGGAAGAACGCCAACCGTTTTCGTCGGGAAAAGGGCAGTGCTCGTGCCTGGCTTTTCGGCGTGCTTCGTTATCGTTTGTTGAATCAACAACGGCGAATCTCGCGCGATGAGGTTGCGGATTTACCGGGCGAAGACTGGCCTGATTCGGGATTGTCGCCGGAACAATGCTCCATTGCGGCAAGTGACCGGAAAATCATGATTACGTGTATCAAGACATTAAAGATTGAACGCCGGCGCCCCATTCTGATGGCGTATTACCTGGGGCTTTCCTATGAACAGATTGCGGACACGCTGTCGGTTCCCCTTGGCACCATCAAGAGCCGAATTCGTTCCGGTCTTAAAGGATTGCAAAAGTGCCTGCAGCTATGATTCCCGACGATCCTCAAGAACAGCATCTGCTGATTGCGGAATATGTATTGGGTTTGCATGATGCGAAGCGTCAGCAAGAGATTGCGGCCTGGTTGGATCGTGACGAAGTGGCCTCTCACACCGCCCGCCAATGGCGGGAGTACTGGTTAGGGGCGGCGCAACTGCTGGAGCCCGACCCGTTACCTCCACGATTATGGCGCCGAGTTGCTCGCAAGGCCGGGTTGACTCGACCATGGTGGCAGCTAGCGTGGCAGAGCCCCGGCTTGTGGCGAACGGTGAGTGCGTCGTTGCTGCTGGCAGTGGCGTTGTTACTTGGACCACTACGCGAGCCTGCCCCAGAATACACGGTAATACTGCAGGCGCCAGGGGAAGCCGCATCTCCGGGCTGGCGAATTACGGTATCCAAGTCGGGTGATCTGCAATTGACCCCGTTGGTGGATAGTCACTATGCGGCTAATCACAGTGTCCAGTTCTGGACCTTGCAGGATCCAGCCGCAGGGCCTCGCTCGTTAGGCCTGGTAGAGCCAGGGCGGCCAGCGTTGATACCTGCTTCACAGGTTGGTGGGGTTCAGGGTGGGCAGTTGTTTGAGCTGACGCTTGAGCCGCCGGGAGGGTCCCCTGGAGCCCGGCCAACCGGACCGATTCTCTACATTGGGCGAGCTGTGGCCCTGTAGCCGCCCACGAGACGGTACGTTCAAGGGGCACACCAAGGGTGCGCGGACCAGCGTTGCACTGGCGCCTGACGGGCTCTGCGATCAAGCCGGTGTGACCCGCGGCCCCAAGCTGCCGTCGCAGGTGACGGTCTGTAGTTGGCGCGGATGGATAAACAGGGTGTCGCCTGGTTGTGCATCCAGGGCCTGCCATGCGTCCCGACTCAATTCCACTTCCATCACGTCTGCTGGCCAACCCAGGGCTTCCAATTCCAGAGTGACGGTGCCACCAAACACGCTGCGTGCGCCCAGTTTAACGGGTAAGTTGGCGCTATCACTGGGGGTTTTACGCAGGTCTGCCTCGTGGGGGCGCAGGTAGAGGGTGAGTTCGCCGTTCGGGCAGGCGCCTTCGGTGGTGAGGCGCAGTTGTGCGTTACCGGCCCGCCAGCTGCGCCCGTCGTAGATTCCGTTCAACGCATTGATATGGCCGAGGAAGTCGAAAACGAAGCGACTGGCCGGCTGTTCGTAGACGGTGAGCGGTGAAGCCATTTGCTCGATGCGGCCCTGGCTCATCACCACCACCTGATCTGACACTTCCATGGCTTCTTCCTGGTCGTGGGTCACGAAGATGCTGGTGACGGAAATCTGTTCGTGCAAATGGCGCAGCCAGCGGCGCAGTTCTTTACGCACCTTTGCATCCAGGGCGCCAAAAGGTTCGTCCAACAGGAGTACATCGGGCTTTAGCGCCAGAGCCCGGGCCAACGCTACCCGCTGTTTCTGGCCGCCGGATAACTGGGCCGGGTAGCGGCCTGACAGCTGACCGAGTTGTACCAGCTCCAGCAGTTCACGGACCCGTTGACGAATCTGTGCCCGCGCCGGGCGTTCTTTGCGCGGCAGCATTCGCAGGCCAAAGGCCACGTTATCGGCCACGGTCAGGTGGCGGAACAGGGCATATTGCTGGAACACAAAGCCGACGTTGCGTTTGCGCACGTCCAGCTCGGTGACGTCCTGGCCGTGGAATAGCACTTTTCCTTGGTCGGCTTTTTCCAGCCCGGCGATGATGCGTAACAGGGTGGTCTTGCCGGAACCGGAAGGGCCGAGCAGGCCGACCAGTTGGCCTTCTTGAACACCCAGATTGATGTCGTTCAACGCGATAAAATCGCCGAAACGCTTTTGAATCTGTTCGACACGAATGCTCATGGGGTGTCCTGTTCGGTGATTTTCTGCTCGGTGGCCAAGTCTGCGTTGTGTTGGGTGGCCCATTCCAGCACGGTTTTCAGTAGCAGGGTCACCAGCGCCATGGCGGCCAGCAGGCCGGCAGCGGTGAAGGCGCCCACGGTGTTGTAGTCCTGATTCCACATCTGCACCAGCAGGGGTAATGTCAGGGTTTGCCCACGAATCAGCCCGGAGACCACGCTCACCGCACCGAATTCACCCACCGCCCGGGCATTGGTGAGGACCACGCCATACAGCAGTGCCCAGCGAATTTTCGGTAGGGTCACGTACCAGAAAGCCTGCCAGCCTGAAGCACCGAGAATGATAGCGGCTTCTTCTTCGTGCTGGCCCTGGGATTCCATCAGAGGAATCAGCACGCGGGCCACGTAGGGGCAGGTGACAAACACGGTGACCATGACCATGCCGGGCAGGGCAAACATGAGCTGCATACCCATACCGCTAAACCAGTTACCCACCCCACTTTGGGCGCCGTAGACCACCAGATAACATAGCCCGGCGACCACCGGGCTCATGGCGAAGGGAATATCGATGAGGGTGCTGAGCAGTTTGCGGCCGCGGAACTCGTAACGGGTCACGCACCAGGCGAGCAGGATGCCGAACAACAGATTCACCGGCACGGTAATCAGCGCAACCACGAGTGTTAATTTGATGGCACCGAGCATGTCCGGGTTGGTCAAATTCTGCTGCACCATGCTCCAGCCCTGACTGAAAGCTTCGGTGAAAATCAGAGCCAACGGCATAACCAGCAAGATGGCTACCGCGGCAAAGGCCGCCAGAATGAGAAACCACTGATGCCAGTGGCGTGGGCGTTGATGCATGGTCAGTGCCCCTTCCAGCGGCGGGTGAGGCGTGATTGCACCATCTGGATGCCGAACAGCAGCACCAGCGAGGCAATCAGGATGACAGAGGCCAGTGCACTGGCGGCGCCGTAGTCGAATTCATCCAGGCGGATGTTGACCAGCAGCGACAGAATTTCCGTTTCAAAAGGCATGTTGCCGGCAATAAAAATCACTGCGCCGTATTCCCCCAGGCTGCGGGTAAACGCCAGGGCGGTGCCTGTTAAAAGTGCAGGCATCAGCTGCGGCAGGATAACGTGAGTAAAGGTGGCGATGGGTGTGGCGCCCAGTGTGACGGCAGCTTCTTCCACGTCGGGGGTCAGGTCTTCGAGTACCGGCTGCACCGCGCGCACAACGAAGGGCAGGCTGGTAAAACTCATGGCGATCATGATGCCCAACGGGGTGTAGGCCACGCTGATACCAATGGCTTCGAACCACTGTCCCAGCCAGCCGTTGGCAGCAAACAGGGCGGATAGCGTCAGCCCGGCCACGGCGGTGGGCAGGGCGAAGGGTAAATCCACCAGCGCATCCATGAGGCGACGACCGGGGAAGCGATAGCGGGTAATCACCCACGCCAACAGCAGGCCGACCACAGCATTAATGCCGCTGGCCCCGGCGGCGGCCAGCAGGGTCACCCGGAAGCTGGCCAGTGAACGCGGGTCGGTGATTACACTCCAGTACTGCGCCCAGCTCATCTGTGAAACATGAATAGCCAACCCGGAGAGCGGCACCAGAATCACCAGGCAGATAAACAGCACGCTCAGCGCAAAGCTGAGCGTGAAGCCAGGAAGAACGGAGTGTTGGGTGCGCAGTAGGGGCAAAGCGTCAGGCCCTGCTTAGCGCAAGCTTCGGGCCTTGGCTTGCAAGCGGTCCAGCTCGCCGCCAGAGGCAAAATGGGTCTTCTGTGCATCAGCCCAGGAGCCGAAGTAGTCCGCCACTTCCAGCAGTTTCACCGGCGGGAACTGATCGGCGGTTTCTTTCACTACGGTGTTGTTATGCACTCGGTAGTTGAATCCCGCCAGCAGTCGCTGGGTGTCTTTGCTGTAAAGAAAGTTCAGATATTCCGTGGCGACGTTGCGCGTACCTTTCTGGTCTACCACCTTGTCGACTACGGTGACCGGAAACTCTGCCAGTACCGAGGTTTTCGGCACCACTACATCGTAATCGTCACTGCCGTATTGCTTGCGGATGTTGTTCACTTCGGACTCGAAGCTGATCAGCACATCACCGATTTCCCGTTCTGCGAAGGTCACCGTGGCGGCGCGGCCACCGGAATCGAACACGGCTACGTTAGAGAGGAAGTGGGCCATGTAGTTACGGATTTTTTCTTTATCGCCATTGAGCCGATCGCTGGTTGCCATCCAAGCGGCCAAGTAGGTGTAGCGACCGTTGCCCGAGGTCTTCGGGTTGGGGAACACCACGCTGACGCCGCTTTTCGACAGGTCGGCCCAGCCCTGAATGTTTTTCGGGTTGCCCTTGCGCACCAGGAATGCAGTGGTGGAGTAGTAGGGGCTGGAGTTATTGGGCAGGCGGGTATTCCAGTCCGCGGGGATCAGGTTACCCTTGTCGTGAAGCACGTTTACGTCGGTGACCTGGTTAAAGGTCACCACGTCGGCCTTGAGGCCCTGCAGAATCGCGCGTGCTTGCTTGGAGGAACCGGAGTGGGATTGCTGGATAGTCAGCTCTTCCCCGGTCTTCTCTTGCCAGTGGGCCTGGAATTTCGGGTTAACGGCGGCAAACAACTCACGGGCGATATCGTAGGAGCTGTTCAGCAGGGTTTGCTGGGCACCGGCGGTACTGGCAACGGCCAGTAACAGGGCTGAAATCCACACACGCATGGTTTGTCCTCACAATTTGTGATCGGCGTTGGTCTACACGAACGAGGTTCAAGTCTATATAACCAAGCGCCAATTTAAAGTTGTTCTGCTGGAACGAATAGATATAACGATATGAGCGAGCAAAGCCCGGGGTTAACCCGGGTTGCGCGGATCAGTGCCTAACAATGAGTTGCTGTAAGCCTGGGCGATAGTCACATCCACGAATTTGCCGATCAGGTCGGTGTCATCACACTGGAAGTTAACCACACGGTTGTTTTCGGTGCGTCCTTTTAGCTGGCCGGGATCCTTCTTGGAGAAGCCGTCTACAAGAATGCGCTGGGTGCTGCCCACCATTTTGCGGGAGATATCCTGGGCATTCTGGTTGATGCGTTGCTGGAGAATGGCCAAGCGCTGCTTCTTTACTTCCATATCCACATCGTCGGGCAGGTCCGCTGCGGGCGTGCCTGGGCGGGCGCTGTAGATAAAGCTGAAAGACATGTCGAAGCCGATGTCATGGATCAGGTTCATGGTGGCTTCGAAATCCCGGTCGGTTTCACCGGGAAAGCCGATGATGAAATCCGAGCTAAAGGAAATATCCGGGCGGATACGCTTGAGCTTGCGCAGCTTGCTCTTGTATTCCAGCACCATGTGGTTGCGTTTCATCATCGCCAGGATACGGTCGGAGCCAGATTGCACCGGCAGATGCAGGTGGCTGACCAGCTCGGGCACGTCTTCGTAGACCTGAATCAACGCTTCAGAGAATTCCACCGGGTGGCTGGTGGTGTAGCGAATGCGGTCGATACCGTCGATATCCCGGATTAGTCGGATCAGGTCTGCCAGATCCAGTGTGTCGCCGTCGGCCCCCACGCCTTGGTAGGCGTTCACGTTTTGGCCTAACAAGTTAACCTCGCGAACGCCCATGTCGGCCAGGTGCTGAATTTCTTTGAGGACGGGTTGCACCGGACGGCTGACTTCTTCGCCGCGGGTGTAGGGCACCACGCAGAAGGTACAATATTTGGAGCAGCCCTCCATTATGGATACAAAGGCGGAGGGCCCGTCTACACTGGGGTCTGGAAGGTTGTCGAACTTTTCAATTTCCGGGAAGGTCACATCGATGGCCAGCTCACGGGTGCTGGCGGCCTGAGTAATGAGGCCGGGCAGGCGATGCAGTGTTTGCGGGCCAAAAACAACGTCCACATAGGGGGCTCGGTCGCGGATGGCGTCGCCCTCTTGGCTGGCCACACAGCCGCCCACGCCGATAATCATATCGGGCTTGGCGTCTTTCAGTTTTTTCCAGCGACCGAGTTGGTGGAAGACCTTTTCCTGGGCTTTTTCCCGGATAGAGCAGGTGTTGAGAAGCAGCACATCCGCCTCTTCGGGATTGTCGGTGGGCTCCAGGCCGTGGCTGGATTCGAGCAGGTCCACCATACGAGTGGAGTCATACTCGTTCATCTGGCAGCCGTGGGTCTGGATAAACAGCTTACGTGCCATGGGTTGCCTAACCGTCGAATAGAGTGAAAATGGGCGCGGATTATAGCGCTGACTGCGGCAAACTGCGAACCGGAGGAATCATGGGAAAACTGCTGTATGTGCTGCCATTACTGGTAGCGTTGATGTTGGCTGGCTGTGGCAAGCAGGAAAGCGATCTACCGGTGAATACTCGTTTGGGCGGTGATTTCACCCTGACAGACCAGAATGGTGCGCCTTTTCAGGCAGAAAAGTTGAAGGGTAAAGTGTCGATTCTCTTTTTTGGCTACACCCATTGCCCGGATATTTGCCCGGCGGTGCTTGCCCAAGTGGCACAGGTTTATCGCCATCTGGAAGAGGAAGGGGTAGCTGATCAGGTGCAGCCGGTGTTTATTACTTTTGATCCTGAGCGCGATACAGAGGCTCATCTGAAGGAATATCTACCCTGGTTCAAGGCAGATATGATTGGCCTGACCGGTAGCCTGGAACAGATTCGCGAGGTTGCCAAGCAGTATGGGGTGGTTTTCATTAAGGACCAAGAAGCCGGGGAACAGGGCTACCTGTTTACCCACAGCGACTACATTTACCTGCTGGATGAACAGGCGCGTGTGCGCAAGCTGTACCCGGCGGATTTCAAGATTGACGAGGTGGTAACGGATGTTGAATCACTTTTATAAAAAAACGTGCCAGGGGGCAGTCCTGGCGGCCGTTCTGTGCTCTGGCTTCGCCCATGCCGATGTGAGTATTTCAGAGGGGTGGCTGAGGGCTGTGCCACCGGTATCGCCGACCATGGCCGGTTACCTAACCGTGACGAATAACGGTGCGTCCAGCGTAAAAATCATGGGTGCCAGCAGTGAAGTCGCGGGTCACACCATGCTGCACAGCATGAAAACCCTGGAGGATGGCACTCGTAAGATGGGGCATTTGCACCACATCATGTTGGAACCGGGGGAATCTTTCTCGTTATCACCGGGCGGCGACCATCTAATGCTGATGAAACTTCAGCGAGTGCCCCAGCCTGGGGAATCGGTTACGGTCTGTCTGATGCCGGCGGAAGGGGATGCGATCTGCGCCGACTTGCCGGTGTTGCGTGAAAGGCCTTCTGCGTTTTGATTTCCGGCCACAATTTCGGATGATATGGTTTTTTATTTTAGATGTAGGCTAATCATAAAAGTAGGCGTTTCTGTGGGGGAGGCTACGGGGGAAGGTGTTGCCTGTCGTGCTCGGCGTGCCGTTGGACGCCAGCCCCTTATGGGCTCGCGGTATGATTATCAGCAACAGCTCGAAGCGTTGGAATAATTGCAAGGGCAACATCACGTGCAAAAGCCTTGCAGGGTGCGCGTCAATGATATTTTGTTGGCGGGCATGAGCCAAGCACAAGCGGACACCCCTCTTGGAGAAGATGGCCTCTATATCGCAGACTCCGGTGAGACGTGGAGTTATGACTTTTTTAAATGAAGTCATAGCGATGGACTTTTGTGTTGACGGCTAAAAATGCCGAAATTAAGAATGAACACGACACCATTGTGCGTTTCAGCGCCGATTCGTTGTTTTAAGGGAAATGATAATGAAGAAATGGATAATTTCATTACTCCTCACCCTGTCTGTCGCTCTGCACGCCGAGCCCGTTGTGGTGGTTTCCGCCAGCAGCGATGTGCCCATGTTGACCCAGAATGAAGTGCGAGAGCTATTTAATGGTTTGACGCGCTGGGGGTCCAGTGTTGCTTTGAAACCTTTGGATTTGCCGATCAAAAGTGAAGCCCGCACGGGTTTCTATCAGCAGGTAATGGGTACAAATTCAGAGCAGATGAAAAGCTATTGGGCCGAAATGATTTTCACCGGCCGGGGCATGCCGCCCCGTGAAGTTTCCAGCAACCGGGAAATGGTTATGTTGGTCGGCAGTAATCGAAACTTTATCGGCTACGTGGATGAAGCAAAGGTCACGCCACAATTAAAAGTGGTCTACCGACCCTGAATGTGGTCTTTGGCTGCTCCTGTGCAGCGGTTTTTAATCTCGAATTTGACGAGCACTTCTGCTATGCCTGTGCGCTTTTGCTTTGGCGTTACTGCG
>Ga0115549_1001175_pt1 | contig 16078 bp, 10 predicted proteins | sample COGITO_mtgs_1004_2_FD_87176 | JGI IMG/M metagenome (GOLD analysis project Ga0115549, IMG submission 87176) | Pelagic marine microbial communities from North Sea - COGITO_mtgs_100430 | ecosystem: Environmental > Aquatic > Marine > Epipelagic | place: Germany:Helgoland, sampling site Kabeltonne...
CCGAGTCTCGGCCAATGCCAAGGTTTCCATGACCACGCCTTGTCCAGCGAAAGCGGCATCACCGTGAACCAATACCGGCAGCACTTGCTCCCCTTTCGGGTCATGACGACGATCCATGCGCGCACGCACAGAGCCTTCGACGACGGGATTCACAATTTCTAGGTGCGACGGGTTGAACGCGAGCGTCAAGTGGACAGGGCCACCGGGTGTCGGCACATCGCTGGAGAAACCCTGGTGGTACTTCACATCACCGCTGGGTAAGTCTTCAGGTGCGGTGTGATCAAACTCGGCAAACAGGTCTTTAGGCATTTTGCCTAAGGTATTCACCAGCACGTTCAAGCGCCCGCGGTGGGCCATGCCAATCACAATTTCTTGCACACCTTTTTCACCCGCACGCATGATCAACTCATCCATGGCGGCGATGAAACTCTCTCCGCCTTCTAGGGAGAATCGCTTTTGACCCACGTATTTGGTGTGGAGAAAACGCTCCAAGCCCTCTGCCGCCGTGAGGCGACCCAAAATATGGGTTTTCTGCTCAGCGTTCAGTACCGCCTTGCTACGAATACTCTCCAGCTTCTCTTGCCACCAACGCTTTTGCGTCTGGTCTGTGATGTACATGTACTCAGCACCCAAGGTGCCGCAGTACGTGTCGCGCAACGCGTTGAGCAACTCGCGCAGCGACATCGTTTCTTTACCAAAGAACGTGTTGCTGGTGTTGAAAATTGTTTCTTGATCCGCGTCGGTCAAACCGTAGAAAGCGGGGTCAAGTTCTGGGATGTTTTCTCGGTCCGCAATCTTCAGCGGATCCAAGTCTGCCCAGCGCGCACCCACGTTTCTGTAGGCGGCGATGAGCTGCTGAACAGCCACGCGCTTTCTGCCCATTTGGGAGTCTGCGTTACTTTGCACCACGCGCGTCGTTCCCTGCTTCGCCATTTCGGCAAACGCATTGACAACAGGCAGATGGGGTAGGTCACGTGAATCAGAGCCATCGACAGCCGGCACGTTTTGCAAGGCATCAAAGTAGCTTCGCCACTCATCCGTCACAGTGCTGGGGTTGTCGAGATAGTTCTCGTACATTTCCTCTACGTACGGTGCGTTACCGCCGAAAAGGTACGAGTTGCCATTAAAGGCAATATAGACGCTGTTCGTCTCGCTCATTGATTCGCTGACCTCCGTTTTCCTAGGGAAAACATAAGTTGGGTAAAAAAACCTCCCGCGACACGGCTGAACCGATTGGCGGATGCGACAGTGACAAGGAAGGGTCGTTGTGCAGCCCGTATTCTGCCACCTAATCGGCGATAGACGCCAAAAAGATAGACCGATGTGGGCAAATAGGCAGATAAGGCCTTAGAAAGGCGAGATCTGTCGTGTGAAAAGAACCGGATGGCGGATTGAGGTAACAATTAAAAGACGCGAGCCAACAGACGCTTGTCGGCTGGGACGTCCGACGGCGAGTCCATCTCGATGGCAATTTGCGTGCAAACGCTGCGACAAAGCGTTACCGCCTGCTCACTTTGCACCCGATAGATAACCTGTGTTCCCTGCTTGCGCTTCGCTAAGACGCCGCATCGGTACAGTACGTTTAGGTGCTGAGATAAATTGGGCTGAGTGGTATCGATCTCGGTCAGCATTTGGCTGACCGACTTCTCCTCGTTGCACAAGGCGCTCAGGATACGCAAGCGCATGGGCGTTGAGAGCACACTGAACAACTCAGCCGCCAACTCAAAAACGCGGGCGCCCTCCGGTTGAGATGCCTCCGCGTCCGGGGTCTGCTGATTGGCCACTTGGTTATGTTCATTCATGCGCGAAATTGAATATAGTGATTAACAAGTCAATCATAGCCCTTATCGCGCCCTAACTCAACTCAGCAAGGCTAGCGGGGAGTCCCCGTCTCGGTCAGCTACCGCCCACCAAGGCGGTTACCTGCGCCAAGGCGCTGGGGTCGTCCATGGTCGTGAGGTCACCGGGATCGCGCCCCTCGCAAACCGCTTGAATCGCGCGGCGTAGCAGCTTGCCGCTGCGGGTCTTGGGCAGCAACGTGACAAAGCGGATACGCGACGGTCTCGCCACTGCCCCCAACTGCTCGTCGACCACTTTCATGAGGGCCCCCTCGAGCTGCAGCTTGGCCGCAGGCGATGCATAGGCATCGGCGTCCTTCAACACCGCAAAGGCCATCGCGACTTGTCCTTTCAGCTGATCCGCCACACCCACCACAGCCACCTCCATGATCGCGCTATGGCTCGCAATACTCTCTTCGATCTCACGCGTACCCAAGCGGTGTCCCGCCACATTGATCACATCGTCGGTGCGTCCCAAGATAAAGAAGTAACCATCCGCATCGCGAATGCCCCAGTCAAAGCTGCTGTAAACCAAGCGGCCAGGAATACTGCGCCAATAGGTGTCGACATACCGTTTGTCGTCTTGCCAAACCGTCTGCATGAAGCCCGGGGGCATAGGCCCCTCGATGGCAACCACCCCCTTGGTATTGGGCTCAGTGATGTCTTGGCCGGTTTGCTCGTCGATGATTCTGACGTCATAGCCATACATGGGCACACCCGGACTGCCTAACTTCGTCTTGCCCTCGGAAATACCATTTGCCAAGGTCAAAATCGGCCAGCCGGTCTCGGTTTGCCAGTAGTTGTCAATGACGGGGCGTTCTAATGCATCGGATATCCAACTCGCGGTCGGCGCGTCCAACGGCTCCCCGGCTAAGAACAGGCCTTTGAGGCTGGAAAGATCGGCATTTTTAATGAAGGCGGGGTCGTATTTTTTTAAAACGCGAATGGCGGTGGGGGCACTGAACATGACCGAAATTCGGTATTTCTCAACCATTTGCCACCAGATACCCGCATCGGGTCGAATCGGCAAGCCCTCGTACATAACGGTCGCCATCCCCGCAATCAGTGGCCCATAGACAATGTAGGAGTGCCCAACCACCCAACCAATATCACTGGTGGCAAAGTAGGTCTCCCCAGCTTGCCCCATAAAAATGTGCTGCATACTCGCCGCCAACGCGACTGCATAGCCCCCAACGTCACGTTGCACCCCCTTGGGCTTGCCTGTCGTACCGCTGGTATACAAGATGTAGCTGGTATCAGTCGACGCCAGCCACTCGCAAGGCACATCCGCATCGCGGTGAGCGGCCGACACCACGGCGTAGTCAAGATCACGCTCTGCTTGAAGCGCCATCGCACTCAGGCCCCTGTCAACCAGTAACACCTTAGCCGGCTTGTGCGCGGCCAAGAGAATGGCCTCATCCAGCAGGGGTTTGTATGGCACGACCTTCCCGCCACGAGAACCGGCATCCGCACTCACCACCACTGTCGGGGTACAGTCGTCTATGCGGCTGGCAAGGCTCACACTTGCAAAGCCACCGAACACCACCGAATGAATTGCACCAATACGTGCGCACGCCAACATGGCGAACGTTGCCTCGGGAATCATGGGCATGTAGATCAAGACGCGGTCACCTTTCCCCACCCCCTGCGCCTTCAACACACTGGCCATGGTCTTCACCTCGGCCAACAACTCACGGAAGGTGTAGGTACTCTCGGTATCGGTCTCGGTTGATACGAAAATCAGCGCGTTTCTGTCGGGGTGCGTCGCTGCGTGGCGATCGACCGCGTTATGGCATAGATTGGTTTGCCCGCCCACAAACCACTTAGCAAACGGTGGCTCGCTGTTATCACACACCACATCAAATGGGCGCTGCCAATCGATCAGGGTGGCCTGCTCGCGCCAAAAAAGTTCAGGTTGCTCCAGGGATTCCCGGTATACCGCTGCAAAGTCGCGTTCAGCGCTCATGTCTATCCTAGCCTCAAAGGGGGTAACCGCCGGCGTCTGCTAACTTGCAAATGCGCACGATCGACCAATCAATAAACCAAGCCTCCATTATTGGGACCTGTCTTGCAGGAGACTGACACCTGCGGCATGTGCAGAGGCTTGGGGCGGTCGATGCCTACCGTACCATGCCATCCACGCTTTGTTAACCCGGTTTGTTAACCCGCTTTAATCAGCGTAAGTGCTTCTGAGAAATCGGGATGCTCAGCATCGCCCAACCACTCGAACGCGGCCATTTCAGTGGTGACAAGCTCAACGCCGTTACCTGCCAAACGGTCAAAAGCGGCGTCACTGTCACGCACATCGCGCGAGCCGCTCGCGTCGCTTACCACCCAAACCTCCAGCTCTTGCTCCACCAAACTCAGCGCGGTTTGGAGTAGACACACGTGCGCCTCGACGCCGGCTAATACGATCACGGGGCGGGTCATCTCAGGGGGCTCTTCAGCCGGCGCAGACTGGCGCAAATGCTTGGGCAGACTGCGCGCGTTCTTTCCATGCCCGGGCGTGCGCGCTACCGGCGGTTGCAGTCGCTGTAGCAGCCCCTCCGCACAGGCGTTGAAGGCGACCTTGTCCAAGGGTTGCGTGACCAATGAGGCCAAATCTGGCACGAATGGGCCCAATGCCGCGGCGCGCTGGGTGGTTGCCCAAACGGGAACGCCCATCAAGTGGGCTATGCGTGCCAATAACCGCGCCTTCCGGGTCACTCGCTCGCCGTCGTGAATTACGGGCATCAGCCGCGTTTGGTAATCGATAAGCACCAACTGACATTGATCTGCATCTAGTAACACGGAGCGTCCTTTCAAAATAAGCCTCTATTGTCAACCACCACTCAGGGTCTGCCCGACCTTGGCGTTCACCTAAGAGCCATTTCCACCAAAAAACATCAAAATACCAGCCTAAGTGATTGATTAAATTATTTTTTAAGTTATTATTTCTGTATGAGAGACAGGCTAACCTTAGACACTTCGCGCTGGCGCATGGGCTTGGCCCTGCTCTTGGTGTGTGCCTTGTCAAGCCTGCCTAAGCTGACATGGGGCGCGAACGGTGAACCGACCGACACGCTGCGACAGTTCTTGAGCACCAAGGGTTTAATCGCCCGCTGGCACCCCAGCAACAAAGAAGGACTCAGCCTCTCATCTCAGGTGTCCTTGAATGCCATCGGCCTCATCGGCGTGCCCTATATTTGGGGTGGATCCAAAACAAGCTTGGGGCTAGATTGCAGTGGCTTGGTCCAAGCGGTCTTCAGGCAGACCGCTGGCATCCGTTTACCACGCGTGTCCTCTGAGCAAGCTGCCGCCTCGCAGCCCATAGACGTAGCGGACATGCGACCAGGCGATTTGGTGTTTTTCAACACCATGCGTCGCCCGTTTAGCCATGTTGGCATTTACGTCGGTGACGGGAAGTTTGTGCATGCGCCCAAGCCAGGCGCTCGTGTCCGGATCAGCGACATGCGTCGCAGCTATTGGACGCGCCGCTTCGAAGCCGCCCACCGCGTGGCAACGCCGCCGCTAGCCGAGCAAGCCTTCGCGGAAATCGAGCAACCATAAACACGGAACGGCGGGCACAGCCCGCTTATCACCTTGCCTATTTACGACGCGTGGGTGGCAAATCGGTACAGCTGCCATGCGCGACCTCTGCCGCCATACCAATGCTCTCGCCTAGCGTCGGGTGTGGATGAATCGTTTTACCGATGTCCACCGCGTCCGCACCCATCTCAATGGCCAACGCAACTTCGCCAATCATGTCGCCCGCATGCGTGCCGACCATCCCACCGCCCAGAATCTTGCCATGACCGTGCGCTTCTGGTGAGTCATCAAACAGCAGTTTGGTGACGCCCTCATCGCGACCATTGGCAATCGCACGGCCCGATGCCGTCCAAGGGAAAAGACCCTTTTTAACCTTAATCCCCTGCGCTTTGGCTTGGTCCTCGGTCAAACCAACCCAAGCCACCTCCGGATCGGTATACGCCACACTCGGTATGACCCGTGCGTTAAAGGCCGCGCTGGCTAATTCGGCATTACCCTGTAGTTCGCCAGCAATGACCTCGGCGGCCACATGCGCCTCGTGTACGGCTTTGTGCGCCAACATCGGTTGCCCGACGATATCGCCGATCGCAAAAATGTGACCCACATTGGTACGCATCTGAATGTCAACGTCGATAAAACCCCTATCCGTCACGGCGATACCCGCTGCGTCTGCGCCAATTTTTTTACCATTTGGAGATCGACCCACGGCCTGCAACACCAGGTCGTAGGTCTGTGGCGCTGGCGCACCCTCGCCCTCAAAGGTGACCTCAATACCCTCAGCCGTGGCACGTGCCGCCACCGTTTTGGTTTTCAACATGATGTTGTCAAAACGGTCTGCGTTCATTTTTTGCCACACCTTCACCAGATCGCGGTCTGCGCCCTGCATCAGGCCATCCATCATCTCGACCACGTCCAGGCGTGCACCCAACGTCGAATACACCGTACCCATTTCCAGGCCAATAATGCCGCCGCCCAAAATCAGCATGCGTTTAGGGACTGACTTGAGCGCCAGTGCGCCCGTGCTGTCAACCACGCGCGGATCTTCTGGCATGAAGGGCAAACGCATCGCCTGCGAGCCTGCCGCCACGATGGCGCGCTTAAAACTCAGCGTGCGCTTCACGCCCGTCAACGCCTGCGCCGAGCCCTCGGTCTCAGCTACCTCCAACTGGTGAGAGCCCACAAAATTGCCCACGCCACGCACAATCTCCACCTTGCGCATTTTGGCCATTGCAGCCAAGCCACCAGTCAGCTTGCCAATGACGTTCTCTTTGTGTGTACGCAGCTTGTTCAAGTCCACCTCGGGCGCGCCGAAGCTAATGCCCAAGGCATCAAAGTGCTTGACCTCGTCCATCACCGCCGCCACGTGCAACAGCGCCTTAGACGGGATGCAGCCAACATTCAAGCAAACGCCCCCAATCGTGGCATAGCGCTCCACCACAATGACTTTTAGGCCCAGATCGGCGGCACGGAACGCAGCCGAATAGCCACCCGGGCCACCGCCCAAAACCAACAAGTCGCAGTCGGTATCGCTGGGCGCATCGACCGCCACCGCGGGCGCTCTTGCGGCTGCCGCTGCGGGCACGGCTGCCTTTGCCTCTGGTGCGGCTGTGGTGTGTGCTGCGGTCGCAGCCGCTGCTGGGATGGCCGCATCCACCTGCGCTTCCACTTGTAGCAACACGGAACCCTTGGTGACTTTGTCACCGAGCTTGACAGTCATCGCCTTGACCACGCCTGCGTGGCTAGACGGAATTTCCATGGATGCCTTGTCTGACTCCACGGTCACCAAAGACTGGTCCACGGCGACGGTATCCCCGACGTTAACCAAGACCTCAATAACGGCAACCTCGTCAAAGTCGCCAATGTCAGGGACCTGTACATCAATCAATGCCATATCAGCTCCTTACAACAACACGCGACGGAAGTCCGCCAAGATTTGGCCGAGATAGGCGTTAAAACGCGCCGCCGCAGCCCCGTCGATCACGCGGTGATCCCACGACAAAGAGAGCGGCAACATCAAGCGAGGCTGGAAGGCCTTCCCGTCCCATACCGGCTCAGTGGTCGAACGACACACGCCCAAAATAGCAACCTCTGGCGCGTTGATGATGGGCGTAAAGTACCGTCCACCAATGCCGCCCAAGCTAGAAATGGTGAAGCAGGCACCCGTCATATCTGCAGGGCCCAACTTGCCATCTCTGGCTTTCTTGGCCAACTCGCCCATTTCTTGGCTTATCTGGAGCACCCCTTTTTTATCGGCGTCTTTGATCACCGGGACCACCAAGCCATTCGGCGTGTCGGCGGCAAAACCAATGTTCACGTACTGCTTCATCACCAGCTGCTCGCCGTCCAGCGAACTGTTGAACTCGGGAAACTTCTTCAAGGCCGCGACACAGGCCTTAATGAGGAAGGCCAGCATCGTGACCTTCACCCCTGATTTCTCATTTTCCTTGTTGGTCGAAACACGGAATGCCTCTAACTCGGTAATATCCGCATCATCGTGATTGGTCACATGAGGAATCATCACCCAGTTGCGGTGTAAATTAGCCGCGCTAATTTTCTTAATGCGCGAGCGTTCAATGCGCTCAACAGGACCGAACTTGGCAAAGTCCACTTTGGGCCATGGCAGCAAGCCCAGCGCCGCACCCGAGTCGCCGGCGCCTGAGGTTGCACCCTGCGCAGTCGTCTTCGCCGCCCCGCTCATCACGGCGCGGGTAAATTGCTGCACATCGGTTTGCGTGATACGCCCTTTTGCGCCCGAGCCTTTTACTTCTGCCAAGGGCACGCCCAGTTCGCGCGCAAACTTGCGTACGGACGGCGAGGCATACGGCAGGCTCCCCGACGGCGCGACCGTCGGGTTGTGCGTGGCCACGCTCGCCGACGATGCCACCGGCGGCGCTACCGCAGCGACAGCGGCAGGCGCGGGCGTGGCGGCAACCGCTGGGGCGGCGGCAGGTGCCGCTGCAGCAGCTGCAGGGGCTGCAGGCGCGACACCGGCCACCGTAATGGCACCGATGAGATCGCCAATATTCACGACGTCCCCAATTTTCACGCTCAGCGCCTTCAACACACCCGCATGGCTGCTGGGAATTTCCATAGAGGCTTTATCAGACTCAACGGTGATGAGGGATTGCTCTTGCGTCACCGTGTCACCCACGGCGACCAAAATCTCGATCACGGCAACGTCTTTAAAGTCGCCAATATCGGGTACGTGCAACGCCACATCACCGGCTGGGGCAGCGGCAGAGACAGGCGCTGCCGGTGCTGGCGTGGGTGATGGTGATGACGTTGGTGCGGCAGCGACGGGGGGCGCGTCAGCGGCCCCTTCCAACTCCAACATCAACGAGCCTAGTTTGACCTTGTCACCCAACTTAACGTGGATCGCCTTCACCACGCCCGCATCGCTGGATGGGATCTCCATCGAGGCCTTATCGGACTCCACGGTAATGAGGGATTGGTCTTTCGTGACCGTGTCGCCCACCGCCACCAACAACTCGATCACCGCGACTTCGTCGAAGTCGCCGATGTCGGGCACATTCACTTGAATCATAGACATGTGTTTGTTCTCCGTTCCGTGCGTCGGTTAAGCGTACAAAGGATTGATTTTTTCCGCGTCGATACCGTATTTCTTAATGGCATCTGCGACCGTCTTTGCGGGCACTGTGCCCTCATCGGCAAGCGCCTTGAGTGCCGCTACCACGACGTAGTGACGGTTGACTTCGAAGTGTTCACGCAGACGTGAACGGAAGTCACTGCGACCGAAGCCGTCGGTGCCCAGCACACGATAAGTGCGACCCTTGGGAATGAACGGGCGAATCTGCTCGGCGAAGGCCTTCATATAGTCGGTTGCGGCGACCACAGGGCCAGTGCTGGTGCTGAGTTGCTGCTCAACAAAGGAGGTACGCGCCTTCTTCGTGGGGTGCAATAGGTTCCAACGATCAGCGTCTTGCCCCTCGCGGGTGAGCTCATTAAAACTTGGGCAGCTCCAGACATCGGCGCTAATGCCCCAGTCGTCTTGCAATAGCGCTTGTGCGGCAATGCTTTCACGCAGAATCGTTCCGCTACCTAGCAACTGCACCCGCTGCTTGCCCTTGGCACCTGGCTTGAGCAAATACATACCCTTAATAATCTGCTCTTCGGTGCCCGCCACCAAACCGGGCATGGCATAGTTTTCGTTGAGCAAGGTGATGTAGTAATACACATTCTCTTGGTTCTCCACCATGCGCTTCAAACCGTTTTGCATGATGACCGCAACCTCGTGGGCATAGGTGGGATCGTAGGAGACGCAGTTTGGAATCGTGCCTGCCAAAATATGGCTGTGGCCATCTTCGTGCTGCAAGCCCTCGCCGTTCAAGGTCGTGCGTCCAGAGGTGCCGCCCAGCAAGAAGCCACGCGCCTGCATATCCCCAGCGGCCCACGCGAGGTCACCAATACGCTGGAAACCAAACATGGAGTAGTACACGAAGAACGGAATCATGATCCGATTGTTCGTGCTGTAGGACGTCGCCGCCGCAATCCAGGAGGCCATACCGCCTGCCTCGTTGATACCCTCTTGCAAAATTTGTCCGGCCTTGTCTTCCTTGTAGTAGGAGACTTGGTCACGGTCTTGTGGCGTGTACAACTGGCCTTGGGGGTTATAAATACCGATTTGGCGGAACAGCCCTTCCATACCGAAGGTACGCGCCTCATCGACCAGAATGGGAACCACGCGCGGGCCCAACTCTTTGTCGCGCAGCAGTTGCGTCAAGAAACGCACATACGCTTGGGTGGTAGAAATTTCCCGGCCATCGGCTGTTGGCTCGAGCACCGCTTTGAACGCATCCAGCTCAGGGACCTTGAAAGACTCCTCCGCCTTGGGCAAGCGTTTTGGCAAGTAGCCTCCCAGCTTTTCACGCTGCGCATGCAGGTAGCGCATCTCTGGGGTGTCATCCGCCGGTTTGTAAAACGGCAGATCTTTCAGTTCGCTGTCCGGAATTGGAATGTTGAAGCGATCGCGGAAGTTGCGCACATCCTCGTCACTCAATTTTTTTGCTTGGTGCGCGGTGTTCTTGCCCTCACCCGCTTTGCCCATGCCGTAACCCTTCACGGTCTTGATCAACAGCACCGTGGGCTGGTCTTTCGTGTTCACCGCGCTGTGATAGGCCGCGTAGACTTTATTGGCATCATGGCCGCCACGACGGAGCTTGAAGATTTCCTCATCGGTCATCTTGGCGACCAGCTCTAACGTACGAGGATCCCGGCCGAAAAAGTTCTTACGAACGAACGCACCGTCGTTGGCTTTGAAGCCTTGGTAATCGCCGTCCAAGGTGTCCATCATGATCTTTTTCAGGGCGCCCTCTTTGTCCCGCGCTAACAGCTCGTCCCACTCAGAGCCCCACAAGAGCTTGATCACGTTCCACCCCGCCCCGCGGAATTCACCTTCCAACTCTTGCACAATTTTTCCGTTACCGCGCACGGGACCATCCAAACGCTGGAGATTACAGTTCACCACGAAGATGAGGTTGTCCAGCCCTTCACGCGCAGCCAAGCCAATGGCGCCTAGGCTCTCAGGCTCGTCCATCTCGCCGTCGCCGCAGAACACCCACACCTTGCGGTTAGCGGTATTTGCGATCCCACGGGCATGCAGGTACTTTAAAAACCGCGCCTGATAAATCGCCATCAATGGGCCCAAGCCCATGGATACCGTGGGGAATTGCCAGAACTCAGGCATCAACTTCGGGTGCGGGTAAGACGACAGCCCCTTCCCACCCACCTCTTGCCTGAAGTTCAACAATTGGTCTTCACTCAATCGACCTTCCAAAAACGCGCGGGCGTACACACCCGGCGCACTGTGGCCTTGGATGTAAAGCAAGTCACCGCCATGCTCCTCGTTGGCCGCGTGCCAAAAGTGATTAAAGCCCGCGGCAAACATATGCGCCAAAGACGCGAATGAGGAGATGTGTCCCCCCAAATCGCCTCCATCTTCTGGATGCAGGCGGTTGGCTTTCACCACCATTGCCATGGCATTCCAACGCATGTAGGCGCGCAAGCGTCCTTCTAGTTCCAAGTTACCAGGCGAGTGTGCCTCTTCGCCGGGCTCGATGGAGTTGACGTAACCTGTCGTTGCTGAGAACGGCATGTCCAAGCTCTGTTGACGTGCGTGCTCGAGCATCTCCTCCAGCAGTTGGTGGGCCCGCTCGGGTCCATTGGCTGCAAGCAGCGCGTCAAATGACTCCAGCCACTCGCGTGTCTCCGCTGCGAACTCGTCAGCCATTGCACTTATTTCAGGTTTATCGGACATGCTGTCTCCTTTGATATCAGCCCGTTTAATATGGGGATCTAGTCTGTTGACTTTTTTCAGTGTCGAAAAGTGTCCCACAATTCGAACTTTTTTTCAATATGCGCGATTGAATTTCATATTATGAACTTTCAACCCCGATTAACACCATCCATAACGTCGATCCAAAACCGCATCGAGGCCACCGATCTGCGACGTGATCGCTCTACACTTACCGAATGACTGCACCGAAGCCGCCCGACCCAGATTCCCGCCCCCGCCAGCGGCAGGGACGCACGACCTTAAAGGTGCCAAGCCGCCTATGGCGCCGCTGGTGGCGCGCGCAATCGACCGCCTCCCAAGACCGCGTCGCCACATTTGCCCCCTTGATAGCCGTACTCGTTTTCTTGCTCGCCATCGTGCTGGCCATTGGCTACCTGCGCATTGAAGAAATGGACAGAGAACAAGAGACGATTACCCGCGACGTTGCTTACGCCCAACAACGCCTCCGTTTGCACATCATCTCTGCGCAAGACCAACTCACCAGCCTCGCTGGCGCGCTCACAACCAAGCGGATAGGCACCAAGGCTTTTCAGGAACGCACGCCTGGTCTTTTTGCCACATCGCAAGACTTAGATACGGTGTCATGGCTAGACGCCAACAACCGCGTGATTGCGACGCAAAGCGCGCATACCGCCGCCTTGACCCGCACACGGTTCGTGGGCGATGTCATAGACAACGCGCGCAGCGCGGGCGGTCTGGACGCCGTCAAAGAATTACAGCAAACGATTTTTACCAGACCGATCGTCAACAACACCACCTACAGCGGTATGGATGACGGCGCAAACTTCATGATTTTGGTACCCATCTTCGGCGCGGGCAAAGTCAAAGGCACGCTAGTGGGGGAGTTCTCTATAGAGGGGTTGTTGCGCTACGGCCTACCCGCCGAAGTGGTGACCAAGTACGCGGTTGCTTTGGTAGATAGTCAAGGCAATACGCTGGCGGGCAATGTACCGCCCGCACGCCCCATGCTGGGAGACTGGCTACCGTGGAAGGCTCAAATGCCAACCTACGAGCTGCCGGTATCACCGATTGGCAGCAGCCTCAACATCAAAGCCCGCACGTGGCGGACCTCACAAGGGGTCTTAGGTAGTGCGATTTTTTGGGTGATTGCCGCCCTCAGCGCGCTGACCATTTGGATGCTGATGGGGAACTGGCGCCACAACCGTCGGCGAGCAGAGGCACAACATGCGTTGATCGCGGAAACTAATTTTCGCCGTGCCATGGAGAACTCCATGTTGACGGGCATGCGCGCGCTGGACATGTCAGGCTGCATCACCTACGTCAACCCGGCGTTCTGTCAAATGACCGGCTGGTCTGAGTCTGAGCTGATTGGCCACTTACCGCCATTTCCCTATTGGCCTGATGAGGACCGCGCCATGCTCATGGGGCGCTTGGAGGACGAGCTGAAAGGGCGCTCCAACGCATCGGGGTTCGAGGTGCGGGTGCAAAGAAAAAACGGGGGTATCTTCGCGGCCCGTATGTATGTCTCGCCTTTGGTAGATCCCAACGGCGTGCAGACGGGTTGGATGACGTCTATGACCGACATCACAGAGCCCAAGCGCATCCGAGAGGAACTCAGCGCCGCGCACGAGCGCTTCACCACGGTACTAGAGAGCTTGGACGCGGCGGTGTCCGTCGCCAGCATCGGGGGGCACGAGCTGCTGTTTGCCAACAAGCAATACCGAAACTGGTTTGATGACCGCTCACTTGGCCACTACGCGGTCATCACGCAAGCGCAAATCGGTATGCGTGCGGAGGCACAGCGCAATGACGACAGTGAGCGCGTAGAGACCTCTGAACTGGGCGGGATCCCAACGACTGATTTATTGGAGGCCAGAGCCAACGACACCGAGGTCTACATGGAGCCACTGGGTCGCTGGTTGGAAGTCCGCTCACGATATATCAGTTGGGTCGATGGCCGCTTGGCACAAATCGTGATCGCAACCGACATCACCCTCAGGCACGAGGCGCAAGCACAAGCGGCGCTCCAAGTGGAGCGGGCACAAAATGCCAGCCGCCTTATCACCATGGGTGAGATGGCGTCCAGCGTCGCCCATGAACTTAATCAGCCGCTGACTGCGATTAGCAACTACTGCTCAGGCATGGTCTCCCGCCTCCGGACCAAAGGTATCTCAGAGGATGACTTAATCGTTGCGCTGGAAAAAACCAGCCATCAGGCTAAACGTGCTGGGCAGGTGATTGCGCGCATACGCGCCTTCGTCAAGCGCAGTGAGCCCAACCGCAGCCCGACCGATGTCAACGCCATGGTTGTCAGCGCCTCTGAACTGGCAGACATTGAACTGCGACGCCACCAAGTGCGGTTGATGCCGTATGTCGCTGAGCGGCTGCCCCTGCTCCCCGTTGACCGTATATTGATCGAGCAGGTCTTGGTCAACCTCATCAAAAATGCGGCAGAGTCGATACAGTCCGCTGGCCGCCCGGTCGGCCAAAGGATCATCGAGCTGCAAATTAAACCCAAGCGCGCGCAAGATCAAGATGGGGTGGAGTTTTTGGTTCAGGACAACGGAACCGGGATCCCGCCGGAGATACTGGGTCGTATATACGACGCCTTCTACAGCACCAAGGACGAAGGCATGGGCATTGGCCTGAAACTATGCCGCAGCATCGTCGAATCTCACCAAGGCCGAATGGCCGCACAGAACCTTTACAATGGAGAGGAACTTGCCGGGTGCTGTTTTAGCTTTTGGATCCCCACTAAACCATCTACAGACGCCACGTCTCTACCGCCGGCTGCCTCTCGCATAACGGAAAAAATCAAGGAATAGTATGAACCTGTCCTCTAAAAAAGGTACTGTTTACATTGTCGATGATGACGAAGCTGTTCGTGATTCCCTGCAGTGGCTGCTTGAAGGCAAGGACTATCACGTACGCTGTTTCGAGTCAGCCGAAGGTTTCCTCAGTCGCTATGACCCCAGGGAGGTGGCTTGCTTGGTCGCCGATATTCGCATGGGGGGTATGACGGGCTTGGAGTTACAAGACCGCCTAACAGAGCGCCTGTCACCACTGCCTATTATTTTCATCACCGGCCATGGCGACGTACCTATGGCGGTTGAGGCGATGAAAAAAGGCGCGCTAGATTTTGTGCAAAAGCCTTTCAATGAAGACGACCTGACTGCCTTGGTAGAGCGCATGCTAGACCGGGCTCAAGAGTCGTTCGAGCAATTCCACCTCGCCGCCACACGCGATGCGCTGATGGCAAAACTAACTTCACGAGAGGCGCAGGTGTTAGAGCGCATCGTTGCGGGCCGACTCAATAAGCAAATTGCGGACGACCTCAACATCAGCATCAAAACGGTGGAAGCCCACCGGGCAAACATCATGGAAAAGCTCAACGCGAATACCGTCGCCGACCTACTAAAAATTGCCTTAACGCCAGCCGGTAACGCGAAGACAGCTTGAACACATGAGCGCCCAACTTATTGACGGTAAAGCCCTTTCCACGCAACTCCGAGCCCAAGCCACGACCACCATTCAGCAACTCACCGCGAGGGGCACACAACCCGGCCTCGCAGTCATCTTGGTGGGCGATGATCCTGCCAGCCAAGTCTACGTTCGCAACAAGGTCAAGGCCTGCGAGGACATGGGCATACACTCGGTGTTAGAGCGCCAACCGGCGACCCTGAGCGAGCACGCCCTTTTGGAACGCATCGACGCGCTCAACCAAGACTCGTCCATCCACGGCATTTTGGTTCAACTCCCCTTACCCGCGCATATAGACGCTCAGAAAGTCATTGAGGCCATCGCGCCCACCAAGGACGTCGATGGCTTTCATGTCGCCAGCGCGGGCGCACTCATGGTCGGCCAACCTGGTTTTTGGCCCTGCACGCCGTTTGGCTGTATCAAAATGCTGGAGAGCCTTAACAACGGTGCCGGCGTCGATTTAAAGGGCAAGCATGCCGTCGTGATTGGACGCTCCAACATTGTTGGCAAGCCTATGGCGATGATGCTGCTGCAAAAAAATGCCACCGTCACCATTTGCCACAGCGGTACACCCGACCTGAAGCTGCATACGCTGCAAGCTGACGTAATCGTGGCTGCGGTTGGTCGGCGTCATCTCGTCACGGCCGACATGGTGAAGCCCGGAGCGATCGTGTTGGATGTGGGAATGAACCGCGATGATGCAGGGAAGCTCTGCGGTGACGTGGACTTCGAAGCCGTCAGCCAAGTGGCCGGTCACATCACGCCCGTACCGGGTGGGGTTGGCCCGATGACCATTACCATGCTGATGCTCAACACCGTCGCCGCCGCCAGCGCGTCGGCTGCTTAGGCTTAGGCGTCGGCTTAGGCGTCGGCTAGGTCCAACAAACGCCACGCCATCACGGTGGCGATTATCCATTGGATGAGTATTAAACCGCTACCCATGCCGTGCCAAAACGCC
>Ga0115549_1001180_pt1 | contig 16002 bp, 14 predicted proteins | sample COGITO_mtgs_1004_2_FD_87176 | JGI IMG/M metagenome (GOLD analysis project Ga0115549, IMG submission 87176) | Pelagic marine microbial communities from North Sea - COGITO_mtgs_100430 | ecosystem: Environmental > Aquatic > Marine > Epipelagic | place: Germany:Helgoland, sampling site Kabeltonne...
CCCTCCCTGGGGGCCCACGCCACCATGGACCTATACCAAAAACTGAATAGTCTTTTTGGTACAGAGCTTTTAGACAACAGCCTGCGAATAAGAACAGAACTTCTTAAAGGCAACAGGATTGGCCCCTCTCATCATGACTGCATACTTGCAATGTACGGCGGCATGCTCTACGGCAACTCGTCTTCGTATGCATCTTCAAAAAGCTCTCTTAGCGTTAGAAGCGGTTCTGGGAGCAAAACCCCACCTAAGTATGCGTACCTCCACGAGGGGGTAGCCCGTGTTCCTGTTATATCTGTTGTTCCTGTTATATCTGGGGTTACTTACCTACCCGCTTCTAAATGGGGCAGGGCAGAGTATTTAGAAAGTTGGTATAACAAGGACACTCTTGACCAAGCGTTTACAGAAATATGTTATAGGTTGGCTGACGACATATGTGGTCATAAGGTCTACAAAATTAACATAGAAAAGGAGGAGCGGCCCTACCCCACCACTAAAATAATTCCTACATTTTCATTTGGAAAAATAAACAGTTACGCCAACAGGACTGTCTAAGAAAAAAGTAGTAAGGGTGTGACGTTATCCACCCCTTGAACAGTACCTTCCCCAGGCACGGCGTATTCGGTAAGGACGGCTTTCAAACACTACGGCGTTTTTGTTGCCCGGTTACACCCTTTCGGCACAAGCCCATTTACCGGTTTTCGCTAATTTAGACTTTTACCTTTCTAGACTTAGCCAAAAAAAACGGTGTATATTGGCGTCCCCAAACAACCCGGCTATGCAAACCCCCCCCCCCCCCCCCCCCCCCCGGGGGCCCGAACACCCCCCAAACACACCCCCACAGTAAAAAACCCCCCCCCCCCCCCTCTCTCGGCGGTACGCACACGCACGCAACTTTTGGCACTTATTACCTCCGCAAAAGTAATTTCTTACGCCATATCTGTAGGAGCATTTGGTAGCTGCGCGATCGCAGTCAGTAACATTTTTGCAGCTTTTCTGCAAGCCGCTGCCCAGTTTCCCGGACGTCAAGACGACCTTTGGACCTTTACTTTAATTGGCGTAGCTCTCGTAGAAACTTTTTTTTTCGTGACTATTCTTATTATTGTGCTTATCTTTACTGCGTAGTTTTTCACCTGTTTAATTAAAAAAAAAGCTCTCGGGCCTTTCGAGAATGCGGTTTACTTTACTCTGCGCGGGCTAGTCGGGCGGTAGAAGCATAAACCCCACCCGCTAAAGTAAATGGACAAAAACTTCTGTTTAATTTTATACCCTTATACTTTTTAGTTGTTGTAGTTAAGTTTAATTTAGTGTTTCACCTATTCTCTTTATTTTTTACTTTTATCCTGGCGCAAGGGGAGCGTAAGCTTTTGGCCACCGTTACTCGACGTACGGGGCCCTCTGTAGCGTATGCAAACGGGGCTCTCCAAGCACTCCCCGACCTTTTCAAGTTTTTAACAAAAACGGTCAATCTTAGTTACAGGGTTAACAGGCTTTACTACAATCTAGCAGCGTGCTACTCTTTACTCTCCGGTTACTTTTTGTGATTTGTTTGAGCTTTTGGCTCCGAGGGAAGTAATTTTCTCAATTTTGACTACAGTTTTTTTTTTTTTATGCTCGTAACAGTAGTTAATATTTACGCGATAATTCTGGGCGGCTTTGTTGCCTTATCTAAGTACGGAGTTCTTAGTTCTGTTCGGGTCATCGCCCAGCTTTTTTCTTTTGACATCATACAAAACCTTTTAATGTGCTTAGTTTTTATTGTATTTAGCAGCTACTCCTTTGAAACTTATGCCAGCTTTCACTCAGATAGCTATACGAATCTGACTTTTGAGTATATTTTTGTAGTGTTTTTAGCATTTTTGGCCATGTTAATGGAAAACTTTCGAGCACCCTTTGACTTAGCAGAGGCGGAAGCGGAGGTTATTACTGGCTACACTGTAGAGTACTACGGTTTTCTTTTTTTTGCTTTCCTTTTTTCTGAGTTTTTAAGCTTGTGGAATGGTATTTTGTTTTTTAATCAAATATTTCTTTCCGGCGCTTCTCTATTTTATTAATACTTTAATCCAACCCCTTAAGTGCAGCCTTAAATACAACTTTTGCGAGTTTTCGCACTTAGTTTGCTACTTGGTGACGCTAAATCTTTACTCTAAGGCCTTTCTACTCGCACTTTTGTTTTCTAGCACGTCCTGGTTTCTTTTTTCTTTTTTCTGATCTTTACCTAATCAGTTTATCTTTTTGACCACATTGATCAGTCTGCTCTTTACTGCTTTTTTACATAAAAAAGAGAACCTAGTTTACGCCGCTTTACTGTATAGTTTGCTACCGAAGGGCACACACTCTTACAATTTAGCACCTGTTGAGCTCCAAACTACTGCACTATCTGTGTCTACGGTTGCAACAGTTTTTCTCAAATCGTTTAACCTACGGCAGTATTTGGGTCTGTTGTTTTTTTTTTCCCTCCCATCCTCCTTCGGCACCCTTCGGTTTTTAGGCTTATTTTTGTATAATTTTTCTTTATCCTTTTTAAATAGTCCACGATCTTTTTTTTTCAACTTTTTAGAGAAATGGGTTTTTACGACCAACCATAAACGGGTGGGTATTAATTATATGTGATACGTTGTAATAGCCGGCGTCGTCACTACCGTTTTTGCAACCGCTATTAAGTTGGAGCTGGGCGAGCCGGGCTCTTTATACTGCGGGGGTAACATGAGGCTTTACCTGTCTTTGGTAACAGGGCATGCGGTAATCATGGTTTTTCTTGCTTACGTTCCCGTTTACTACGGCGTTTTTACCAACTACCTCATTCCTATACAGTTAGGAGCCCGCGACTTCGCTTATCCCAGATTAAACAACTTCTCCTTTTGAGTTTTCCCGCCGTCCTTGTTTTTTTTTTCAAACTCTCTTTTAAAGTACCAGGGTTTAGTTACGGGGTGAACCTTTTACCCGCCTCTTTCGTCCAAAAAGTATTCTTCGAGTTTTAACATGGACATTACTATTTTGTCAGTCCTTTCTATAGCAACGGCATCCCTAATAAGTACCACAAACCTTATTTCAACCTACCGATACATGCGCGGGGCTTCGATGAAAGCGGACTACCGCTTTATACCACTTTCTGTTTACGGTACACTATTTGGCGCACTTCTATTTACGTTCGCAGCACCTGTTTTGGGTATAGCAATGTTTATGCTTTACTTTGACAGGCACGGGATTACTAATTTTTTTAACGTGGCTAAGGGGGGGGACGTTGTTCTCTACCAACACCTTTTTTGGTTTTTTGGTCATCCGGAAGTTTACGTTCTGATACTACCCACTTTCGGCTATGTTAGCAATATTATTGTTTTCGCAACCCGGCATAACCTTTTAGCCTACGACCACATGGTCATTAGCATGGGCGCCATCTGTTTACTGGGTTCTATCGTTTGGGGCCATCATATGTATATTGGGGGACTGAATAGGGGGCTGAAGAACCTTTTTTCTGCTACAAGTTTGTTCGTAAGTATACCCTCAACTCTAAAGATACACTCTTGGATAGCTACGTTACAATCAGGTAACCTCCATTTTTCTGTCCAGCTGATTTGAATTTTTATTTTTTTAACGGGCATTTTGATAGGAGGTATTACAGGAATGGTTTTGGGCATGGCCGGTTTTGACGTCCTCTACCACGACACTTATTACGTCGTTGGCCACTTCCATCTTGTTTTATCCATGGGTGGCTTTGCTGTAATATTTGCTGTTTTTTTCCACTATTGGTTTTATTTTTTTAGAGTAGGTTATAACAAGTTTCTCGCCGTTTTACAGGCAGTACTTTTTTTTGTCGGCGAGCTTGTGACTTTTGTTCCGGCACTTTTTTTGGGCATGTCGGGAATGCCCAGAAGAATAAATGACTACCCTGTGTACTTCTCGGGGTGACATAGTATGTCGTCCTTAGGGCACGGCCTTGTAGTACTTAGCTTATTTGTTTTTTTGGCTCTGGTACTAGAGTCTAAATATAGCAGTAGAAAATTTCTATACGCAAACAAATACTCCAAAGGTGTTCCCTATTTTGCTAATAGGCACTCAGCCTATCTTATGTTGATAACACAACTCCGCACAAAACTCAAAGTGAAAAGATCCTGCGGAAACCCAACCCTAACGTCCTTTTAACACAAACCCCCCCCTTAAACCGATTTGACTTATTCCTACAAAACAGTACTTTTTATTTCTGCCGCGGCGGTTTCCTCAACAACCCACGCGCTTATTTTATTCCCTTCAGTAAGCGCCGACCCTTTAGACGTGTTTTTCGTCAGCCAACTACTTTCGCTTTCTGCCTTGTGGGTACTTAACGCCACTAAAAACACAGTGCCCTCCCAGGTACCCGGCAGCCCACTGCTGGAAAACCGAGAAGGCTGGGCTTTGTTTTCTAATGAGTTTACAAGCGGCCTAATTACAAATACCCTACCGACGTTTGACCTTTTCCTATTCGGCATTAATTTTTTGGCCGTTGTTTTTTTTTTAGATCTTTTCTCAACGTTATTTGCGTCTAGCACAAAGTCATTGTTTTGGTTTAAACCCTTTAACTTTCTGAAAACAAGCTTTTTCCTCTCTTACACTTTTATGACAAGCGTAGACGCTTTACTGGCCTTTGTTTATTTTTTTTTCTCTCTCTATTTTTTAGAGCTCCATTTTTTTTTTGTTTACTCTCTAAACGTAAGTTCTGATAGCACAATTTACCAGTTTAACTTTTTACTCTCTAGCTTCTTTTTTATTTTCGTAGTTAAAACTCTAAGAGCACTTTTGGAGAAAGGTTTCATCTTTTCTATGAGTTTTCAATTTAACGAGTTTAATCAGTTTCACTCCGCTGAAATAGACAAGTTTGCATTTGAAGCCGGCGGTGGCAACGTGATGGATATCTCTTTCATTGAGGATGACGACTATGCAACCGTGGTCAGGGTTCTTATTAGAGCTCTTTTTTTCGTCTTCTTCTTCTTCTCAACTTTTTTCGTTTGGTTACTTCGCTTTATCATTCAGTTCGTAAGGCTCTTAGTACTTTTCATGATTCATACGATCTTTGAATTAGTTATAGTGAGCTCAGATAGCGTTTTATCTTGTTATGCAACTAATTACCTATTCGTTTTTAAGTACTTTTTTTTTATATTTTTCTTTTTTGGCTCCTTTTTATATTTAATTTTGTATCTTAATTTAATGTTTACACTTCAGGTCTTTATTTTTTATTTTTTTTCTGAAGTTTTTCAGTCCAACTTTATAACAGACCTTTCGAGCTTTGTTTCAACCAAACTCAAAAAAGTCTAATCCGGAACTACTTTACCTATTAGCTGCGTAATTATTTACAACTTAGCTCACTGAATAAAAAGGTAAAAGCACTTTTTCCTTATAACTCTTACTTTTTCGCACTTAACAAGTGGCCCATAGATAAAGCACCCAAAGTCTCCAATTCCAGCTATCTTGTAGGATTCGGTTTTCTTTTCCTTTTTCATGCTTATGCATACCCCGCGTTAGATAATTTTGTTTTTTTTACTTACAACTGGTTTACTTTCAACTTCCAATTAACTTCAATTTTTTTTTTACTGGCTTACATCTCTACAGCTAAACAAAATACTTGGTTTTTTTTTTTTACCCTCGCGTTGGTTTTTTTTTTCTACTTCTTCTTCGGTTTTAGTGTAAAGGGTTCCAAATTTTACAGAAATCATTTTGTTCTTAACTCTAACCATCTGGTTTTAAATTGGGATGCGCTCCTGTTTATCCTCTTCTTCTTCGGTTGGGTGTTTAAAATAGCAAGGAAATACTCCTTGGAAAGTTATACTCTCCAGGAAAGTTTTTTCTACAAAACAGCGCTCCCGTCAGTTTACCTTTTTGAGCTTTTTACTTTTAGTGTAGCACTCAGTTGAAGGTACTTGAATGGCGGCCTCATGGGATACTCCACAATTATGTATTTAAAATACTACAAGTTTCAATTTGTAACCAGTATACTGGTGACTAAACTTTTATTTTTTATTTTTGTATATTCTTTTTTCTTCTTCTTGCTTAATCTGCTTAAGCAAGGCTCACGCCTTTACTTTTTTACGGCGTACTATTCTCTCTTTTTAGTGCTTACCGTTTTTCTATTCAAGGAGTTTTCCGAAGTTTGAAGCTTTTTGCATCAAGTAGCACCGTCCAATTTACTAAAATTTACCTACTTTAAATTTTTTTTTTACCTACTGTTCTTTAATTTTCTGCACGCTTACTTAGTTGTAGGTTTTACTCTGCTGGGCTTTACTTTATACATGTCGAAGTTTTATACTGTTTATTCAGACTTTTATGACATTATCTATATAAACATAAAAAACTTTTATCTCATTATGTGGCTAACGGTTTTAGCCTTCTTTTCTATCTACGTTATACACGATTTGAATATATATTTTTATGGCATTCTTAGCAATCTAAATTAGAGAGGCTCTTTGTTAGTTTTTTATTTAAGACCCCCGTAGCTCAAACAACCGCTTACTAACAACCACATTTGCTTTATTTCATCAATTTTTTTTTTATACAGCTTCTTTTATATTTAAGCCTTGTTGTGTATTTTTTTTTCAAGCTAAGCGCAGGGGGCTCCGGCAGCCCCAAAATGCACACTCCCGGAGGTGGTCTTTTTTACAAGATTTTGTGCCTTTTCATTAGCTTTATTTTGTTGCTTGTCAGCCAGCAACCCGCGCTAGGAACAGATAGCTTTTTAAGCAGTGCTCTTGACGGCGCGTTAACAAACTCAACTTTAATTTTTTTTTTTGCAGGCACCCTTGTTCTTTTTATGGAACTTTTTAAAGCGAGTGCTTTTAAGCAGCAGCTGGGCTCCTTACTACTTTTCGTGTTTATTTTCATGTTTCTATTTTTTTTTACCTTTTTTTTTACAATAACTAACCACTTTGAGTTGATTTGTATTTTCGAGTATGTAAATGCCTTACTGGTCCTTTACATTTTGGTTTCAACCACCTGTTTAAAACCGACACTCGACCTGTTTAAAAGCAGCCTAGGTAAAAATACTAAATTTTTAACCCCCTATTTTTTTTTACCCGCACTAATTAACTACTTTTTTCTGATTTTTATAATTTCAATTTTTTTATTCTACTTTTACATCTACCTACTTTTAGACCTTTCCTTCACCTCCAGTTTTGCCGTTACTGGTATTGTGGTGAAAACCCCCAAGTTTTTCGTTTTTTTTTTAATCTTTTTAGTCTTTAAGCTTGGAGTAGCCCCCCTACATTTTTGAAAATTAGAAATTTTCGAAAGTTTTCGCCTAGTCCACTTTTCGTTTTTCTCTACGGTTTACTTTGTGTTCTCTCTTATTTTTTTCGAGTTCATCTCTTCCAAAATGTATCTTTTTTCTTGTAATAGTGCCTTTAGCCTTCTGTGCCTTTTTGTGCTTTACAATCTTTATTTCTGTTTTTTGCATGTAAATACGGCGCTAAACATCAGACAGTTTTTGGTTTTAAGTGCACTCCTGAATTTAAACTTAGCCCTTATAAGCCTTCTTTTAAACGTAGGCTCCACACAGCCCTTTTTTTTATTTTTTGTACTGAGCTATGTTACCTTAGCCTTTATTTTCTATTTTTACTTTGTAGCGAACAATAGTAGTGCGCGCTACTTTTCAAATTTGGGGGCCCCCCTCAACAAAACATTCCTTTATTTTTTTTTTTTTACTACCCCTCCTGAGTTTAGGAGGCGGCGCCCCTTCATTAGCCTTTTTTTATAAACTTAGCTTTTTGTTGACTAACTTGCAGGAGGAAAGTTACCTACTTCTAAGCCTCTATATACTCAGCATTGTCGTTTCGGTAGTTTTTTACTTTCAGCTGTTTAAGTCCAACACGAAGCCCCTGGGCACTACTTTAAAAAGCAAACACCCCCTACTTTCCAAAAGTAGCCACCTCTTAGTTTTTTTCCTCTCTGCAAGTGTTTTGGTCTTATCAACACCTCTACTGGGGCCCACAAGTTTTTATCTCTTGGATAGTTTTAGTAGACTGAGTATAAGCCTTTCAGCAGGGCTTTAATTTAGTCACAGCCCGAACAAAAAAGAACAAGCACCCCACCCACCAATAGTACTTTTTAAAAGAGTTAAGCCCACCCGAAGCCGTGCAAGACGACTTGCAAGCAACCCCCAAAAAAAGGGAGTTATTCAGCGACTCTACACCACCAACCCCAGAAAACCAAATTCGGCCCACCGTAAAGTTGCGAAAGTTTATATCTCTAAAAAAAAAACAGTTCTGGGAGCTGTCAAAGGCGTCTCGCATGCTCTAAAAAAATTCTCCAAGGTTTGGGTAAGCGGCAGAGGTTTTAGGGACACGCCCGGGGTAAATCTCAAGCTCATCCCAGGCAAAGAGGCCTTTTTGGTTCTGAATTTTAAACAAAAGCGTAGATCTTTTTTTGGCTTAAAGAAATAGTACAGACCACTTGTTTTATTTTCTTTTTAAATTTTTTATTTTTGTCACTTTTTTTTTTTACTACGAGAAAACGTTTTACGGGATTTTTGGTTTGCTAAAGCTTTGGCTCCTTATAATTCTTGTTTTTTGTTAAGTTTAGCGCGCAGAACCCTTTCTTTTTGAAAAGAATTTATTAAAAGAGGCCGTGCGGACTTTTGAACAAACGTTGTTATAGGTAGGCTCTTCAACGTCTGGCAGGCGGCTACATCTTTTTCCTATTTCTTTTTTTTCCGGTCCTACTTATCTAAACTATACAACGTTAGCGTTTTTTCGAAAGCATTTAAATTTTTTAATATTTTTTTCTTTTCGGAGCAAGTTTCTATCGAACAACTACTTTTTCTCTTTTGAGCGTTTTTTTCATTTATTTTTTTTACAAGTGCCCTTATTTTACTTTAGCGCAACAACCTTTTGAGTTATTTTGATTTTATTCAGGGAGGCCTCCGTCATATGGTCTCTTGGTTACGCATAGGTTCTTTGTGACCCCTTAGTTTCGGACTTGCTTGTTGTGCTATTGAGCTTTTGCACAGCGTTTGCAGCCGCTACGACATTGAAAGATTTGGTTGCCTTTTTAGGGGAACCCCACGACAGTCCGAGCTGCTTATAGTAGCCGGTACCGTAACGCCAAAAATGGCGCCCGCTTTAAAAAAATTACAGGAGTTTATGGCCAAACCCAGCTATACTATAGCCATGGGTAGTTGCGCAGGCGGCGGCGGTTACTATTACTTTTCCTACAGTATAATAAGGGGTTGCGACAGGGTTATACCTGTGGATACCTATATTGGTGGGTGCCCCCCCACCGCAGAGGCCCTGCTCTATGGTATTTTAGTTCTGCAAAAAAAATTAAGTTCTTGATTCGAGCCCAAGGTCTCTAGTTGATGATATTAAGTACTGCGGCGACTGCCTTTTGGTAACAAGCACCCCCACCACTTACGAAAGTCGGATGCCGACTAAACTTTACCGAACACCTGAGACATCTTTGACAGTCAATTTTTTTTTTTCTGTAAAAAAAAAAATGCAATTTAAGTTTTTTTACTTTTTTGTTTTTAGGCTATTTATTTGCCTTTTTCAATTTTTGCAGAAAAAAAAAAGGCGAACGCTTATTAGAGGAGTAAAGGGCCCCAAAAAAAGCTTCAACACCTTTATTGTCAAGACACATTACGCGGTTTTATCCCTCTTCACACCAACAGGGCTGTCTAATCTGCTAATGTTTTTTTACTTGCTAAACCAAAACTACTTTAACTTTGTAAAGATGAAACAACTGAAAAAACAACTGCTGTCTTTACGTGTTTAGCAAAAAGCTGCTTTATTTTAAATCAAAAACTTCTTTTATTTTTTTTGAAGAGTGTAGTCTAGTTGACGTGTTATCTTACAATTCTAAAATAAGGCCACTCTCCCTTAAGTTTTTACGCAGCTACTACTTACGAACATTTAGGTTTAAGTACAACCTCCTTTAACAGCTGCTGTTACACCTTTTGAATAATTACAGCGTCAAGCGCACACAGCCCTCCGAGGCATTTTCTAATCAGCTAACAGCATTCTTACTATCGGTCTCTTCCGTAGCTACAATGTACCTACTACCTAATGTACCCTTTTTTGGTGAACGTGCTTTGTTGCAGCTTGTAGCGAACCCAACTTCCATTTATTTGTTTGCTACTGCTTACCTCTCACTTTCCGTTGCGCTTACCTTAATAATTTTTGACAACACTGAGGACCAGGATTCTAGCAACGATACCAACTCGATCATATTTGGTTTTGTGTTCTACCTGGTCGCGGCAGCTATGGTCACTTTTGCTTTTCTACTTTTGAAACTAACTTTTTCCTATAATAGCTTCTTGCTTGGTTACAGCCAGTCTCTCTTTTTTTTTTTATTTGTTTTTCTGTCTCACTTTTTGTTCATACTGTTTACTAAAAGCTTCGTAATGAATAACCTAATTAATAAATTAATCCTTTAGAGCCCAACCCTAAACCCCCCCCATAAGTTTGCTTAATTTAATTTTATTTTTTAGGTTTTCTGCCGCAGAAAGCCGCGAGCTGAGGTCAATGTTTGTCCAATTTGGACCACAGCACCCCGGTTCCCACGGGCTTATAAAATTCACATTAGAAATGCTGGGGGAGACCATACGTAACTCTGTTTTATACATAGGACTTTTGCACAGGGGTACAGAAAAACTCTTTGAGACCAGACCCTTTTACATGGGAACACCCTATATGGATAGGCTAGATTACGTGTCGACTCTTACTAGCGAACACGCGCACGTTTTGGGTATCGAAGGTCTTGTCGACTACCAGGTGTCTTCCGCAGCGTTTTTAAAAATACGAACGGTTTTCGACGAGATCACACGCATAAAAAACCACCTAATGCATATATCGATCCTAACCTTCGACACAGGTAACTTTTTTATCTTCTTCTTCTTTTTAGAGTGACGGGAGCATCTGATGGGATTTTATGAAGCCGTATCTGGTGCAAGGCTGCACGCAGCGCTTTACCGACCATTTGAGACCCGATTTTCTTATTTTAACAGTTACCTAATCGATAATATGTTTTCCTACTTCAATTATTTCTTATTTTTTTTTAAAAATTTTTTCCAACCACTGCTGTTTTTTAGGGTACTTAAGCTTAGGTTTATGGGTATCGGTTCTATGTCAAAAAATTTCGTAAAGAACGCCAGCATCTCCGGGGTTATTGCCAGAAGCTGCGGTCTGAAGTACGACGTAAGGTCCTCTTACCAAACAACGTACGCGTACTATAAATATTTAAATTTTAAAGTCTTTACCGGAGACTATGGGGACTTGTACGATAGGATGCTGCTAATGGTCGGCGAGGTAGTTGAGAGTGTTCTTATTATCGTACAAACACTTTTTAGAGTTTTTGTACAAAGTGTGGACAACTCACAAAAGTCTAGCTTAAGTGAAAGCGTAGGCACAAAAGCGGTTAATTATGTTTTAGACAATTCGGTACAAAGGCAGTACGTTTAGTTGTAACTAGCCGAAGTTAATTTTTTTTTTTCACTTCTTCTTCTTCTTTAAATACTCTGGTATTTTTAAAGCCGCAGCAACCAACATCTCATTCTACAAAAAAAAAATTAACTATTTTAAATTTTTTTTTAATACCATTTTCAAATATTTAAGCTCTTCTCAACTCAAGCCACTCCAAAAAACAAGGTTTAAGTCCCAACAAATAGTTTCTAACTTAGTACCTTACCACAAAGACCCTTTAAAAAAAAGCAACCAGCTTCTAACACCGTATTTTCACTTTTTTTGAAACAACTCTTTTAGGTTACGCTGTAAGTTTACCCAGCATATTTTTTTTTTCCCACGTTACGGTAAAGTACTCGGCCCCTTTACCCGCAGAGACAGGCGAAACCTTTTTTTGGACAAGCTCATTAGATTCTTTTAACAACTAAACACGTTTATCCTCAAGAAAACCGGCACTTTCGCGGACACGGCAAATTTAAAGCTAAGAGCCAATTAGCCCACAATGCCACAAATCCACCCATGTGGGGCAGAGGCCCGGTTTACGCTCCTAAAGCAGGTAAACCCCCTAGATTTACCGGGAAGGGGCTCAGGGACTCATTATCCTTTAACCGTTGATTCAACTTCAACTAAATCTAAGACGAATTGCTTCGGCAACCCAAAAACTTTTGTTTAATTTCAAATTTTTCGTAGACAGGGTTCTTTTTTTTACCGGCGCGTTCACTTTTAAATGGGTCAACGGGGTAGCTACTCTTTTAATGCTGGTCGCACTCATGATGGGAGTTTCTGGCGAGCTAATGTGTCTTTGGTACTCTACCTATATAACCGAGGTCAAGGCCAGCCTACTCTTCATGAAGTATAATACACAAATAGGCGACATCTTGGTAAGGTCACACAAAATGTTAGTCGCGGTTGGTTTTGCTAGTGTTTTCTTCCACATGGCAAAAGCTATACAGGCTAACGCCTATTATGGCTCGCGTGCGGGGATGTGGAAGTCCGGTATGGGTATATTAATGATGATGTTTGGCATTTCCTATATGGGATGTATCTTACCTTGAACTGTACTCAGCCCAACACTCTACACGATGGTTCAAACTATAGTAGATACTTATTTAGGCGGCTGAGCAGTTTTTCTACTTTTAGGAGGCGAGAAAATACCTTATTCTATTTTAGCACGTACGCTAATAGCGCACATACTTCTTTCTGTTGCAGGGGCCGGTTTTCTTATGTACCATATTAGGCTAGTTCACTTTGGGGGAAGTTCCGTAAATAAGTACATGTCCTGGCCCACGAACGAAAGACCTAATTGGATGCCTGACGAGATCGTTAAGGAGCTCTACTTACTTTATATATATTTTTTTATCTTTTTCTTTTTGATTTACCGAAAATCTGCAAGTTGAGGTAGCACTTATTTGAGCCTCTATAAATTTTATTACGGGGGCGCTACTAACTGGAACAACCTACCAACTAGCATCGAACCGGAGTGGTACTTTTGAATTTTCTACTTTTCTTTAGCCAGCGCACCCTCTCTTTCTGGAGGCCTCTTACGGGCACTTGTCCTTTTTTTGTTTCTTGGATTGCTACCTTTGGTTAAAGACATGCAATGTATGAAAAGTGCCGACACCGCCGAGCACAGCTCCCTAAACATAGGCTTAGGTTTTTTTTTTACTACTGTATTTTTAATCTTTTTTAATAGGTCTAAGGGTGCTTGGTGGCATGTTAAATTTTTAGACCACGCGCTTACAAGTATTTGCGTTTACGAGATCATGTTTACTTCTATTAACCTCGAGCTTGCTATAAAACTATCCCGTAGGCAAACAGCTAAAAAGCTTAAACTGCGTCAGTAACTTGTTAATTTGTTTTATTTTTCTGATTTTTTTTACTCGTTATCTTTGCTGCATTGGCGGGTCGAAATCTTTTCTAACTACGTCTCTTTTTGATTTTGCTCTAGCATCGGAGTAGTTTCGCTGATTTACGTGTTTAAGCTTACGCTAATCTGATTTTTTGTTGTTTGGTTGCGGTTAAACATGCTTAGGCTTAGGTTCGACCAAGTCGCGAGCTTTACTTGACACGAACTGGTTATTTACGTTATTTTTTTACTTATCCATGCCATTTTACTCAATATACTCTTCTAGCAAATAAAAAACCTGTCTTATTTTATTTTTTTTAAAACAATGAGCTCCTCCTGGTGCTTTGTAGATCTTTTTTTTTTTATATTATTTTATTATATTTGTTTTTGTATGAGCTTTCTCTTTAAACAGTATCTCTACTTTTTTTCCGTCGGCCTTCTTTTCGGCACAATTAGCCTAGTGGGCTGGTTAGGGTTTACGCTAAGTTTTTTGATCCTTTTGATTCTGTATAGTACGCTCGTGGTAGTTTTTTGATCCTTTTTTGTTGCATTTGAGGACCAGAAAGCAAAATCAGAAAAAAAAAAAACAAGCTCGTCTTTTGTAGCACTTTCTTTCGTCTGACTTTTCCCCAACACCCCCGGCAGCCTCCACTTACTTAGTGCACTTTTACCCGTCTTTATCTTAAACTTTTTTCAAACAACAGAAACCAATGAGTTTTTTTTTTTCTTCCTGATAATATATGTCTTTAACCCTTTAATGTTTTTATTCATATTTTTTACCCTAGTTTTAGTTTGCTTTAATATCGTCAGCTTACTTTTACTCAAGCAAAAAAGCACACACTCCGTTAGTATAGCAGCCGTTAACTTTAATCAAGTGAGGTCGGGGCTGACCAATAAGGGTTATAGGGGCCGTAAGGGTTTTTGGTCGACAGTATCGTCTAATTTAAGTTTTCTTTCGCTTGGTAAGAGTAATTAGGCGGGCGGACAGCTTTAAAAATTTCGTAAGCGTTTTTTCAAACCCATACAAATTGTCGTCGAAAGACTCAAACATCTTCGTTACAGTTAATAATTTTAAGGAGCGGGTTTTATTTTTTAAGGGCAACAACCTCACGTATTACAGGCTTTTTTTTCTATGAAACTAGCAGTTAGGCATAAACAGATCAGGACGACTGCCCTAGTTAAAATTTTTAGTATCTTTAAAAAGACACAAAAAACTCGGGTACTTAAGCAGGGCACTGTCTATAGAGCGGTCACCCCAACCAAACTTTCAAAAAAAAAAACAAGTCCGGTTACAACCATTTCCACGAAAAGCTACAGCCCCAAAAAAGATGGTAGCGCTGTAAGCTCTGCGCAAAATTACGGCTATGTGTTTTCCAAAAAAGCCACAAAAAGCTTTTCCAAATTAGGATTTTTAGTTATAAACTACCGCCAAAAAAAACTATCCCGTAAGTACAGGTTAGCTCTCTAAAGCATTACACTTGCCTAAACTCCATCCGCCCAGGAGCCGCAAAAAAAACAGAAGCCTTTTACATTATTAGCGCACTTAAGCAACCGCAACCCAGCAAGAAGAGGAGCTTTTTTAATACCATTTTTAGGTTACTTTTTTTTTTTATACAAGCAGACTCTACTAGATCTTTAGCACTGTCCAAATTAGTTTTCACAAATACGTGAGTCCTAAAGCCCCAACCACCCTTAGGGACTAAAAAGTTAAAGAACCCAATAGCCGCCCTGGCTAAGCTCACGCCTACAGTTGCCGTGCTTTCTTTCAAGCAAAGCTTGAGCCTTTTTAAACATGTCTTACGCACACTTATGGGGCTGAGCTACCTGCTGTCCGATTTAAGGCACAAGCACAAAAGTCAGCTAGCCTTTTTCTTTTTTTTCTTAGCCAACCCCAATTTAATCCAGATCTACAAATTTTCTATATACAAAAGCAATACAAAAACTAACCGGCTTACTTAAGCCAACTTGACCTTCCCGGTCTTTACTTTTTTTGAGTAATTTCTACGAAACCGAACGTCTTCTTATCCTTTGATTCGCTTTAGCACTCTGTAAGGGGTTTTTGTTTTTTTTTTGAGAGCGTAGGGGCATCTTCTGAGACATACACTTCCCCGCGCTAAGTATAGCCAAGGATATTAAAGACCTGTCTAAACCTTACGTACTGGAAGCACTTTTTGACAAGAAGCAGATAGCGGCTTACAAAAAAATTTTGAGACTTTGCCCAATTAAAAAAATTGAATTTATGGTTAGCTTCTACAAACTGTGATGCGGCTGTGTCATTTTTTCGGCCGCCCTTGAGCTTTTAGGGGCCTACCAATCTAAAAATTTTGAGTTCCATTTACGGTGAGAGTCTGATCAAATAAAAGAATTTTTTTTTTTTATGTGACTAAACTTTATTGCTCGTATGAGCACACCCACCTGAACACTTTATTTTTTTCCAAACAACCGTATCCCCGAAGTTTTACACGTCGCTTTTCTGGCGTTAGCCTACGCCTTTATAGACAGCTTCGAGATGTATACTAAACGGTCTAATGGCAAATGCAAAGTTAAAATCCCCGTTTGGGGTTTAGTTTTAGCCCCGACCAGTGTGCTACTACTCATCATTTTTCTACAACAAACCCTTTATTTAATTTTTTCCTAATCACAAAGTTACCGAGTTGCTTTTATTTGTGCTATTAAGACCCGGCGCACTTGCCAAGAAATAAACCCCCCCCCCCCCCCCCCCCCCCCAAAAAAAACAAA
>Ga0115549_1001212_pt1 | contig 15799 bp, 13 predicted proteins | sample COGITO_mtgs_1004_2_FD_87176 | JGI IMG/M metagenome (GOLD analysis project Ga0115549, IMG submission 87176) | Pelagic marine microbial communities from North Sea - COGITO_mtgs_100430 | ecosystem: Environmental > Aquatic > Marine > Epipelagic | place: Germany:Helgoland, sampling site Kabeltonne...
ATGACATATGCGAAGCTGCCTTACTGGGGTCCTGTTCCAACACAGTTTGCCAGTTAAACACTCTAAACCCCCCCTAACAGGCACGTTACTAACCTAAGTAGCGTGTCTGTCTATACCCCAAATTCAATACAAGGAGCCTCATATGGCAGTTTATAAAGCATCTGTAGGTCTCACGGACAACATCCTCGCTGTCGACGCTTACACGGTATACCTCACTAATGAGGCTGAGATAGTATCTGCTGACAGTGCAGGATTAGTACCTTTACTGACCTCAGTGGACGGAACTTTCATTGTGCTCCTTGGTACACAAGATGTATCAGCATCTACTACATACACAGTCGCATCAGCTACTGGTATAGACATTTCTAACGTTACTATCGACGCTACTGGAGCATACGCTTTAGATGTGGCTGGTAACGCCCTAAACACAACTACGAGTGTCGTTCTGAGTGCTGTCCACAATGGTACAACTCACTTACAAACACTCTCTATCACTCGCTCTGACGCTGCTATCGATGGTACGTCAGCGAAGAGTATCCGTTTATCTGCTAATAGACAGACCTTTGGGTTCAACGATAGTGCATTAGCTACTGTCTCTCTCGATGGTGATGTCACTATTACAGCATATAAGCAGAATACAGCCTCTAATGTGGCGTGGACATTCCTTAACGATAAAGGTAACGCGCCATTGGTGGGTACATCCTCTGTGCTCGGCTCTGCAACAGCTTTAGTTCAGGCATCAGCCTTTGGTTCTAATGGTGGAGCAGGTGTAGACGACCAAGTGTTGTCTGTAGCTGTAACTGCAACAGTCGATGGACTGAGCGATACGATAACAATATACAAAATAACTCAAGGTGACAGCTTGTCTGTCTCTAAGACTGGTGACACATCTACTGTAGTTTCATCCAATGGTGACACAGTCTCTGTTGTTGATGGAGACACTGGCCCTGCTGGTGCTGATGGTCCAACAGGTCAACGAGGTAGTAGACAGTTCGTCGCTACAACAGCATTCATTAACTCAGCACTCGGAGGTTCATCCTTAGGTGAGACTGAGAACCCTACATTCCCTTGGCAGGGTACTGCAGATATATCTGCTACAGCTACTCAAGGATTACGAGTATCTAACTGGGTCAAGAATAACTCAAGTGGGTACGATGGTACGTTAGTACTGTTAGACACAGTGACTGTATACAACACAGTTAACCAGTGGTCTGTTACTCGCTTCTATGATGGTACTAACTGGATTAGGCTCGAAGAAGTAATCGACGGAAATCTATTGGTCTCAGGAACAGTAGCCTCTGACAAGATTGTAGCCAATGCTATTACAGCAGACAAGATAGCAACCAACGCTATTACAGCAGACAAAGTAGCCGCTGATGCTATTACCGCTGACAAGATAGTGATGGACGGCAACATTGAGTTCGCTAATACATCCTCTGGTGTTCAGTTTGGTAAGCAAGCGTTAGGAGACACTTCTGCAGGAGCTTTCTTCGGTCGTTCAGGTGGTATCGCAGGGTTCAATATATCCTCTGCCAGCAGTGGTATATACGCTGACTCATCTGGAACAGTAGCCCTCAACAACGTGCGTCTATACACAGGTGCAGCAGGTAGTGCAGCCGAGTATACCCTTCCAGGAACTTACACAAGCAACATCTCAGCACAGAGTACATCTATCTCCGTAGTTATTGTAGGCGGTGGTGGTGGTTCCTGTAACGCTGGTGTGAATAACCCACCTTACGGAAGAATAGCAGGAGCTTCAGGTACATCTTCGTGGGTTAAGTGGTACTCAGGACTTAACGGTACAGGTAGCGTTTTAGCTACTTACACAGCTTCTGGCGGTGCTGGGACAGCTGCAGGATCAGTTGCGTCAAACAGAAGTAGTGCGTCTGGTTATGCTGGACAAGCCTCGTCATTGGCAGCAGGAGGCTCTGGTGGCACTTATCGAAGTAGCCCAGCTGGTAATGGAACTCTCGGGTCTGGTGGCGGTGGTCCAGCAGGTTCAGACACCTACAACGGGTCAGCAAATGCTCCCGTTAACGTGAGTGCCGCAGCTGGCTCAACTGTCTCACAGCTTATTAATAAACCGAGTGGCGCACAGAGTGTGAAGATGTTTGTAGGCACAGGCGGTGCTGGTGGACAAGGCTATAGCGAATTCATCGGAGGCAACGACAATATTCAAGGAGCGAATGTCGCTGCAGGTGGCAATGGCGGTAACGGATTTGTATCTATTGCTGACCCCAACTCTGGCGGTATCGAAGTAGACCTTCTGTCCATAATCAACAGACTTAACGCAGCAGGTATCTAATACCCATTTAACAAATTATACAGGAGGCCATAATGGCTATCTTTAATCTATTTAGCAGTAATGATAATCATCCTATACGTGGTGGTGGCGGTACTGTTATAGGCGGTATGGCAGTACGAACTAAGTCGGGCCAATCTGTCACAACAGCTAACGCTATGGAAGACGCTACAGTTCTATCTTGCGTCAACGTAATAGCTCAGGGTATCGCACAGTTACCCTTAAACCTCGTTAGCAAGGCCGATAGCTCTGTCTCCAAGAGTCCTATCTCTAGCCTAAGCCAACGTCCGAATGACTATCAGACTCCTTACGAGTTCACCTACGGCCTTGTAGCTACTCTACTAACCTATGGTAATGCGTACTTGAAGATTGTACGTACAGCTAATGGCCGACCTGTTCAGTTACTCCCAATGGACCCTACTGACATTATGTATGCTCTAAATGTCGCCAAATTGCCTGTGTACTCCTACAGAGGTAGTAACGAGCGTATACCTAACGACGAAATCATCCACATCAAGGACACAGTGTTGTTCGACGTGGAAGGTATGTCTCGAGTCACATTAGCTGCAACACGCATAGGTGCGTTAAAGGCTGCTGACGAGTTGATGGAAGACACCTTCAGGAATGGAGTCAACATCATGACCTCGTTTGAGTTCCCAGAGTACTTAGACGCCAACCGTAAAGAGGATTTCTTAGAGGGAGTGAAGCAGAGCTTTACGGCTGCTGGGCCAAATAGAGGCGGTTCACTACTCTTAGAGATGGGTGTTATGAAGCAGCACAAAGGCACTACAGCTGCTGACACTGACCTACGTGAACTCCGATTAAACCTTATACACGAGATTGCTGCTGTGTTCCGCGTACCTTCCTTTATGGTCGGTGGTAGTGGTGACCAGAAGTACTCTAACGTACGTCAAATGCAAACTGCTCTATACAGAGATACGTTCGCACCTATCCTAACCAGCATTGAACAGTCCTTCAATATGAAGCTACTGAGCAAAAGCTATGACGAATGCTTCAAGTTTGATGTGACAGAACTCCTAAAGGGTGATGTAGAGAGCCAAGCCAACGTAGCTGCAAAGTTAGTTGACTCTGGAATCTGGACTGCTAACGAAGCTCGAGCCTATACAGGTATGGAAGCATTAGAGGGTGGAGACGTCTTAGGACAAGTCTCATCTTTAAACGCTAACGACTATAGGGGCACTGAAGGCCAACCAAACGCAATGGCTCCTGAAAACACAGGTGAGGAAAACAACAATGAATAAGCAAGTTGAATTCACATTAACAAAGCAGCTGTCTGCATCTGAAGACGGCAACAATATCGAAGCGTACTTAACTACGTGGGGCAATGTCGACAAGACTGGCGATATCATCGTTCGAGAAGCGTTAGAAGGCTATGTAGCTGCGTTTCATCAGGGCGGTGTAATGCTGCGAATGCTTTACCAACACAACCGAGACAGCATTATAGGCACGTGGAACGAGCTTGTAATGGATGAGGTAGGTCTTTTAGCTAAGGGTGAAATCTTCACAGATACATCTCTTGGTAACGACACACGTGTACTTCTCAGACGAGGAGTACTGGACAGTGTATCTATTGGATTCAAGTCTAACGACTACGAATACAACGATGATGGTACACGCACTTTTAAATCAATCGAGTTAGTAGAGGCATCAGTTGTAGATGTCCCAGCCAACTCACAAGCTGTCGTCACTGATGTTAAATCAGCCGATGGTTCACTCGACTTCAATGCACTTAAAGATAACCTGAGGAAGTCAGGACTATCTAAAAAGCAGAGCGAGGACGTTGTCCACTCTGTGAAAGAACATTGGTCAGATGAAACCCAGAGCAAGTCTGAGGACACTGATAGTCAAAATCTAAGTGATCTGTTAGATCGCATCAACCAACAACTCTAACGAGGTATATCTATGACTGATATGACACAAGTAACCGAAGCTTTAGATCTTTTAACGACTAAGCACGTATCTGAAATGGCTGTAAAGGCTGACCAAACTGCTGTAACTGAAGCTGTTGAAGCTGTAAAAGCTGAAGCTGTTGAAGCTACTGCTGCTGTACACGTTGAATTAGAAGCCGCTAAAGCCGCTTCTGCTGAACTATTAATTAAACATGAAGAGCTTGAAGCTAAATTCGCTGCTCTACCTACTATCCAAAAGGAAGAAACCCCTATGACTACTCACTTCGAAAGTACTACTAACGCACAAGGCGCAGCAATGTTCGGTAAGAGCTTTAACACATTCACTAAGGCTGTAGCTGAAGGCGATAGCATCACTGGTTCACGTACTGATGCACAGTCTCCTTACTTCATCCTTGAGCAGCAGTCTGTATTCCGTGGCGAAGCTATGGTCATCAACACTGGTGCTGGCGTTATCCAACTTCCTAGCATCTCTGGTGTTACATGGAACAAAGAAAACACTGTAATCCAAGATGGTTCACGTGCCAATGGTGGTTCTATTGCTACTGCACAGGTTGTTGTTAACAACTGGACTACTCAGAACATGATCAGCTTACCAGCTCTTGAAGATATCCAAGACTTTGACGGTATGATGGTTAAGTTGATTGCACAGAAGCTTGCTACTGCTGAAAACGTTGAAGCTGCTGCTGTATTGAAGGCTGGCGTTGTTAAGACTGTTAAGACTGGTGCTGCTACTGCTCTACCTGCTCAAGCAGACATCGTTGCTAAGATGATCAAGCTAATCGAAGAATGTGGTACTGCTTACCTTTCTGGTGCTAAGTTCTACGTTTCACGTGCTGTTTACTCTTTGATCTCTAGCTCTAACAACAACACAATGAACTTCGACCCTGCTACCAAGGTAATGACTCTTGCTGGCTACCCAATCGTAATCGTTGACGCTTTAGACGCTGGTAATGGTGCTGCTCACGTTTCTGCTTACTTCGGTAACATGAACGCTGCTTTAGCATTCGTATCTCGCAAGACTATGGACGTTACTCGTATGGACCAGTATGCACCTGGAAACATGACTTACTTCGGTGACAGTCGCTTTGCTTTCTCTGCATACGACATCACTACTTCTTTGGTTGGTCTAAAGACACAAGCCTAATTTAACTCGTCCTCTTCGGACATAATCAGGAGGACATTAAATGTCAAATTATATTAATAATAGTGGTAAATCCCATCACTGGAAACGTATTACCGAACAGTTCGATTTTATAGAACTCAGTGAAGTGAAAGACCATCTAAATCTGTTCGATGGAGATACTCTGTCGGACCAGTACCTTGAAGGCATCACGATGACTGCCTGTGCAATAGCTGAAGCGTACGTAGGAGACTTCTTTGTGGACACGTCCATTGAGTTGTATGCTCCTGCGTTTGGTGACGTAGTGTTACCTCATAGGGGTGCGAAGTCGATTACCTCGATAACTTACCTTGATGCAGATGACGTTGTACAGACGTACCTCGATACAGAGTACTACTTAGACCTTACTAGCAGAGAACCACAAGTGATCTTCCTAGCTGGGTCAAGCAGACCTACTCTGAGTAAGAGGAATAATCCAGTGACAGTTACCTACGTAACGAAGCTGGGTGACATTGACATCGAAGATATCAGAGCAGAGCCTTGGGGTGGCAACGATATTAAACACGCTGTCCTAATGTACTGCAGTGAACTGTTCATGAACCGCGACAACACCACAGAAGGGTCTGTCAACAAACTACCAATGTGTAGTGAAAGATTGTTGGCTAAGTACCGACGAGTGGTGATGTAAATGGCTAAGTTCAAGACATCAGACTTCAGACACAGGGCTCAGTTCCAGTGTAAGACTGAAGTAGAGGACGACTACGGGGTTTTAATACCAACGTGGGAAGCCTTTACAACTGTTGGTGCACGCATTGTACAGCTCTCTATGAGAGACGTAGTAGCGGCTGGAATCAAGTCAAGCACAGAAGTATTGCGATTGACTGTTCCACTGACCAAGGGAACACACCGTATCACTCACACTGATAGGGTCTGTGTCCGTGGTAACACCTACGACATTCACTTGGTAGACAACTTCGACTTCAACACTACATACATTAGTTTCGTAGTGAGGAGGTCTGAGGGTGATTGATACTAAGATATTAGGACTCAAGGACTTAGATAAAGTACTGGGACAGATAGCTAAGGAGTATGGGCAGAAGGAGGGTGAGAAAACCCTCAGAGACGCTCTACGTAATGCTGCTAAGCCTGTCTTGGATGCTGCTAAGGACAATGTACCGACCAAGTCGGGTGCGCTAAAGGACACTATTAAGGTGTCTGTAGGTAGACCTAACAAGGCTGATAAGAAGAACGGAGCTACTAAAGACACAGTAGCTGTTGCACGTGTAAAAGCTGGCAACACTAAGAAGGCAGCTGTTGGAGGAGTTTGGTATTCAAACTTCGTGGAATACGGCACAGAGCGTAGTGCTCCTAAGCCATTCCTTCGTCCAGCTATCGATAGTCACTCAGACACGTCAGTAAACATCTTTGCTCACGAGTTAGGGAAGTCTATCGATAAGAGTGTCAAGCGTCTGCAGAAGAAAACCAACAAGGGAGGTAAGTAACTATGTCATTTATAACTGACTTCAGACATTTCCTCAAGACCGATACTCAGTTGGGTCTCGGGACAGCTGTTGGTGGACGTATCTACCAAGGAATCAATACTAAGAATGACTACCCTGTGTGCGTGTATAACGTACGTGGCGGTGACTATGACCAGTATGCCTTTGCAGGTACTAAGACTTTCCGTTCTACTCAGGTACAACTGGATGTGTACGTATATCAACAAGATATGCAGACACTGGAATCGATACAAGAGAGCCTTGTAGAGAGACTGGGTAAATACTCTGGACCTATAGGTTCTGAGGGTGCAACCACTATTAAAACATCACAAATACGAGATATCCAATTCACTATTGAAGACGAGAAAGACGACAAGTTTAAGTACAGACTTCTCGTGGATATCAATCTAACATACTAATAAGGAACCATTAAAATGGCTAACATTACATCTAAGTTCGTGAGCTCGTTCTCAGAGCTTTACTTCCGTACTACCCCATTAACCACAGCTGAGATTGCTGACCCAAGTTCTTGGTTTGACGATGCTGCTATCGTAGAGATTAAAGGATTGGCTGAAATCGGCACATTGGCTAACGAATCTACTGTTATCGAAGCTCCTGAGTTCGGTGAGAAGTACAAGGGCAAGCTACGTGGACAGTTGGACGCTGGTACATTAGACGCTTCTGTCTACTGGTCACCACGTAGCGCTGCTCACTTAGCAATGCGTGAAGCTGCTTCAAACGGCACTCGTTTATCTTTTGGCATTAAGTTGAAGAATGACGCTGCTGGTACTGACCTAGAGATGGTCACTTTTGACGGCTTCATCAGCTCTTTCGGTATCGACTTGACGTTTGATGACGTTGTTAAGGCTTCTACTACTATCGTAATCGATGGCGAGCCGTACTTCGACTCACCAGCATAAGTATTAAGACCTAGTTGGAGGTCTCTAAATCTCCAATCGACACCCCTCTACCTCACATAAGAGACTCTCCAAAGTACGGAGATAGTTGTGGGTGTCTCCTAATTAAACAATCCTTAGACATTCGGTCTGAGGTAACTAACCCTCTATAAAAGGTGGACATATATATGAACAAATTAGACTTTTTAAACAACGTATCTCGTAAGACATCTACCATCACTGTAGAAGGTCTTGGTGAAGTAAACTGCCGTGAACTCTCTGCTGGTGCAATATCTTCTATAAAAGAACTTCAAGGCGATATGAACATCTTAGCCAAAATAATCATCGCTGGTGTAATGAATGATGAGGGAAAGCCATCGTTCACAGACAAGGACAAAGGGTCAATCCTCGAACTACCTCTCGCTCCTCTGACAGCTGTCTCAGAAGAGATTATGTCACTCACTGGTCTAGTTGGTGGTGATGTTGAGGCCGAAGAAGTCCCAAACGCCTAACCGATGAATCTGAGTTCTATATAGCGTTATCTCTACAGTTAGGGATACCGCTCTCAGAGATATCGACACGACTCACGCATAGGGAAATCCAACTGTACATTCAATACAACAACAAGTATCTCATCGGTGACGTCGGACATTATCAAAGGTCTGGTGTAGAGGTAGTAACGATGTTGAATGCAGTACGAGGGTTCGGTGGCGGTGAAGCTGCTGACGTAACTCTTGACCAAATCTACGGACACATTTTTAACGATAAAGCACCTCCTACAGAAATTGAAGTAGAAGGACAGCTTCGAGGATGGGTTGAGATGGGTGAAAGTAAACAACAAGAGTTAATAGACTTAGGTCTATGTAACGAAGAAGGCATCTATAAGAAGCCACACATCATGTAGTAGCCCTGCATAATAATAATAACAGACAGGAGTAAAAGTATGTCTACTAATAAGAACGTAGCTACTCTAACATTTTCCTTAGCAGCCAATAGCGCAAAGCTAGCAGCAGGACTAAAGAAGGCTGGTACATCTGTTGGTAAATTTGAGCGTAAGGTCAAGAAGAACTTCGCTAACGTAAACAGATACTCACAGAGTGTTGGTGCACGTTTCGCTAAGATGTCTATTGGCATAGGTGCAGCAGCAGCCGCATTTGGTGCTGTAGGTAAAGCATCTCTCGACTCAATCGATAACCAGAAGAAACTGGCTCAAGCATTAGGTACTACCATTGGAGAGTTTCAGAGTCTGCAGTACGCAGCTGACCTTGGCGGTGTTGGACTGAAGTCCTTGACCACAAGTATGAAAACCTTCTCTAAAGGTATCGGTGATGCTGAACGTGGGACAGGTCTAGCTAAGAAAGCATTCAATGAGCTAGGCATAAGTATTAAAAACCAAGATGGTACTCTGAGGTCTCAAGACGCACTATTAGGTGCTGTAGCAGACAAGTTCAAGGATATGCCTGATGGTATTAAGAAGACAGCATTAGCTCAGGAACTCTTCGGAGGCAAGGGCATTGCAATGATCAACGTCCTTAATGACGGCTCAGAGGCTCTAAACAAGCAACGTAAGGCGTTTAAGGCATTAGGGTTAACCCTGTCTGATAGTCAAGCAAAGGGTGTCGAAGACGCTAACGATGCTTGGACTAAACTGTCGACTACCTTCACACTAATCCGTGATCAGATATTTGCCAGATTAGCTCCTATTTTTGAGAAGGTGATAAACCATATACAAACTATGCTTACAACTATGGACAATGGCAAGAGCAGTGCTCAGAGCTTTGTTGAGAATGTTGTAGACAAGGTCAGTAATGGATTGCTGCTCGTTGGTGAAGGTATCGCTAAGACAATAGACTGGTTCGGTAGATTCAAATCTAAGCTCGACTCAGTCGCTGCTAACCCTACTGTTATAGCTCTCGCTGAGAGTTACAAAATGGATGGTGGTCTATTAGGCTTCCTGTTCTTTGGTAAGGTAGGACTCCTGTTAGGCTTCGTACAATCCGTTAAGGAGAAGATTGAATCCTTCCTCACAGACGTCGGTATGAGCGAGGGAAGTTCCTCTAAGGTCGGTATAATCGGTGCAGCACTCTTCGGTGTGGCTGTACTTGCTCCCTTCAAGACTATTAAAGTAGCCCTCTCAGGACTCTCATCTTTAGTCAAGGGATTGCCCAATATCGGTAAGGTGTTAGGTCTCTCTGGTGCTGCTGGTGTAGCTGGCAGTGCTTCTGGTGCTGCTGGTGGAGCATCAAGTAAAATAGCTGGAATAGCTAAGACAGCTGGTAAAGCTGCTCGTATGTTAGGAAAACTTGCTCTACCTCTAGCTGCTATTACTGCAGTGTACGATGGGTGGAAGGGTTGGAGCGATGCTTCCGATAGAGATGGAGATAATATCACTTCGATATACGAGAAGATGACCTCTGCTGCTGGTGGTATTGTTGATGGATTATCCTTCGGACTCATCAGTGCTGAGGCTACTGAGAAGTGGTTCGACAAGATGTTCTCTGGTGATTTTACACAGACTCTTGACGCTCTCTTCACAGTCAGCCCTCTAGGTATGCTCGACAACTTCGTCACCTCTATAGCTAAGTGGCTTGGAAACTGGTTAGGTTTCGACACATCAGGGTTAGATGAGTACCAAGCTAATGGTGGAATAAGCACAATGGCTGCTAACTACATTGGTGAGGCATACGAGTCTCTAAAGACTACTGTCACAGACTGGTTCGGTACTATTTCTGTTGATGCTGATGGTACTAAAAATGTACTGGGCATTATTGCTGACAAGGTATCTAAGGTATGGACTTCACTGAGCACTACTGTTATCGGTTGGTTCTCAGGTGATGCTCAATCCGCTAATAAGGTAGGCAGTGCAAGAGAACGTAACCGCGATGACACTGTCGGTGAAATGATAGGCAATGGCCTAAAGAACGCTTGGACTAATCTCTCTACTGCAGTTACAGGTTGGTTCGACTTTGTGACATCTGACGACTTCAGTCTAACAGCTGTGATTTCAACAGGTTTGTCTAAAGTGTGGGACACTCTAACGACTATAGTTAAAGGTTGGTTCACCTTCACTCTTGGTGTTTACTCTGGTATCGGTCAGTTTGTCTTTGATGGTCTGGACACTACTTGGACTTCTGTCACAGATACTGTTTCAGGTTGGTTCGACTTTGAGATGCCTTCCTTTGGTGATCTTGGAGGTTTGTTAACTGACAAACTAAAAGCTATGAGTGAGAAGGTATCCAGTTTCTTTGGTGGCTCATCGGGTGATTCCACAACAGGTACAACTGGTGATTCCACAACAGGTACAACTGGTGATTCCACAACAGGTACAACTGGTGGTGGACGAACTGGTGCTCCTGCTAAGCGTGGCAGAGGTCCACAGACGCTTGCTACAGGTGGTGCGGTATGGGGTGAAGGAACAGCTACGTCTGATTCTATTCCAGCTATGCTATCTAATGGCGAATTTGTCATCAATGCAAAGCAAACCAGTAAGTATCGTAATGTCTTAGAAGCTATGAATAGTGGTAAGAAACTACCTGCATTCAAGACTGGCGGTAGTGTTGGTAATCATCCTGCTGAAAGGAACTCTATCGGTGGTGTATCTACCAGTGGTAAAGGCGAGACAGTTACATTTGAGATGAAACAGACTGTTGCTACCATTGCTCGATACAGAGAGGAACTGAAGACTCTAACAAAGGATTCTCAAGAGTATCGGTTTAAGGAAGACGCCATTCACGTGGAGTCTATGAAGCTTGATAGACAGAAGCACTACGAAACTATTCGTGCTGCTAATGCAACCCAAGCCTTATCCGACAAACTGGTAGACTTAGAGTCTAGTCTTGGCAACGTATTTGAAGGTGCTGGCAAGTCCTTCACTGGTGGTCTGAAAGACTCTATCACTAAAGGTGGTAGTATCGGTGACGCTCTTGGTAATGGATTCAAGAATCTACTATCCAATGTTACTGACAAGCTCATTGACCGAGGATTCCAGCCGTTAGAAGCTGAGATTGATGGTTGGTTGAAGGGTGCTGACCCACTGAAGGGTGCAGCTACAGCTAAGCAGTACACAACGTACGAGACTGAGATGTCTTCTACGATGAGTGCTATTGAGTCTGGTACTAAAGATGTGGGAGACAAGACTGTCGACGCACTCTCTACACAGACTGGCAGTATGTCTGGGTTCTTCGGCAACTTGGGTACCTCACTGTTAGGTGGTCTACAGACATTAGGAAGTTCGTTCTCATCTATCTTGAGTTCACTCGGCAGTTCACTTAGTGGATTGTTCAGTGGTTCTGGTGGTGGTGGTATCGGCTCTATGTTAGGTGGCATCTTCGGTGGTGGTGGTGGAGGTGGATTAGGTTCTATCTTCGGTAGTATCGGCAGTATCTTCGGGTTCGCTAATGGCGGTCACGTACAAGGTGCTGGTTCAGGTACTTCTGACTCTATCCCTGCAATGCTATCTAATGGTGAATTCGTCGTACGAGCTAAAGCTGCTCAAGCCAATATGGGTCTATTGACTCATCTCAATGGTGGCGGTTCAGCCAGTTCAGCGAAGGGTGCAATGCCTAAGTTCGCTAATGGTGGTGCTGTCAATGTTACTAAGAGTGACGATGCTCCTATCAATATAGTCCTCAACAACAGCTACGAAATTGCCACGGCAATGAACACTACAGAGTTCCAGTCAATGTTAGTTAACAATGCTGAATTACAACTCCACAGCGTTGAAAAGAAGCTGAGAGAATCAGGAAGGTCACTGTACAAGTAACCTACCACGCCCTACAAGCTCCTACGAGGGACGCTATCTAAACCCACACAATGCACTGAATGAACTTTGAACACACCTCCTACACACTACTACACAGTGGTAGCGTATTAGGGACGTTCATTGTTTGTTCGGACATTGGGCTGGGTTTAATAGTCGTCCTTTAGAGGAGCACTATAGAGCTTACATTCAAGCGTCCCTATTTGAGGACGTTTCTGTGTGTGCTAATCGAACACAACAAACATAATAATTAGACCCTAATAAAGCGGCTATTAATCACATCAATCTAAGGAGGGTATATGCCTAACAAAACCTACTACGAACTCCAAAGAGATATGGAGATTCAGGCTTCACCAATTGGGGTTCAGCGATATGTTCAAGAACTACAGGACGTTAACCATCCCAGCATTGTTGTTGGTGAAATGGTCGACGACTTAGCTTTAGTGCCTCAATCTGCTTCTCTGAACAGTGGCCTAGACCTATTCCAACCACTTACTTCTGAGACATTAGCGGACATCGGTCTGCGAGTAATCCTCACAAGCTTTTTAACACTTCAACATACTACAAGTCTTAAAACATCATCTACTCCATACACTCAGTTGATTCGTAAGGTTGGTGCTAAGCTGAGTTCTGTTTACGACATACTTCAAGTATCGACTCACGGAACTGAGATACTGTCTGTCTACTTAGAGCCTGAGGTGAAGGAACAGATTAACGCAGTAGCAGTAGCTGTTGTCAGTTCATTTGTCATACACTTGGAAGAGTTTGAGGTAGAGTCTCGCAGCTCTACTGTTCCTGAACATAACCACATCACTCGTATGCTTACTGTAACTCGCAGTGAGGTAATCGATGAACTCCTACGTACATACGATAGATTCACTTCTATCCACAGACCACTATTGTGTAAGCCACGAGACTGGACCACTACTGTAGACGGAGGTTATCTAACTCCGAGTATGGCTCTCTTCTCTCCCTACGTGAAGAAGAAGACAGCGCGTACGTGTATCAACCAGTACTCTGAATTTAACATAGACAGCACTCTAAAGACCTCTAACAAGCTACAATCAGTGGCCTACAGAGTTCACGAAGATGTGTACGCTGCAGTCTACGCTATGATGTTAGGTGGGATAGAGATTCCATTTATGCCTCACACTGTTACTCGTAAGGAAGGGTTCTACGATGACTTAGATGTCCCTGAAGAGTACAAAGGAGAGTTGCCAAAGAATGCTACACCAGAGCTAATTTCAGCTCGTGGAGAGTTCTGGGCTGACTTCTTTGATGCACGCAAGTCGGTCAACTCAGTACGTGGTAAGGAGCTGCTCGGCAGTACCTTGATGGACTTACTCTACCAGTACGCTGGTAATGATTTGTACTACGTATGGAACGTAGACTATCGTGGTCGTCAGTACCCTGCACACACTACACTTAGTCCTATGGGAAGTAAGGTAGCACGTGGATTACTACGCTTTGCTAAGACGAAGCCAGTCGGCAATCACGAAGGTGCTGCGTACTTAGCTCGTCACATTGCTAACGCAGCAGGACACGACAAGTTACCTATCGACGTTCGCACTATGTGGACATACATTAACAGTGACCTTCTACTATCTATCGCTGCAGACCCTGTTGGTATGCGTGAAGAGTGGATGCACAAAGACGAGCCTACAGAGTTCCTACAAGGATGCTTTGAGTGGGCTGGATATACTGAACAAGGATACGCATTCGAGAGTTCCATCAAGGGAGCTGTTGACTTTGCTACCTCTGGTTTAGGTATTCTCGCTTCACTGACTGGTGATGCTGCCTCAGGTAAGCTAACCAATCTAACAGACGACGACCTACAAGATATCTACAGCGATATCCTAACAAAGGGTATGAACACTCTACACACGCGACACCTCACTGGTGAACTGGATGCAGAAGCTACAGCTGGTGTGACTTGGTTGTCAGACAATCGTCCTGAAGTATTCAAAAGTAGACTATTAGCTAAACGAGCAGTAATGATTACTCCCTATGATGGAAAGTTCATCTCTCAGTTCGAGGAAGTAAAGATGCTCCTACGTAAGTGGGGAATCAAAAGCGATATGCCGACAGAGCTATTCTCCCCTACTGTAGCTGCTATCTCTAAAGCTATCTGGGAGAGTATCCCTGAAGAGATTCCTGGGGCAATACGTGCTCTACAATGGATGAAGTCTCTTGTATCGGACATAGTCTATAGCGACAAAGATATGCTACCTGCCTACGACAAGGATGGAAGACCTACTGGTAAAGTTAAGCTTCAACCAAAGCGCAGGATGTTTATGTGGACTAACCCACAAGGCTTCCCCGTATTCTCAGACTTCCGTAAGCAACAGAGCATACAAGCAACTGGTACAGACTATAAAGGTAATACAGTCTACAGCGAGTTCTACATTAGTACCCCGATAGCTGACGTAGCTAAGTTTAAGTCATCTATAAGTGCCAACTACATACACTCTCAAGACAGCTCAGTCCTAAGTAAGATTGTTAACAGCTGTGACTTTGAGATGTCCTGTATACACGATTCGTTTGCTTGTCACGTAAGTGATGGTCCAGCAATGGAAGAAGCCGTACGAGAGTCATACATAGAGAACTTTGCCAATGGTGAAGGTGTACTACAGAAGCTCAAGAGCGAGCTTTTAGAGTGTGCTCCAGAAGGCTTTACACACGAAATGTCAGTCCCTTGGATAGGAGACTTAGACCTACAAGGAGTACGTAATGCTAAGTACCTCTGTCACTAATCAGTACACTGTATCCAAGCTAATCTTTATTGGCCCACGTGATGCAGTGTGCTACCAGTTCTCTGCTCATAGGTCTGATAAGCGTCCAAGGCTATCTGCTAAGGCAAAACAGGCTAAATACCGATTTATCAAGTCTAAAATCGTGTGCTCCACGGAAAGTAGGACAATGGCACACGCATTGTTCCAGCGTCTCTTCTCTGCACATCGTATGGACAGGCTCTGTATCAACATCTCACGTAAATGTTCTCTGCAGGACTCTGTTGTACAAACTGAGACGTTTGACAATGATGATACGACTCTCTCAATACGTAGCCGTGAGGTTCCTGAGAATGTTCGTGAGGCGCAGACGCACTATATGAAGTCTATCCTCAGCACTCCTTGGATTCACCCTAGAGTAAAAGGAAGTGTATCTCAGAATATCCTCTGGTCTAAAGCTGACGAAGTCTATGCACATTGGCTGACTGTTGAGGGTGTATCTCGTAAGGGTGGGTACAGAGCTATCAATACTGTATTCACTAATCGTCTGGGGTTCCCCGTAG
>Ga0115549_1001221_pt1 | contig 15709 bp, 8 predicted proteins | sample COGITO_mtgs_1004_2_FD_87176 | JGI IMG/M metagenome (GOLD analysis project Ga0115549, IMG submission 87176) | Pelagic marine microbial communities from North Sea - COGITO_mtgs_100430 | ecosystem: Environmental > Aquatic > Marine > Epipelagic | place: Germany:Helgoland, sampling site Kabeltonne...
AACTGGTGCGCATCTCGTGCAAAACCAGTTTCAACAATGATGTTGGCATTGCACCGCAGCCCTTGCTGAACCAAGCGATGATGAATAGCGCCGACCACAAGTACAGCATTGATCGGTAGCGTGCCGGGTTTTAAGCCTTTATCCGAAAGCACCAAGATAACCTGACCTTGTCGAATCGCCGCTTCGGCCTGTTCGCATAGATCGGTTATCGCTTGCCGAAGCCCAACATGTTCATCTCGAATCAGGCTAAGGTTCGTCACGGGCATGGTTTCGCGCTCAACCGCGCTGATACTTCGCATTTTCGAATGAGAGAGCACCGGTGTATTCAGGATAACTCGATCGGCATGAGAGACATCTTGCTCGAACAAATTGCGTTCGGGACCGACGCAGGTCTCAAGGGACATAACTAATGCTTCACGCAATGGATCAATCGGCGGATTAGTGACTTGCGCAAATTTCTGCCGAAAATAATCGGTCAAGAGCCGCGGTTTTTCACTAAGCACGGCCATCGGTGTGTCATCGCCCATTGAGCCAACGGCTTCAGCGCCATGCTCGGCCAGCACTCGTATGACCTGATCGCGCTCTTCAAATGTCACTCCAAACATTTTTTGATAGATCGGAAAAAACTCAGCGTTAATTTGGAACATTGACGACTTCTCATCGATCAAAGATGACATCAAGCGCTGGCCTCGCTGCTTGAGCCATTGTTTATAGGGCTGCTGTTGTTTAAGCCGAGCATCAATCGCCTTGGTTTCCAAGACTTCTCCTGTGTGGGTATCGACGGCAAAGATCTCACCAGGTCCGAGGCGACCTTTCGCGAGTACATCTTGATTTTGGTAGGGCCAAGTGCCGACTTCAGAGGCAAGTGTGATCCACTTATTTTTAGTGAGAATCCAACGCGCAGGCCGCAACCCATTGCGATCCAATAGACAAACTGCATAGCGCCCCTCTGTCAACACCACGCCTGCAGGCCCATCCCAAGGTTCCATGTGCATGGAGTTGTATTCGTAAAATGCCCGGTGATCGGCATCAAGATGCTCAACATTTTGCCAAGCTGGCGGCACCATCATTCGTAGCGCCCTGAAAAAATCCATACCACCGTGTACAAGCAATTCGAGCATGTTGTCCATGCAAGCTGAGTCCGAACCACGAGTGTCGACGATGGGCGTCAGCGCCTCTATATTTGGAATTCGCGCGGATCGAAATAATGGCGTGCGAGCACGGGACCAATTGATATTGCCAGAAATAGTATTGATCTCACCATTATGGGCCAAAAATCGAAATGGTTGCGCTAAGCGCCATTGTGGTAAGGTATTGGTACTAAACCGCTGGTGAAAAACGCAAATGGAGGTATGCAGACTCGGATCGGCTAAGTCAGTGTAAAACCCGGATAAGTCCTGCGGCATGATCAGGCCTTTATAACCGACAACGCCTGCGGCCAGACTCACCACATAAAAGTGCTCTTGCTCAAGTAGTAATTTTTCAGTTTGGCGGCGCGCAAAATACAGCGCCAAATTTAAATCAGACTCGTCCAGATCGACTCCGGCTACGAATACTTGCTCTATTTTTGGCATACTTGCAATAGCAATATCGCCAAGAATTTGTGGATTAACCGGTACTTCGCGCCAGCCAATTGAATACAAATTCTGGGCGACGAGCTGTTGCTCGAGCACATCTCGAGCGTGCTGTGCCTGTTGCGGATCGGGATTGAGAAACAACATTCCGACTGCGTAGACAGCCGGCAAATCAACACCAAATGTTTGCTGTGCCTGCTCGCGAAAAAACTGATCTGGCTTGGCGATCAGTAAACCACACCCATCGCCGGTTTTACCATCAGCGCCAATCCCACCACGATGAGTCATACATGTGAGCGAGGTAATCGCAGTTTGGAGCAACTCATGGCTAGCCTCGCCTTCGGTACTTGCGATCAGGCCAAAACCACAGTTGTCTTTAAAATCGTCTATCGAGCTTAAACCTGGCATGTATAGCATTCCTTTCTTATTTGCGCAGCATTTGCTCAGAAGCATACCGCCTAGTAGAGCTTCAGAACGCAAAGCAACAGATGACTGTTCTGAACTCGAAAGACAATACGATCAACGCTCTAGCACTTCGTTCACTTACGAGCTCGGAAGGAGTAAGCCATAGAGCGGAGTAAAGCGATTTAGATTAACAGAAAGTCCGCCTAAAGTTCAAAATTCTCAACGATACGATATTTGCATAGGCTCAATCGAACCTTCGAAGCGCACTACCAGTCCTCTCAAGAGCTCAACAGCGCCATCGCTGCATGAAAAGGGCTATGTGCTTTATATCTGCAGCTTTTGTTGCTGAACAAAGCTACCACTCATCGATTGAGCTTAGAGCTCACAAGAGAGCCCACAATCAGAAAGCCCACAATGACACCCAAACTCGAATATCGAGTCTGGTTTGATGGGACAGGGAGCGTTAATACTCTCTCGCAAAATTTATTTCGTTTACTTTGATTTAGGTACAGCATTCGCTTTATTTGCAACTTGTTTGCTTGCTTTCGCTTTGGTTGACGCTTTGGTCGGTGATTTTGCTTTGCTCGCAGCTTTTGCTTTACCTGCAGCTGCTGATTTAGCAGTACCGGCATCGACCACCCAACGGCCGTCTTGATAATAGGCGCGCCAGTTAGTGGCCTTGCCGTCTTCTTCAGAGGTGACATATTGCTCTTTGGTTTTACGCGAAAAACGCACAATTGCATCTCGACCTTCGGGGTCCGATTGTGGCGCAGTCGCTAAAAACGCATACTTTGCAGAGAGCTGATCTTTAACGCTCACCAACTCTTTGACAAGTGGCGCGCGTGTTTCCCGATGCTTTGGAAATTGGCTAGCTGCTAAAAACAGACCAGAAGCGCCATCACGCAACAAGTAGTAGTCATCGTGTTTTTGACATTGTAAATGAGGCATAGGAATAGGATCTTCCTTTGGCGGCGCAGGTTGACCATTGCGAAGTAGTTTGCGAGTGTTTTTACACTCATCACCTGTACAACCAAAGTATTTACCAAAGCGACCAGACTTTAAGTGCATTGGCGCGCCGCATTTATCGCAGTCAATCGATGGACCGTCGTAGCCTTTGAGCTTGAATTCTCCTGCTTCTATGGCATAGCCACGGCAATCTGGACTATTCCCACAGATATGCAGTTTGTGGCCAGCATCGATCAAGTATGAGTCCATAGCAGTACTACAAATTTCGCAGCGGCGCTTCGAGCGATGCTGAGTCATTTCGAGCTCGTCATCTGCGCCAGTAAATTCGTTACCGTCAATCAAATTTTTGGTATTGGTGCAGCGCTCTTTTGGCGGTAATCCGTAACCTGAGCAGCCTAAGAAAACTCCAGTCGATGCAGTGCGAATTTGCATTGGTCGGCCACATTTTTCACAGGGCTGCTCGATTTCCACCGGATCATTGCTGCGCATACCGCCATCAACGACAGCGCCTTGCGCAGTCTCAAGCTTCTTCTTAAAGCCACTGTAGAATCCATCGAGCATTGTCAGCCAATTGAGCTCACCTTTGGAGACCTGATCGAGCTGCTGCTCCATTTTGGCAGTGAAATCGTAGTTCATCAGATCCATGAAACTTTCAGCGAGTCGATCCGAGACAATTTCACCCATCTTCTCGGCATAAAAACGCCGGGACTCAACTCGGGCATAGCCACGGTCTTGAATGGTCGAGATAATCGAAGCATAAGTCGAGGGTCGACCAATACCGCGCTTTTCCAACTCTTTGACCAAACTTGCCTCGGTAAACCGTGCTGGTGGCTTGGTAAAATGTTGTACTGGCTCAAGTTCGTTGAGACCAAGCTTTGCGCCGACGGCCACATCAGGCAAGGTTACATCATCTTCTTTGCTCAATGGATTAACGCGAAGATGACCATCGAATTGTAGAATTCGACCTTTTGCTTTAAGGGTAAACTCGCCAGCACTGACAGTGAGCGTACTTGACAGAAACCGCGCTGGCGGCATCTGACATGCGACAAAGCGCTGCCAAATCAGCGTATAAAGTCGCTGGGCATCGCGCTCCATACCACCGAGCTGATCTGCGGTTCGATTCACATCCGAAGGGCGAATCGCTTCATGCGCTTCTTGGGCTTGATCTTTGCTTGAATAGAAGTTTGGTTTGTCAGGCAGATATTTATCGCCGTACTCTCGATCGATAAAATGCCGAACGGAACCGATTGCATCTTGGCTTAGATTGGTTGAATCAGTTCGCATATAGGTAATATGACCGGCTTCATACAGTCGCTGCGCCATAGTCATGGTCTTTTTAACACTAAAGCTTAAGCGGGTACTGGCGGCTTGCTGCAAAGTCGAGGTAATAAACGGTGGGCTAGGCCGGCTTGACGTAGGTTTATCCTCCCGCTTTGCAACTTGGAAGCTCGCAGCGCGTAGCAGCTCAAGGGCAGCATCGGTCGCTTGCTTATTGACTGGCCGAAAATTCTTATCATTTTGCTTGATCACTTGCAGTTTAAGCGGCGCATTTGCATTCTTGGCTTTTGAATCTGGTAAGGTCGTATGTGCAAACACCTCCCAGTATTCTTCTGAGACAAACACACGAATTTCGCGCTCTTTATCGACGAGTAATCGCACCGCAACCGATTGCACCCTGCCAGCCGAGAGTCCACGGGCGACTTTGGCCCAAAGCAATGGCGACACCATGTAACCGACTACTCGATCGAGAAATCGTCTGGATTGCTGAGCTTCAACTCGATGCAAATTGAGTTCGCCAGGCTTTTCGAAAGCTTGCTGAATGGCGGTTTTGGTAATTTCGTTGAATACTACGCGCTTGAATCGAGATGGATCACCGCCTATGACTTCTTGTAAATGCCAAGCAATGGCCTCACCCTCTCTGTCTAAATCCGTCGCGAGATAAACGGTATCAGCTTTTGCAGCGTGTTTTTTAAGCTCATCGATTACTTTTTGCTTATTTGGCAATATCTCGTAGGTCGCTTGCCAGTCGTTGTCAGGGTCAACGCCCATCCGAGATACCAGTGCTTTTTGTGCTTTGGTTTTTTTGTACTGCGCCTTTTCTTCAGCGCTCATACTTTTGATTTTAGCTTTTTCAGCAGCTGCTGCAGTGCTACTGCGTTTGCCCGTACCACTGACAGGCAAGTCACGAACGTGACCAACACTAGATTTGACTATAAACTGGCGACCTAAATATTTGTTGATGGTCTTCGCTTTTGCTGGCGATTCCACTATTACGAGTGTTTGACTCATGCTCGGCCCTTATTTTGCGGCAACGCGATGGCTTGATTGTCAATCCTAATAAAAGCAATCGCGTCCAAACGTGTGCCATTATTCGAAGCTCACCAATATTTGCAAGAGGTTTGCAATAGTTTACTTTTTTGACAAGGTATAGTTTGTATGGAGTTATAAGCGATGGATACCAGAGCGTCAAGCCACCCCGATCTCATTGGGCCATCTCCAGCGCCATGATTATCAGCCTAAAGGTATTGAGAAACAATTTATTAGCTTAATACATGAACAGCTTTGAGGCTCGGGGATTGCTGGCATAAAACTTGCTGCACAGTAGTCTTGAGATTGAGAAATACCTTACCCCACTTTATTATAACTCTGCGGCAGGAAAACCAGATGAGCTTTGGCATAGCCGAACCAACAACCAGCTTAATCCCTTCGGCAGTTTTGTTCTGGCCGATGGAGCAGGTGTTGGGCTCAATGGTCGGGCTATGCATACTAGGCGTATTAATTGCGGGTTTGGCCCAACGACAGTTGCGGCGCTATCGCAAAATTAAACTGCGCGTTGGCCACGTTAAAATTTGCGCTAAACAGCTGCTCACGATCCTAAATGAGCTCGAACATACGGGCGTAAGTCGACGAATTCGGGAACTACTTGCCCTACGGTTGACAGAGCACATCGAAACAATCTTGGATATCAATCCAAATGAGCCAGGGGTCAAGGTCGTGTTAGCAGCTGTACAACGGTTAGTCTTCGAGCCATTAGCAGAGCCTCAAAGACTCCCTGCTGATTCAGACGGCAAAGTCAAACGACGTCAACGCGCAATACTCGCAACAATCGCGCAAATCAGTAAACTGCCCCGCCGTGGGATGATTACCTATACAGAAGCAAAATCGCTGGCCTATGAACTTAAAGCTGAGTATCTCGATATTGCAATTGCCGCCCATCTGCACCATGCTGATATGGCCAAGGAACAAGGCGATCGCAACATGGCTTCAACGCACTATCGAATTGCGCAGAATAAACTCGCTCAGTCGCGTTATCATGGTGAGAAACGGCGTGAGCGTATGCAAGCCATCGGTGATCAACTACGCGAAATGTTCACCCCGCCAGTTGACTCATAAATTGGCGCATTTTTGGAAGTGATTTAATGCCCCGGGCGTGGGTAGAGCTACTTTCGATACCTGAACTTACATCGAGCAACTGAATTTGGCCCGCTAAAACTCGCGGTTTAGTCGAGACGATATTATTAGGGTCTAAACCACCAGCTAGTCCGAACTGCTGGGGTGCAACTGGTTTAACACTCCCTAAAAGCTGCCAATCAAAACGTAAACCCATGCCGCCGCCTTGTGTCGAATGGCTATCAAAAATAATGCTATGGGCACTTTGGTAGCCAATACTCAATGGATCAGTACCAACATTTGCTTGCGCTTGTACCGACACAACCTTGAAATAAGGATGTCCAAACTGCAAACAAAACGCTTCTGATTCGGCGCCGTGAAATTGAATGAAATCCGGTTGCACTTGGTTGATAACGGCCTGAACATATTCTGCCGTTGCATCGCGCACTACACAAACCATAGCCCTGGTATCGCCAATTTGCTCACGTAGCGCTCTGCCCGCCTCTAGACTTACGGTGCGCTGCGTGTTCGGCACTAAAATAACGCCGATATAATCCACACCAAGGGCCAAAGCTTGCTGAATATCTTCACGCCTGGTCATACCGCAAAACTTCACTTTTGGTGGCCAGTTCAATAGTGACACTCCTCGTTGATGCTTGAGCATATGGTAACGACGCTACCCCTTGCTCACTCATGATGCTTTCGACTATCAACTATCGACCTCGAAAATCAAAATTTGGGTAGTACTTTGGCCAGCTTGTAAGTTGTGATGCGAACAAATTCATGGGGGTAAGCAATTGCGTCGGTAGCTCGAAAGACTCGCGATAGTGCACCCGCTGCAGGTACAAGCCTTGTGCTGGCGCCGTAGGACCTGCTAACTCACGATTTTTTTGTTCCAAAATTTGCGCTAACCAATCAATTGGCCGCTCTGCCGCGCCGACCAACACCAGGCTACCGACGATATTGCGCACCATGTGCTGCAAAAACGCATTGCCGCGAATAGCGATGCCGACATAACTCTGCGCTTGCCAAACATCGCATTCAAACAGATACCGCATAGCATGCTTTGATTGGCAGGCTGCTGCTCGAAAAGTCGAAAAATCGTGCTCGCCTTGTAGCACTTCAGCTGCATTGGTCATTGCTGCAACGTCGAGGTTAGCCCGACAATGCATAACCTGGGAGCCCCATATCGCTGAGCGAACCTGACTTTGCTCAATGATATATAAATAGTCACGAAACAAAGCATTGTAGCGAGCATGGAAATTGCTTGGAACCGCTTGGACCCAGCGAATACGTATGCCTGCAGGCAAGTGTCGATTGGCGCCTTGACGCCATGCATAGGCCGTTCGCGCCGCACTCGAATCGAAATGACATACTTGCTCAAGGGCATGCACGCCTTTATCGGTCCTACCGGAGCCATGCACTTGAATTTGCTCAGCACCGACTTGACTCAAGGCATGTTCAAGCTCGTATTGAACAGTATTGGTGTGATGTCCTTGAAACTGCCAACCACTCAATTGCCCGCCATGATACTCAACGCCGCAGCACCAACGCTGTATGCTTTGCGCCGACTTCACAATGCCCTACTCCTTGCTAGTTCTTGAAAGCAGCGTCTAGATTACACCAGCCGTGAGCAATAAAACTACTCTCATCGGCAGGCGAACAGTTTGCCATGCGCAGCTTTCGTGAGCAAACAGTAGTCTGGTCTAAATGCTCCTTTATTCCAAGTAAACTGCGCTTCTCGAACATTTTCTCCTCGACCTCCTATCGCTCGCCTCTTAGGCGCCAGTGACTAAGGGGTGCTAACATTTAAACCCGAACCCTGGATTTGCTTCAAAACTCGTCATCCATTGTTGCTTTTCGCTCCTTTTGAGTCAGCGAGACAGCGGCGGCGCCATTTCCAACCCCATAAAAAAAGCCGGCGAAGCGCCGGCTTTTTAAAACTTGTTTCGCTCACCCGCAAACGAGTGAGCGGTATTTCTAGTCGCTAACCTAAACGTATTTTGGCAAGCATTTCCTGGGCTTCTTGCTGTTGATCATCATTGCCTTCAATTACGACTTCGTCGAGTACGTCTTTAGCGCCTTCACGATCACCCATATCGACATAAGCCTTGGCTAAGTCAAGCTTAGTGCCGACTTCATCAACGCCATCGAGTAGCGATAAATCTTCTTCACCAAGATCGATCGTCGGCATTGCTGTTAAGCCATCTGGGTTTTGTTTACCAGCTGGAATGGCTGTATCTTCTTGAATGAAAGACGTATCAACGGATAGATCATCGTCCTGAGACGCAACCGGCCCCGGAAGAATATCATCGTCCAGACTAAAGCTTGTGTCTTCATCTTCATCAAGACTTGCGACCCCAGCCTGAGGCAGAGCTAAATCACCATCGAGTTCGAGGTCGTTAACATCAAGACCTAGATCATTGCTGAGTTCATCGATTTCCTGATCGATACTCGCTAAGGCGTCGTCTGGTGAAAAATCGCCAAGATCGTCGTCTCCTAAGTCGTCGTCCAGATCACTGCCTAAATTTGCGCTCGAATCACGGTCTAAGCCGTCATCTTCATCAGCATCCAGTTCGCTGTCCAGAGCTGTGAACTGATCATTGCGAAGTCTTAAATCATTACCGGCAACACCTGTTTCTTCTTCATCAAAAGTGAAATCAAGCTCGTGGTCGTTGGGTTTGACTGCCGTCTCTTCGCTTGCAAACTCATTAAGATCTTGCGCATCATCATCGCCTTTAAAGCCGAGATTACCAACGTCAAGCTCGGCTTCGATATCTGCAAGCGAGAGAAAATCTTCAGATTCTTTTAGAACGCGGTCTTCATCTTCAGTGATAAATTGCGTTTCTTCTTCGTCAAAATCTTCATCGGCAGAGCTTGCAATACCAGCACTAGCCGCTGCCGGTGCGCCAACCGTTTCAAGCCCTACTTCTTGGCGTAAGCCATTGATTCGATTGGCCGTCTCAGGCGTTGAGTCAAAGGCTCTTAGCTGGGCCTCGGTAGCCTCAAATGACTCTGCATCTTTTGACTCGGCATAAACTTCGAGCAATTTCAGATGTATGGCAGTGGACTTAGGAGACTGCTTAATACCACCTTCAAGTAACTCTGTGGCTTTCGGGAAATGGCCGTAGGCGACATAAATATCAGCTTCACTTAAGAGCGTATCGAGATCGAAGTCATCCTCAGCTTCAAGCAGCTGTCGATCAAGCTCTTCGGTAGAGAAACTTTCAGGCACAGCTTGCTCATCCGCATCCATTGCTCCAAGCGGTACTAAACCGTTGTCGTCTTGACCATTCTCGCGCTCTAGCTCTGCTGCAAAGTTTGCATCTTCATAATCATCCTCATCGTCGTCCTCATCATCGTCTTGACGTGAGCGCAACCAGAGCCATAGTAAAAGACCTGCGAGTAAAGCGCCACCGCCAGCTAAATAGATCGGATTTTTCCATATTGGAGGCGCTTGCTCAGCTATTTGAGCCTGTTCAGCGGCTTGCTCAGCTTCCTGCTCAGCGGCGGCTTGCTCTGCAGCTTTGAGCTCGGCAGCAGCTTGTTCTGCTTGCTCCTGCTCGGCTTGCTCCTGCTCGGCTTGCTCCTGCTCGGCTTGCTCCTGCTCGGCTTGCTCCTGCTCATCCATCGCATTATCAGCTCTGCCCGCTTGCTGAGCATCAACTGGTGCTTCTTTGCCGGCTCGAGCCGCTTCAAGCTGCGATTCTAGATTGGCGATCTGATCGCTCTTGAGAGCGAGCACTCGCTCAGTTTTCTCAACGAGCCGCTCAACATCTTTGAGTTCATCTTGAAGCTGCTCATTTGCGACGCCGTACTTCTCAGCTTCATCACTCTGTAAGGCAAGCTTATCAGCAAGCTGACGATTTGACTCAGGGTTATCGCTTTTCCCGTCACCTTTGCCCGAGCCTTTGTCCCCAGACTCTGAGGCGCCAGGGGTCACCAGACTTAACCGACCTTCGTCGGATTTATCAGGCTTTGCTTCTGGCGTGAGCTCTCGCCCCGTACCATCGAGCTGACGACCCTCGAGTTGTTGGGTATCTGCCAGCTGTCTGGCTTTGACCCGAGCTCGCCAAGCACGGTTTTGCTGAGCGATCTGTTCTTGGGCGGACGTTCGGCTTACATTGCGAATGTCATCTTCTACTGGTACTTTCAACGTCGCACCGCGCTTGATGAGGTTGACGTTTTCGTTAATAAACGCTTCTGGATTCAAAAACTGATACGCAACCATGACTTGCGCCTTCGAAACGCCTTCAACCTTCGGCATAGCGTCGATCACACTGTTGAGCGTATCGCCTCGCTGGACTACATAGCTCTGAGGTCGAGCAGCTTGCTTACTCGCTTTGGGCTCTGATGCTATAGCTTGCTCTTGGTTGTCCGAGCTAAGAATTTTTTCTAAGGAGGCTGCGGCTTCGGCCTCTAACTTAGCTGCAGCTGCGTTTGCCTTGGCTGTTTGCTCAGCTTTTTCTGCTTTAGTTTTGGCACTGGCTTTTTCTTTGCCATTGCTCATAGCTTGAGCTAAAGATTTAGCGTCACCAGGTTTCTGCTTCGCAGGCTTAGCTGCTGCCTCTGAGAGCTCGACGCCGGTCGTATCCGTAGCTGAGCGTTGCGGGGCTTTAACGGCTAGCGGTAATTCGTTTTTAAATTCTGGTGGATCGAGTAGCAAAGTATATTCGCGCAACAGTCGACCAGCAGGCCATTGTACTTCAACTAAAAAATTCAAATAGGGTTCTGTGACTGGCCGTTTCGAGCTTACTTTTAGTACTTTTTTACCTGCACTGTTTTCGGCAACGGAAAATTTAAGCTGAGAGAGGAAAAACGTTCGATCAACGCCAGCTTGGTTAAATTCTCGAGCATTTGCAAGATTCGCGACGATTTCTTCGGGTGAAAGACCGCTTGTTTGGTGTAATTCAATTGTTGCCTCAAGTGGCTGATTTAGATAACTTTTGAGGTCAACCTCTCCCATTCCCAATCCAAACACTGTCATGGGCACCAAAGCACTGACACTCATGATTGCCGCTGCAAGCTTGCGTAACATTCCCGCTTCCTTATTCTTGACATGATTTCACTGAAATTAATAATCACCATGATTATCAACATCATTTCAGACAAATCTCACTCGAGCCATTGCCATACTCGTGACGGAACTCTCAAAGCCTTCAACCATTGCTGGTAGGAGATAAATTTAAAGGCCTATCTTAGGTATAGACTGGCTTGCTCGCTATGTGAAGCGTGCTTTCCCATGGTTACTGGTTTAATTGCAACCAGGAAAACACATTTTTAAACATATCGGCCCGTCCAAACTCGCATATTACCGACTAAATAAGGGGTTTTTTCCAATGAGATGGTCAGGCCAGCATCTAAAAAGTATCATTTATAAATGATGATTAATCAAATATTCTCCAATTTGAATAGAATTAAGCGCTGCACCTTTGCGAACATTGTCTGAAACGACCCACATATTTAGCCCGCGGGGATGGGAAAGATCCAGCCGTAAACGACTAATCCAGGTGAAATCATTACCAGCGGCGTCTGTAGCAGGTGTGGCGTAGCCCCCGTCATTACGTTCATCGAGTAACTTTACCCCAGGCGCATTCGCTAGAATAGTTTGAATATCCGATAGGCTAGTCCACTTTTTAAGTTCAACGTGTAACGCTTCGCTATGACCATAAAACACTGGTACCCGTACACAAGTCGGATTAACCAGTACCGTCTCGTCCTCGAGAATTTTTTGTGTTTCAAGAACCATTTTCATTTCTTCTTTGGTATAACCGTTGTCTTGAAATACATCGATATGCGGCAATACATTAAATGCAATTTGCTTCGGATAAATTTCAGGATTTATAGGTTTATTAGCCAATATGGCGTGGCTCTGCTGGGTCAACTCGTCGATAGCTGGCGCGCCAGTGCCTGAAACAGCTTGATAGGTTGCCACGTTCACCCGCTCGATTCCAATCTGGCGATGCAGAGGTGCAAGCGCTACCAGCATTTGAATTGTGGAGCAATTCGGGTTGGCAATGATTCCTCGCTGGGTGTACTGTGCGATTGCATGCGCATTCACTTCCGGTACAACCAGCGGTATGTCGGCATCCATCCGAAATTCTGAAGTATTATCAATTACAATACAGCCGGCTTGTGCAGCAATCGGTGCAAACTCAGCTGAAATTGATGATCCGGCGGAAAACAAACCAATTTGGACTTGCGTGAAATCAAATTCAGCCAAATTTTGCACGACTAAATCTTGACCCATGCATTGCATTGTCTGACCTGCGGATCGCTCACTAGCGAGCAGATATACTTTATCGACTGGAAATTGCCGTTGGGCTAATATTTCGATCATGGCTTGTCCGACTGCGCCAGTTGCACCAACGATCGCAACATTTACTTTTTTCATTATGACTCCTGCATTGCCTGTAAAATAGCGTGTCCCATCGCCTTCGTGCCGATTGGCGCCAATTGATCACCGGATAATTCTGTTGTGTCAGAGGAGACGCTGACCAAATCGACAGTGCGCAACCCTTGGTCAAGCACCCGACCTACAGCTTGCTCGATTCGCTCAGCGACCTGCACTAAACCGAAGCTATGACGCAACATCATGCTGACTGACAAAATCATCGCTAAGGGGTTCGCTTTGTCCTGCCCCGCGATGTCTGGCGCTGAACCATGGACCGGCTCGTACAAACCAACGTGCTGAGCGTTTAGCGAAGCAGACGGTAGCATGCCAATACTGCCAGTCAACATGGCAGCGATATCAGAAAGTATGTCGCCAAATAAATTCGAAGTTACGATAACATCAAACTGCTTAGGAGTGCGAACCAACTGCATGGCGGCATTATCAACGTACATGTGGCTTAAAACAATATCTGGCCAATTTTCTGCTTCTTGAGTGACCACTTCTCGCCAGAGTTGAGACACTTCCAATACGTTGGCTTTATCGACCGAGCAAACTCGGCCTTGGCGTCGCTGAGCGGCAGCAAATGCGACTCGGGCTACGGCTCGTATTTCATCCTCGTCGTAAACCATGGTATTGAAACCGCGCCGCCGACCATTTTCTTCTACCAGGCCCCGTGGCTGTCCAAAGTAGATGCCACCGGTGAGCTCGCGTACAATCAATAGATCGAGATCAGCCACTAATTCTGGCTTTAAGCTCGATGCGTCGGCGAGCTGTCGAAACAGTCGCGCTGGCCGTAAATTTGCGAACAACTGTAAGTCTTGTCGAATGGCCAACAGACCCGATTCAGGACGGAGCTTGCGCTCAAGCTGGTCCCACTTTGGGCCGCCGATTGCACCAAATAGAATGCTATCTGCCGCCCGTGCAAGTGTTTGGGTCGCAACCGGATAAGGTTCACCATATTTATCTACCCCAGCGCCACCAAGCACCCCATGGGTCAGCTGATAGTCCATGCCGGCGATCTTAAGTGCGTACTCAAGTATCGGCATTGATGCTTGCATAATTTCAGGGCCGATACCATCGCCCGGAATACATAAAATTGTACGTTTACTCATGGTTGAACATCCTGATTGAAAAGCCATGGACAAATTTGTGACCGCTCACGCTCATACGCTTTGATCTGCGCTGCAAACCCAAGCGTTACACCAATTTCATCCAATCCTTGCAGCAATCGTTCTTTGCGCTGGCTCGGTACGTCGAAATGCAGTGTTTGACCTGCCAAAGTCAATTTTTGCTCTGATAAGTCAACCGTCATTTCTACACCTGGCTGAGCGTGTACCAATTCGAAAAGCTCGTCGACTTGCCGACTTGCAAGCACGATAGGCAAGAGGCCATTCTTAAAACAGTTGTTGTAGAAAATATCAGCAAACGATGGTGCAATTACGCAACGAAACCCAAAATCATTTAAGGCCCATGGTGCGTGCTCTCGAGAAGAACCACAGCCAAAGTTTTGTCGTGCGAGTAAAATAGCAGCGTGATCAAAAGGTGGAATATTCAGTACAAATTCGGGGTTAAGAGGCCGTTTCGATAGATCCTGACCGATATAGCCTTGATCTAAATATCGTAATTCATCGAATAAATTTGGACCAAAACCAGTGCGCGCAATCGATTTTAGAAATTGCTTTGGGATAATTTGATCCGTGTCCACATTGGCACGATCCAGGGGTGCAACAATGCCGGTAAAAAGAGTAAAAGGTCGCATATCAGCCTCTGTACAAATAAATTAAAGCGTTCGAATGTCAACGAAGGCTCCAGCGACGGCGGCGGCTGCAGCCATCGCTGGACTTACCAAATGAGTGCGGCCACCATAGCCTTGGCGGCCTTCAAAATTTCGATTCGATGTAGAGGCGCAATGCTCTTGAGGTTCGAGCCGATCGGCATTCATCGCTAAACACATGGAGCAGCCTGGATTGCGCCACTCAAAGCCTGCCATAACAAATATCTTATCAAGCCCTTCAGCTTCAGCCTGCTGCTTCACTGGCCCCGACCCGGGCACAACCATGGCCTGCTTCACTGAACTTGCAACTCGTTTACCGACGACGACAGCTGCAGCGGCGCGCAGATCTTCGATACGGCTATTCGTGCAAGAGCCGATAAAAACGCGATCGATTGGAATATCTTGAGGTAAACTGCCTGGCTGTAATCCCATGTATTCGTACGCTCGCACCATGCTTTGACGCTTGACTTGGTCAAGCTCTTGCTCAGGATAAGGGAGCGGTTCGTTGATACCGACTACGAGTTCGGGTGAGGTACCCCAACTCACCTGGGGTACGACGGCCGCGCCGGCGATTTTAACGATTTTATCGAACTGAGCATGCTCATCTGACATAAGGGTTTGCCAATACGCAAGCGCTTGAGTCCAGGCTTCGCCTTGGGGTGCAAATGGTCGATCCTTAAGATAGGCATAGGTGACTTCATCTGGTGCCACCAAACCAGCTCGGGCACCAGCTTCGATCGCCATATTGCAAAGCGTCATCCGTGCTTCCATTGACAACGCTGCAATACCTGGGCCTCGAAATTCAATGGCAAACCCAGTACCACCAGCAGTGCCGATCTCTCGAATAATATGCAATGCAAGATCTTTGGCGGTTACCCCCTTAGCGAGCGGCGCATCGACCTCAACAACTAAACTATTTGACTTTGACTGCACCAAGCACTGGGTTGCGAGTACATGCTCGACTTCACTGGTACCAATACCGTGGGCGAGCGCGCCAAAGGCACCATGGGTCGATGTATGGGAATCGCCGCAGACTACAGTCATGCCTGGTAGCGTCAGACCCTGCTCAGGTCCAATGACGTGCACTATGCCTTGGCGCACATCACTGAGATCAAACAGTGGAATATGATACTGCTTACAATTATCGCCAAGCGTATCAATTTGAACTCGAGCGACTTCATCCTTGATAACAGTACGATCTTGCGT
>Ga0115549_1001224_pt1 | contig 15680 bp, 11 predicted proteins | sample COGITO_mtgs_1004_2_FD_87176 | JGI IMG/M metagenome (GOLD analysis project Ga0115549, IMG submission 87176) | Pelagic marine microbial communities from North Sea - COGITO_mtgs_100430 | ecosystem: Environmental > Aquatic > Marine > Epipelagic | place: Germany:Helgoland, sampling site Kabeltonne...
CAAAAGATTTTTTCCATGTTTGAATTTTCGCTAGACCACAAAAAAAAAAATAGCTCAAATCTTCGAACGTATCGGGAGCTGCGGGGCTATAGCCGCGTAAAATGTGCCTGAACTATTGTTTCGTAAAACCACGACTTTAATAGCTCTCTTCATAAATAGCTCTCTTCATAGATTTTGAGTGCACGACGTGCTCAAAAAGATCAAACACTTCATGCTTAAGTTCCACTTTTCTGAATCGTCTCAAATCTGTTGAACTTACTTTGGCTGCCGCTATAAAAATAGCCCAGTCCTTCGGTCGCTTTGCCACTTTTTGGAAGAAAGCTCGCATCAATGCTTGCAATCCAATCGCTATCCAGGTTCTGAGTTCGTTGAAGCAAGATTCGATTAAATTCTTGATAGGAAAATGAGCGCAAAGACCAGCGACCTAACGTTTCTTCGCATAGGCTACAAAACCGCGAGAGGTTTCTAAAGTTAGCGCGACCTTGAAAGTAAGCAAGTTTAGCGCGACCTTGAAAGTAAGCAAGTGTTGTCACAATAATGATCATGGTCTTCTTTTGCGGCTTTTTAACACTGGACAATGAGTCTAAAATTGAGTCTAATAAGTCTTCCATGGGCAGAGTTGCATCCTTGCGGGTGTGTGATTTTGTTTTTTGCAAACCTATTATCACAAACTCTGCTCGTGGCATCCATTCTCACCGATTATAAAGCATCAAATAGCCATCTAAATGGTCTTTTCAAGCCATCTAAAACTGTCTGAACTATTGATGAAGGATACAAGACGCTCATGATCGATACCAAGCCCATAACTTATGCTGATTTGCTGGAGGAGAATTTCGATCCTGGTGCGCAAGCACGCGGCAAAAACTATTTCAGTAAAGGGCATGTTGTCAGCATAAGTGCTTCGGCGGAAAAAACTAAAATCGCTGCCAAAGTGTCTGGGTCAAAATCCAGGCTTTATACCGTTACAGTCGATATCGATTGGAGTCGTTGTAAGGTTGACGGATTTTGCTCATGCATGGTTGGTTACAATTGCAAGCATGTGGTGGCGAGCTTACTAGCTGCGGATATGGACCATCAATCTCAGTCGGGGATGCCTCTGCAAACCCACGCTCTAGAGCAAAACCATGCTCAAGAGTACACTTCAGATTTCAATCAATGGTTTGCTCAGTTCAATACGCTTCTTAATACTAAAGCAAAACCTGCTGCGCCGTCAAAGGGCTGTGATAACCGAAGCAATGGAAATACCTTTGAAGAACAGCTTATCTATTCGATTGAACCGCTTAGTTACACCAACGATAAATTGACAATAACGCTGCGTCGCTGTCGGGTGTTAAAAAGCGGCGGCTACGGCAAGCCACAGGTTTTCAAACCTACTGCCTCAGCGCAACAAAAGTGCTTGCAGGCTAACGATTTTTTAAATAGTGTCAGCTTTGCAATTACTAAATAATTATGGGCTTGGTGCCATTAATGATCTCAGTCAAGCAATAACGATAGAAGGGCCGACTGCTTCTGCGTGGCTAAAAGCAATGCTTTCGACCGGGCGTTGTTTTTGGCGCGAAAACATGTCAAAAGCTATTCAGTTTGCTGCGTCAGTAACACCCAGCTTGCAATGGCAGCTGCTCGCAAATGGACATCAAAAGTTTAAAGCCTGTATTGATGATACCGATGTCAGTATTTTTTTTCTTGATCAGTTGTGGTTCTTCCATGCACCCACTTGTAGTATGGGGCTCACTGGCTTCAAAGCGCCTGCCGGCATGATCAGTACCTTGTTAAAGGCACCTGAAGTCCCACCAGAAGCAGCAAAACAACTCGCTGACCACATCCACAAAGTGTGCGCAGAGCCAGCGTTGCTTCCACAAGTTTTACCAGCGCCAAAACGTGTAAAAGTCGATAAGATCACGCCAGAAGTTCGGTTAGACATCAAAAAGCTTCGACTGCCAAAATACATAGCGCAAGATCTGATCGAACTCAATCCCTTTCTCGGTCGTGTTTCCAACCTAGAATCGCTAGTCGAAGTATCGGTACCTACTGTTGAAATCGTCTTTGATTACGGTTTTAAAATCATTTCGTTTTCCCGGCAGCTGCCTCAGCAAAGCGTTAATTTTGTCGAAGATGGCAAGATTTATACATTCGATCGAGATTTTGCTAAAGAAAAAGAATGCCTAAGCCGTTTGGCCGATCATGTGCAACTCATTGAATACGATAAGAAATCTTTTCAATCAAAGTCTCAGCCTTCGTCAAACCAAAACTCTACAACCAATAATTCTACAATCCAACCACCCGAAATAGCGATCATTACTTCGCTCAAAGATGAAATGGATTTTTTCGATTTCTCGGTACAGACCATCCCAGCCCTTGAACGCAATGGCTGGCGAGTTGTTCGCCAACATGCTGTATTTTTAGAATTATACTGCGATGATGACCTGAGTTGGTATTCGGAGCTGAACGAAGAGTCCGAATATGACTATTTTAGTTTTAGTATGGGAATTTTAATTGACGATCAGAAAATTAACGTATTACCATTAATCGCAAAGATGATGGCGTCAACAAACATCAATGAGTTTGCAAATTTAGCAGACGAAGAACAAGTGCCGGTACCACTGGATGACGGCGCGGTGCTTATGGTGTCCTACGCTCGCATAAAGCCAATCTTAAACATTTTAATTGAGCTTTACGACAGTGAACTGTCATCAAGCGATGCAATAAAAATTTCGAAGCGACAAGCAGCGCTGTTATTTGAAATCGACAAGGCTTTTACCGCCTCACAGCTTCGCTGGTTTGGTGGCGACAAGCTTCTCAAGCTAGGCAAGCAATTACAGCAATTCAAATCTTTGAAGAACGTCAATCCACCGAAAACATTCAAAGCAACCTTGCGAAGCTACCAAAAAGATGGCGTAAACTGGTTACAGTTTCTACGTGAGTACCAGCTAGGCGGTATTCTTGCTGACGACATGGGGCTGGGAAAAACTGTACAAACACTTGCTCATCTTAGTATCGAAAAGAATAAAAGAAGAATGACTAAGCCAAGTTTGCTCATCGCACCAACAAGTCTTATGTACAACTGGAAGCGCGAGTCTAGCCAATTTACGCCAAATTTAAAAGTGTTAATCCACCATGGCGAGCAGCGCCATCTCAATATCGAGCGCTTTAATGAGTACGATCTTGTTTTGACGACTTATCCTTTAATTATACGTGACAAAAGAACGCTATTGGCATACGAGTTTTACTATCTTATTCTTGATGAAGCGCAATATATTAAAAACCATCGGACTAAAAGCACGCAAATCGTGCAACAGCTTACTGCTGAGCATCGGCTCTGTTTAACAGGCACACCGATGGAAAATCATCTTGGTGAATTATGGTCAATTTTTCATTTTGTCATGCCGGGGTTTCTCGGCGACGCACAACAATTTAATAGAATTTTTCGAGCGCCAATAGAAAAACAAGCCGATAGCGCCAAGCAAAAAAGCCTATCGTCAAGAATAAATCCTTTTATGCTGCGCAGGCAAAAAAGCGAAGTATTGAATGATCTGCCGGAAAAAACCGAAATCATTCAAACTGTAGAATTACAAGGTCCCCAGCGTGATTTATACGAAAGTATTCGGTTGGCAATGGAGAAAAAAGTTCGTCAAGCCATTCAGAACAAAGGGCTATCTCGAAGCCATATCATTATTTTAGATGCACTTTTGAAGCTGCGACAAGTATGTTGTGACCCCAGACTCTTAACTTTAACTTCTGCAACAAAAGCCCATGGCTACTCGGCTAAAATGGCCATGCTTATGGATATGCTACCGAATATGGTCGAAGAAGGTCGTAAGATTTTGGTGTTCTCGCAATTCACCAAAATGTTGGGACTCATCGAAACATCGCTGCAAGAAAAAGGCTTACCCTATGCCAAGTTAACGGGTACAACCCGTGATCGACAAACACCGGTTGAAACGTTTCAAAGTGGAAAAGTGCCTCTATTTCTTATCAGTTTGAAAGCTGGCGGCACGGGTTTAAATTTGACTGCAGCCGATACCGTAATTCATTATGATCCATGGTGGAATCCTGCAGTTGAAAGCCAGGCAACTGATCGAGCCCATCGGTATGGTCAGCAAAAATCAGTATTCGTGTATAAGCTCCAAGCCGCGGGCACAGTAGAAGAGACAATACAGGAAATGCAACACAAAAAAGCAGGTTTAATGGCAGGGCTTTTTTCAGAAAAGAAAACAGGGAAGTTGGCGCTGTCCTCAAATGACTTGCAAAGCCTTTTCAAAAGCATGTAAATTAAACAATCATTATCGATAGCAATACGTGTCCTATTAATTCTGATACCGCCTTCGTCTTGTTGGGTGGCCTGTATTTTGATATGTTCCATATGAGCGCTTAGCTTCAAAGCGTGGTCACGATTCTGTCACTCATTTGAAGTGACTGTATCATTTGCAGAGTTCGCAAATACTTTAAAGTGTCACTTTTTTTGTGCCATACTTTGAACTCCTTGTTACCGCCTAGCGATTCGATCACCCTTAGCATTGATTTCTGAACATAAGTCGCTTGCGGCTAGCTCAGTAGACTTTGCTCACTTATTTTTGGAGACGACTCTCATGAACTTTATACACAACAAAAATGCCAAAAGACTCACTCCCATGACCCAAGCCGTTGGTGCAGTCTTGATTGCATCCGTAGGTGTAAGCGCAGCCTTCGCATCGAGCCACCGAGAAGCGCCTAATATCACTCGCTATCCAACCCTTGATTCATCAGACTTCTATATGTTTTCAAGCTATGAAACCGGCAGAGATGCCTATGTGACGATTATCGCCAACTACACACCTTTGCAGGATGCCTATGGCGGCCCGAATTACTTCGCTCTCGATCCAGCTGCAAAATACAATATTCATATCGATAACAATGGTGATGCAGTTGAAGATCTGACGTTTCAGTTTGACTTCGCTCAAACCCTTGGTGGTGCAGAGAATGCTGGCGCTGCGCTCACTATTGGCGATAAAACAGTGGCGGTGCCTTTGAAGAACATTGGTGGCATTTCTGCTGGTGTTGACAATGCCGCGACCTTAAATTTCAACGAAACCTATTCAGTCAATGTGATTACTGGGCCAGCTGCAACTGGCACTATGGCCCCTGTAACTGTGGCTGGCGGCGGAAGTGCAACCTTTACTAAACCTTATGATTACATTGGCGATAAAACCTTTACCGATGCAACTGCATATGCAGCTTATGCAAATCAGTATCGTTATGAAATCGATATTCCAAACTGTGCAACGCCAGGTCGAGTTTTTGTAGGTCAACGTAAGGACTCGTTTTCGGTCAATCTCGGCGAAACTTTCGACCTTGTCAATTATACACCGACCGAAGGCGGTACTCCTAACGAAGCCGTCAACAATGATCTTGCGGATAAAAACGTGACCTCGATCGCGATGGAAATTCCAAAATCATGTTTGACCTCAGGGGCTGAAGAGCCTGTGATCGGTGGTTGGACTACTGCTCAGATTCCACAAGTGCGAATTCAAAACCCACAGGCTACTTTTGAAAAGCCTGAAGTGAACGGTGGCGCCTTGACACAAATCTCACGACTTGGTATGCCACTTGTTAACGAGCTCGTCATTGGTCTACCGGACAAAGATGCGTTCTCAGCATCAATGCCTAAAGACGATGCTCAGTTTGCGGACTATGTGACAAATCCTACTTTGCCAGCATTGCTTGATACACTTTTTAGAGATGCTTTTCCTGGCGATACCAATATTGCCCCAGATAATTTCCCTAGAGCTGACATTGTCGCCACCTTTTTAACCGGCATAAGTGGTGTTAACCAACCAAGCGTGTTTGCCCAGGGTCAAACAGCAGTCATGCCATCTGAAATGTTACGTCTGAATACCAGCATTGCAGCAACTGCACCAGCTACTCAAAACAATCTTGGAGTGCTCGGTGGCGACAACGCTGGCTTTCCAAACGGTCGTCGACCTGGTGACGACGTAGTCGATGCTTCATTGCGAGTAGTCATGGGCGCGCTCTGTCATGTACCAAGTTTGAATCTCTGTACAACTGCTAATGCGCCAGTTGGTGACGTACCATTTGCCGATGGTGCGCCAATCTCCGCGAGCGATTTCGATGTAGCCTTCCCATATGTGACTACACCGATTCCAGGCTCAACCAACTAAACACGATTCTATACACTTAGAGCTGGCGCCAAGCCGGCTCTAAGATTTTTCTAACGAGGTATAGGTCGTTTTAACTACGAGGAATATTCTATGAAAATAAGATCGATAGCGTTGGTTGGCTGTTTTGTCTTGCTAGCTGGCTGTAGTGATGACAACGATAATAATGACAATGGTGCGAACAATGACAATAACTTCAGTAGTATTAGTCGTGCTGCCTATGCGAAGCCCGCCAATGGCGTACCCGAAGGGCTGAATGATCGGGAAATAGTACAGGACGTTAGCGATCCTAACTATTACAATGATTTGCTAACAAGTGGTACGCAATAAATGTTCATAAGGCTATTTAATACTCAAGGTAGCCTTATGCTAGCCGTGCAAGCAACAATCATGGTTGCTTGCACGGCTAGCGGTGTGGCTATTGCTGCAACGCCGTTGAATGCCGATTCAACTCAACCAAAGCCCGCTGAGCTTGTACTCGAATATGAGCCTCGGCAGACTATTCTCAATGCTTCTACCAAACAGCAACTTGAACAAATCGAGAAACTGCTCCAGCGTTCGCGAAAAATTGGCAATAGTTATCATCTCAGTCAAGTCAAAGTTTTACTTGGGCAACTCGACACTGCAGATTTCACGCCTGAGCAGCTAGCACAATATCGCTATTATAAAGCCCAGTATCTACAGAAAGATCATCAGTTCAAACCGGCATTAAAATTATTGGCTTTGATTTCAGCTGAATCGCAGTATGCCATAGGTGCTCGCTTGCTTGCATCACGGCTGCATTTACTCGGCGGTGATGTCAAATCTGCGATACAGCAATGCAGTCAACTACTGAGCAGTGCAGGTCCGGAAATCATGCATTTGTGTTTATTGGAAACTAAGCTCGATAAGCCCGAAACCGAGCAAAAATTTGTAGAAGTATCGAACCGCCTCAATTCAACCAGCCAAAACCAGCAAACCGACCAACAAGCAAAAGATTCACAGCTTGCATTGCGTCAATGGCTTAACCGCCTTGGTGCTTCGATTGCGTTATCAAACGGTAATACATCAAAGGCCATTGAGCGTCTTGAGCGCAATTTGTATGCCGACGAACTTTACGATATATTGCTGTGGGCCGATTTACAGCTTGAACAGACTACGGCGCAAATCAACCTCAAACCAGTGTATGATCGCCTCTCGACCTATACCACAGATGATACCAGTTTACTCGAAGATGCAATCCTGCTTCGATTGGCTCGACTTGAAAATATCCTCAACATGCCAGATCAGTACCAAAAACTGATCCATGAGCGTATAGCATTGCGACTTGTCAGGCAGGATCGCCAGCACAGCGCCGATCTTGCCTATTATTACTTGCATCTAAAGCGCGATCCCGAGCAAGCGCTTGCCTGGGCAAAGCGAAATTGGCAATCGTCGAAGGATCTTGTCGATCTACGCCTTAAGACCCAAGCCGAAAAATTCAGTGAGCGGCAGAAAAAAAATGGCTAACAGTAAATTCCAACCAGTATTGCTCACGAGTCTTTTATTGCTTGCGCTGAGCTGGGTAAGCTTAGCCCAGGCCCATGATCTTAGTACAGCTCAGCTACAACTGAGCTCAAATGCTAACAATTCCGGACCAGCCACCCTCACCGGCGAATATCTAATCGGCCTTGCAGATGTGCAAGCGAGTATAGATCTAGACCCAAACAACGATGGTGCGCTGTATTGGTCAGAGGTTACTGCTTCGCAAGCAAAAATCGCAGAGTTTGTACAAGAGCTTTTCAGCGTGAGTGCAGCTGTGACCAACGGCAAAAGCTCACAGCCTGCTAGACAAAGTGCATGTGTGGTGCATGCGACAGATAGCCTTGCCATGAAGACGCTCTATGGTGATAAAAAACTTAGTATCGGCCTGGAAATCAATTGCGGTGATCAACCTAAACCTTACACACTTATCTACAAAGGTCTCGGTGAGCAAGTGCCAGGCCATAAACTTCTCTTGAGTTTAACAAGTACCCAGCTGCAACTCGCCAATAGCGAGCAAGCCAACCAAAGCAAAAGCGCTCAGCACATTAGTAAGCAAATCAAGCAACCGGGTCAAACTCAACAAAGCGATGGTTTCGCCCAGTATTTGCTCGATCTAGACAACACAAGCGTAGTACTTGAGTCATCGCAAAGCGCTTTCGAGATATTTAGTCTGTATGTGTATCAAGGTTTTTTGCACATACTCATTGGTCTTGATCACGTATTGTTTTTAATCTGTTTGCTGTTGCCCTTTGGTCTTCAAAGCACTAAGCACAAAACTAAAGCGTCATATCTGTTGGCCTGCGCAACTGGCTTCACCCTTGGTCATTCAGTTACGCTTGCTTTGGGCCTGCTAGGGTATGCACCAACTACGCCAGAAATCATTGAACTTTTAATCGCCGGTTCAGTGTTTTTGACAGCCCTTAATGTGGTAACCCAGTGGGTACGATCAGTACTCGGTTTTTCACTATTATTTGGCCTGGTTCACGGTTATGGTTTTTCTGGCGTGTTGCAAGAGCTTGGGTTGCCGTCCCAATTTAAGCTACCGGCATTTTTTGGGTTCAACATTGGGGTTGAGCTTGGACAAATTTTGATTATGCTGGTGGCCTTACCAGTACTCTATCAAATCAGAACCAAGCTCAAGTGGGGCAAGGCGCTCGTTTATCTCAGTGCAGGCGCTATAATGATATTAACCTGTTTGTGGATCTACGAGCGAGCGCTACTCGTATAAATCGTTGTCAGCGCAATACGCTCTTTTTTATGAGATTTGCTTAAGAAGCTTTTTTCAAAAGGCCATATCAGCACGGCACTCAAAGCGCGATCTATTTCAGCTTGCTAAGGGTTTATTAAATGCAATCTGGCTATACCTCTGTCATTGAATTTTGGTTTGCTGAGCTTGAGCCAAAACAGTGGTTTTCACAAGATCACAATCTTGACGAGCGGATTGCCAAGCAGTTTGGCGCGCTTCATCAAGCCGGGATCAACGGTGAACTGTACGCTTGGCGGAATGCGCCCGAAGGCAGATTGGCTGAGATTATTGTGCTAGACCAGTTCTCGAGAAACATTTTTCGCAGCAGCGCGGCAGCTTATAGCAGTGATAGTCTAGCACTGGTGTTAGCCCAAGAAGCTGTCAGACAAAAAGCCGATATGGCTCTTGAACCAAGCCGGCGCAGCTTCGTATACATGCCCTATATGCATTCCGAATCGCGTATCATTCACGAAGTGGCATTACAACTTTTTGACCAGTCCGGTCTTGAGCAGAATTTAAAGTTTGAACAAGCCCACAAAGCGATCATCGATCAATTTGATCGTTACCCCCACAGAAACGCAAGCCTTGGCCGACAATCCACTGAGGCCGAGCTCGAATTTCTACGAAATCACTCTGGTTTTTAATTCAGGCGTAATAAATCCAAGCTTTGTATCGAAGAGATCAAGCTTTTGTATTAAAAGGTGGTTTATTGAAAGTTCGCTTATTGAAAGCGAGCCCAGGTTAAATCTCTTTGCAGTACTAGCTGCTCATTCAACTCTGGATCAATACAGACAAGCGTAACCCACCCATTCCCGAAAAGTTTTTGTAATAGTGCCTGTGCTCGAACAACGCTATCAATGGATTTCTTCGGGGCGAATACAATTGTCATCAGGCGCATTGGTTCATGATATTGCGTGTTATCGTCTTTAAAAATCGACTGGAGCGGCAGTCCGTTCATTAAATCACTGGCATTACCTTGCATGATACCGATTTTACCAGTAATGTTTTTGGTAATTTTATTACCGCCTCCAAAAGCTACGTTATCAAAGGTCGAAAATAAATATTGACTATTGATCCACTGGGCAACTACCATTGGCGCGGTCAGAATTGTCGTCAGCGCGTTTGCGTTTTGGTCTTCTGTCCAATCGTAGGAATGCAAAAAAGACCTGCCTTTTAAATCTAGGTTTTGAGTAGCCGAGCGTGGTCCGATAATAAGTGCAGCATTGCGCGCTAACCCCCATTCAGGTCGTACCTGTGCCCAGTCTTGTGAGCGCAAGATCGCGTGGGTAGCCGAGTTTGCAGCCTTCACCCCAAGCTCGGCGCAGCGCCAATAGGTATTTTGTAGGCAGGCTTTCCCAAGATCGGCTTTTAAAGCGTTTACCGCTTGGTTATGAGTTTTAGGCAGGCCTTGTTCAAAAAGAGCGATCTGATCAGTTGTAGTATTATGCTCAGCAGCGAGAAAATATGTTTCAGCAGGGATTGATATATTCGCTTTTGCGAGGAGCTCGCTTCGAACATTGACGCAATTTAATATAGCGGCCAATATCCGAGCATTAGGCGCGCCATGGCGTCCACCACAGGCACCGCAATCCAATGCTGTTGCATAAGCATTGTTTTGAGTTGTACTGCCATGACCACAAAAAACCACAAGTGGTGCAAAATTTTTGGTCAAACCCATTAATTGTAACGCGCCACCAGCCATTGCCACTTGCTCTTCAATCGGAACATCCTCAATCTTGGCCTCGAGTTGATAAACGGGATTGAGTGCATGTCTACTCATAGATCGTAATTTTTGAGCAAGGCCAGGCAAGAGTGATTGCAGACCCATCCATAAACCACTGGCTGGACCAATGGTTTCGACAAGTGCAAATGGAGTAGTGAAATTGTATTTAAGCGACTGATAAAGCTTTTTGAGGCTTTGCTGTCTTTGATGCCCATCCTGACATTGTTGCTGGGCAGGAACGGGTACTTCCTTGATATGATGAGCTGGCTTTAAAAGTACCGGACAAGAGTGATAACTCTCTCCTGTAATCTGATTTTCAATGCTCACTGGAACGCCAAAGAAGCCTGCAAATCCAAAAGTTTCGTATTGACCTTGTGCTTCCAATGATCGTCGAAAAGGCTCTGAGCGAACATCGATACAGAACACAAGTTGTGCATCAGGTTGAGCTTTAGGTGAACTGCTTAAATCATTGTTGTATTCACTTGATAACAAATTTAAAAGTCCAGTTCTATACTGTGTTTCACTTTCATCGAGTTGTGTTAAAAAGTTGTCTACAAGTCTCTTTGAATGTCCCGTCATAGCAATGCCGGTATGCCATTCAACGAGTTGCTTTGCTTTTGGCCATACTAAAGCGGTCATGATGAGACGAAACGCTAAGTACTCCATTTTGGTAATTGGGTGAGCATGATGTTGATCTGCAGTGTCAGCCCAAGAGGTTCGGTATTGAATATGCCCAGCCCAGCCAGGTAATGTCGTTAACATGAGCGTTAGCAAAAGCTCACTATGTTCTTTGGGTATTTGTATATAAAGCAGACACTCTTGAATGATAGCGTAGGGTGAATCGGGTAGATTGTTAAACCAAAGCGATGTGTTGTTCGTCACAAATCTAAGGTTTTGGTCGTAAACCATAAGCGTTTTTACAGTATTCAAAAAGCCCTTATGACGACTTGGCATTGCAATTGCGGCCTGCCCATTATCGAAATATGCTTGCAGCCATTTTATACTTTCACGGTTAACTACAAGCATGTCAGCAGGCAAATCTGGCTGTTGAAAAAAAGCCTGACCTTGCATCAAAGCGTCTTCGAATGGTAAATGTTCAAATCCTGATAAAGGATTAACCGCAATCAGATTTTTTAGTGGCCAAAAAGGTGAAATTTTAGACCAGCTTTCATCAATAGCTTTGTCCAGAGTGTGCTTCTCATCATTATTGATGCTTTGAGTAGGTTCCGAAGGTAGGCCTTGCATGTTGTTCCTCAATCAAACTTGATAATGGTTTTTATGGGCTGTAACTGTGTTTGGGTGCGGTTGTGATGCATTTAGCATCCGGACATAGCTTTTTATCATCCATTTCGGATACTCTTTTTCTCGATCTGCTTTTTGATAAAAAAGTCGATAAAAGAGCATGCCCAGCCAAGTGAGTATTAATAAACCGATTGCAAGCATATGGAATATATTGAGAGTTTGAGGTTGTGCGATATCGAGCGTCGAAAGTAAACTCTCAAGGGCGTAAATACTAAGGCCGTACAGACCGCCCATCACTGTTGTGACGGCGATTGCAACCGGCACGAAATACAATGTCGGAGATTTTACGATTGGGCTTTTAACGATTGAGAGGGCAAACTGCGTTCCAGCCATAAAAGCTAATGCAATCAGAATAAGAGTAGTATCACCGGCAAATAAATCTTTCCCGCTTGCGACTATAAAAGCAAAGGTCGCAAATATTCCGCAGATCAAGCCAATAGCAAATTCTTTTGCAGAAGGCGGATATCCAAGATCTAGACGTTGTTCCTGTGCTGCCGAACCAGAGGCCAGGAATAAATAAGCTTTAAACAAGCCATGCCAACAAAGATGAGCAATCGCAGCTGGAAATAGTCCCATACCACATTGGGCAATCATAAACCCCATCTGGCCCATAGTAGAACAAGCCAGCATGCGTTTTATATCACTTTGCATGAGTTTCCATAGTGTTCCAAGGGGCGCTGTTATAAATCCTACGATAAATACGATTGTTAAGAGATCCGGCATAGTGAAATAAAGCGGTGCGAAGCGCGCCAGTAAAAACCCGCCACCATTCACTAATCCCGCGTGCATGATCGCTGAAACAGGCGTCGGTGAATTCAACGAACTAATGAGCCATCGATGGCATGGCCAGAGTGCAGATTGCGTCATTGCTGCAATCAGTATCAAACACAGCGCAGGCCCTAAAATAAGCGGATTATGAGCGGTATTGAGCAATCCTTGAATAGTTTGCTCGCCAGAGGCAAAGGCGAGCAAACCCAAGGCTGCGCTCAAACAAATAAAACCGAGTCCAAACGATTTGGCCGCTAAATATCCAGAATTCCGAGCCTCTCTCCAGTTTGGTTTGTAAACCATAAGTCGAACTAAGAGCGCATTGCTGGTTAGCCATGCCAATAAAAACAGGGCGATATGGTTCGCACTCACCATCACAAATACTGACAAGATAATAAGGGCAAGCATTATGAAAAAGTTTGAATATTGACTATCGCCTTTCAAATACCGGCTAGAAAAAGCGGCCACGCAAATGCCGACAAACCCTACAAGCCCTATCATGATCAATGATAGGGTATCGAAATAGAGCAAATCGCTAGATGGTAGCTCGTTCATACAAACCTCTATTAATGCCAATGTTCTCTTACGTTATGCACTATAGACACAATTTAAGTATTAGTAAAACGAGTAATCTTGATATAAACTATTTCAAAAACTCATAGAAGGTCTGGAGCTCACTGATGCCTTTCAATATTGATACGCTCTTGTTGAGAAGTTTTATCGCCATCGCAGAAACAGGGAGTTTTAGCCGCGCCGCAGAAATCGTCGGTAGAAGCCAATCGGCAGTGAGTCTGCAAATCAAAAAGCTTGAAGATGGTTTGAAGTGTAAGTTATTTAATCGTCGCAATCGCGATATCGCTTTGACAGATCAGGGGGAAATATTCTTAGGCTATGCGCGTCGGTTGATTGAGCTCCAGTGCGAAGCTTTCAGTCGTTTAAATGAACCTGACGTACAAGGTGAGATAACATTTGGTGTACCAGAAGATTTTGCAACGCATTATTTATCTGATATTTTAGCAAGTTTTGCCAAACATCATCCTCATGTTCAGCTACACGTGACCTGTGATTTAACCTTGAATTTGATGCAAGGCTTTCAAAAAGGCGATCTTGAAATCGTGCTTGTAAAGCGCGATCCTGAGAGTGTCAAAGGCGGAACAAAGGTTTGGCGAGAGCCTTTAATATGGGCTGCAGCCCAGCATTACCATATGAAGGATCCAATTCCGCTGATTTTATCGCCACAGCCTTGTATATATAGGGCCAGAGCTTTGAGCGCTCTCGATCGAATGCGCAAACCTTGGCAAATTGCCTACACTAGTCCAAGCCTTGCCGGAACGATTGCTGCTGTCAAGGCGGGTTTAGGAGTGACAGTACTTCCCGCCAATATGGTTCCTCAAGGGCTTGTGCCGCTGAGAGGGTCATTTAAATTGCCGCCATTAGCAGATTCAGAAATCGCTGTATTCAAGCAAGAGCGGCTGTCGCCAGCAGGTAAAATATTGGCCACACATATTACAAAATCATTGGAACAAAATATTTACTACGAGAAAAAATGATGCATTTTTATATCTCAACTCGTAGGATACGATAAAGTTAGTCGCTGGCGCGAAATAGGCGAGCGAAGCAAGATCGAGGCGAAAATGTTCGAGAAAGCGGAGTTTACTTGGGGTAAGTAAACGTATACTTTTTCCATTTCGAGGCCATTTTCAACAATGCCTCTTAACACCGAGAGTGCGAGCACAGTCATTTCGCGCCAGTGACTAGTTAAGGTCGATGGTTTGGGGGGGCAGGGTAAAGTTAGATTTTGCGCTCAAAAATGCAGCCAGCCTCTATATACTGTCCGATGATGTTGTTAAATCATCCGCAATTGAGGGTGAGCATCTTGACCCAGCTGAAGTTCATGCCTCCACTGCGCACCCTCAAGCTCGATATTGCTGAGCTTATTCCCGCTAGCCGTGATGTTGACGGCGTTATTTCCAACAAGTCATAATGGCATGCATTGTATTACTGTCGGTGGGTGGCCTACGATAGAATCTGGACTAATGCAAATTGTTTTAAGGTCTTTCGGTCGTGAAAAAGTGCATTTTGAAGCGCCAGAGTTAGACAGGCTGACGCGATAAATGCAGATATTTGTTGATTAGTTTAACGCCGTTAACGATATTGAGGAACATGTGAACACCGCCAAATCCTTCTCCAAAACGATGGCGGAGGCCGTAGTGCGAGTTATCGGTTGGCGGAGGTTGAAAAAGAAATGAGTAACCTTTATAAAATATGCGCTTACGGCGAGAGAGCGTTGGCTTTTTTCATCTGACACGAAAATGGATTCTTCTTAACCAGCTTTGACTGAATCCATATTTTAGTGGATTTAGATTCAAGCTATTGTATCAATATGCCATAAAGGCGCCGATGTTTGGTGTCTTGAGCGAGTAATGCTAAGTTTTGATACAAGGTTATCGAACCGCTAAAACTCCCTTACCTTTCAGTATGTTAGGGCACATTTCAAGGGGTAATAAAGATGTGGTGGACAAACAAGGAATCGATTCGAACCTAATTTTCGATATTTTGGACGAATGGAGCATCTGTTTGCAAGGTCTAAAGAACGACAAGCCTAAGCCCAAAAAATGATCATATTTTGATCTTTGATGACTAAATTTAATCTCTTGAACGCAGCCAATTGGCTGCGTTTTTCGTTTCTGTAATTCAATTCTATTCAATATCTGATGCGCTCCGTTTCCCAAGGATTCGGAAACGCTCCGGTATTGTCATTGCATAAGGAGCTGCAATATGACTGAGATAACTCAAACCTTTAATGAGAATGCGAAAAAACCAAAAACCTCTAAAACTGCTAAGCCTGCCCCTTTCTGTCTGCGGCTTAGCCGTGAAGAGTAAGCTTACGCGCAGGTTGCGTGAAAGCTCAAATGCACCCCAGTACACTCATTGAACCTAGCCAACTTCAGCGCACAATTCAGTTTCATTGCTTACTTGAGCAAAG
>Ga0115549_1001234_pt1 | contig 15578 bp, 12 predicted proteins | sample COGITO_mtgs_1004_2_FD_87176 | JGI IMG/M metagenome (GOLD analysis project Ga0115549, IMG submission 87176) | Pelagic marine microbial communities from North Sea - COGITO_mtgs_100430 | ecosystem: Environmental > Aquatic > Marine > Epipelagic | place: Germany:Helgoland, sampling site Kabeltonne...
CGCTGGGAATATTGAGTAGCAACTTCATTAGTAACTGTGCGCGAGGGAACTATCACTACCAATGAAAAATGAAGAGCGCGGCCGCGGCTATCGATCGAGGTGGCCAATCGAATTAGCACTAGGCCACATATCTTTAATATGTTTGCGCTTGGGGCTGAACCTTGAAGCTCTATGCCGTTGCCGGATAGAGCACGATAATAACAAAAACGAGGGCTTCTCAAAAGAGGCATTAATACTTGCAACAGCGCCAACATTACAAAACGTTTAGCCTTCGAAATCATCGCTACGTCGTTAAGCTAACGTCCCTTTGTACGTACAGCCTATGATGGCAGATCATAATGTTTTAGTCGGCTCATCGTAACAAACGACCTGTCGGGGTTACGTCTGTGGCATCTCTTTAATATAAATATCACGCTTAGCATAGGGGATTTCGATATTATGCTCGCCTAGTGTTTTATAAATACCCATTAGCAACTCGTGCGTAATTCGCCCTTTGTCTTCTGGCTTGTCTATCCAGCACAATAATTCAAAGTCGAGACTCGATGCACCGAATGCGCGCATTCGAATACGAGGCTCGGGATTACTCCGAGTTTCTGTATGTGCTTCGCCGACGCTGGTCAACAGCTCGCAAACAGCATCAACATCGGAGCCATAAGCGACGCCAACGGGGACACCAATACGCATCGATGATGAAGGCCCGCCACTCTCGTTTACGATTTTTGCAGCGCCTATCACGCCGTTGGGTATCGTTATCTCAACATCACCGCGGGTCATCAAACGAGTGCTGCGCAACCCGATAGCAACTACCTTGCCGCGTTCGCCTGTGTCGAGTGTAATGTAATCATTGATTTTGTAAGGCGCATCCGCAACGATAAAAAAGCCAGAAAACAAATTACCCAGCGTGTCTTTAGCAGCAAAACCTACTGCAATACCCATAATTCCGGCCGAAGCTAACCACCCCACCGGATTGATACCCCAAATCATCAGAAGAATATAACTGCCAACCAAAATCATCAGCAGCTTACCCGTCAAATCAAATAACGGCACTGTGCGCGATTCAATAACCTTAAAGCGATGGTCGCTCGAAAATGCCTCAAGCATAATCGTGGTTAACTTGAGTGAAGCCAGCAACCAACTCATCACGATAAATGACAACACCGCATGAATTAAAAACTTTTCACCCCAGGGTAATTCCGCCAACGCAATAGCAAGTGTCACCCCAAAAAGAAAAACTGTATTGAATAATGGCTTGCGCAATATTTGCAATATCTGGTCATCGGCTGCGCTATTAGTCAGGCCAGCCGCACCCTGTAACAGCCGAAAAACGACGAACCTTAGCAGCAAAGCCATCATAAAAAAAACCAAGACTGTGGCTGATGCAGCTGCTAACGGGTAGCCCGACATAAACGCCCAAGCCGGCTGCAATAATTCTGGCAGGAGGCTATCAAGCGTTGGCAATTGCTCTGCCATTGCCACCGGCTCACCTTGAGAGCCCAATGCCATTGTTTCGCCAGCCGTGTCCTGCACAGCGCGAATTTTGTTGTCGTTACTCAATGTATTTAACCTTTTATTACAATTTAGCAATACTAAAAACGAACCTACAGAAACGACTCATCGTTTATTTGCCTATAAATCTAGGCGTTCGCTTTTCTTTTTTTGCCTGCATACCTTCAACGAAATCCTGAGACGAGAAACAACTTTCCGACAAACCCTTGACTGAATCAGCATCAAGCCGCTGCCACGCTGAGTCATCGATAATTTGCTTCATCGATTTAATCGATAGCGGAGCAAGCTCGCTAATCGACACGTACCATTGATTAACTCTGCCTTGTAATTGTTTAGGCTCTACCAATTCATGCAGAAATCCGCAGTCATACATGCGCTGATCGTCAAAAGTTTGCGCCAGCATCAGGAGTTGCTTCGCACAACTAACCCCCAACTGATTAACCACCCGATGAATACTCTTAGCGGGGTAGCACACACCAATTTCTGCTGCCGGAATTTGCAGGCGCGAGCCGACAAGCCCGATCCGAAAATCGCAAGCCAATGCCAGATCAACCCCTGCACCAAACACATTGCCATTAAGTGCACACAGCGTAGGTACGGCTAACTCCGAAAGCTGCTCAGTAACTTTGGCAAAGTTGTCGCCATTAAAATTCGCAGGGTGTAACTGATCGAGTGCCGCGCCTGAACAAAACGTCTTCATACCGGCACCACTCACTACCAATGCTCGCAGCTTTTCATCCTGCGCCAATATCAACAGCAGATCATGCAATTGATCGAGTTCGTACTGACCCAGCGCATTGTGACGCTTGGCATCATTAAGTACCAACCGACCCAGGCCATCTTCGCAACTATACAAGATGGTTTTTTTACTCGATTGTGCGTTCGTCATAGCATGCTCGCTATACAGGGTAGATGAACTATGTTTGGACTGTATTTAATGCGTTATGATACAGCTCTTTAGGCAACCGCTACAGAAATTTAAACCCCAAAAAAATCAACTTTGGCCGAACATCCTCGCACGGAGCCTTCTCATGCAAACCATAATTATCACCGGAGCTGCCTCAGGCATTGGCCAAGCCACAGCGAAAAAACTAGCTTCGCTAGGCTGGCACATTGGCGCAATGGATGTTAACGAAGAAGCCCTCAATGCACTCACCACAGAGATCGGCCCTGAACGCTGCTATAAAATAGCTTTAGACATTTCCAATCCAGAAGCTATTAGCTCAGCGTTTGCCGAGTACGTTGCCCATGCTGGCCACCTCGACGCACTGTTTAACTGTGCAGGCGTTCTTGAGGTAGGTGACTTCGCCAGTATTAGCCCCGCCAAGCATCAGCGCATTATTGATGTCAACATGGGTGGCGTGCTGCATGGCACACTCGCGGCGTTCGACTATCTGCGACAACGTGACCATGCGCGCGTTATCAACATGTGCTCGGCCTCAGCGATTTATGGGGTGCCCGGTTTTGCGAGTTACTCAGCGTCGAAATTTTTTGTCAGGGGCTTAACCGAAGCGCTCAACATTGAGTGGCAAGAGCACGGCATTTACGTATGCGATATTGCACCGCCCTTTGTGAACACGCCCATGCTCGACGACACGAACAGCCCCTTTATTGAAAAACTCGGCATCCATCTATATGCGGATGATGTTGCGTCAGTAGTGGTGAAGACATTAACCGGTAAACGTGTGCATTACTGGGTATCGACCCAGTTGAAGATTTTGCAGCTGCTTTCAAAATGGCTACCCTCGCGCTGGGCGAGAGCCAGCTTAAAGCTCTTGGCCAAACCTTGAACCCCAATCTGCCGGCTTAACGCTCACCAATCGTGGTGCGATGTAAAAGGCGCGCATATCCGTCGTATCCACCTTCCGCCGCATGCAGCAATGAGCGGTTGTCCCACATCACTAGCATATTCTCTTGCCATTGATGGCGATACTGAAACTCTACCCGCGTCTGCCAGGCATGCAACTCGAGGAGTAGCTCAACAGCATGATCGTCCTCTAAACCCTCAATGCCAATGATGTAGCCAAAACAACCAAAAATCCCCAGCCGACCCGTTTCAGGGTGCGCCTTAATAATACTGTGGCGCTGTTCTGCATTGGCTTCATCGCTAGGATGAAAGGTCATGCTCATTTTTTCCGCCTCTTCGTTATCACCGTAGGCGCCCTGCTTTGAATAACCATGGCGTGCCGAGTGCACGGCGAATTTGCCTTCCAGCTTTTTGCGCAACTCGTCAGGCATTTGCTCCAAAGCCATATGCTGATTAGTAAAAACCGTATCGCCGCCGCAAGGAGGGATCGTTATACTGAACAAACACGTTCCTGCCGGTGGTTTGGCTTGAAAACTCCAATCCGTATGCCATACGTTGCCTGCAAACACCGGCCCTGTTTCGTCAGCTGCTCGCTGTACAGCAATAACATGAGGGTGGCCCTCAATGGCTTGAATAAATGGATCATGTCCAAACGGGCCAAAGTATTGTGTAAAGCGCTCTAAATCTTGCGTTGTCATGGGCTGATCAGGAAAAGCGACCACGTGATGCTCCAGCCAAGCCGCGCGCAACTGCTCAACCGTTTCATGAGCCAGCGGCTCTGCTAAGTTAACCCCTGTAATTGTTGCACCACAGGACTGCCCGGAAGGCTCAATTTTTATCATCACACGCCTCATTTTTTTGAAGGTTATCGCTGCATAATAGCCTCATACACACAAAAGGACTAGCCGTTAACCGAACTGCCTTAACGGCACTGCTCCGCAACAAAAGCCATGCAAAGTTCACCCATTACAATTCCACCCAAAACCGCTAGCGGTGAAACCGCCACTCTGCTTTAATATCATGCTACCTAAAGCCGCTATGGCTCTATGCCTTTAACTTTACATTGGCGCCGCGCATTAACTTTATTTAATTTTTTTGCAGCGCTTCTTTTTATTAAGAACGCCGAACGTAACAAAAAAACGCTATTTGGCTTTAATCAGGAATTGCTTTATGTCGGAGAACACTCCACTTTTTACACCCTTCATTCACAAAAAAATCGAGCTGCCTAACCGAATTGTTATGGCGCCAATGACTCGCAATCAGGCACCGGGCGGCCAAGTCAATCAAAAAATGATTGACTATTATGTCCGTCGAGCTGAAGGCGGCGTTGGCTTCATTATCACCGAAGCAAGCTGCATCAATCATGCCGCAGCATCCGGCTACCCAGACGTTCCCTTCATTGGCCGTGAAGACACGCTAGAAGGCTGGCGTCAACTGGTCGACTCAGTGCATGCAGCGGGCTCGAAAATTGCCGTCCAGTTATGGCACGTTGGAGGTATCCGCAAGCCTGGAATAGAACCTGGCGGCGAGCTTCCTGGGTACAGTCCATCAGGCATGATAAAACCGGGAAAAGTCACCGGCCACACCATGAGCGCCACAGATATCCAAGAGGTTATTTCTGCCTACGCACAGGCCGCTGCTCAAGCGCGCGACGCAGGCTTTGATGCCATTGAAATCCATGGCGCACACGGTTACTTGATTGATCAATTTTTTTGGAGTGGCACCAATCAACGAAACGATGCCTACGGCGGGAGCGTGCCAAACCGCTCTCAATTCGGCATAGAGGTCACCCGAGCTATCCGCTCAGCAGTGGGTGAAGATATGCCGCTCATCATGCGCTTTTCGCAATGGAAGCAACAAGATTACGCCGCCCAATTATGCACAACGCCTGAGCAGCTTGGTGAGTTTGTGTTGCCCTTGCGAGATGCCGGTATCGATTTCTTTCATTGCTCGGAACGCCGTTTTTGGGAGCCTCAATTTGAGGGCAGCGACCTCAATTTGGCAGGTTGGGTCAAAAGAATCACTGGGCTTCCCGTTATCACTGTTGGCAGTATCGGCCTAGACAACGACTTTTTGCCTGACAGCAGAGCGGAAATATTTGGCGAGGGTGGTACCGCCAACATCGACGCGTTAATTGAGCGCCTAGACGCTGGCGAATTTGATTTAGCTGCGGTAGGACGCGCCTTAATTGCCAATCCTGATTGGGCCAATAAAGTTCGCGATGACGCTTTCGAAGAGTTGGTGGCTTTTGAAAAAGAAATGCTCTTCAGCTTAAAGTAGAGACCGATACTTTTGACCTGACAAACAGGGAATATTTACCCCTGCCTGCCAGCTCGCGAAACCAGCCGCATAAAGGCAACCTATCAAAAAAAAAGCAGAATCAAGCCAACTCAAACCATTTTTGGCACTTACGCGAACTGCGGCGCATACACTTCGGCAACTGCAGCAAAAAAGGCTTGCTTACGCGCCCGCATCACCTGTTTTGCCTCATCCATATCCGCCTTAAGTGCAGCCATTTTTTGTTTAAGTTCAAACTTCTGTCGCGTTTCAAATTTTTCTATGTAACTGGCTTTTAACTGCGCCTGTTGTGTTTTAAATTTTTCCCAGCGACGGGTAGCCTCTAGCCAGTCTCGCTTTAGCGCTTCGAGTTTACGTTCGTATTTACACCAGCGCGACGGCTGTGACTTTGTTTGTGCTCGCTGCAAAGCTCGGCGCGCGAGTATTTCGGCTTCTTTATGCTTGCTCGCTCGTTGCAAGCCCTTAACCAGCCCTAAACCCCTGAGTAACAAGATGACATAACGAGTGGGATCGAGTAACCAGCCGCTCCAGCCAAACCCATTGCGATAATCATGTCCATGGTCGTGATGGTCGGCATGATGATTGCCCTCACCCAGCGGCCCCATCCAGATATAGTTATTTTTGGCCGAGCTGATCGCTCCCTTTGTGGCTCCCCACAAATGGGTCACGCTATTCACAGTCCAAGTATTATGCTGCGCTAGGATAAAACCACCCACTGCTGCTAGTTGCAAACAAAGAGCGCCCACCAAGGTGCCGGTCAACACAAACCCTAACACTAGCGGCAACAAGAAATTCAACAATATTAATAAAGGTAAGTACAACTTATCTTGCCAAATTAACATACGACCATTCTTAGCCTCATAGGCTTTCTCTGTGGCTTCATTGTCCGGATGAAAGAAAAAATAAGTCAGCATATGCGACCATAAAAAATTTCGCCAAGTGCTATCAAACCAAGTGGCGCTATACGGATCAAGATGGTGCTTGCCGTTGCGATCTACGCCGTGGTGAATGATATGCATAGCCGCCCAGCGACGAACGCTGCCTTGAATTGCCAACACTTGGCCAATAAAACCAAACACAATATGGACAGGCCAGCTTATTTTTCGCGCCGCACCGTGCGCGATCAAGCGATGGGCATAAACCGTGGTCGAAAGGCACGCAACCAACGCATGAATCAACGTCCAAGCTAACATGATTTTCCAAAACCCTGCCGGAGCGTAAAGATAAGCTAACGGGGTACCAATGATTAGCACTAGATGAGTCACCGAAATAAATATCGTATTTACCCAATCAATGGTGAAACCCTTGCTAGGCAAATCGCGAATGCGCTTATAAATTGGCTCATTAGCGCCCGTGATTAATGCGGGCTCTGCAGGACTGCTACCAGAGTTAGATTTAACAGACGATTGAGGAGACAAAGACATAAGGTTCTACACACATAGATATCAGAAAAATGGCGAGCACAGCAGTATGCAACAACAGTGCAAAGCATTGCATTACAAGACTAGCCTACCATAACATCACCTATTAATGCATGGCACAGCAGCTCACATTTGACCACTTGTGATCCCAACCACGATAAGGGCATGGTATTTTATTGCAACAGCTCAATCTCAAAAACCAGCTAGTTAGCAGGCTAGTGGCTGCACTAACCAGCTGATTGAAGCGCACGATTCAATCCACTCGATGAGTATTAAGACCAACACAATGACTCTCGGTTCACTCTTCTAGAATGAGCCACCGTTTAATGGCTGTAAACGATAACGCCACATCGCATGATTTTTTAATCCCGCAGTCATCAAATCATCGTTGTCATGCGTACAATACTCAATAAACATCGGGAGAAAAGATTGACCCAGCCTAACGATCCACCTTTAACATTGAAAAAGGCCGGTGTCGCTGAACCATCGAAAGGTAAAGCATTGCCCACCGGTCGGCTAAAACGCTTGGGTAAGGTCGCCCGCATAGCCACTGGCGTGGCAGGCGGCATGCTAGCCGAGGGGACTCGACAACTCAAAGCAGGCAACGTACCGCGCCCGCGAGATATGCTGCTTACGCCAGGCAATGCTCGCCGCGTGGCTAAACAATTATCCGATATGCGTGGCGCCGCCATGAAATTTGGCCAGCTTTTGTCGATGGACTCCGGCGAGTTACTGCCCAAAGAGCTAGCCAATATTCTTGCTACGCTCCGCGCGCAGGCACAGTTCATGCCCGCGGCACAACTCGAACAAGCCATGCAAGCAGCTTACGGAAATGCGTGGCGCAAAGAGTTTTCTGAATTCAATGAAAGGCCTATTGCAGCCGCGTCCATCGGCCAGGTCCACAGTGCTCGCACCCACGATGGTCAGCATATTGTTTTGAAGGTTCAATACCCCGGCATAGCCAAAAGTATCGATAGCGATATTGACAACATAGCGATGCTGCTAAGAATATCGGGGCTAGTCCCGACAGGCATTGATTTAACGCCACTGCTTGATGACGCAAAAATACAGCTCAAAGACGAGACCAATTATAAAAAGGAGGCACGTTATTTAACTAGCTTCACAGAGGCTCTGCAAGATGATCAACGCTACTGCATCCCGACTTTATTTCCCAGCTTGAGCCGCAGCAATGTATTGGCGATGAGTTTTGTGGAAGGCGAGCCCATCGAGCAGCTCGTTGAATCGTCACAGTCAATTCGCAATGCAGTGATGGTTGCGCTGTTCGAACTGATGCTGTCCGAGCTATTTGAACTGCGGATGATGCAGACAGACCCTAACTTTGCCAATTATCTTTATAATGCTACTACTGAAAAAGTTGTGCTGTTGGACTTTGGAGCTACCCGTAAATTCAAAGCAAGTTTTATCAAACAGTACTTAACCCTACTAAAGGCCGGGCTTGCTAGTGACGAAGCAGGCATCTGCAATGCCGCAGAAAAAATTGGTTACGGTGTAGGCGACGCAGACTCGCCCTACCGGCAGCTAATCATCGAGCTGTTCAGTATGGTGTTAGAGCCTGCGCGGGCCGATGCGCCCTATGATTTTGCTGCCTCTGATCTGCCCGCAAGACTAGCCAAGCTCGGCGACGACGCCAAACAGCATGTTGACTTTTGGCAAGCCCCACCCGCTGATTCAGTCTATATTCACAGAAAAGTAGGCGGCATGTTTTTACTAGCGAGCCGCCTCAAAGCGAAGGTAAATCTAAACCAACTAATGCAGCGCTGGCTTACATAACCTTGGGATACCGAAATGGTATCGCTATTTCCTTAGCGCTGCTGTGCCAACCACTCGGCCACAGCCAAGCCAGTCCCCATGTTCCAAGGCTTGAGTCGATCGACCGGAACCACCCTAAAAGCGTCAAGCTCTTGATTGAGCTTGATCTCACCAAAAGCCGCAACGTGATACGCAATAATGACTTGATTTTGCTGCTCAAATGGGTAGACGCCCACTAAGCTGCAGCTCGAACAATCAAGATTGAGTTCTTCTTTGGTTTCACGCACCGCACACTCGGCAGGATCCTCTCCTGCCTCCAAAAAGCCGGTAATTATTGAAAAAAACTCTTTGGGCCAGCTCACATTATGCGCCATCACCACGCCTTCAGGCAGCTCAACAATAATTGCAACCACCGGGGTTGGATTATTCCATTGCACAAAGCCACACTCGGCCAAGGGACATGCTTTGCGAATTTCAGAGTTAATTACGCACTCTACTAATGCGCTAGCGCACTGCGGACAAAACTTATTAGACATAGAGATACCAAATTAGCGGTGGGACACTTCTACACTGCCAATCGTTTAGCAAGAGTCGCGGAAGAGTCAAATGTTAACGGAAACAAACATTAGCATCAATCGCTGTATAATCGTGCCGAGTATGTGAAGCGCAGTAAGGTCACGATGGAATGATAGAGCAAGCACTACAACTGCCCAGAAGAATACCCAATGGTGCTAGTATTTCTGGAACTCTACTATTTGTTTTTTTTACATAGCTCTCTTTTATTTTTTCCATAATCATCAGGCCACTTACTATTAGGAAGGCAATGCACCCCATCTGACTTAATAGATGTCAATCATTTAGCGGCCCTTCAATAAAAGAGTAAAAACTTTATCAGGATCGCGTTTTACGTCAGGCCACAGGACTGTAATTCATCAAATTAATTAGTGGGACTCAGCATGAAGAGCATAGCGCAGAGGACTGACTGACGCCGTTTAATTCCCGCCGCCTCCACCAAGTATCAAGGCATCATCTTATTAGATGGCGATTTTTTATTACAGAAACAGAAACAGAAACAGAAACAGAAACAGAAACAAATTTAACGCTTTAATTAAAATCTAAACTGTGAATCTATGTTAAAGCTGTAATTATTCCTGATTCGTCGTCGATAGTAATCCTCGGCGCTGGCGCAAGTTTGCATCTAGCACCACTAATACACTTACGACTTTTCACATCAAACTTATAACCATGCCACGGACATTCAACAATGCCTTGATCAATATCACAGACTTGAAGTGGGCCTAGCATATGCGGGCAAGTAGCTGAAAACGCCAGCAGCTTGTTATCAAGCTTCACTAATTTATAAGGATTATTATTAAAGCTAAACGTAAGAGGTAATTCTTTCTCTATTTCAACTAACAAGCCCAACTCAATTGATTCGAACGGCTCGATACTTTCACCGAGTTTAATCCGATCCAACTCATTTTGACGAGTTGCCATCATCCATAAATCTTCGTCATATAATTGGGCGTAAGTCTGTACTAATTTTTCAGCGTATAAATTTTTTAAGAAATTAGGCAGTTTTGGTATGTAAAAGTCGACAACAATCTTAATTTTATTTTCTTCGAGCTCAAAGGCATGAGTCCAAATTTCAGTCCCTTTGCCTAGCCCAGCCGTCGTTCGTGTTATCCAACAATTTTTCTCACGATCTAACCGCAATTCCAATTCCATACTATTCATAAATGATTTAGGTACGAAATTACCTTTGGCTCGCCAACCCCAACTACCTTTATCGATAATTTCTAAGTGAGAAAACGAGGTCCTATGAAGCCACGGTAAATGTTCTCCATCTATAGCGTTTTCATACATACGGGTAAGACTTATTGGCAGCTCACGAGTGTAACTTGCAACATGAGGTAAGCTAAGCGACATTGTCGGCCAAAGCTTCCGTAGCCAGTCAAGAATATAAGTAAGAAAAGTAATAAGCCTATCTCAAAGCAGAAAATTTGTGGATCAAAGTATAGTGCCTAAGACGTATAATATGCATGAAATACAGTATGATAACCGAGTTAATATTTGATTATCCTGCCAGAATTAGACTTGTAATTAACAGCTTACATCGTATTAAAACACTTGAATAAAGCTGTCGAGTATAAGAAAAGCCTTACCTGGCCCCACTCATTAAGACCTTGCGACCCTGTTGTGGACCCACTGAACCCTATAGGTGATCGAGCGAGACTATGACAGGATGGGTTTGATCAGAATAGAATGTCGTTCGTGTACCGCTTACCAAAATTCGAGGAGTGTTACGTAATCGCGAAGTCACCCACCTATGCTTTTATTGCGAGGTGACTTTACAAGAAGGCATCAACATAAAAATGTACGCAGATATATTTTAGGCAAAAAAAAACAAGGCATACGCCTTGTTTTTTTTATACCGGGGCGATTAGATCGCTACGATGTTCTCAGCTTGTGGTCCTTTCTGGCCTTGAGTAACAGTAAACTGTACTTTTTGACCTTCAGCTAAAGTTTTGAAGCCGTCGCCTGCAATTGCGCTGAAATGTGCGAACACATCAGGGCCAGACTCTTGCTCAATAAAACCGAATCCTTTAGATTCGTTAAACCATTTAACTGTACCAGTAGTTGTTTCAGACATATTTAAATACCAATTTTCTTTAATAACGAAATGCCCCAACGCTCAGCGTATCGCAGAATAATCTGTTCTTTGCCTTACCGAGGGGCGGTTGTGCTGGAAATACGACTTACTTATAAACTACAGGACGAGACACTACTTAGAGAAGATCGAACAGCGGCATAAATAAAATACAATTTTCTAGCATGTTCGAGTATATGCGCCGGTTTGCGCATGTCAACTAAAAAACATCAGAAAAGGTGCATCAGCCACTTTTCTGACTGAATATCATTCATATTCGTCTGCCCCTGCTATCAGAGGCATTGCACACCACATGATTCCATTCTATTGCTGAATATAGCGCCGAATCCAATCATTCACCTGACGATTCCCCGGGATAATTCGGGACAAATCAGCCAAAAACGGCGTTAATTCTTGCTCCCGCCCATATTTTTCTAAATAGCCAATCAGCGCAAACAATACATCTGGCTGGTAGGGCCAGCCCTCGTTTGCTTCTATTAAGGCTGCGATAGCACGGTCACTTTCACCCGCCGATTCTAGCGCAACGGCAAAAACATAAAGGTATCGAGGCGAGCTGCTATCAAGCCGCGCAGCCTGCTCCAGAACCGGCAATGCCTGAGGCATTTGCTTCTCCCGCACCAGCCAAAGGCCAAGTGCGTGCTGCGCCGCGGCACTATCGGGCGCTATTAACAAAGCTTGATCCAACATGCCCTTTGCTTGCATCGTTGCACCGCGCAAACGATAAAAATCAGCCATATTGAGCAATGCCGGTACATAATTTGGCTCAATCAAGAGCGCCTCAGTCAATGCTTGCTCAGCCTTGTCAACAGCTCCGCGCCGGCTGTAGTAGTCTGCCAATGCCATTTGACCGGTGGGCGTATACTGCACGCCCCTCAAGCTCGCCTCATATTCGCGCATCAGTTCCTCAATACGCTGCCCCTCTGGCTGCAGGTTTTGAGACCCAAAGTTACCGGCTCGATCGACTAATTGCCTAGCCACCGACATACGCACGACTTTACTAGGATCCTCAACCCATTTATCCAGCAATTCGAAGCGCTGCTCTGGCCCTAAAAAGGCTAATGCATCAACAGCTGCTCGACGCACCAAAGGATCTTTGTCATCGAGAGCATCCTGCAAGGCGTCGAGGGTAATCCGCGCAGGGAAATTACCTGCCTGCGCTAATAACGTCGCGCGCCTGACTGCTACGACCGATGGCTCTTGGGCCAACTGCAATAGGGCCGGTAACTGGGTGACATTAAGCTGGCGAGCCTGCGCATTTATTTCGCTATAAACATCTTTGCGCTCATCGCCATACAAGCGAACATACTGCGCGGCGACCTCTGACTCCGTCCAATTGCGATGACAATCACTGCACGCATCAGGTGCGCCCAACGCATTCGACGCTGCGGGGCGCGGAATTGAAAAAGCATGATCGCGACGCGAATCCACCTGCATATAGGTGTTTGCAGGCATGTGACAGCTAACACATTGAGCGCCCTCTGAGGCCAGCGGGTGGTGATGGTGCTCAGGCTCATCAAATACTGCGGGATTGTGGCACTGTGCGCAAATGGCATTACCCGGGACCTTGAGCTCCCCACTATGGGGATTATGGCAATTGCTGCATGTTACTCCCGCCGAATGCATTTTGCTTTGCAAAAATGACCCCAAAACAAAGACCTCGTCTTGGATGTGGCCATCAGCGTGATAAAGTCCTTGGTCAAGTAGACTCAAGCCATAGTGATCGTCATAGCCATCTATACCACTGGTGATGCCATCAAGAGCAGCCTCTGGGCTGGTCAGCGTTGCTCGTCGCGAATGACAGCCACCGCACACTTCTATTTGCTGCTGCCCTTTACCGCCCACGTTGCGGGCAATGGCGTCACCGGGCTCAAATATAAACTGGTTACGGCTACTCAGATCAATAGCAAAGCCTTTACTGCCGCTAGGCTCAGCGGGCGTATTAAACTCGCCGGCACTGGTGCACTCTAGCGTTTCACTCAAGCTAGTTGCAGCCCAAGTTACATGCTCTTTAGCCGGACCATGACATGCTTCGCAGGCGACGTTAATCTCAGACCATGTGGTATCGAAGCTGCGCAGTTTTGCGTCGTAGCCTAAATCAACCCGCGTACTATGGCATTCGGCGCACCGACTATTCCAGTTTTGCAAATGTCGCGTCCAAAAGAACGGATGCTCTGGGGTGATCATTTCATCGGGCTGCAGATGCATCCAGCGCTGACCGCCCTCTCCCGCTGGCCGACTATCCCAGGCAATACTAAGCGCCTGAATATGACCGTTAGACAGTTCAATCAGATATTGCTGTAATGGGTAATGCCCGAATGTATATTGAATAAGAAAATCTCGCCGTACAACACCTTGCCCCTTAGACACTGCCTCTTCGCCTGATGCAGCATCAGCAACAATGGTACTTACAAAATAACTGCCATCGCGTATAAAAAATCGGCTGCGGATATCGTGAAAGTCTACTTCCACATCGGAGAAATCACCCAGCACCGTGCGCTCATTGGCCTCGGCCATAGCCTTAAAATGATCGGAGTGGCTCCATTGCTCAAACGCTTCAGCATGACAACCCACGCACTGAAGCGACCCGACATAATCATCGGCAGATGCCACAGCGTCTAAGTCGGTAAAAGCCATCAAGCAGACTGCCACCATGAGCGCGATAAAATGCCCAACTATTCTTTTTATAACCATAAAAACGATCTTTTGAAATTCACTAAGCGCGGCTGATTATCTCAACTTAAAGGGAATAATAAGACGGCGCACAACAGCCCTAGAGCAACCCCAAAACAGAGCGGTAAAAGCGCAGTGAATTCCGCACAGCCCCTACCGACTCTTTAAGCTACCCTTGTATTATTCGAGCCCCGCCAGCTCAAGTCAATTCCGTAGACCCATAAATGCCGCTAAAGTTATTAAGTCTTATGGAACTTCCATGCCGTAGCTCGCTGGCACGATTGTTAGCCTATTGAAGGCAGTCTTTGGCACCAACAAAACGCTACGTAGTCAGCGCCGGAGTTGGCGTGGACCGGCTAGTAACCCTAGCCCAACCTGCGCTATGCTACTGTCAACGTGCCACTCAGCTCAAACTGCTACAACATCGCCATGGGCAACCTATGACCACAACCTTAAAGCTCGATATCGTCTCAGACGTATCGTGCCCTTGGTGCATTATTGGCTACAAGGCACTTGAGGAGGCACTGCGCCGACTTGAACCCAATATTACGGCGCAAATCACCTGGCGGCCTTTCGAACTCAACCCCGCAATGCCGCCCGAAGGCCAAGATATTGTTGAACATATCACAGAAAAATACGGCATTAGCGTAGTCCAAAGCCAGCAAAATCGAGCCGCAATCCAGCAGCGCGGCCTAGATGTTGGCTACTCATTCGGCGAGCGCGGTGGAGGAAGGATTTACAACACGTTTGATGCACATCGACTGCTGCACTGGGCTGAAAAAAGCCAACACCAATGCCATTAAAGCTAGGCCTTTTTGATTTGTATTTTAAAGCCGGTGGCAATCCCAGCGATCACCAACAGTTGCTAGCGGTAGTGGCCAATAGTGGCTTGGATGTCGCAACCGCAGCCGAGGTGCTCAATTCCGAGCGTTGTTCGCAAGAAGTCCGCGCCGCCCAGAAGCAATATCAGCGCCAAGGCATCAATGCCGTACCTGCGGTCATCGTCAATGAAAAATATGTGATCAATGGCGGACAACCTAGCGAAATATTTGCGCAAGCTTTACGCGATATCGCTGATCAAATTGGGCCTGTTCAAGCGCCTCACACAGCCGACGTTTGAGCAACACTCATATAGGAATCCCTCTACTTGAGCATGGAAAAAAGTACCCAATCCAGCAGACGAAGCCAAGCGTATCCCATGGTAGAATATAGCCCACTAATAACGCACCATCTAGTCAAATTTAGCGGTGCCTTAATGCTGACTCAAACTACTATTGTTTATGCCAATATCTTCTAGCCTATCGTCTTTAAAACCGCTGCTTATACTCGCCAGCGTTATTGGGCTTGTATTGGTCGTTAACGGGCAATTCGATAATACAGAGTTGCTGCGCTACGAGCGCGCTAGTTTTAGCGAGCATTGGTGGCAAGGTTTCAG
>Ga0115549_1001241_pt1 | contig 15554 bp, 12 predicted proteins | sample COGITO_mtgs_1004_2_FD_87176 | JGI IMG/M metagenome (GOLD analysis project Ga0115549, IMG submission 87176) | Pelagic marine microbial communities from North Sea - COGITO_mtgs_100430 | ecosystem: Environmental > Aquatic > Marine > Epipelagic | place: Germany:Helgoland, sampling site Kabeltonne...
GGCCGAATCTAATGCGCCCTAGGTGGTCGGTCAATCTACGCATCTTTTGTCGATTGACGGACCACTAGTGCGTGCGCAGGTCTCAATGTGAAGCGCGGCTCAGATCAACAAGAATTGAAGCAGCTGTTCGAATATTATATTCTGCCACTAAATTTATCGCGTCTGGTAGCTCTACGTTATTGGGTATTCTCTGAGTAAGCTCTCTGGCTTGCCAGACTTGAGCTGGCTGTACTGTTGCAGCAGCGGACTGTGGCTGGCCTTGCAGTTGCGTGGCTACATTTTGTTGATTGTTTTCAAGCAAAAGCTCGGGTGTAGTCGTACGTAGCGCTATGGGATGCTGCGTTGCGTCATTGCCAATCCACTGATGAAAAAGGTCGACAAGCTTTTGGTTGCTTTTTCTTGATGCGCGATCAAAAGCAGTTTTTTCATCTTGATCGCATCGGTTCAAGTTGTGAGCAGAATAGCCATAAGCAGTGCAATGGTTGAAGAGCTCTTCAACCATAGGCGTGTTGATCAATGGCGATGCATGCGCGGCGAAGTGATGGAAAAAAAATGGCCTTTGGAGTGAAGACTTAAAAATAGTGGGATCATGTGCGTGTAAGGCACGAACGGCTTCGCGATTGCCTGTACTCATTGCTAATAAATACACATCTTTTGCGTAGTCGTGGGTTTCGTGAAGTGGGTGTCCTTGATCAATAAAAAATTGAATAATAAACATTGGTGCGCTACGAAGCAGGGCAAGATGCAGGGGATAATTAATTTGTTTTTTAATGGGGTTACTCGTGTTGGGACAAGGATTTACATTATGCTTCACTAAATTTAACAGCGCCGCAAGTAGGACTTTTGCTTCAGCATGCCCCATCGGTGATCGTTCTGGCTGGATGTTTGGCGCGCCGCGAACTAATGCATTGAGCTTTGGTACTTTTCGTGTATCGAAGTCAAAAAATTTCATGGTAGCAAGCGTTGGCTTGTCAGCTTGCGCAACTTGGTTTAAGTGATGGAGTTTGCTAGCCAACCAGCCATCGTGATCAGGCGCGGCCCATGGTTGGACTTGTTGAAGTCGCGACTGGTGAGTGGCAGCGTTAAGAGCTGGCGCAACAGTCAACGAGTTAAATCGAGCGCGCCCAGGCATAAACGCTGGGTTCTGAGTGGTGTTTAACTCCATGGGTTGCGCAACGCTGGTCGGATTGAAACTGTTGACGCTGTACATGGCTATCCTCATTAAATTGAATACTGAAACAATGCTACTTGAAATCCTTCGAGGGGTCATCGTGACTGAAGATATGATCTGCATGGAGTTTCATCGATGACAAATCTAAGTAGTCACTGGCTCGGAATAGGCAAGCGATGCAAGATCGCGAAGAAAATACTCGAAAAAGCGCAGTTTACTTGGAGTAAGTAAACGTATACTTTTTCCATTTCGAAGCCATTTTCAACAATGCCTTTTAACACCGAGAGTGCGAGCGCAGTCATTTCGCGCCAGTGACTAAGTACTAAACCTTCGATATCGTTGTAAGCAACCAAGCATTTAGTGGGTAAATAGTATCAAATAGATGCCATTTGCGCAAGGTCATGTGGAGCAAAGTATGTGGTTGGACAGTGGGCGAGAGGCGATCTAAGGCAATTGTCGAGATCGAAGGTATAGGTGCTATCAGTCAGCAGGACTCAATGGCTGATGATAAGTTGTTCAAATTCTCGCTCGAGTAATTGTTCGTTTGCTAGATTGTGATGCAAGAGAGTGCGAAGTTCAGTTGCGACATCCAAGGTCATCCGCTCAAATAATAGACCAACTTGCTCATTCGCTATATGCCGGACTACTACTTCTAGGTTCAACATATGCGTAGTATCTTGATCCAAGAAAATAGTCAAGGTTGCGCACTGATCCATTTTTAATGTATGGCGCGGCAATACTGTTAATGCACCTTGCAGAGAAATATCCACCAGTGTGCCCTTGGAGTGAAAATTTCCTGACAGTAGCGATACGGATGCATCAAAAGGAATGCGAATGTGTTGGCGTTGCTCAAGGGATTGAGTGTGATTATCGTTCATAGCGATAAACCTTTTGTAAATTGTCGTTGGCGAGAAAGAGCTGCACTCACGCGCTTTTTAATGAACAGGCTTTATCAAAGGTGACCTCAATATGTGCATATGACTGCGGTAAACTCGCTTGTTTGACCATTTTTGCCTGGATCATGTATCGCTCGTACATGTTGTGCCAGTGTTCAGCCTACTTGCCGCCAACTGAGTGATTTAGTCCAGCAAACGTGATGAAACCAGTATATGTTTCACGCCTTCGAGCCAGTGTACTTTACTGAAGATCTAAGGATAAAATTTCTCAAGCCTATACGCTTTAAAGATTGCATCAGATCTTTACTGCATTACCGTGAATCAGCACGTTGCGTACACGTTACCAATTATAAATTCGGCTTGTACACAAGCATAGGTCTAGATTGCTTAGTTCACAAATTTGTACTTTGGTCGTTTAGGCTGCGCTGCCTGTTCACCATATTTTTGGCGTTTGTACTGTTCGAACTCAGTATAACTGCCTTCAAAAAATTCAACCTGGGCTTCATCTTCAAACGAGAGTATGTGAGTGGCCACTCGATCTAAAAACCAACGATCGTGAGAGATCACCAAAATGCAGCCTGGATACGCCAGTAAAGCTTCTTCTAACGCTCGCAATGTTTCGACATCAAGATCGTTCGTCGGCTCATCGAGTAGAATAACATTGGCACCTTTTTGCAAAAGTTTTGCAAGATGCAGGCGATTGCGCTCGCCACCAGAGAGATCGCCTACACGTTTTTGCTGGTCGTTACCTTTGAAATTAAATCGACCGACATAGGCTCGTGATGGCATCGAACTTTGCCCGACTTGGATGTAATCAAGGCCGCCGCTGACTTCTTCCCAGACTGTCTTGGTATTGTCAAGGGCATCTCTGGATTGATCAACGTAAGCAAGCTCAACCGTGTCGCCAATGGTGACTGTGCCAAGATCGGGTGTAGCCTCGCCAGTAATCATTTTAAACAGCGTAGTCTTGCCAGCACCGTTAGGTCCGATGATGCCGACAATAGCGCCTTTGGGAATATCGAAATTTAAATTTTCATAAAGCCAGCGATCAGCAAACTTTTTACCGACATCGCTAAATTGGATGACTTGATCGCCAAGTCTTGGACCCGGTGGTATATAAAGCTGGGCCGTTTCATTGCGTTTTTGAAATTCTTGCGAGGCTAGCTCTTCATATTGTTTTAGGCGAGCTTTGCTTTTAGCTTGGCGACCTTTGGGGTTGGCACGCACCCACTCAAGCTCGGCTTTAATCGTTTTTTGCCAAGCATCTTCTTGGCGCTGTTCTCGCTCGATACGCTGCTCTTTTTGTTCGAGCCAGGAGGTATAGTTCCCTTCAAAGGGAATACCTTGACCGCGATCAAGCTCCAAAATCCACTCAGCGGCGTTGTCGAGAAAGTAGCGATCGTGGGTCACTGCAACTACCGTGCCTGGGAAATCACAAAGAAATCGCTCTAGCCAGGCAACACTTTCGGCATCTAAATGGTTGGTTGGCTCATCGAGTAGAATCATGTCTGGCTTAGAAAGCATGAGCGCGCAAAGGGCTACACGACGTCGCTCACCACCTGAAAGCTGAGCAATCTTTTGATCCCAAGGTGGAAGTCGTAATGAATCGGCGGCCATCTCAAGGGTCCTATCCATATCCCAGCCATTGGTAGCATCGATTTTATCTTGCAAGCCCGCTTGTTCGTTGAGCAGTTGAGTCATGGTGTCATCATCCATGGGCTCAGCAAACTGATTGCTGATCTCATCAAAGCGTTGTAATGCGCTCATCAGTTCGCCAAGGCCGACTTCGACAGCTTGTCGTACAGTGTGATCCGAATCGAGTTTGGGCTCCTGCGCTAAATAGCCGATTTGAATACCAGTTTGCGCGCGTGCTTCACCTAAAATGTCGGTATCCAAACCTGCCATAATCCGCAATAAAGTTGATTTACCGCTGCCGTTGAGTCCGAGTACACCGATTTTTGCGCCAGGAAAAAACGACAGTGAAATATCTTTTAAAATTGTTTTCTGCGGGGGCACAACTTTGCCAACCCGATTCATCGTATACACATATTGGGACATCGTTTAGGCCTCCTGGGTAATGGAATTTAAGGCTATTTTGAGTTGTTGGGCGCGCTGTTCAATACTCGCTTTGATTCCGGAAGCATCTAAGCCGAGTTCAGCATGCCATTGCTCGGGCGAGCCTTGTTCAATAAATCGATCCGGAAGGCCGAGTAGCAGCATTGGCACCTGTACTGGCTGAGTCGTCAACCACTCAAGGATAGCGCTACCGGCACCACCACAAATAGTATTTTCTTCAAGAGATACTAATAATTGATGTTGCGTGCAAATGGTTTCAAGTCGTTTAGTATCCAGAGGTTTTACAAAGCGCATATCGATTAACGTAGCGTCGAGCTGTTCAGCGACTTGCTGCGCTGGGGCTAGCAGGGCACCGAACGAAAGAATAGCGACTGTTCTACCTTTGCGTATTGTCCGACTTTGACCGATCGCTATCGGTGTAAAGTTTTGCTCGATGACGGTCCCAGGACCCTTGCCCCGAGGGTAGCGCACGGCCGCTGGGCCAGGATGCATAAAACCAGTATGGAGCATTTGACGACAGTCGTTCTCATCCGCTGGAGCCATCAGCACTAAATTAGGAATACAGCGTAAAAAACTAAGATCGAAAGCGCCGTTGTGAGTTGCACCATCAGCGCCAACTAAACCGGCTCGATCGATCGCAAACAATACATCGAGCTCTTGAATCGCCACATCATGAATAAATTGATCATAGCCTCGTTGTAAAAACGTCGAATAGATCGCGAGCACTGGTTTGTGGCCACTACAAGCAAGACCGGCCGCAAAAGTCACCGCGTGTTGTTCGGCAATGGCAACATCGAAATAGCGATCCGGATATTGCAACGAGAACTGGATCAAATTTGAGCCTTCGCGCATGGCTGGTGTGATACCGACGAGTTGTGGGTTGACACTCGCCTGATCGCAAAGCCACTGACCAAATACGTCTGCATATTTCTGCGTGATTTGCGTTTGATTCCCAGCACTTTTGACAGACGGTGATTTGCTTTGCGGCTCAAGGCGTGGTTCGAGTTTCGTAAGTGCATGATAACCGATAGGGTCTTGTTCGGCAGGTAAAAACCCTTTGCCTTTTTTAGTGACTACATGCAGAAGCTGTGGTCCTTCTAAAGCGAGTAATTTATCGAGATATGTCACTAAGTTTTCAATATTATGACCGTCGATTGGACCAACATAGTTGAAGCCAAGCTCTTCAAAAAAGTTACCAGAGGAGACTAAACCTTTGACATGTTCTTCAGTTTTGCGTGCAATTGAACGCGCAGTTGGATGATCACGTAGGACTTTTTTACCGCTCTGACGCAAATGATTGTAGGTTTGGCTGGCCCAAATTCGTGACAAATACGATGATAATCCGCCAACACTTTCAGAGATGGACATTTGATTGTCGTTGAGAATTACGAGTACATTCGCCTCGACGTCGCCAGCGTGAGATAATGCTTCAAATGCCATGCCAGCAGTCATGGCGCCATCACCGATAACTGCCACATGTCGATTGGTCTTGCCGCTCAGGCGCGCGCTTATTGCCATGCCAAGACAAGCACTGATTGACGTCGAGGAATGACCAACTCCAAAGGTATCGAACTCGCTTTCAAGTCGATGGGGAAACGCTGCGAGTCCGTCTTTTTGCCGAAGAGACGGCATTTTTTCTCGGCGACCAGTGAGAATTTTATGCGGATAGGCCTGATGCCCGACATCCCAAACCAACCGATCGACCGGCGTGTTTAATACATGGTGTAAGGCAATAGTTAATTCGATCACGCCAAGATTTGCACCGAAGTGGCCACCGGTTTGGCGCACAGCATACATGAGATCAGCTCTAAGCTCGTCAGCGAGACGATTCAGTTCGTCAAGGCTTAGCTGCTTGAGTTGATCTGGGTGTTTAATCGTATCGAGCAAAGGCGTTGCTGGCGGTTCGGTTGCAATTCGGGTAAACACTTTCATGAATTTACCTATGAATGAAAGTTAGAGTGAGCGCGAAATTGAACGGTTAACATGCGCTCAAAATGTTTGCATGAATTCAGGCGTTGCAAAACAAGCATAATGAATATCGCGATTGTAATATCGCGTTTGGAAGGCTCTGTGAGCGTAGACCTGTTCTCGAAATATATGAGGCTGAACGGCTTTGGTTGCAATGGTTGCACTCCACCAACCAGTTGGGTACACAGGTTGTGGAAATAACATTGGCCGAGGGTTTTTAAATCCGGCTGTGCTGAGTTTAGAGCGTAAATCGTGCATAATCGTATTGTGGTGAAGCAGCGGTGATTCAGATTGTTGCACAATAATGCCGTCATTGCTGAGAGTGCGAAAGGCTTGGGCTAGAAATTGCGGTCCAAAGAGTTGTTCTGCCGGACCGACTGGATCAGTAGAATCAATGATCAAGACATCGATCGACTCATCAGGTTGCGCTTGGATCCAAGCTGCGGCGTCATCAAAAACGAATTCAGCTCTGTGATCATTATTGATCGTGCATAGTTCTGGAAAATATTGTTCACTCAAACGAGTGACGCGCTCATCGATTTCAACTTGTACAGCGCTGGTGACATCTGGATGTTTCAATACTTCTAATAGCGCGCCACAATCACCGCCACCGACGACTACGACTCGCGAGGGTTTTGGGTGCAAAAATAAGGCTGGGTGTGTGAGCATTTCGTGATAGATGAAATTATCGCGTGTCGTAAGCATGACACAACCATCGAGCACGAGCAGATTACCAAAAGTTTCTGTCGCAAATATTTGCAGCTTCTGAAACGCTGATTGTTCTTCGTGCAAACATTCCCGAACTGCTAAGCCGAATTTTGTGCCTTCATCGCCAAAGGCTTCTTCAAACCAATTTGTAAAAGATGTTTGTGCCATGAACGGCTTCCTTATGTTCGCAAAAACTAATGCCATTAAATTGCTGCAGCACTAATCTGAGTCGATCGTGTGCAATAGTTTCAGTGTTACTACCCTTTGAGACAAGGACTTTTCTGAAGCGCTATCTGAAATGCCAGAGGTATAGCTGCCTATCAAGGTCCGCAGTATAAGTGTAAACTTCTGATAAGATCAATTGCGGGGCATGGATCAACAATCCCAAAGCGTTCAAGAAGGAGCAAAGCGTCGTGGCTGAGCAAGACTGGGTCGACCAAATTTACAATACGACTTACTGGAGTGATGGCTATTTCTCGGTTGATGGCTCAGCCGCTCACAAAGGCGAGCTCAACGTCGTTGCCCCGAATGGCCGGTTGAGCCTTGCTCGTCTTGCCAGTTCCTTACAAGCGCGCGGCCATAGTCTGCCGACGCTGATTCGTTTCGATCATATTTTGACTGATCGAGTTGAGCAAATGTGTCAAGCGTTTGCGAAGGCACGAGCGAAAGAACAGTATCAAGGCCGCTACTATTGTGTATACCCGATTAAAGTCAACCAGCAGCGTTGGGTTGTGGAACAAATTTGTAAAGCCCATGACCCTAAGAACGAGCATTTTGTCGGACTTGAGGCTGGTAGTAAACCAGAACTGATGGCGTGTTTAGCCTTGACTCCACAACAGTTTAGTGTGCTAATTTGTAATGGTTACAAAGACGAAGAATATGTACGGCTTGCGCTGACTGGCCAAAGGCTTGGTCTAAACGTGTTTTTAGTTGTTGAAAAACTCGATGAACTCAGCATGATTTTGAAAGTGGCTCAAGAGCTTGCAGTACAACCAAAGCTTGGTTTGCGAGTGCGCCTTGATACGATTGGCAAAGGTCAATGGCAAAACACTGGGGGCGAGAAAGCCAAATTTGGGCTGACAGCGAGACATATTTTACTGGCTTGTGAGCAGCTGGTTGCTGCGGATCAACTCGATTGTTTGGAGCTGTTGCATTTTCACATGGGGTCGCAGGTTTCCAGTGCTAAGGATATACAGCGCTGCGTCGCTGAAGCCGCGCAAGTATGGCATGGGGTGCGCCAGCTCGGCGCGCCACTAATGTATCTTGATGTCGGTGGTGGGTTAGGTGTCGATTATGAAGGGTCGCAAAGTCGTTCGACGTTTTCAATTAATTATTCAGTGAGCGAATATGCTCAAGTCGTGGTGCATGCGATCGCTGCCGCCTGTCGACAGCACCAAGGACCAGAGCCGCACATCATTACTGAATCTGGTCGTAACTTGACCGCCCATCACGCCTGCATATTATTACCTGTGGTTGCCCTTGAGTCACCTGTGGCAATACAGCCCCAAACCCCAGCAATCGAAGTCGGCGTTGTGTTCGATTTGTGGCAATGCGTGCAACGAGTTCAAGCTGGCTTAGCGCCGCGAGAATGCAGTGAGATTTTCTCACAAATTGATTACTGTTTTACGGAAGTCAAACACAGTTTTGCGCTTGGAAGTTTATCACTTGCAGAAAAAGCCCAAGCTGAGTCGTACTATTACTACGCTTTAGCAGGTGTCCGGGCGAGTCTCGATGGCAATGTGCGTTATCATCGGCAACTCCTTGACGATATCCATGAGCGACTTGCTGAAAAAATATTTCTTAATTTCAGTATTTTCCAGTCAATTCCGGATAAGTGGGGTATTGGCCAGATTTTTCCTATTTTACCGGTACAAGGCCTTCATCATGTTTCAGGTCAACGGCGGGGTAAAATTCAAGATATGACCTGTGACTCAGATGGTCAGATTGATTGGTATGTTGACGGCTTAGGTGTAGAGGCGACGTTTCCTATGCCAGATGAGTTGGCTCCTGGTGATGTACTCGGTATTTTTCTCGTCGGCGCCTATCAAGAAATTCTTGGTGACATGCACAACTTGTTCGGTGATACCCATAGCCTTAATATCCGAGTCACTGGCGAGCAAGCCTTTGAAATTCTCGATGTTCAAGCTGGTGATCAAATTGCGGATGTGCTCAAATATGTCAATTACGATGCTGGGTTTCTCAAAGCACAATTGCGCTTGCGTTGCGAGCAGGCTCAAGTGAGCGCGACTGAACGTGAGCAATATGAAATGTATCTAGTGCAGTGTTTATCATCGTATGTGTATCTTGGCAATGCTTAACGCGCCGATTCGGTTATGCTCTAGCGATCGTTTAACGCCGCCTTGTGCCATTAGCAGTGATGATAACCAGATTGTGTTAGTGCAGCTGGCTGTGGATCAACCGGTGCGGGGCTATCGGAATCAGTGTCCTCATCGCAAGATTCGACTCAACCATCAAAATGATCAATTTCTTGATGAGCATGGCCAACATCTGCAGTGCATGAACCATGGGGCTCTGTTTGAGGTGAGTACTGGTCGCTGTATTGCTGGCCCTTGTACAGGTCAAGCGCTTGACTCGGTACCCGTGTTCGTTTGCAAAGATGGCGTATATTGTGTTTTAGGGCGCTATTCTGGAGGATGATAGCGTCACTTGGCATTCCAGGGCGACTCGATACAGTAAGTCTTTACGCTAATGTAGTGCTTTTTTTAACAGATTTTTTACGTTTGAATAATTGCAACTGTCAATCTGGAGACGCAAACAAGCTTGTGGTTGTCATCACGAATTTCGATTCCCCATACATGAGTTCGACGGCCGATATGAATTGCTCGACACTCACCGGTGACCACGCCTTGCTTGACCGAGCGTAAATGATTGGCATTAATATCGAGTCCCACCGCGGCAAACTGTTGAATATCGATGCACATCCAAGCGCACACACTTCCCAGCGACTCCGCTAAAACGCAGGATGCTCCTCCGTGTAGTAGGCCAAAGGGCTGTTGAGTGCGTTGATCAACAGGCATAGTAGCTTTGAGATAGTCAGGGCCAAGCTCGGTGTATTGAATGCCGAGATGATCCGTCATATTGTGAGCGCGTTGGCCATTGAGTTGCTTGAGAGAGTAGGAGCTATACCAAATTGTATTGGACGTTAATTCTGTCATAGAGTTACCTTAGGTCGAAGCGTCAGTTTTAAGTCTGAACCAATAGGGTCTACTGCTGCATATTCCCATAACGGGTCGGGTAATGCGGTGAGCAGAGGTAAATCAAATAGCGCGCGAGCTTGTGGACCCAACAGGGTTGGCGCTAAATAGATGATAAGTTCATCGACAAGATTTGCTTGCAGCATAGCGCCTGTCAAAGTAGCGCCGGCTTCAACCAATACATGATTCATCTCTCTACGATTGAGCTCAGCGAGTACAGCCTGTAGATCTAAGCCAGCACTAGCGCTAGGCATTGGGATCAATTCGAGATTACTTGGCCGGGATCCAAGTGGAGCGCTGATGCTGCCACTGGCGTAACAGAGTAAGGTTTGCTGCTCTGGCGTTTGGATTGCTTGCTGACAGAGCAAGTCCAAACAGCGAAGTGTACTATCGAGCACGACTCGTAAGGGTTGGCGCTCAGGTAGAAACCCCAGCATGTCAGGGCGTGCAGTCAGTTTGGCTTGATCGCGCAGGATGGTTTCACTGCCTGTCATGATTGCGCTGGCGGCCAGTCGCAGTCGATGTACGTCTTGTCTTGCTGGGCTTGCTGTAATCCACTGACTGACACCATTTGCAAGCGCAGTTCGACCATCAAGGCTTGCACCAGCTTTGATTTGCACATAGGGTTGCTGGGTACGGCAACGATAAAAAAAACTTCGATTCAGTACAGTTGCATCTGGTGAGTCAAGGACATCAACGGCAATACCCGCTTGTTTAAGCATTGCCATGCCTTGACCGGCAACCTCGGGGTTGGGATCAAGACAACCGATCACAACTCGAGCGAAGCCATGTCGAATCAGTAGTTCTGCACAAGGTGGTGTTCGGCCATGATGACTACAAGGCTCAAGTGATACATAAAGTGTTGCCGATGTAAGTGGCGTCAAGGTTGAATCAGTCTTTAATTCGAGCTTGGCAAGCGCTGCGGAGACTGCCAACACTTCAGCGTGAGCTTGCCCTGCATACTGGTGCCAGCCTTGCCCAATAATGCGATCGTGTATCACTACAATTGCACCAACCATAGGATTTGGGTCCACTGTATAGCGACCACGCTCTGCAAGGGCTATGGCTTGGGTCATATACAATTGGTCTTGGGCTGCTGATGACATAGGATCAAATCTTATCAAATGCGAACAGAATCGGTTTGGTAATAGATGTGTTGTAAGGCTGAAAACTGAGCAAGGGCCGCAGCAGCAGTATGCTACGTTATAGCGTTGTTAAAGGCTCGCCTTTGCTGAAAGGACGATGACGCATCACTGCATCTGGGTATAAAGCAATACTAGCGTCAGTGTAGTCAGCGAGTAGTACTAGCCCTTCACACTGTTCTGGATCAAAAGCTTGCGTTGTACCATCAATTGTTATATCCCAAATAGCCAAGACTAAACCGAGCTCATCTGGACTGTTGTAGCCTTTTTTTTGCCATTCGGCATCGGTGGCCACTACTTCATGAACTCGTTGTCGGCTTAAGAAGAGCAAGCGCTTAGCGTTGCTCTCATAAAGACCCTTGAGGGTCGTGCGATAGTGTTGATCGTATTGTACGATAGCAATATTTGAGGCAACATTCGGTCGTTGATCGTACACAGTGGATTGTGTTGCATTAGGGCTCATGTTTGCTGGCATGTGAGCTCTAGCAGCATCAAGCGTCAATGGTTTCATACAAATGAACGTTGGTTGTTCGTTCGCTTTTCCAATGATGATAAGTTCTTGAGCTAGGCTGAGCATGAGTTGGATGCCTAAGCCCCAAACTTGTTTTGACGAATCGAGCTGGCGTTGTTTAACAGTCCACTCACCGGTTTGCCGATCCTTGTAATAGAGCGAGCCTGTCCCTTGTTCAAGATCTTCAATAGCTTTACCCGCTAAGTCTATGGCGGTCGTTGACTGGCTAAAGTCTTGCGGTGGTCGCGACATAGTATTTCCTATTCAATGCAAATCTAAGCTCTGGAGTACTTAGTCACTGGCGCGAAATGGCTGCGCTGGCACTCTCGGTGTTACGAGGCATTGTTGAAAATGGCCTCGAAATGGAAAAAGTATACGTTTATTTACCCCAAGTAAACGCCGATTTCTCGAACATTTTCGCCTCGATCTTGCTTCGCTCGCCTATTTCGCGCCAGCGACTATCGAGGTGCTGACGAGTATGCTGCTAAATGTTGACAAGCATCACGTTTTTTTTCAAAGCGCTCGATGGCCGATGTCTCGCCGCAATTGTATTCCATCCCATTGTATTTTATCGACTTGCTCGTAGACATTGTGTTTTGCTTGGGCAAGCGTATCGCCTAAGGCTGTAATACACAGTACGCGGCCGCCATTTGTAAAGAGCTCGCCATTGCTTTGTTGGGTTGCAGCATGAAACACTTTTACAGTACTGGTTGCGGCAAGAGGCAAGCCGTGAATTTTGACAGCTGGACCGCTTTTAATTGGATAGCCTTGGGTGGCGAGAACTACGCCTATTGCCGCCTGCTCGCAAAAATCGACTTGACACTGCGTGAGTCGCTGTTCAATCGCAGCAATGCAAAGCGCACTTAAATCGCTGCGCATTCGCAGCATAATAGGTTGAGTTTCCGGATCGCCCATACGACAATTGTATTCTACGACAAATGGTTCATCGTTGTGGATCATGAGCCCAACATATAAAAATCCAACGAACGGGTGCCCCTCAGCGCGCATCCCAGCTAAGGTTGGATTCACGATTTTCTCAAGCACTTTTTGCTCGATTGCTTGAGTCAATACTGGAGCTGGACTATAAGCACCCATACCGCCAGTATTTGGACCTTGATCGTTGTCTAACAGACGCTTGTGATCTTGTGAACTCGCCAATGGTAAGCAGTTTTGGCCATCACAAAGGGCAATAAAGCTTGCCTCTTCGCCGGGTAAAAATGCCTCGATCACAACTGTGTGGCCAGCTTCGCCAAAACGATTGCCGGTGAGCATTTCAGTCACAGCATGTTCGGCTTGATCACGATCAAGTGCAACCACCACCCCTTTACCAGCCGCCAGTCCATCAGCTTTGATCACCACTGGATACTCTGTGCTCGCAAGTGCGGCTAACGCAGCATTTCGATCCGTAAACACCTGATAGCTCGCTGTTGGGATCACATATTTTTGCATAAATGCTTTAGCGTAAGACTTTGATGCTTCTAACTGGCCGGCTGCTCGAGTCGGTCCAAAGACTTTAATGTTGGCAACTTGGAGTTGATCGACTAAGCCTTGCGCAATCAAATGCTCTGGACCTATCACCACCAAATCAATCGACTGAACCTGGCAAAATTGCACTACATCTTTAGCTTTGCTTGGATCCAGGTTTACATTTGTTAAGATTGGGTCGAGCTCGGTGCCAGCGTTGCCAGGCGCCACAAAGGTATGGGTAACATGCTCCGGTTGAGCCAATCGCCAAGCAAGGGCGTGTTCTCGACCACCAGTCCCAAGCACAAGAATTCGCATATCAGCTCCTTAAATCGTGTTAATGGCGAAAGTGGCGAACACCAGTAAAAACCATGGTGATGCCAGCTTCGTTAGCAGCTTGAATGACTTCCGCATCGCGCTTGCTACCCCCTGGTTGGATAATAGCCCGAGCGCCACTGGCGACTACAGTATCTACGCCATCTCGAAATGGAAAAAAACCATCAGAAGCTACGCAAGAATCCTGAAGATCAAGACCTTCAACGTCAGCTTTTTGCGCGGCGATCTGGGCAGCGAAGACGCGGCTCATCTGGCCAGCGCCGATGGCGATACTCGCCTCATCGCGAGTGAAAACAATCGCATTCGACTTCACATATTTGGCAAGAGTCCATGCAAATTTGAGCCCTTGATATTGGCGATCGCTCGGTTGCGCTATGGTCACTACATGCCAGCTTGCTTGGCTGAGTCCTGCCTGATCAAGCACTGCGGGTAGATCAGTTTGTTGTACCAGCAGACCACCATCGACTGTAGCAATGCTCAAGCTTGCACCGACTTGTGTTGGCTCTCCGGTTGCGAGCACCCGCAGATTTGGTCTAGCTGTGAGAAGTTCTAGTGCAGCGGTTGAATAGGCTGGCGCGATCAGGACTTCAACAAACTGTCGATCGAGAATAGCGTGGCAGGTCGAGGCATCAACTTGAGTGTTAAAAGCGATAATGCCGCCAAACGCTGCAGTGGGATCACAACGATAGGCTTGCTCGTAGGCTTCAAGGGGCGTCGATGCTCGGGCCGCGCCGCATGGATTGGCGTGCTTGACAATAACGCAGCCTGTCTGAGCAAGTTCTTTGGCCAAGCGAAAAGCTGTGTCAGCATCAGCGATATTGTTGTAGGACAAGGGTTTACCTTGTACTAACTTCGCGCCGGCAAGTGTGCCAGTGAGGGATTGATTGGTGAGTGCATAGAAGCTCGCTTGTTGATGACTGTTCTCACCGTAGCGCAGCGTCTGCAAACGAGTAGCCTGGAGAGTGAATCGCTCTGGAAGCAGTTCAGAGTCTGTTTGTTGATTGTCCTGTAGATAACCCGCAACACTTTGGTCGTAGCTGGCGGTATGTGCAAAGGCTTTTTGAGCTAACTGCAACCGGTATTCTGGCGATACTGCTCCAGATTGATCCATACCGGCTAATACTTCGTCGTAGTCGTTTGGATCAACGACAACACTGACCCATTGGTGATTTTTTGCAGCTGCTCGCACCATAGCAGGACCACCAATATCAATATTTTCAATTGCTTTTGCAAAGGTGGTCGCGCTTTGTTGGATTACTGCTTGGAAAGGGTAGAGGTTTACACAGACCAAATCAATTGCTTCAATGTGCTGTGCAGCCATCACAGCAGCATCTTGATCCCGACGTGCTAAAATACCGCCATGAATTTTTGGATGTAACGTTTTGACTCGCCCACCCATAATTTCAGGGAAACTGGTGTAATCACTGACATCAGTGACCGTAATGTCAAAACTTCGTAGTGTCTGACAGGTACCTCCTGATGATAATAGTGTATAGCCGCGATCAAGCAGGGCTCGTGCAAAGTTCTCAAGACCGGTTTTATCTGAAACGCTCAATAGTGCAAACGGCATGGCTTAATTCCTTCATAGTATGGCGTTACTCAAACCACGCCGTGAGGATCGATTTGGGCGCACTATACGATTGCGCTCATTAAAACGCAACAGGCTCGACTACAGATTCTTAGAACTGGGCTGTTACTCAAAGATATTGTGAGCGCAACCATTTCGCGCCACCGACTATTACGCGCCCTAGCGAGACTTAGGGACATAAAAGAGTGCGGTGCCGCAGATTCGATCCTGCAAACTTTGTTGCTGACGGTCGAATAAACACCAAAGATTGCCAAGCCCAAAGGTAAGTAGGGTGAAACCGAGTCGCCGAGCGGTCTGCAGAAAAGTTGGCGCGCGGCCTTGAGTCGTCATGATTTTCAATCGCCAAGCCTGCATACCAAGCGTTTGCTGGTTTTTAGACCAAAAATAGCTATAAAACCATAAACTCGAGCCGATCATTAATGGCCATAAGGTCACTTGTAGCAACCAGCGATGTTCAGGTTGGAGAATCTGGCCCTTAA